>UMBL01045651.1_pt1 | contig 13477 bp, 19 predicted proteins | sample 1963951 | NCBI WGS metagenome assembly UMBL01 (sample SAMEA4835940, study PRJEB28245) | human gut metagenome | biome: gut microbiome; material: fecal sample | place: Denmark | collected 2008 | reverse complement strand
GAGGGTTTGCGTGAGGTGTACGTGTGGGGTAGACAGTGTGAGTAATAATTTTCTTGACATTGTACGTACAAGTTGTATAATAAAATAAAAAAGGCTGAGAGGTAAATAAAATGAGATTTAAAAACGATGATGATAACAGATACATAGTAAACTTTATGAGATACGGAGGAAATTATTAATAGACTTAGCGTTAAAGAATTTATAAATTATTTAAAAGAAAATGCTGAGTTTGAAGGACATACAGTAGAATATATTGATGTAAAACGTGTTAAATGTGAAGCATATAATTTAAAAGAGAAAAATAGTAAATTACATAAAGAGTTTTTATTAACAGATGATAATAGAATATTTTATTGGAGAACGATGTTAGATAAGATTGAATTATGTGATTAATAATTAATGTGTTATAAATGAAAGGAGAGTATTATAAATGAATGCAGATTTTTATTATATTAGGATGCAAATTGTATATATGAAGTATTGTTTAAAAATTTGTTTAGAGTATGATCATGAAGGTTTTTACAGAGAATTTCTATCACGTACCATAGCATTAAATAATTATGTAAAGTCTTTAAATGATTTAAAATTAACAAAATTTGTTTCAAAAATAGAAGCAAATATTTTAAATAAATATATTAATAAATTAAATGAGAGGTAATAATGAAAGATAAAAGATTGGAAATTAGACTATCAGATAAAGAAGAAAAAATGTTATTCGAGTTATGCAAAATAACAAATTTGAATAAAAGCAATATTATAATAATTGCGTTGAATAATTTTTATAATTTACAGAAAGGAAATAATCATGACTGATAAAGATAAGTTAATAAGTGAGTACATAAAATTAGCAAAACGTGCAAATAAGCGTTTATATAATCTTGAAAAATTATCAAAAGAGAGCGGATTTGAAAACGTAACAAAATGGGGATATAGGAACGCTTTATATGATATTCAGCAGAGAGGTGGAGACAGAAGATATAATTTAAAAATTGATAAAAATATAAATACGAAAACTTTATCAGCTATGAGAAATGAAGTCTATAAATTTTTAAATTATCCAACATCAACAAAACGTGGAATAGTTAATTTATATAAAGAAAAAACCGAAAAATTTAACAAAGATTATGGAACTAATTGGAAATGGCAAGATATGGCTAATTATTTTGAAAGTGGTGGAAAAGAACTGTTTCAAGAAAAATTTTCGTCAAGTACATCACTTGAAGTTTTAGGTGTATTTCAGAAAAATAAAAAAGATATTAAAAAAATAAAAGAAAAGATTGATGAATTTAATAATGATAATAAAAAGACAGATAAATTGTTAGATACTTTTATTAAAAATATGAAAGGTAATACTGATAAAGAAGGCAATAAAATTATAGATTGGAAGTTAAAAGAAAGTGTAAAAGATTTATTACTTGGTAAGGAGTTTAAAATTGAAGAATTTTTATGATGACAGATAAAAAAGAAAATGAATTGTTTTTTGAAAATTGGAGTTATAAGAGAGAATATTATAAAAACTTTAATTATAATGTTTTAAGTCATATAAATTACGAAATAAGACCATCACGAAAAGAGGAAAAGGAATCTTTTTCAGATTGTTTTATCATGCTTGACACAGAAACTTCAAAAAAGTATAAAAATAGAATAGACGTGAATTATATTGTAGCTTTTTCAATTTCAATCAGAGCGTTCGATAAAAACATAGTTACTCTTTATGGAAATAAACCTAGTCAATGTGTGGACTGTATTAACAGAATTTTGAAAAGTCTTAAAAGTTTAAAGACTATTATTTATGTTCATAATTTATCATATGATTGGATTTTTTTGAGACAATTTTTATTTTCAGAATACGCAACACCAATTCGCCAATTAAATACTAAAAGTCATTATCCAATTGTAATAGAATTTATTAATGGTTTAATATTAAAAGATTCGCTAATTTTAGCACAAAGAAAACTCGAAAAATGGGCTGAGGATTTGAATGCAGAGCATAAAAAAGCTATTGGTAAATGGGATTATGATAAGATAAGAACGCAAAGCGAAGTTTTTAAAAATGATGAACTTGAATATATCGAAAATGATACGTTAGTTGGTGTAGAATGTTTGGATATTTTGAAAAAAACATTACATAAGCATGTATATTCTATGCCATTTACGGCGACAGGAATACCAAGGGAGGAACTTAGAAAGATAGCTTTTAAAAATCGTGGAAAAGAATGGTTTAATAGATTAGTTCCTAACTATTTACAGTATAAAAAACTAGAAAAAATTTATCATGGTGGATTCACGCACGCAAACAGACATTTTATTGGACAAACTGTAAAAGGTTTAATAAGTTGTTACGATTTTGCAAGTTCTTATCCGTTTTGTCTGCTTAGTGAGAAATACCCTTGCGAAAAATTTCAGAAAACTAACACAAATTGCGATATAAAATACATTGTAAAAGATTCTGAAAATTTTGCTTTTATGTTCAAATTTACTGCTATTGCAATAAAATTGAAAGATACCGATTTTCCCATGCCATGTTTGCAATTTTCTAAATGTGTGAATACTGTTAACGCTATTATTGATAATGGCAGAATATTATACGCAGATTATATAGAAATTTATTTGAATGAACAGGATGCAATCACAATTTTAGAACAATATGACTTTTATAAGCATTTATGCAGTGAGGTTGAATTTTCTAAAAAAGATTATCTTCCAAGATGGTTAACTGATTATGTTTTCAGATTATTTACAGAAAAAACACAATATAAAGGCGGTGACACTGTTTTATATGCTTTGTCAAAAGCAAAGTTAAATTCTGTGTATGGTATGTGTGTGCAGAAATGTGTTAAAGAGATAATTGAAGAAATATATAGATCTGGAGAATATATAAAGCATAATTTTGACAGTGAAAACAGTGAAGAAGATTTATATATAAAATACACCGAGAGTAGAAATAGTTTTTTACCTTATTTTATAGGTGTCTGGTGTACAAGCTATGCACAGAAAAATCTTTTTGAGTTAGGAAAATGCTGTGAAACATGGCTATATTCTGACACAGATTCTTGTTATGGAATAAATTGGGATATTGAAAAAGTTTCTGAATATAATCAAAAATGTAAAAATAAATTAGTAAATAACAATTATTCTTGCGTTATTCACAATAATCGTGAATATTGGTTAGGAATTGCTGAACATGATGGGAAAAAAGATGAATATTCAGAATTTAAAACAATGGGTGCAAAAAGATATTGTGGAAGATGTAATGAAGACAATAAATTACATATAACAGTTGCCGGAGTACCTAAGAATGGTTCTATATGTTTAAAAAATGATATTAATAATTTTAAAAAAGGATTGATTTTTGAAGGAAAAAAAACAGGAAAAAAACAACATACATATATTTATAAAGAATTTTATATTGATGAAAATGGTACAGAAATAGCCGATAGTATTGACTTATCAGATTGTGATTATTTATTAGACGAGGTCAACGTAAATGAAGAGTGGGAAAACCTTATAAATGAAGAAGTTAATATTCAAATTTATGATTAATGTTTCACGTGAAACATTTTAGAGAGGAGATAATATAATTATGTCATATTATTATGATTTTAATGAAGATGTTAAAAAATATCCTAACGCATGGTGTTATATAATTATAGGAGGTAGAAAAAGAGGAAAGACATATAGCGTGTTAAAATCTTGTTATGAGAATAACAGAAAATTCACATTTGTAAAAAGAACAAATGAAGATATAAATCTTATATGTGGTAGTGGAATAAAAGGAGATATTGAGGTTGACTTATCTCCATTTAAACCAATTAATAGAGATCTGCAATGTAATATAAAAGCGAAAAAATTATTTGATGGAGTAGGAGGCTTCTTTGAACTTGATGAAGAAAATAACATAAAAAATAACATAGGTTTTATTCTGTCACTCAATGCAGTTTCTAAGATGAAGGGGATCGGTATAGACGAGTGTGATTGGATGATTTTTGACGAATTCATACCGCAACCTTGGGATAGAATTAACAGAAAAGAGGGCGAGCAAATATTAGACCTTTATGTGACACAGAATCGAGATAGAGAGCATAGAGGATTAGATGAAGTAAAGCTTATTGCTTTAGCCAACGCTACTTCCATTAATAATAAACTTATGGAAACGTTAGAACTTACAGACACAGTTGCAGAAATGACAACCAAAGGTATAGAGTTTTTTTATGACGAAAAACGTTTTATAATGGTTCATTTATTAGCAAATGCAGATGAATTTTATAAAAATGAATCAAATACTAAAATTTTTAATGCAATGCAAGGAACAAAATGGCATAATGTCGTGTACGAAAACACGTTTGCTTATGATGATTTTAATAGTGTGGATTTTAAATCATTAAAAGGATATAAGTGTATAATATCGTTAAAACATAAAGAACATATGTTTTTTATTTATAGAAAAAATGAACTATATTATATGTGCGAAAGCAATGGAAGCGGAAAATATTATGATTTGAACAGTGAAAATGATCAAAAACGTTTTTTTAATGATTATGTCATGAAATTAAGAGAGAAGACAATTAACAAACAAATGTTCTATAGCAAATTTTCTATGTATGATTTAATTATTAATTATAAAAATTATTTTAAAATTTAATAGAAAATGTGTTGACAAATAAATAAAAAACTGGTACAATCCTTGTAAAGGAACAGAGAAAGAGAGGAAAAGAAAATGAAAAAAATAACTAAAAAAGAAATTAATGAAAGAATTAAAAGTATTTTATCAAGGGGTAGTCATAAAGAAGAAAAATTAATATTTAAAGAAATAATAAAAGATAATTTATATGAAAATAGTTTTAAAACTATTGCAACATTTAAAACAGTTGACACGATGGGTTTTATAATAGCTTATTTTATGTATGGAAGTAGAAATGAATTTAACGAATTACAGGTAGTTATGTGTTCAACTTCAACAGATTATAATAACAGTTTTGAGATTTAATATAGAAATGTGGGAAAAAATAAATTACGTTTCAATTGGCACTAGAAAAGTGCCAATTGAATACATAGAATTACATGATATGTTAATGATAATAGATGATGCGTTAACAAACGGTTTTGAATTAAAAGTAGAAAATCACTGTATTTATTACAGATGATTAAATAAAATTTAAAGAAAAAAGGAGAAAGAAACATGAAAATTTTATTCAAATCAAGAGAGGACTTGACAAAACAGGAGATTTACAAAATGACAAAAAATGCAGAGATCGAGCAGATGAAAAATGTCACAGACAGAGAAATGCTTGAGATCGCCGCATACATTGTTTTTGAGGATGAAAATGCAGATGGTGAAGTGAATAAGATTCACTCCATTTTAACGACAGACGGACGTGCAATCGCTTTTCAGTCAAAAACATTTGCGAAATCACTTGAGGATATTGCGGAAATTATGACAGACGGAAATTGGAACGAGCCATTTTCCATTATCAAAATTAGCGGAAAGACAAAATCGGGCAGAGATTTTATTAATTGTGCATTAGCTTAAAAGGAGAAAAGAACATGGTAAAAAACATCACAAGAACAATTTCAACAACAAATGTAACATTTGAAGCTTTTTTAAGAAAAGAAAGAAAGCAGACAACTTTGACAATGGAATTTCCTGAAACATTCAAAGATGAAGATGAAGCACAGAATTTTTTATACAAGAGATATGAAAAGGGTGCAAATGAAATGCCATTATTCATTCATGAATTAACTACAGTTGATTATAAGTATTCAATGCCATTAGAAAAATTCATGGAAGAATCAAAAGTTGAGATTGTAACAGCAGATGATTCTGTAGAATCAGAATAGAAATAAAGGTATTAAGGGTTAGGGGTGGGCGAATGAGGTTTATATATGGATATTAATGCAATGACTACGTTAATAAGTAGTTTCGGATTTCCAATTTGTGCATGTTTAGCAATGGGATATTACATAAATAAAATTAACACAGAACATAGAAATGAGATTAAAGAACTTAATAAAGAACATTCTGAAGAAATGAATAATCTTAAAGATACAATTAATAACAATACTTTAGCTTTAGAAAAGTTAATAACTGTTATAAACTCTAAGGAGGTATAAAAATGAGTAAAAAAGTGACAATTAATCTTGTTAAAAGTGTTATTGCGGGATTTTACGGAAATGGGCTTGTTAGAAAAACTCGTCTTAAAAATGAAGGATATAATTATAATGAGGTTCAGAGAGCAGTTAATAACTATTTAAAATACGGAAACATTAATGGAAAAACATTGATAAACAAAGTTAGTAATGTTAAAAGTGAAAGAATGAAAACGAATGAAAACGGAAAAAATCTGATTAAATCGTTTGAAAGTTGCAGATTAAATGCATATAAAGATGTTACAGGAACGTTAACTATCGGATGGGGGCATACCGGAAGTGTTGATGGCTCACCTATTTACTTGGGTATGTCAATCTCACAACAGAAAGCAGATGAACTATTTGATAACGACTTAGAAAGATTTGAAAATCATGTAAATGGGTATAACGATAAATACAATTTTACCTCAAACGAATTTTCTGCATTAGTATCTTTTGCATATAACATTGGCAGTATTACACAGTTAACTGCAAAAGGAACTCGTACAAAAACACAGATTGCAAATAAAATGCTTGAATATGTCTATTCAAAAGGTAAAAAATTGCAAGGATTGGTGAATCGAAGAAGTAAAGAACGTAACTTGTTTTTATCGAGTGATGAATTGATTGACTATCCCCGATGAAAGTGAAAGCGATGGAAATACTATAACAGATTTTACAAGTGAATCTAATAAGTTTGCTTGTTTAGTAAATTGTTTACATAACGTAACTCGTCAACAGATTAAAATAATGTTAGGAGAGTAAAAAAAATGCAGATAACTTTGTATGAAAATTTTGCGAAAAAAGATAATTCAACGTTAATACCGAATATTAGTGGTACTAATGTAAATTGTGCATTAAAAAATTCTACAAGCATTTCAAATCCAACATTTATTTTAACTGTTGAAAATTTTAATATCTCATATGTAAAATGGGATGAACGTTTTTATTTCGTAACAAACATTAGTTCGTTACGGAATGGGGTAATTGAATTGTCATGCACAATTGATGTGTTGGCAACATATAAAAAACAAATTTTGCAGACAATAGCATATATTGAATGTTCAACTTCAAAATTTAATTCCAATTTATTAGATACAAGAATACCAAACACAGGAAATATTATTCAATCTGTTGCAAGCAGTAAAGATATAGAGACGTTTTCTCAAAGTGGTTGTTATTGTTTAACAATAATAGGTTCAGGTGGTTCTAATACAGAACAGAGGTTTGTTACAAGACAAGGTTTAAATAATCTAAGTAATAATATTTCTCAATTAACTGATGAAGATATTATAAACGGTCTTGTTCTTAAATTTGGATCGGTATTTGGAACAATTACGGGGTGTACATTTTTACCATTTACATTACCTAGTGGAACGCATGAACTTATTAAGATTGGTGATTTTACAACAGGGACTGACAGTATAGTTTCATCTGCTTTAGTTTCATTGGAAACAAAAACAATATCTATTCCGTGGATTTATACAAATCCTAGAAGAATGACCGAATCATTAAATATATATTTACCCTGTGTTGGAAATGTGCCACTAGATTCGTCACAATTTTTAAACGATACAACGTTAACTATTTATTGTTTATTTGATTATGTGACAGGAGAGTTAATATATTTATTAACAAATGGAAAAATATTTCTAAAATATAACACGCAGTGCGGTACTCCTATACAGTTTGCTTTTAACTCGCAATCAAGAAGTAGTGGTGTTTTATCAACTATTTTTGAAAAAGTTAAAGAATGGAGCGATAGCGGATTAGATTTATCGAACATTAGTGCTGATGTAATAAGTACAAGAAATGAAAACTTAATAAAAACTTTTTCACGACTAGGTACGTCATATAATGTAATAGGTTCAAACGGAAGTTTTGCTAACGGAATTTTAGCTAGTTCAAGAAACAACATAGTTATTTCTTCAAGTGCTTTCGGCTTTTCAACAACACAAGAAAATATTAGAAGTGTTAAAGGAAGTCCGTTTATGAATGTGTCGACATTGTCTGATATAACAGGATTTTGTAAATGTAACGGGGCAAGCGTTTCTGCTTCATGTGAAGAAAGTGAAAGAAATAAAATTAACAATTATCTAAACACAGGATTTTTTATAGAATAAAAGGCGCAAGACCTTGGTGTCAACAAAGTGGAACTTTGCAAGGTGGTTTGACAAACCGAAAAGCGCCTTTTATATAAATGCTATATAGCATTTATGGAAAGGAGACAAAATGAAAAAAACTGATATTGTAAAATTAGCGTTAAGTGGTTGGAAGTTATCAGATATTAAAGAATTAGTTGAACTAGAAAAAACAATGAATGATATTGAAACAAACGAAGATGAAAAAGAAGATGAAAAAGATGATAAAAAAGAAGATGAAAGAACGGATAAAAAAGAAGATGAAAAAACGGATAAAAAAGAAGATGAAAAAGAGGATAAAAAAGAAGATGAAAGAACGGATAAAAAAGAAGATGAAAAAACAAAAACAATGAATGACATGATGGAGTTAATAAAAAAATTGCAAGATGGAAAAACTAGAGAAAAAATAGAAGATGATAAAAGCGAAGAAGATATTTTAAAAGATATGTTTAGAGATTTTATGTAAAAGGAGATTTTAAAATGGGAAAAGTATTAACAGTGCAGGATTGCCACAATCTTATGAACAGTTTAGTTAAACAGGCAACAGGACAGCAGAGTATCACAGTTATTGATAGTTCGACATTTGTGAGTGCAGGAGAAACGATTTTAGCTACAGGAACAGAAAATGTGATTAATTCATTATCATTAATTATTGGCAGGACTCTAGTAGCAGTTAGACCTTATAAAGCGAAGTTTTTATTAATTAATGCTTTGAATAGTGGTATTTATTCAAACAGAATTAGAAAAATTTCTTATTACTCAAAAGATGCACAGGCTTCAGGTATGTATAACACGCAATTATATACTAACTTGAAAGATGGTTATACAAATGGTCAAAACATTATTGCAGATAATCCGACAAGTACAAAATCTATGTGGGAACAGAATCAGCCAATTTCTCTTGAAATGAATTTCGCAGGTTCTGATACATGGGATGATTCTTTAACAATTTACGAAAAACAATTGCAGGTTGCTTTTGAAAGTGAAGCTAATTTTTCACGGTTTATGAGTGGAATTATGACTGAAAAAGGAAATGACATTGAATCACAGAAAGAGGCTTTTAATAGAATGTGTGTTCTTAATGAAATCGGTATGATTTACGACATGGCAGACGATAGACCGCTTTCAAGTGTTAATTTGACAAAAGAATATAACACAAAATACGGAACTTCGTATACAAGTGCAGAATTAAGAACCACATATTTAGAAAGTTTCTTGAAATTTTTCATTGCATATGTTAAAAATATTAGTAACTATTTAGAAGAAAGAAGTACTAATTATCATTTATCACCAACAAAAACAGTTAACGGAACAGATTATAAACTCTTGAGACACACACCAAAAAATAGACAGAAAATGTTTTTATATGAACCTTTGTTTATTGAAGCAAAAGCAAATGTTTTACCGTCAATTTTTAACCCTGAATATTTAGATATTAAAAATTATGAAGCGGTTAATTATTGGCAGTCAATCAATTCACGTGCAAGCGTTAAAATCACACCAGCAATTTTCGACAAAACAACAGGCGAACAGAAAAAAGGAAATGAAGTTGACCTCGATTATGTGGTTGGATTACTTTTTGATGAGGACGCAATGATGATTGATTATCAGTTTGATGGTAGTTATTCGACACCGCTTGAAGCGCGTAAACTTTATCGTAATATTTTTTGGCATTATACTAAAAACGCTATCAATGATCCAACAGAAAATGCAATTTTGTTCTATATGAAAGATGGTGAAGTTTAAAATGTATAAGCCAATGAATAAAGGACGTTATTACAGAATTTTTGTTGAAAGTATTAACGGTAGTTTTAAAATTACACATACTGATTTAATTGGTGCTGTTGTGTCAGGAAATTCAGTAAAACTTCCATTAGGTTATCATATAATTAACGTCGATACTGATGTAAATACTGTGGTTGGCGGTTCTGCTTCAACTTTTGGAACAAGAAAAGTTTATGCAGACGGTTGCCAGGCAGTTGAATTATGTGATTCTAAGGCTTTTGACTTTGCAGAAATTTTCGTATTCGCATACAAAAAGGAGTAAACTTATGAGTTGTTTTCCATATTATTATCCGCAAATAAATGCATTATGTGGTACGCACTTACCTAGTGCGTATCACACAAAAAACACAGTTGCTTTTGAGTTTTGGGTTAGGGCATTTTATGAAAGAATGATAAACGGTCTAAAGATAAACACACCTTGGAGTGGTGATGTTAAAGATTTTTTTAATTACTGTTTATACGGATTTGGATATATTGCAATTTTTGAATCTGATGATTATGGATTGTCATTTCAACCTTGCACGTTAAACGGATATGATTTTTATTATAGACCAACAAACGCAATAATCTCAAATCCGATTTTTCAAGCAGATTTAAAAATTGGAAAAGAATGCGAGATTCTTAAGCTAACACCTGATTACTACGGAACGTTTGACGTTATTTATTATTACGCCGAAAAAATGGCAGAATTAGATTGTGCTTTAAAAATTAGTATTTTTAACGAAAAGAACCCTAAAATTTACGGTGCAAATACTAAAGCACAAGCAGAAACTCTTAAGAAAATTATGGACAAGGTAAACCAAGGAAATGCGGTTGAAATTTATAACAATCAGTTATTCAAAAAAGATGATGATTCAGATAATGACATATTAACGCTATTTGGTAATGATTCTAAAGACAATTATATGACTGATAAGATTTTAACAGATATGCAAACAATTGTTAACAATTTTGATAGAGAGATTGGTATACCATCTTTACCATATCAGAAAAAAGAAAGAATGGTGAGAAGTGAAGCAGATTCGACAATTATTGATAGTCAATCTCGTATTTTGACATGGTTTGAAACATTAAAAAGTAGCATTGAAAATGTAAAAAAACTATTTCCAAAATTTGAATGCTATGTGGAAATGAGGTGGGATTTTGTCAATAGCAAAACTGACACTAATAGGACTTAATAATTATGACAATTCATTATTTGACAATTTAAGATTTGAAAATGTTGACCACGAAACAATGGTAAACACAATTTTATTAAATTGTGGTGAGTTTGAAGTGTTATATCCAAATATTGAAACGTTGAAAAATATGTTTACTTTATTTTCTAACAAATGGTCACGAACTGTTAGCAAATGGGTTAGTGCTTTAAATACCGAATATAAACCATTAGAAAATTATGATAGATATGAAAATTTTGGCGGTAGCGAAACAGAATTAGAAAATGGTGATGAAACGCATTTAACAAACGGAAATGAAACGATTACAAATAATGGTAATACCATTTTAAGTAGAAGTGGTACAGATAATAATGATGTGGAAAGTAAAACAAGTGCTTTTAATACGAATGATTATCAGCCTAGTGAAAAAACAACAACTCAAATAAACTATGGTAGTTCAGATAAAAATGATGTTAATTTTAGCCAAACTAGAACACCTAACATTACAGAAATTAGAACACCGAATATTAAAAGAACTAGAACACCAAATTTGGAAAATCACATACATGGTAATATAGGAGTAACAACTTCTCAACAAATGCTAGAAAGCGAATTACAATTACAATATTGGAATTTATACAATAAAATTTCAAATCTTTTCATGAAAGAATTTTGCATTATGATATATTAAAAGGTGGTGATTAAAATGAGTTTTACAAACGATTTTCCATATACAGATTTTCATGAAATTAATCTTGATTGGATTCTTAATAAAATTAAAGAATTTCAAACAAGAATTGACAGTTTTGAGGATACTGTATTGAAAAAAGCAAACGCTTATACTGATAGTGAGATTCTTAAGCTTTCACAGAAAATTAGTAAAGAATTTGTTAATTTTACTAAAGAAATAACAGATAAAATTGCTAATATCGACAGTAATTATAATCAGTTTGTTAATTATGTTAATAATCGTATTACTTTAATGGAAAATGAACTTGTTAAAATGAACGATTATATTCAAACGATTTTGAAGCAAGCTAATGAATATACACAACAGGCTATTATTAATAATAATGCTTATATCATCAATGAAACAACAAAGGCACTAAGCACTGTAAAAGTTATTAACTATTTCACAGGTGAACGTGTTTCAATACAAGAAATGTTTGACTACTTATGTCAATTTCATCTCGAAAATGCTATCAATTATACTATTATGGCAAGTAGAGAAAAAACTTATACAGAGTTTAACAATTTGAATATGACATATACAGATTTAGCGTTAAATGGCGGTGCGTTATATAATTAAAAAGGAGTGATTTATTATGACAAGAACAAGTAATTATGATTTAATTGTTGTAGAGGGTAGTGACAAAGTAAATTTATTAACACAGATGAACCCTAACACAGAAAAAATTGATGAAGTTCTAAAAACAAATGAAAAAAGTGGTGTGCAAGTTGCCACAGAATTACTTACTGGAACTGTACATGCGATTACAAGAACTGTAAAAAGTGCTAGTATGTTTAAATTTACTGCCGTTAGTAATTATACATCTGGTGATACTTTTACTGTTGATGGAGTACAAGTTACCGCTTTACTAACAAGCGGTGAAGCACTTGGAACGGGTGCATATATTATTGGTAGCGAAGTTTTATGTAGTTTAAAAGATACTTTACTAACTGTTTATACGCAAGGTGGTACTGTAAAAATAGCAGAGGATGCAGAAAAACTCGGTGGTAATTTGCCTGAATATTATGCAAAACAGAGTGAATTAGACGTTGTGAAAAATACCGCTGATAGTGCTAGTTCATTATCAAGACAAAATTCCGAAAGTATTAATAAGATAAATCAGAGTTTAATTCAGCAAAAAATACAGTACAAAGATACTTCTTTTGAACAAGTTAAAATAAATAGAAAAAGTGGTAGAGGGTTATATTACTCAGACAATATACCACTCGGAATAAATAATTCTTTTGTGATTTCCTTAATGATTATCGGGTGGGGAGGTGCTTCTAAACTCTTTAACATTTATTATGATTATGACTCAAATAGTATAATTTTTATGTGTGATTCTTCTATAACAATAACTTCTGTTTCTATAAGAGTGTGTTACATTCAAAAGGATACGTTTGCCACAGAATAATTGCTATACATGCACATAGCCATCAATCTTTGGAGTATATGCAACCAATTCCTTCGTTTAACTCAGTTAAACTCTGGTTTAACGTGATGTGTCTACCCCACACGTACACCTCACGCAAACCCTC
>UMBL01001025.1_pt1 | contig 13755 bp, 9 predicted proteins | sample 1963951 | NCBI WGS metagenome assembly UMBL01 (sample SAMEA4835940, study PRJEB28245) | human gut metagenome | biome: gut microbiome; material: fecal sample | place: Denmark | collected 2008 | reverse complement strand
TGCCATCTCTCAAGACCAGCCGCAGGTACGTGAAATATCCCTACAGTCCCAAAATCTTCTTCTGCATCAAAAGAACATCCAAAATATCTACTTTTCCATTTCCATTGAGGTCGGCGCGCGCGATTTCTTCCGCTCTTAACTTTCCAAGTCCCAGTATCGACCGCTGTGCCAGCAGGATATCCATGATGTTCAGCTTACCGTCGCCGTTGACATCCCCGCGCACCGACGATGCCGCATGCGTTCCCGATGTGGACTGGGATGGTGCCGCCGCGCTGGTCGGCGACTGACTCCCCTGCGGACTGCCGGCGCTCCCGACAGACTCCCCATTTGGCGCAATCAGGGTTCCGGAACTGCCGCTCCCAAATCCATTCACATTCGATCCCGGTGCGGACTGCCCGGAAGGAGAGCTTCCTGAACTGCTTCCCGAAGAGGTCGGACCGACAATCTGCACATCCGAACCGCCGGAGGAAGAATTTCCTGAACTGCTTCCTGAAGACATGCCCGGTCCCGTCGCCGGACCGCTAGAGCTGCTTCCAGAGGAAACGCCGCTTCCAATCGAGCTTGAGTAGGTCGGACCGCCCGACTGGCGCACTACGTGAAGGACGTAATTTCGCAGATTTCCATTTGCCGCTTTGACCGTCACGGTGATCTCATTGACACCGCTCTGCAGATCGACCGTTCCCGTTCCGGCAATCGTTGCCTTGGAATCAATCGCGCTCGCTGCTACCGTCACGCTTGCCACCGATGGATCCACGATCAGATCGTAGGACTCTGTATCTCGGTTAAAGGTCGGTGTCAGTGCAAATCCATCGACACCCAGCGCCGACAGCTTGTTGTTCGGGCTGCCGTCCAGCGTCGGTTTGACGCAGGCGCCCGCCGGCATGTTTTTATACACCGGAATCGAGAACTCAAGTGTTGTATTTGCCAATGCCGTGATCTTCGAAAGCGTCAGTCCTTCGGCAGCTGCCGCCTGCACGTTCGTCATGTACTGGTGTTTATAAAGGTTGCTGCCCTGCACATTAAATTTCTTTAAGTACAGCGTATCCTGCCCTTTTTTCACATAATTCTCGCCATAATAAACCGAACCGCCGCGGATCGATTTCTCGATGCTGTTCCACGGGCGCAGATAGCTTCCCGACTGGGATGCCCACCAGAGTCCGCGTTCTACCGCACTCATCGAGCCGGACTGATATGCCTCTATATTAAAGAAGTTATAATATCCCTGATAGCCGGACACAGTTCCGGAAATACTGCGTCCGGTTCCCTGGCTGCCCTGTTCCTGCAGAATCATCGACGCCAGAATATATGGATTGACTCCCGATTCGGATGCCGCATTCATGATGATATCTACATAGGAAGTACCGATTGCAGACTGCTGCGCCACTCCCGTGGAAGTTCCCGAACTGCTGGAAGTGCCACTTCCCGGTGCACTTGTTCTTCCGCTGCTGGTTGAACCAGAAGTTGTTCCAGTTGTGCTGCTTCCTGGTGCGCTTGTACTGCCACTGGTGGTTCCAGCCGTGCTGCTGGTTGTCCCCGATGACTTATTCGATGTGCCGCTGCTGACCGGCGCCGTCTCCCCGTCTGCATTGTTGGAAGAAAATCCATCTCCCGCCATGCCCGGTCCATTGGTCGCTGCCACCCGCTCCGTCTTATGATCGCTGATCGAAGCAATCGGAGACGACAGACCGGCGCTGCTTCCGCTCGAACCTGACGAACTTCCCGGTCCCGTCGCTGAACCGGAAGAAGAGCTTCCTGAACCGCTTCCCGTACCGGCCGATACCGACGATCCGCCCGACACCGTGCCGGAAAGGAATGTTCCGCTCACCATGTTCTGCAGCCCCGTCTTCGTGTGAAGCGAACTGTCAAACGACTGTTTCATGAACTGGTAAATATATTTATCATTTAAGAAATTCCGCGGATCCATATAATAGGCGATAATATCCGAAGACGCCTGTACCCAGGAGCTTCCGTCAAAGCCCGGCCAGGTTCCGGTTCCCCAGTCATACGCACCTGTCTCGGTCGATTTCCAGGACGAAATGCTGCTGCTCGCAACCAGGTTCCGCCCGATCACGCTTTCATTTTTCAACGCTGTGTTCCAATCCAGATTTGTCTGGAACGCCGTGAACGTCCAATTCGGATATTGTGCATGCAATTCCCGGAGCCCCTGTTTATAGCTCTCCGGAAATCCCTGCTTTGTCAGATAGCTTTCAAAATCCGAATCCGATTTGATCGCAGTCGGAAACTTTATGTATTTGCTCGAAACATACCCCGTCTGCTCACCGCCGCTTCCGCTATATCGTATCTGATACCATACGACGCCATCCGTTCCCGTCTGCTCACCAAGTACTGTAACTGGTGCGCCCTTGGACAGCTTCGCTAGTGCCTGATACGAAGTGCCCGGACCACTCCGGACATTCAGGTTTGTCGCATTGACCGACGCGGTTCTCTCTTCCGCATAGCTGACGATCCCCAGCAAAGACTCTGCTGCAGTACCTGCCAGCCCTGGGTTGACCGCCATCACAGCGCCCAGCAGAAACGCCGCCGCCCGTTTCCCCAATAACTTCCATTTTTTCATCCGTCTATCTCCTCATTCTGCTGCGTTTTCTGCAATTCATCCCCCGCAACGGAATTCTTATTCTGTCTGCCGCCGCATTTCCAGACAGCCGCTCGACTGTTTTCCATCTTTTTCACGTTTTTACAATCGTATCTATTATAATGAAAAAAGACCATATGTGTCAACCTTACCGAAAAAACTTCGCAAAATTTGGGGCCTTTGCGCGAAATTGTAAGATTTCCTTAATTTTTAGAAGCAGTATAGGTTGGCTTTGAAATGTTTTCCGGATATATGATTTTTGAATGCATAGTAGCATAAAAAGGAGTGCCAACCCGGTACACTCTACCGATTCTGGCACTCCTTTTGGCTCAAAATCCTTAAATTCTTTTTAGCTTAGATCTGGTAAGACTCGCTTTTTCTTCCAGCCCAGGTATTGATTCCGTTTCCATCCATCTCCTCAGTGGACACCGGTGCTTTCTTTACTTCCGGTGCAGCCGCTTTCAGGATTTCGCGTTTCTCAACCGGCGGTTTCTTTGCCGGACGGGACTCGAAGAACTCTTTTGCTACCTGTGGGAACAGTGCATAAGTCAGGACATCCTCATCCTGCTGCTTCCACTGCTTCATCTCCGCCTCAATCTTCTCAAGCTGCGGCTCGATCAGATCTGCCGGACGACAGGTGATCGGTTTTGCATCGCCGATTGCTTTCTTCTGAACTTCTTTGTCGAACGGCTTTACAGTCTGTCCGAACTCGCCCATCAGAAGTTTCTTGGATTCCTTTGTGAACATCTTGTAGCGCTCGCCCATCAGGACATTTAATACAGCCTGCGTACCAACGATCTGGGAAGACGGAGTAACTAACGGCGGCTCACCGAAGTCTTTGCGGACTCTCGGGATCTCTTTCAGAACATCGTAGTATTTATCCTCTGCGCGCGCTTCTTTCAGCTGGGAAACCAGATTGGAAAGCATACCGCCCGGAACCTGATAACGCAGGGTATTGATGTCAACGCCCAGAACCTTGGTATTCATCAGACCACTCTTTAACGCTTCCTCACGCATCGGGCGGAAGTAATCTGCGATCTCCGCCAGTTTTTCCTGATCCAGTCCGGTATCATACGGAGTACCTTTGAAGGTCTCAACCATAACCTCGGTCGCCGGCTGGCTCGTTCCCATCGAGAATGGGGACATCGCGGTATCGATCATGTCAGCGCCCGCTTCCACTGCCTTTAAGTAAGTCATGGCTGCAACGCCGGAGGTGTAATGCGTATGGATATCAATCGGAAGATCAACTGCCTCTTTCAGTGCTTTTACAAGGATCTCTGCATTATACGGAGTCAGAAGACCTGCCATATCCTTGATACACAGGGAATCAGCGCCCATATCCTCGATTCTCTTTGCAATGTCTTTCCAATAATCCAGTGTATATGCATCACCCAGTGTATAGCTCAGCGCTATCTGTGCGTGTGCTTTTTCTTTGTTGGCTGCCTTTACCGCTGTCTCCAGGTTGCGGATATCATTTAAACAATCAAAAATACGGATAATATCAATACCATTGGCAACTGATTTCTGTACGAAATATTCTACCACATCATCTGCATAGTGGTTATAACCCAGAATATTCTGTCCGCGGAACAGCATCTGAAGTTTTGTCTTCTTAAAACCATCTCTCAGCTTTCTAAGGCGCTCCCACGGATCCTCCTTCAGGAAACGAAGGCTGGCATCGAATGTCGCTCCGCCCCAGCATTCTACTGCATGGTATCCAACCTCATCCATCTTTCCGATGATCGGAAGCATCTGCTCCGTTGTCATTCTGGTTGCAATCAGAGACTGGTGCGCGTCACGAAGGACAGTTTCCACGATCTTAACCGGCTTTTTCTTTTCATTTGCCATTCTAAAGATACCTCCCAATACACTTTTATTATGAGTCAACTATCTGCGACCTGGCTGATTAAATAATTCACAGCCATATTTTTATCTATTATACCACAAGTTTCCCGATTTCTGGATAGTTTTTTTAATATAATTTCATAAGTAAATTCTATATTGTGGGAAAGTGGGTTGTGATTTTTGCTGATGTCAGGGAGCTTTCCTCTGCGCCGCGTGGGGGCGGCTGGAGAAAAAAATTTCTTGGTCACGTCTTTCTAGTCCGCAGTGCAGCAGCTCGAAAAAACTTCGTTTTTCCTCGCTGTCGGGCATTCGCCCTATGAAAAAAAGGAGCCGCACACAGCTGCTTTTGTGTAAACACAACGCTTCTGTGTGTGGCTTCTTTTTTTCGCACTGCTCTTTGCTTACGCAAGTTTGGACTTAGCCAGCTCTGCCAGTTTTGCGAAACCTTCTGCATCGTTGATAGCCATGTCAGAAAGGATCTTGCGGTTCATCTCAACACCAGCCTGCTTTAAGCCGTACATGAACTTGCTGTAGGACAGACCATTGATACGTGCTGCTGCGTTGATACGAGCGATCCACAGCTGTCTGAACTGTCTCTTTCTCTCTTTACGACCAGCGTAGGAGCTTGTAAGAGCTCTCATTACGGACTGCTTAGCTACACGATACTGTTTGGAACGTGCGCCTCTGTAACCCTTTGCCAGCTTTAATACTCTATTGTGTTTCTTTTTAGCGTTTAATCCGCCTTTTACTCTTGCCATCGGTTATTTCCTCCTTCTTAATCCTCGAATCTTATAAGTACGGTAAAATCTTCTTCATTACCTTGCTGTTTGTAGCATCAGTAACGATGTCTTTTCTAAGATTTCTTTTTCTCTTTGTAGATTTCTTAGTTAAGATGTGGGATTTGTAAGCTTTATTTCTTACTAACTTTCCGGTTCCGGTTGTTTTAAAACGTTTAGCAGCTGCTCTGCTTGTTTTCATTTTAGGCATGGTGTAGTCCTCCTTAATAATAGTTATGTCCTTATATCTAGCGTTTCGCAGAAAGGAACAGTACAATACTTCTTCCTTCTACTTTTGCCGGTTTATCAACGGCTGCGATATCGGCAAGCTTCTCTGCAAAATCGTCAAGGATATACTTTGTCTTTGACATATGTGCCATCTCACGACCTCTGAAACGAAGTGTAACCTTTACTTTATTGCCTTTTTCCAGGAATTTTCTCGCATTGTTCATCTTGGTATTCAGGTCATTTTCATCGATATTCGGGGAAAGACGAACTTCCTTGATCTCGATTACCTTCTGTTTCTTCTTAGCTTCTTTTTCTTTTCTTGCAAGCTCGTATCTGTATTTACCGTAATCGATAATCTTGCAGACCGGCGGCTTCGCAGTCGGAGCAATCTTTACTAAATCCAGTTCCGCTTCTTTCGCTAACTTGTAAGCATCCTTTGCGGACATGATTCCAAGCTGCTCTCCATTTTCGCCAATCAAACGAACCTCTCTGTCTCTAATCTGTTCGTTAATCATTAACTCGCTAATAGTCGTGCACCCCCATGATATGTGATGATTTTGGTTGATTCAGTGTCAAAAAAAATAAGTGAACAGTACAGACCATCCACTTACTCATAATAGGAAATCCAATATAGGAAATTTCTCAAATTTATGAACCCACAGTCACTTGCTCGTGCTGAGGTGAGGTAGATAACCTGCTTTCCTGTCTTCGTAAAGTTGTTTCCTCACAACTTTTGTTAGTATACTATGGTTTCTTTGGAATGTCAACCGGTTTTTTCGAGATTTTTGAGAAGATTTACAAATGATTTTTAAATATGGTTCACGTGTTGCGCAAATGACGGCAACGTACGCAAATACATTTACGGACATACTAAAAACTACCGCCGGATATCATTACCTCTGCCCGGTTTTGCTTCCTTCCTGACAGAATTTTCCATATCCGGCGGCATTTTTTATTTCGAATATTTATGCAGTCTTTCTTCTATTAAAAAAGAAAACCGCATCAGTCACCGTTTCTGGAAACTCGAACATTCCGTCTGCATAGAAACTGTCGCATTGCCTCCGGTGATTCCGATGTGTTCCGCGCTGCACCGGCGGTCTGTATTATAAACACAGTTCGTTGCCTCGCACTCTACTTCGAGACGGCTCTCCGGTGTTTTAAAAAGGTTGCGGAATGTGCCGCCTTTCTTCTCGTCGAAGCTGCCACAGCAGGTATCGCATTTATCCTGCGCCGTCTTTCCTTCTACCAGAATGGTATTTTTACAGCAGCAGTTTTCCGCATTGTGCATACATCCGGTTACACTACAATCCAGTTTTGTCATGATTTTTCCTCCTGTTTTCTGACATGCATCACCGAAAGTCTCCTCCGGCATCCAGCCGTCAAACTTTTCAGCGATACACTTTTCAATGTGTCATGGTTTTCGTTGCTGTTCACACATGTATGACCAGTAACGGGATTTTACCGATACTTCGCATTCCAAATCGGCAAAATCCGCAACGGAACTGTATCGTACGGAATTTTCAGTTCAGAAAATTCCTGCCTGTGAACAGTTACTGGTTTTTAGATTCAGGAGTAGTATCTGCTTCTTTTTTGGATTTATTCGTGCAAACTAAAACAAACGCATCCATGATTTTATCTCACAGATGCGTCTGCCGGATTTTTTAATTTTTCAAAATTATTTAGCTTCGTCTGCTTTCACAGTCTCACGCAGGTTTTTCTCTTCGATCTCCTTCTGGATGGACTCGATGAAGCTCTCTACACTGCTTGCGCCCTCGTCACCCGCAAAACGGCTGCGGACGGAAACGGTCTTCTCTTCTTCCTCTTTCTGTCCAACAACCAGCATGTACGGGATCTTCTGGGTCTGTGCCTCGCGGATCTTGTAGCCGATCTTCTCGGAACGTGTATCCATCTCTGCACGGATGCCAGCCTCGGTCAGCTTGTCCAGAACTTCCTTGCTGTAATCTGCGTATTTGTCAGAGATCGGAAGAATCTTTACCTGTACCGGTGCCAGCCAGGTTGGGAATGCACCTGCGAAGTGCTCGATCAAGATACCGATGAAACGCTCGATGGAACCAAATACAACACGGTGAATCATGATCGGACGATGTTTCTCGCCGTCTGCTCCGGTGTACTCTAATTCAAATCGCTGTGGAAGCTGGAAGTCAAGCTGGATGGTACCACACTGCCAGGTTCTTCCGATAGAATCTTCCAGATGGAAGTCGATCTTCGGTCCATAGAATGCGCCATCGCCCTCGTTTACCACATACGGCAGTCCCAGCTCTTCCAGAGCGGAACGCAAGCCTTCGGTTGCCATCTCCCAATCTTCATCACTTCCCATGCTGTCTTCCGGACGGGTGGACAGCTCTACGTGATATTTGAACCCAAACAGGGAATATACCTGGTTGATCAGGTGTACAACGCCCTTGATCTCGTCCTTGATCTGCTCCGGTGTCATGAAGATATGTGCATCATCCTGTGTGAAACAGCGTACACGCATCAGACCATGAAGCTGACCAGATTTCTCATGACGATGAACGATACCAAGCTCACCCATACGCAGCGGCAGATCACGGTAGGAACGTGGCTCAGAAGCGTATACTAAAACGCCGCCCGGACAGTTCATTGGTTTAATTGCGTAATCCTCTTCATCGATCACAGTTGTATACATGTTGTTTTTGTAATGATCCCAGTGTCCGGAAGTCTCCCAGAGCTTGCGATTCAGGATGATCGGAGTGGAAATCTCTACATAACCAGCTTTTTTATGGATTTCTCTCCAGTAATCAAGCAGGGTATTTTTCAGTACCATGCCCTTCGGCAGGAAGAACGGGAAACCCGGACCTGCATCGTGCATCATGAACAGGCCAAGTTCTTTGCCCAGTTTACGATGGTCACGTTTCTTTGCCTCTTCCATCATTGTGATGTATGCTTCCAGATCCTCTTTGGTTGCAAATGCGGTCGCATAGATACGGGTCAGCATTTTGTTCTTCTCGCTGCCTCTCCAGTATGCGCCTGCCAGATTCATCAGCTTAAATGCCTTACCAACACCCTTGGTGTTCATCATGTGAGGTCCTGCACATAAGTCAGTAAAATCACCCTGACGGTAGAAGCTAATCTCTGCATCCTCCGGCAGATCCTCGATTAATTCTACCTTGTACGGCTCCTCTTTCTCCTTCATGAACTCGATCGCTTCATTTCTCGGCAGAGTAAAGCGCTCCAGTGGAAGTGCTTCTTTGATGATTTTCTTCATCTCTGCCTCGATCTTCGGCAGATCCTCTGCAGTCAGAGGGGTAGCCGGATCGACATCATAGTAGAAACCGTCTGCGATGGACGGTCCAATCGCAAGTTTTGTCTCCGGGTAAAGGCGTTTTACAGCCTGTGCCATTACATGGCTGGCGGTATGGCGCAGAGCTGCCAGACCTTTCTCATCCTTTGCAGTCAGGATATTTAACTGACAGTCATGGTCGATCACGGTACGGAGATCTTCTTCCTCACCGTCAACCTCACCCAGACATGCCACTCTCGCCAGGCCTTCGCTGATGTCTTTTGCAATGTCGATGATGGACATCGGGCTCGCATATTCTTTGACAGAGCCATCTTTTAATGTGATCTTCATCTTTTTTCTCCTTTTCGTTCTGAAATAATAAAAGCTTCCTGACCAGAAGAACCACGAAAGAATGTGTCTTGGCACATTCTCGCGCCGAGCACGATCGCCTGCGACATGTTGCTTCTTCGCGCGAGTGCGCATCCCGCGGAGCGTTTTTTGTTTCATAGGACGCAATTTCCTATGAAACAAAAAGTCCCTTAGCCAGATGTTTCTGACTAAGGGACGATAAATCGCGGTTCCACCCTTATTGAATCGATCTCTCAGATCGATTCCACTTCATTCTGATGATAACGGAATCACCGTTCCCGATTAAGGGACATTCAAAGCTGGTATTCAGATTTGTTTTCCTGTCCGGCGCTTCCACCCACAGCCACCTGCCTCTGTTATTTCAGGCTTTTCCTGCGACGCCGTTCTCTGTCCAGTTCCACAATCCTACTGGTCTTCTCAACACTTTCTTTATATAGATAAACCCGTTTCTGGTTCATCATTACAGTCTCGATTATATCAGCTGTTTCTATTTTGTCAAGATATTTTTCTCTTGAGTTTTCACTGCATTGACAGACCGCCTCTTTCATGGTATGATAATAAGGATCTAAATATAAGGGCCAGTACCGGTTTCGACAGGGATCATGAAGCTGGTGAAGCTATCCGCATGCGATGCGTTAAATGGCAAACTTAAAATTAAACGCTAACAACAAATTAGCATACGCTGCCTAATTTGGCAGTTGTCAGCCTTAGAGCACTCACACTTTAAGAATCTGGCATCGAATATGTGAGAAACGATGACAGGCGGGTTCCGGACTGTCAGGCGTATCAGGAACTACTGAAGTTCTGAGGATGTTCGTTTCCGCAGGATAGAGGGAATGTCAAAGAACGGACTATGATAGTAGAAGAACAGGGAATTGGTTTTTGGACACGGGTTCAACTCCCGTCTGGTCCACTAAAAAGAACTGCCGCCCAGCAAATCATTTGCTGATGCGGCAGTTCTTTTTCTTATCTATTTTTATTCTGCATCTTTTACCGATTCTGGAATATCTCAATAATCGCCTTCACGATCGCCACCAGCACATTCCACATCCGTTTTAACGGACCTTCTTCACTGCTGCCGTCTGCCTCCTGATCGGAGATATCGGTTGATTCATCATCATCGCTGATCTCATCGGTCCGCAGGACGATCTGCACGCTGTTCGGGGACGGATTTTTCGAGGAGGTAAAGGAAATCTTCTCCGCCTCCGGATCTATGTTCAGGAAGTTGTTCTCATCCTCAAACTTATCGATCTGCTCATCGAGCGTACTCTTCATGTCTTCCCCCGCTTCCCGAACCGCCGCAAGCTGATCGATCAGGGTCAGGTTCTTATCAAGAATCTTCTCCATGCCCTGCAGCGTTGCCTTGGTTCCGGCATCCAGCGAATCACCTGCCGAAATCAGCGTGTCATTCAAAAGACTGAGCATATCATGTGTGGTATAAAGTGCCCTGGTCAGCCGGTTCATCAGTTCTTCAGAATCAGACAGGGAATCCAGCATCGTCGGCACATATTTATCCGTTGTGTCAATCAGGACCCGCATATCATCCAGCAAATTAATCAGTTCATCGGTCGAACTTCTGAGCGCCGATAAAGTCGAACCCGTCTTGCCAGTAATATCTCCCGCCGTCTTGAACGCACCATTCACTTTATTCACAATCGTTTTCGCAGTTTTCTGCGCCTGCTCCACTTTCTGGAAAATGCCCTTCGTCTCTTCCACCAGACTTGCAGCATCCGCAGAATAAGTAGTCGCTGACAGAGACTCCAGCGCCTCCTCTACATCATCTTCTGCATTGCCAATCTCATCTTCCCAGCTCGCATCATTGACACCGCCGCTTCCCGGCTCGCCGGACGGTCCGGCTGTCAGGGCTCCCGCAGAAACCTCGGTTCCAAATGCATTCACCTCTGCATCCTGACCCGAGGAGTTGTCTTCCGAAGCGGAACCCGAATTCTTAGCAGAATCCGTCTCTGCCTTGTCTGCCGTCGAAGCAGGATTCTTCTCTTCCGTCTTTGTCGCTGATTCAGCCGCTTTTTCCGCCTGGTTACCAGCTGCACCAGACGCTATGCCTGCGCCCGCTGCTTCCTGTTCAGCCGAATCTTTACTTTCTGTTCCTGCTGAGCCAGAGGCCGAAGTGCCTGCTGCCATTTCCGCGTCATCCGTGGTATTTGCAGAACCCGTAGTTTTTGCATGATCGGCGGCACCTGCAGAATCCGTGATATCTGCGCTGCCTGCCGCCCCCGCTGTCTGACCATTTCCGTTTCCAGATGCCGCCTCCGACGATACAGATGTCTCTTCCTTCTCCGCACTCTTCATCTTGCGGATCCGTTTCAGCTTCATGCCGTCTAACGTGGCTAAACTCTGATTCAGGCTTCCAATCCCCTGTTCTGTCACCGCCAGGGAGGTATTTCCCTGTCCCAGAAGTTTATCGAGTTCTTCCAAAATTTTCTGGACTTCCGCCGTCCGCTGGACAATATCTTTCTCGATCGCATCCTGCGTCTGCTGGCTGACAAGACCCTTATTTAATTCATCCGAAGCCGACCGGAGCGATTTGCTCAGACTTCCCAGACGGTCATACAGGCGATCTAGTTCATCCTGCATATCTTCCATCGTATTGGAAAGCGCCTGTGTGTTGCTGTTAATATCCGTCACCGCATCGCGCGCCGTCTGTAAATACGGAATCATGCCCGTCGTCTGATCCGTGACCGCCTGCAGATCGGCAAGCGCCTGTGTCGAGAGCGCCTCGATCTGTTTCCGGTTAGCACTGACGGTTCCACGCGCCTGATCGAGATTTGCCAGACCGCCCTTCACGCCGGAAACATCCGACTTCATGGATTCCATCGTCTTTAACAGCGCATTCATGCTGTCATACATCTTGTTTCCATCCTCGCGCCAGGTATCTTTCGCCTCTTTCAGATCCTTGATGCGGTTCAGCTCATCCAGGGTCCCCGGAACCATCATCATAATGACTCCGATATTCTCATAATTATCCGTGCCGACCCGGACTGTAAAATCGCCGTCCTCGCCCGGAAGCGCCGCAAACATTGCCGCCTGATAGCTTCCAACCGACTGCACCTGCGCACCCGGCGCATCGACACTATAGCATTTCTCCATATCCACCGGCACAAGCACGGTCAACACCATATTATTTTTATAATATGCCTTCGCCTTCTCATTCGGGGTCGCCTTTACATTGACCTCAACCAGACCAGACGCCCCCGCCAGTTTGGATGCATCCGCTTCCACTCCATTAAGTTTATAGGAAACGTCAAACGTCCACGGCAGATCGACGCTGTTTTTCGGCATCGTACACTGATAATAAAAACGCGAATTCTTCTCCGGCAGTTTCCATGTGACGGTTCCATCGCCAATTTCCGGCGCCGTGTCGTCCGTCATGTTGACCACCTTGGCATAGGTACCATAATCGGTATATTCGGTCAATCCATTCGTGGTACAGCCTTTGACCACATTGATCTGCGTTGCCGTTCCATAATAGTCCAGATTGACATACATCGTTTCATCTACCTGAACTCTTGGTGCAGCCGCCCGGACAGGAACTGCCGCACTCGTTACCAGCGTAACCGCTGCCAGCGTCGCCGCCGCTCCTCTTCTAATGATCTTCTTCATGGCTTCCAGCCTCCCTTTTTTCTGTCATCTTCCGTTTCCGGTCTTTTCTTCGTTCTCTCACTTTTCCGAGTAGCCGGAGCTTTCTTCTGTGTTTCTCCCGCGCCTCCACATCGGAATCTGTTTTCTCTTGAGGACCGCCCGTCTCTGTCATTTCTGTATCTTTCAGCGCTTTCGTTTCAGCTTCGAATTGTTTTCTTTTCGACGTAACTGAATCCACCAGCGGCTTTTTCCCTTTCCACACGGCACCAGCCACGCGTCTTGCCGCCCGTTTCATACGGGCATGGCGGCGTTCGCGCCGTTTTTTGAAAAACAGATGAATCCTCTCAAATTCGTTCTGCATCAGGATATGATCAAACAATACCAGAAATGCCGGCATCAGGGAGCAGACAAAAAGCATACTAATCAGAGCCCCCCGTCCAATCAAATGTCCCAGATCGCCGATCGCCGCGACACTCGATACCTTGTATACAATATATCCGGCACAGGTCAGGATCGAACCGGATGTCAGAATCGCCGGAATACTAAGATTCAGCGTCCCGATCGCCGCTTCCTTCTTATCCATCGTCTTGCGGCATTCCAGATAATTGTTCGTCGTCAGAATCGCATAATCGACGGTCGCGCCCAGCTGGATACAGCTTACGATAATGTAACCAATGAAAATCATCGTGTCTCCGACGATGTACGGTACCGCCATATTGACGAAAATCGCGACCTCAATCGGAATCATGATAAGGAGCGGAATAATCAGTGATTTAAAACTCCACATGACAACCACAAATACGCCGATCAGCGACATCACATTGACACGGCTGTAATCCTTCGTGATCGTCGTCTGAATGTCCTGTGTGGACGGTGTTGTGCCGACCAGATACGAATTTTCCGGATAATATTTCTTCATGATCGCCTGGATCTCATCCGAGCACTGGTACGCCAGCTTGCTCTCGCCCTTACTCTTAACGTAAATAAGGATTCTCGCATAATCTTTTTTATGTAACTGGCTTGTGATGCTGTACGGAAGGAAATCTTCCGGTACGCCTTCCGGGAGCTGCCCAGACAAGGAC
>UMBL01031323.1_pt1 | contig 13903 bp, 11 predicted proteins | sample 1963951 | NCBI WGS metagenome assembly UMBL01 (sample SAMEA4835940, study PRJEB28245) | human gut metagenome | biome: gut microbiome; material: fecal sample | place: Denmark | collected 2008 | reverse complement strand
GGCCTGCTACGCAGGCCGCTTTCCCGTCCGCCCTGAACCAACAATCGGCTCAGCCTGACACTGCCAGTACAGCAGAATACAGGACTGAGCCGATAAAGTTACACATTCCATAACGCATCACAGCGGCGTGGCCAGGAGGGGAAGAGCGCGAGAAGGGGAGACGGCCTTCGCAACTATGAGTGCTTCCCCTTCTCGCAAATTTCCTACTTTCATAAAGTAAAAACTATAATCCCAAAAAGAAACACACACACTTCAAAAATCCACTTCACAAAGTAAAAACCATAATCCCAAAAAGAAACACACACAAACATTACAGATTCAAAGGAAGTCGTCCCACAACTTCCTTTGTCAAAACACCTATGAGAATCCCCGCCAGGACCCCGGCCACCAGCAGTGCCGGTGCATAAACCATCAGACTCGTATTACTCACCACGATCATGGCAACGATCAATTGCCCAATATTGTGCGTAACCCCACCAGCCACACTGATCCCGATCAGACTAAACCCGGAATGTTTTTTCAGCAGATTCATCACAGTCAAACTAAGCGCGGCGCCAGCCATACTATATAAAATACTGAACAGATTTCCAAACATAAACCCAATCACAAGTATCCTGACAACGGACACAAGAGCCGCCTCTTTCGCAGAATACCGATCCAGGATAAAAAGCACTGCCAGGTTTGCAAGTCCGAGCTTGATTCCCGGAATTCCTGCAAACACAGGAATCAGGGACTCCACATATCCCAAAATGATCGCTACTGCGGAAAATAATCCAAGATAAGCTGTTTTTCGTTTCATAAATAAACCCTTTCATTTGTTACAGATGTGCCCCGGACCAAATGTCATCTGTCGGAGGAGAGCTGCATGGCGAACGCACATTACGCATATATTCCGTAACATCTTCATCTTACGTCACCGCATCAATCTTCGGTGAACTCTTCGAATCCGAATCCTCCGTGGTATTTTCTCCTTCTATCACCACTTTGTTAGGAAGACAGATAATAGAACCGCCATGTTCATCCACAGCTTTCTGTTTCATACAGTAATGATCCGGACAGGTTGCTTCGATCATGGTAACTTTTCCGTTTTTGATCTCGCAGACATTGGTGTCTCCGATATGTATGACCTGATCCTGGGAAAGAGAATAAGTTCCGAATTCTTTTCCGTCAACGGTAATACGGATCGTATTGTGGGAACGTTTCCCTGTGATCTGAAAATCAAGCCAGAGAACCCCGGCCAGAATCAGGATCCCGGCAATAAAAATCACTTCTTTTTTCTTCAAAATAAAAACTCCGTTTCTGTCACAGATTCAGAAAAAATCATATCATACTCCCATTCAAAAGGCAAATATAAGTTAAGGATATCTAACCAATATCTGGAAAAGTTACAGCAAAAATTAAAGATACGGAGAAAAAAGTTACCGCGTACTAACAAAAAGTATAGACAAGAAAAAAATCAGGTGATATAATACCTAGCTGTAAGTTAGCAATATCTAATTAAAGAAAAATGATTAATTAGAACTAATCTATAAATATGAGTAAAAGATATATAACTTATTCAAAAACGGTTATGTGCAGATGATAGGAACGGACTGTGAATATCTGACTGACTAAATACAGGGGAGAAAAGAGATGAAAAACCAGAATTTTTATATGAGAGTGATTTCTTTACTGCTGGTAGTTCTGGCTGTGCTTTTTTATAACAGCAGTATGAAAGCCCAGGCAAACGAAAAAGAAATTTCGGCTCTGACAGATAAGGTAGACACGCTTCAGGAGCAGCAGAATGAACTTCTCAGTGCACTGGAGACAAGCTATGCAAACCGTATGCAGAATCAGGCAGCATCCACAGGAACTGACAGCAGTAATGCAGATTCAACAGACGGTGACAAGGCAGCAGACACTTCGGACGGCAAGACATCCGATGCAAACGCGGAGGACACAGCAGCGCCAGATTCCGATAACGTATATAAAGATGGAACTTACACAGGAGAAGCTGATGGATACGGCGGAACCATTCAGGTGGAAGTGACACTTGCCAGTGATGAAATTACATCCATTAATGTGGTCAGTGCACCAGGTGAGGACAGCGCATATCTTTCACAGGCAGAGAGTGTGATCGATTCCATCTTAAGTGCGCAGAGTACAGATGTGGATACTGTATCAGGAGCAACTTTCAGTTCTACAGGAATCCTGAATGCGGTGGATGATGCACTTGGAAAGGCGGAAAACTCATGAAAAAAAGACAGCGGGAAGTAAGGCTGATGCGTGCGGGGATACAGCTGGCATTTTTTATTGCTGCCCCGTCTCTGTTTTCCACAGCTTTTGCGGGAATCAAATCAATTTTTCTCGCCATTGCGGCCGGTCAGCCGGTAGAGTGGAACTCCTTTCTGACTGTAACAGCAGTGCTTCTGATCTTTACGTGTTTTTTCGGAAGACATTTCTGCGGATATGCATGTGCATTCGGATCTTTTGGAGATGCCGTGTATGAAGGTTTTTCTCTGATCTGGATGAAATGTTTTCATAAAAAAAAGAAACCAGCTCTTTCTGAAAGAATGGTACACAGACTTCAGAAAGTCAAATATATCGTACTGGCCCTGATTTTACTTTCCTGCCTTACAGGAGTATACGGAAAGCTTACAGGAACCAGCCCGTGGGATGTTTTTTCCATGATTACAGCAGGACGTTTCCCTAACAGTAAATATCTGGCGGGAATCGTGATTCTGGTTCTGATCATGGTGGGAATGTGTACACAGGAACGTTTTTTCTGCCAGTTTCTCTGCCCTATGGGAGCGGTTTTTGCATTAATGCCGATCCTTCCGGGAGCACTTTTTCAGAGAAACCGTGAAAAATGTCCGCCGAAATGCGGTCTCTGTAAAAAAAGATGTCCAGCTCATCTGGATATTGACGGCGACACGGCCAGGTCCGGCGAATGTCTTTGCTGCCACGCATGTGCGGCAACCTGTCCGAGAAAAAATATTCACATTGGAACAAATGAGGGAAATTAATCTATGAGATCTCATGCTCTGAAAAAGAAAGCTTTTCTGGCAACGGCTGCAGCTGCAGGAATTACCATGGTTTTTCCTGTATTATGCGCAGCTTCGGAAAATGACATACAGACATATACCAATACAGATTTTGCCATGGATACTGTGGTATCAGAAACACTTTATACCACAGGAGACGATATAAACAGTAAACTGACATCTGTACTGACAGATGTGGAAACAAACCTTCTTTCATGGACCAATGAAAGTTCCCAGATTTACAAGGTGAACGCAGACAGCGGAAAAGATAAGGAGATTTCCGATGAACTTTCCGGATATCTGGAACGCCTTCTGAAAATTGCGAAAGATTCTGAGGGGGCTTTTGATCCGACCATCGGAAAACTGATCCGCCTGTGGGATATTGGCGGGGAAAACCAGAAAATTCCTGAAAAAGTGGAAATCAAAAATGTTCTGAAAGATTCCGGATATCAGAAAGTTTCTCTTGACGGAACTACGATCCATATGGACGAGGGATGCTCACTGGATCTTGGCGCAGCCGGAAAAGGAATTGGCTGTGACTCCATTCTGGAATATCTGGAAACACAGAAGGATGTTTCTGCGGCACTTATGAACCTTGGGGGAAGCAGTGTCATGACTTATGGGAGCAAACCGGACGGTTCTTCCTGGAACGTGGCAGTGACAGATCCCCGTGCTGAAAATGACGACGATTATCTTGGTGTGGTTGCCTTAAATGGCACAGAATTTCTTTCCACATCCGGAGATTACGAGAAATATTTTATCGAAGATGGTGTAAGATATCACCACATTATGGACCCGTCCACCGGTTATCCGGCAAAAAGCGGAGTGACCGGAGTTACGGTAGTCTGTGACACAGGTCTTGAGGCAGACGCACTTTCCACAGCATGTTTCGTTTTGGGTGTGGAAAAAGGTGCCCAGCTGTTGAAAACTTACGGCGCAGACGGACTTTTTGTGGATGAAGATCATCATGTGTATCTCACGGAAGGGATGAAAGAGCGGTTCAGCCTGCTTGCGGATTCCTACAGCGTGGAGGATATCCTTGAATAAACACAGACGGTGGAGCAGTTTGTGGTATTTACGATAGTGACCCCTGGAAAGGTTTCTATAAATATTTCATATTTTTAGGAGGAATAAGTAATGCATAAGTGGAATTTACTGAAAAAAACGGCTCCCTGCATCTTAAGTCTTGCAGTGGCAGCAACAAGTTTTCCTACAGCTGTAATGGCAACAGACCTGGACAGCAGCATTGTAGCAGACGAAACCGAGCAGAGCGATGAGGAAGAGATTGCTGAGGTTTCCGATTACGAGGCAGCTGCGGGAGAGGCTGCTGATGCAGAAGAAATCGCGGCAGAGGACCAGAGCGCTGATGAGATCACAGAGGAAAGCGCAGCAGAGAATACGGAGGAAGAAGCTTCCGGTGCAGACGAATTTACAGCAGCAGAAGATGAGACAGAGGCATTTGCGGATTCTGATGAACTTCAGGGAGAGTATCAGTATGTGTATGCAGGCCTGACCTGGGCAGAGTACTGGGCATCTGAAGGTGTGTATGCAGCAGGAGATACAACTTCTTCTGAGGAATTGGACGGCCATAAGGAACTTGACAAAGGTGCTTTTGATACGGTAACAAGAGCAACTACAAACCATGGACTTCACAGAGGAAGCTTCCAGACAGAGACAACTATCGTGGCAGAGGACGGAAGCAGATATCCGATCGCAACATGGGTGGATCAGAATACTATCAAGCTGACAGACGGAAAAACTGTAGGATTTAAAAAAGGAACCATTACAAAAGCAGACGGAACAACCGTAGATATGGATCATTATGAAGTATATGGCCTGAAATACGTTCCGGTTGCTGTAAGAACAGAAGATTATGCAGCATTTTGCCAGAAATACAACGTAGTTACCAATGATGGTGTATTGGAAGGTGGATATGGTGAGGTACAGCTGAGCGCCTATACAGCAACAGCAGCAGTAACAGCAGATACCAACGGTCTGAAATATGCAGTGAAAAACGGCGACAGCTTTACATTTGAGGCAAGAAAAACAGGAGCAGATTCCGGAATCAAGGATCAGGCTCAGAAAACAGCAGCAAATGTAACACCAACAGTAAAAGAAGCAAGCGGAAGTTACGGAGAATTCCTCCGTGTGGATATCACAGGAGAAGGATACGGAGACCTTGGAGCGAACATGCAGGCAGTACGCTGGGATTATTGTGGAGATGACGCTACAGGAACAAACGTGCTGAGATCTTTCGGAACCAAGTTTGCGGCAGATAACTGGATGCATAAATCCATGGGAATCCAGCTTGGACTTACCGATTCTTTAAGATGCCAGCTTCCGGAAGGAACAGACGGAACCGGATACTGGAGACTGACCGTATATGCACTTGGCTATGCAGACTACAGCTTTGTAGTACAGGCTACAGATGCAAATATTGTAAAACCAGCGGAAGATCCGGCAGACACAACAGCTCTTACAAAAGAGGTCGAAACAGCAAAAGCACTTGCGGAAAACGATTATACAAAAGAATCCTGGACAGCAATGCAGACAGAGCTTCAGGAGGCAGAAGAGCTTCTTGCAAGAGAAGATGCAACACAGGCAGAGGTTGATGAGGCACTTGAGCATCTTAAGGCAGCAGAAGCAGCTCTTGTAAAAGTGACAGTTACTCTTGACAAAACATCTGCAACCATTTACACAGGAAAAACAGTTACTCTGAAGGCAACTTCAAATGATACAGCTAAGACAGTAACATATACAACCAGCAACAAAGCAGTAGCAACAGTATCAAGCACAGGTGTTGTAAAAGGTGTGAAAGCCGGAACTGCAGTGATCACAGCAACTTGTGGAAACGCAACAGCAACCTGCAAAGTAACTGTAAAAGCTCCATCTGTAAAATTCGCAAAGAAATCTGCAGTTGTTTACAAAGGAAAAACAGCCACTGTAAAAGCAACACTGGCCGGAGTATCCTCTGTAACATATAAGAGCAGCAATACAAAGATCGCAACAGTAAACAGCAAGACAGGTACCGTAAAGGGAATCAAAGCCGGAACTGTAACGATCACAGCAACAAGCGGAAAACTGAAAGCAACCTACAAGCTGACAGTTAAGAACCCGACCTTTACACTTACAAAATCCTCTGCAACAATTGCAAAAGGAAAAACAACAACCATCAGATCCAAAGCAACACCAGTATCCACTGTTACATACACAACCAGCAACAAGAAAGTTGCAACCGTAACAGGCAAAGGTGTTGTAAAAGGAATCAGCAAAGGTAAAGCAACCATCACAGTTAAATGCAACGGAATTACAAAGAAATTTGTGGTAACTGTTAAATAATACAACGGTTCATCAAAGAGTAGGAACCTCTGCCGCAGGTATACGGAAATATCTGCGGCAGAGGTCTGCTCATTTTCTGTGGCGGTTCGGAAAATGACCGGAAACGCCGTAAAGAGCATATACCTGACAGAAGCCGCACAAAAAGAGGGGAGAAAAAGAATTATGGAAAAAGATTTAAAAGACAAAAAGCCAGCTGAAAATGGCACACCCAAAGTACCCTGGCCAAAACTGATCCCTGCAGCTGCTGTCATTGCGGCACTTGTATTTTCAGGTATAAAAGCACAGGGCTCTGATGAAAGTACGGAATCTGTCCCGAAGGCAGATTCGACGGTAATGTCTGCGTCCGAACTGGAAAAATATTTCGGATATGAAGAGGAAACTTCTGTTTCCGGCGCCAGCACGGCAGACAACAAAAAGAGCAGTACGCCAAAGAAAACCACATCAAAAAAAAGTACGAAAAAAACAGCAGCAAAAAAAAGTTCAGGAAAAAGAACTGTATCAGAATCTGCAAAAAACAGTGGCGGTGCAGCCGGCCAGGGATCTACTCAGACACCGGTGGCAGATGTTCCGGCCAATGGATATAAAGACGGAGTTTACGAAGGAACCGGAACCGGATTCGGAGGAACCATTCGTGTGCGTGTAACAATCAGCGGAGGAAGGATCGCGGCGATCGATATTCTGGATGCATCCGGGGAGACTGCTTCTTATTTTGCATCTGCCCAGGGAGTGATCAGCAAAATGATCGCGGGAAATACTCCAAATGTAGATGCAGTCAGCGGAGCAACCTATTCTTCCAACGGAATTATCCAGGCAGTACAGAATGCGTTATCCCAGGCAGCGGCAGATGGAAGCAGCCAGCAGGTCACCCCTGCACCTGTGGCAACCTCCACACCAACGCCAACAAAAGCCCCTTCAAAGAAACCAAAGCCAACTGCAAATCCAGATCCTGACAGTCCGAAAAAATATCTGGATGGTACATACAAAGCATCCGCAAAAGGTTACAGCGGAGATGTAAAAGTGACCGTAACCATCAAGGATGGAATCATCACAGCGGTAAAACAGGAAAACTCAGATACTCCGATGTTTTTTGAAAAAGCGTGGAGTGTGCTGGAAGAGCAGATTGTGGGAACGAATTATGTAGACGATATTGATACCGTCAGCGGAGCAACCTACTCCTCCAACGGAATTCTGAATGCTGTGAAAAAGGCTCTGAAGTCTGCGCTTAATCCAGAATATGGAAAGAAAGTAACTCCAACTCCGACAAAGAAACCGACACCAAAGCCAACGGCAACACCGAAACCAACGGCAACGCCGAAGCCGACCGCAACTCCGGTTCCAACGGCAACACCGGAACCTACAACCGATCCGGATGACCCAAATGTAACACCGACTCCAGATCCGGAGAATCCTGATGTAACACCGGAGCCTACCGAAGATCCGGAACCGACCCCTGCAGGAATGTATAATGACGGAACTTATCAGGGCTCAGCTTTTGGATATGGTGGCAAAACAAGACTGACCGTAACCATCTCAGGAGGTCAGATTGTTGAGATTACACAGACGAATAATGATACTCCGGAATTCTTTAATGAGGCATGGAATACCATTTATCCGCAGATTATGGCAAACCAGACTGCAGATGGCATTGATACTGTCAGTGGTGCGACACTCTCATCCGAGGGCATTCTCGGAGCAGCGCAGAAAGCACTTGCACAGGCAAAAAAATAACCGAATTAACTGCAAAGCAGTTATTCGGTTATGAGCAAGTAGCGAATGCGGATTGCGAATATCTGCTTGACTATAACCAACACTCTTGATCTAAGTCAAAGTCCCCGGGAACTTCACAAAATCCAGGAAGTTCCCGGGGTTTTTATGTTCATGTATAAGGAGATATTCTACCTTTTTACCCTTATATCGACAAAAAAATAACAGATCAATACACAGAATAATAAAAAAAAAGACAGAATATATAAAAAGAAATTTGAATTACATCAATAATTAACGCAAAACATCCTGGAAAATACAGCCATAATTTTATTGCATACAACTATATTTTATGTTATGTTTGAATGTGTGTAATTAAAATTGTTATTTATGTGACAAACAACGCTGAAAGGAGAACAAACATGAGCAGTAAAATTACGATCATCGGAGCAGGAAGCGTAGGTGCAACCATCGCCTACACCTTATCACAGAAGAGCATTGCCTCAGAAATCGTCCTGATCGACATCAACAAACAGAAGGCAGAGGGCGAGGTCATGGACATTGACCAGGGAACCAGTTTCCGTGAACCGATCTCCATCGTGGCAGGAGATTATCCGGATGCAGCTGATTCTGATATTGTCATCATCACTTCCGGTATTGCCAGAAAGCCAGGACAGACACGTATCGAGCTGACACAGACTAATGTCAACATCATGAAAAGTATCACTCCGGAGATCGTAAAGGTGGCTCCTAAGGCGCTTTATATTATTGTAAGTAATCCATGTGACATTATGACGTATGCATTTGCAAAAATTTCCGGTCTTCCGGAGCGCCAGATCCTTGGCTCCGGAACTGCACTGGACACTGCCCGTCTCCGCTGCAGACTTTCCCAGCACTATGGCGTATCGGAGAAAAATATTCACGCCTATGTATTCGGAGAGCACGGAGATACCTCCTTTGTACCGTGGTCAAGAGCCTTTGTTGCAGGTGCGACCCTTGATGAATTTGACAAGATCGTTCATGAGGATCAGAAAGATCTGCCGCCACTTGACAGAGAGGAAGTTCTGGAGTATGTTCATACTTCAGGATCAACTGTTATTGCCAAGAAAGGTGCCACATTTTATGCGGTAGCCGTATCTGTCTGCAGACTTTGCTCGCTTCTTCTTGCAGCATCTGATACAATAGTCAGTGTATCAACCATGCTTCACGGAGAGTATGGCATTGAAGACGTATGTCTTAGCACTATGGCTTCCATCGGACCGAATGGTGTGAAACGAATTGTCCGCGTTCCTCTGACCGAGGAGGAGACAGAGAAGCTTCACGCAAGCGCTAATGCTCTGAAAGACGTGATCGCACAGATTGATCTTTGATAAATGTCAGAAGCTGTGTAAAGAGGGAAATGCAGCCTCAGGCAAATTTGAAACAACGGGAGAAAGATAAAAATGGATATTATTCAGGTAATTACCAGAGAATTGAACGTTGAGAAATGGCAGGTCGAGGCAGCAGTCAAACTGATCGACGAAGGCTGCACCATTCCTTTTATTTCCAGATACCGCAAAGAAGCAACCGGTACACTCAATGACGAACAGCTTCGTAACCTTAACGAAAGACTTGCCTATTTAAGAAACCTTGAGGACAAAAAAGCCCAGGTTCTCGGAAGCATCGAGGAACAGGGCAAGCTGACTCCGGAACTGAAGAAACAGATCGAGGCAGCGCAGACACTTGTAGTGGTAGAAGATCTTTACCGCCCATATCGGCCGAAACGCCGTACAAGAGCTATCATTGCCAGGGAAAAAGGCCTGGGACCGCTGGCGGATATCATTCTTCTTCAGATGACGAAGAAACCTCTTGAGGAAGAGGCGAAAGCATTTCTTTCAGAAGAGAAAGAAGTCAAAACTGTGGAAGAAGCCATCAGCGGCGCCAGGGATATCCTTGCGGAACATATTTCTGATGAGGCAGACTACCGTATCAGCATCCGTAAAAGAACCATGGATAAAGGAACGATCTGTTCCGCTGCGAGAGATGAGAAAGAGCAGTCCGTATACGAGATGTATTATGATTTCGAGGAGCCGGTGAAGAAGCTTGCCGGCCATCGTGTCCTTGCCCTGAACCGTGGTGAGAAAGAGAAATTCCTCACTGTAAAGATCCTTGCACCTGAGGAAGAGATCATCCGCTATCTGGAGAAACAGGTGATCGTCCGCGACAATCCCAATACCACACCGGTGCTGAAAGAAGCCATTGAGGACAGCTACAAACGTCTCATCGGACCGGCCATTGAGCGTGAAATCCGAAGTGCCCTTACAGAGGCAGCAGAAGACGGTGCTATCCATGTCTTTGGCAAAAACCTGGAGCAGCTTCTCATGCAGCCTCCAATTGCGGGGCAGGTAGTTCTTGGATGGGACCCGGCGTTCCGTACGGGATGTAAGCTTGCAGTGGTAGATCCAACCGGAAAAGTTCTGGATACTACAGTGATCTATCCAACAGCGCCTACCAACGAGAACAAGATCCGTGCAGCCAAGGAAACCCTCAAAAAACTCATCAGCAAATATCACGTGACCCTGATTTCCGTAGGAAACGGAACCGCATCCAGAGAGTCCGAGCAGATCATCGTGGAACTTCTTAAGGAAATCCCGGAAAAAGTTCAGTACGTGATTACCAACGAGGCAGGTGCTTCCGTATATTCCGCAAGTAAGCTTGCGACGGAAGAATTCCCGAATTTCGATGTGGGACAGCGTAGTGCCACATCCATTGCAAGACGTGTCCAGGACCCACTGGCAGAGCTTGTAAAGATCGACCCGAAATCTATCGGTGTGGGCCAGTATCAGCACGATATGAACCAGAAGAAACTTGGGGAAGCGCTGAACGGTGTTGTGGAAGACTGTGTGAACAAAGTCGGTGTGGATTTGAATACGGCATCCGCATCCCTTCTGGAATACATTTCCGGAATCAGTAAGGCCATCGCAAAAAATATTGTCGCTTACCGTGAAGAGAATGGCCGCTTCCAGACAAGAAGAGAACTTCTAAAAGTTGCCAAGCTTGGCCCGAAAGCTTTTGAGCAGTGTGCAGGTTTCACACGGATCACAGGGGGCAAAAATCCTCTGGATGCAACCAGTGTCCATCCGGAGAGCTACGACGCAGCCAAAAAACTCCTGGAAAAACTTGGCTACACACCGGAAGATGTGGCAGAGCGTAAACTTACTGGCATTTCCAGACAGATCCGCGATTACGGAAAACTGGCAAAAGAGTTGGAGATCGGTGAGCCGACTCTTCGTGATATCGTAAAAGAGCTGGAAAAACCGGCCAGAGATCCACGAGATGAGATGCCGAAACCGATCCTCCGTACCGATGTCCTGGATATGAAAGACCTGAAAGAGGGTATGGTACTGAAGGGAACTGTCCGCAATGTTATTGACTTCGGTGCTTTTGTAGATATCGGAGTTCATCAGGACGGTCTGGTCCATATTTCTGAGATGAGTGAGAAATTTATCAAACATCCGCTGGAAGCAGTCAGCGTGGGAGATATTGTGGATGTCCGTGTTCTTGGCGTGGATCTGAAGAAGAAGCGTATCAGTCTTTCCATGAAGGGAATTAATAAATAAAGAGAAACATTCAGTAAGGCGCAGCGGGCAGGAATGCTTCGCATTGCATTACGAGACAAAATATAACAGAATTGCGATACAGATGCAGCAGTGGTTTATACCCTATACTTTATGGAACCGGAGAAATCGGTTTTACAGGGAAAAACCGCTGCTGTATTATTATATTACCAGATGCGGATTATAGAGAAGATTTATATCAGGATAAACAATGAAGAGATGATGAGAACGTGATGCACCCTGAAAACCATATTTTGATCCGTACATATTGAGTGATCGATCAGACAGGAGGGATTTTATTTGGACAGTACTGTACAGACAGTGCAGGAGGTAGGAAGTCAGGTAAGCCAGTATAAGCAGATGTTTGAGAATTATCTTCCGGACATCACAAAATTTGGAATCAAGGTTGTCCTGGCTATCGTTGCTTTTTGGGTAGGAAGCACGGTGATCAAATGGATCGTAAAGTTTGTCAGAAAATCTCTGACAAAATCCAGACTGGATACAGGAGTGGCACAGTTCATGTCATCTCTGGTCAAGATCGTGCTTTACATACTTCTGCTCTTTAACATATCCATAAGCTTTGGCGTAAAGGAATCATCCCTGGCAGCACTTCTTGGAACTGCCGGTGTTACTTTGGGTCTTGCACTGCAGGGCGGACTTTCCAACCTGGCAGGAGGTATGATGCTCCTTCTGTTCAAACCTTTCCAGGTAGGTGATTACATCATCGTCAACGGACAGGATGGAAGTGAGGGAACCGTATCCAAGATCGAGATCTGTTACACAACGCTTTTATCCATCGATAATAAGCACATCGTAATCCCCAACGGTACGCTTTCCAATACGACCATTACCAATGTAACAGCCAGAGACCAGCGAAGACTGGAGATCAAGGTAGGAATTTCCTACAATGCAGATATCCAGAAAGCCAAGGAAATCCTGGAAGACATCCTCACCGATGATCCGGACACCAGAGAGGACGAAGAGATGGTAGTATTCGTAGACGAACTGGCAGAAAGCTCCGTGATCATGGGCTTTCGTGTCTGGGTAGACACCGACCGCTACTGGGATACCAGATGGAGACTCAACCAGCGGATTAAGGAAGATTTTGATTATTACGGAATTGAGATTCCTTATAATCAGCTGGATGTGCATCTGCATAAATAAGAACGAAATTATTTTTGAAGAAAAAGCTCTTTTATATGGTAGGAAAACTGCTGTATGAAGGGGCTTTTTGTGGCTTGTATTGCGGACTTTTTTGTGTGAAAATAGAATATAAGAAAAAACAGGGGGATGGCAAATATTATGAAGATTATTAATTTTGGTTCTTTAAATATTGATAAAGTCTGCAGTGTGGAAGAGTTTGTTCAGCCAGGAGAAACCATTATGGCAACGGGATACAGTGTCAATGCCGGCGGAAAAGGACTGAACCAGTCAGTAGCAGCTGCCCGTGCGGGCGCGCAGGTACTGCATGCGGGAGCTGTTGGCAGTGACGGACTTTTTCTGAAAGAAATCCTTGCAGATGCTGGTGCGGATGTTTCCTGTCTGCGGGTCATGGATACAGAAAGCGGCTGTGCTTTTATTGAAGTAAACAGTAAGGGACAGAACCGTATTATTGTCAGTGCGGGAACAAACCGTATGTATACAGAAGAATATATCAAAAATGTGCTGGAAAAGGCAGAAGCCGGAGATTTTGTGCTTTTGCAGAATGAGATCAATATGGTTGGGGAAATTATCCGACTCAGTCATGAAAAAGGCTGCAGAGTTGTTTTTAATGCATCGCCGATTCCCGGGAAGCCGGAGGAACTTCCTCTGGAACTGGTGGATATCTTTATGGTAAATGAACTGGAGGCAGCAGCTCTGGCAGGGACTTCCACAGAAGGGGATTTCCGGGATATTCTGAAAGCACTTCAAAAGAAGTATCCAAAGGCAGCCATTGTTATGACACTTGGAAAAGAAGGGGTTTTCTACGGATATAAAGAAGAATTTTATTCCCATCCGATATTTAAAGTAAATACTGCAGATACAACTGCGGCAGGAGACACTTTCTGCGGATATTTCCTGGCAGCACTCTGTGCGGAAAAATCAGTGGAAACAGCGTTGAGAGAAGCATCGGCAGCTTCCGCGATGGCAGTTTCGGCCAAAGGTGCGGCACTTTCCATTCCGGTACACAGTGCGGTGGAAGAATGGCTTTGTGGCAGATCATAGCAGCAGTTTTTATTGACAAACCAGTGCCACAATGCC
>UMBL01043604.1_pt1 | contig 14369 bp, 18 predicted proteins | sample 1963951 | NCBI WGS metagenome assembly UMBL01 (sample SAMEA4835940, study PRJEB28245) | human gut metagenome | biome: gut microbiome; material: fecal sample | place: Denmark | collected 2008 | reverse complement strand
GTTAGCAAAGTTAAGTACTAAAGGTGAGCCAGTAGGCATATCATTTCAAAAAACGTCGACTAGCTCGTTCCCATTTGATGTACGATTTAGTACTTGTTTTTTAGGTTAATTAGTAAGAATTAAATTATAATGTTCATAATTTGTTCACAATATATTAAAAGATTATACACCAATTTTTCTGTCAATTTGATATAATAATTATAAAGAAGAAAGATAAAAACAAGCGGTCGGTAGGGTGGGAAAAGTTTTAGAAAAAGGAGAAATTTGATTAATAGGAGTTGAGAAAGAGAGGTTAAAATGAAAATAAAAGAATTATTCGGAGTTTTATTAACGAGTCAATATGTATCATTATATAACCGCTATAATATATTTAAAGATAAAGGAAAGGAGTAAAGCAATATGACGATATGGAATTTATTTTTAATTACTGATTGTGATGTTGAGGTTGCTATATTTGACACTAATTTAAAAGAATTTTTATGGGAGGGTATAAATGCTCATATGCCATTAACCTATATGAATTCTTTAATATTAAGTATAAATGTAAATAGATATTCAAAATTAATAATTTGTATATAATGAGGTGAATATTATGTTAGTAAAAGATTTATATGTAAAGTTATTAGCTATTGATAATGTTAAAATATATAGTAAAAAACAGGACAAAGATGTTTGGATAGGTACAGTAAGTTATATTCCGAGTAAATATATGTTTGAAACAGTAATTGCTATTTATAGTACCCCATTTCGTGTCAAGGATAGCATAATTACTATAGTAATTAGATAAGGAAGAAAATTATGATAAAGTTGAAAACGCTATTATATCTGATACCAAGGTATCAGCTTATCGAAGTAACATATAATAGAATTAATAAACCACAGATAAAGGAGAAAAAAACATTGAAAAAAGAATATTTAAAAGCAGTTAAAGAGTTACTTTTGAATAAGTTACATGACAATTTTATAAATTGTAGTGTTGTTATCTATAATGAACCGTCAATATCCTCATTTGTGTTTTTTATTAATGTCGATGGGTATAGACATATATTTAAAGCACCTTTCGGGCTATTTGAGTCACATTTATGTTCTGAAGCACTCGCAAATATTATTGTAGATGAAGTAAAAGAATGGGGGAAGAAATTTGACAATTAGAGATTTACTTAGCGTGATTGACAAGGGTGTTGTATTAAACATTGTAAGTGAGCATATACACTGGTTGTATGAGGATAAAGCTGATAAAGTTCCATGTTCTTTAATTAATAGGAAAATTAAGATGTTAGATGCATGTAAAGATGAATTGTTCATTATGTTGAGGGAGGATTAGACATGAGTGTTGATGGAATAATTATAGCAATATTTATTATAGTAGTAATAATAATGATTAGTCAATATATTGACAGCATTACACCAAAACTTAAAGATATATTATCTATATCAAACACTATACCTTGTTATGAAATAGTAGTTTACAGGAATGGAAAACGATTGAGGTATGAAGCATGGATATCATATATTAATAATTCGGTCAAGTATACTGAATTTAATAACGGTGTTTTATATATAAGAATTTCTTAATTTTAAAAAGAAAAAAGCTTGATAAACATTGTCATATAGTGTATTATAATCATAGAAAACGACTAGCAGTAACCAAGCTGACGAGTGGTGCAATTCCACTCACTAGCCTTTGCACCATTGGTGCATGTTACAACAACTTACAATAAGTTACCAAAAGACTCATTACAAAAAGACAAGGAGGAAATTAAAATGAGGAAGCCAAGTGTAACACGTAAAATTAAAACATTAAACATCACAGTATTAGGGATGGACGTTAATTCATGTGAGCCAATGACAAAGACTTATCCAGTTTACGAAAGTGAAGCTCCGAAGGATGAAGCAAAGCTTTTTAATTATGTCCGTAAAATGTATGAGACAGACGAGTTCAAAATTTCAGCAATTACAGACAAGACAGTTGACGTTAAAACATATACTATGCCACTTGCTAAGTATATTGAGGAAGCCGAGGTTATTGAAAAAGTAGATTTATTCTAAACAGCAGACGTAGAATAGAAGAAATAGGAGGATACAATTATGTTATCAAAGAAAGAATTATTTAACGCAAAATCATCATCACAGAAAATCGAGAAAGGTTTACAGATTGACGTTGTAAATGTCGGTTCATATGGAGATACAGACAAGGACGGTAATCCAGTAACAGTATCAGTTCTTGTAAATGCTGATGGTACAGTATATTCAAGTATCTCAAGGACTGTTAATGACACATTAGACATGCTCGAAGATGTCATATCAGATGATGGTCATGCTCTTGTTGAGGTAATAGAGAGTACATCAAACAATGGTAGAAAGTTTTACCAATTGAAAATGTTATAATTATTAATTACAAAAAATCTGTGCATCATCGGGAAGGTGTTTCACCTTCCCATTATTTTACATGAAAGTTGGTGTTTTGTATGGGTAAATCAACAAAGAAATCTCAACTCTTAAAAGAATATAACAAAGAGCGAAACCGTATTAAACGTTTTATTAGAAATGCCGAAAAAAGAGGGTATGTATTCGAGCCAAATCTTATACCACCAAAACCGAAGACTATAACAGCGGGTTCAGTACGGAGATTGGCAAAGATTAAGCCTGCTCAACTTTATTCTAAAGCGTACGCAATTAGTGCAGTAACAGGCCAACCAATTACAGTTGAGCAGAGAAAGAGAGAAATACGAGAAGAAGCATCAAGGAAAGCATGGGAAACTAGGCGAAGAAAAAAAGATGAAGGAGACTATAAAAGAATTAAAGCTGATGCAGAATGGCAACAAATGTTTCATGCATCTAAGTTAGTATGGAATAAAGTACAATCTATGATAGAAAACGTAGGAGTACAACAGTCACAGTCAGCAGACCTTCTCAACAATTTGTTAAATTCACAGATACAGCAATATGGTGCAGATTCGGTATTGTATAGTATTGCACAAGTAAGTGAGGATTTTTTGTCTACCTGTGAAACTATAATTAAATATCATCCCAGTAGTGCTGTATCAAGAACAGCCGTACAGCATTTATATACACTAATTAGTGGTAATTTGCCTAGTGCGAGTGAGCAAGTAGAAATTGACAAAGCATTATCTAATGACGAGAGTTGGGATGAAATATGAAAAAGCAAATGCTAAATATGGTAGGTGATTTTGAGACTACTGTATATGAGGGACAAACTTTCACCGAAGTATGGGCTTCCGCTGTAGTAGAACTAGGAACAGAGGACGTAAAAATTCATCATTCAATTAGAGAAACATATGACTATCTTTACAACTTAAAACAGAATATATGCATATATTATCATAACTTAAAATTTGATGGCTCGTTTTGGCTTTCATTCTTATTGGTTGATTTAAAGTATGAACAAAAGATATATGTTAATCCAAATAACGAAAATGATGTGCACTTTTTAAAGGAGAAAGACTTAACACCAAAATCTTTTGTATATTCTATTTCAGATATGGGTCAGTGGTACAGTATTTTAATCAAGACCCCGTATGCACTGATTGAGATTAGAGATAGTTTGAAGTTGTTACCATTTTCCGTTGCTCAAATTGGGAAAAGCTTTGCAACAAAACATAAAAAGTTAGATATGGAATATACAGGTTTAAGATATGCGGGTTGTCCTATTACAGATGATGAGAAAAAATATATTGCTAATGACGTTTTAGTAGTTAAAGAAGCTCTTGAAATAATGCAATTAGAAGGACACTTGAAACTTACTATTGGGTCGTGCTGTCTATCTGAATTTAAAACAACGATAGATAAACAAGACTATCAAGCTTTTTTCCCCGATTTAACACAATATGCATTAAATCCAAATGAGTATAGATACTCAAACGCTGATGAGTATATTCGACATTCATATAGGGGTGGGTGGTGTTACCTAAAGAAAGGATGTGAAAATAAAATTTATAATGTGGGATTGACAGCAGATGTCAATAGCTTATACCCCTCTATGATGCACTCTGAGAGTGGGAATTATTACCCTATCGGAAAGCCAACTTTTTTCAAAGGTTCAATCCCACCTAAATGTTTAACTGATAGATTTTATTATTTTGTTCGAATAAGGACACGATTTTATTTAAAGCCAAACAAGCTACCTTTTGTACAAATTAAGGGTAGTTTTTTCTATCCAGCTACAGAAATGCTCGAGACAAGTGATATAGTAGATAAAGATACAGGAATTGCAAGTACATGGTACAAAGATTTTGACGAAAACATCAAGAAAGCTATTGTTGAAATGGTATTGACCCAAACTGATTTTGAGTTATTGCAAGAACATTATAACCTTGTAGATTTTGAACTATTAGACGGATGTTACTTTGATACAATAAAAGGACTTTTTGATGGATATATTGATAAGTATAAGCATATTAAACAAACAAGTAAAGGAGCTAGGAGGACATTAGCGAAACTCTTTCTCAATAACTTATATGGAAAACTTAGCAGTTCGGACATATCTTCTTTTAAAGTAGCTCGAGAAAAAGACGATGGCTCTTTAGGTTTTACAACCTTTGAAGAACACGAAAAGAAAGTTATGTATATTCCCATAGGCTCAGCAATAACAAGTTATGCTAGGAATTTTACTATTCGGGCAGCACAGCAAAATTATAAGTATTTTGTGTATGCTGATACGGATAGTATACATTGTTGTACCACAAAAGCAAATATTAAGGGAATTAAAATTCACCCTACAGACTTTTGCTGTTGGAAACTGGAAAGTTTTTGGGATGAAGCTATTTTTGTTCGCCAAAAAACATACATTGAGCATGTCACACATGAAGATGAAGAGCCAATTAATGAACCATACTATAATGTAAAGTGTGCGGGTATGCCTGACAGATGCAAAGAATTATTTTTGAAATCAATGGAGGGTGTAACAGATGAAGAGCTACAAAAGTACCCACCACTACAACAGGAATTTTTAAAAGTAAAAAGAACACTAGCAGATTTTAAACAGGGATTAGAAGTATATGGAAAACTTCGTCCAGTGAGAATTAGAGGCGGTATAGTATTACAAGAAACGACATATAAAATGAGATAATGTTTCATTCATACATTGATACACTGTATCAATGCAGAAATGCATGGCAACGTGAAACATAGCAAAAAGAGACAGAATAAAAATTCTGTCTCTTTTAATATATCTATAACGTTAATTCTTAATGCATGGGTAGGCATACACCCAACTACATAAATATGTCTTATATTCCAAAGAGCCTTTCATATTTATGTTACAAAAATAACTAACGCAGATACCAATATAATATGTTTCACGTTGCCATGCATTTCTGCATTGATACAGTGTATCAATGTATGAATGAAACATTTTGATGATTCAATAATAAGCTAAAGCTTTAAGTATGCATTCCTTACAATCAAGTGAATAGAACCTAAAGCAACCTCTGTCAAAGAAGTATCTCATATAATCAATTAACCATCCATTATTTTTTAGCATCACATAATTAATATTATGGTCATCTGTAGTAACTGAAATTCGTTGTTTAAAATCTTTATCAACTTTTTTGTCACAGTATATTATGCTTTCCTCTTCAAACATTTTGACCGCATATTCTTCATTTTTATATTTAAGTGTACACAGATATCGACTTTGCCCCTTCATTTTTTCAATAAAAGCATTGTTATCATTTAAGTAGATATTTTGTGAAGCATAAGCAACGTAATTAGATTTACTAAAAGCCCTATTGAATAATGAGCTTTCTTGTAGTTTGGATGCACTTTCATTATATCCTTGTTCAAGAACAAAGCCTTCACCTCGTAAAAACTTAACATCTGCTTTTAGTCGTTCTGTAATACCCATAGCCGTATAATAAGGATTTAACAATGTTACTGCATTTGAAATCATTATAACCGGAACATATCTAACTTGGTTATTATTACCCCTTGCTATTGAAGTATGAATACTTATAAATTTACTGACTTCATCCGCGCAATAATGATTAGTTTCGGACTGAAATTCGTCAAGAAGTATTCTTGTTACATCACTTAGATAATGAGAATATTTTTTAACTTTATCCGCACAATTTAGTGCAACGGCATAGCCACAGGATTTTCCTTCGTCCTCTTCATCGTATGCACTACATAAAAATAACTCATACATTTTACTATTACCAATTTGTACAGCCTTCATTAAATATGCAGAGAAAAAAAGATTATGTATATCCTTGAAAAATTTATCCGCTGAATCCTTCAACTCGTCTTGAAATCTATATAACAGGCAAAATTTTTCGCCATACTTTAAGAAACGATTAACTAAATATCTATTAAAATATGTAGTTTTTCCCGCACTTCTATTTGACGTTGAAATATAAATTTCGGGTGTATTTCCGTTAATGTCTTTCATACTTAGTAGTTTTGTACCATCATAATAATTTACTGCACCCATTTATCCACTTCCTTTAGTTTATTATATCAAGTTATCCACAATTTGTCAAATTAATGTTGATAATTTGTGGATAATATGCTATAATAAGAAAAAAGGAAGGAGGGCATATACATGATTAATGAATTATCAACCTTAATTTCGACTCTTGGTTTTCCTATAGGAATGTGCTTAATTATGTGCTATTACATTAATAAGATTAATGATGCTCATAAAGTCGAATCAGATAAGTTTGCTGAAGCACTCAACAATAATACTGTTGTACTTCAGAAACTTTGTGATAAACTTGATAGCGAGGTAAATGTAAATGACAAGTAATGACATTGTAACAACAGCAAGAACTTACCTTGGCAAGCCTTATGTGTGGGGTGGTGAATCCGAAGCTGAGGGCGGGTATGATTGTAGCGGTTTTGTGTATTCTGTATTGAATAAATGTGGGATGAAAGTACCACGAACTACAGCACAGGGTTATTCATCACTAGGTAAAACAGTAACTAAAATTCAAAGTGCCGATTTACTTTATTTTGGTAAATCAACTAAAAGAATTACGCACATTGCTATTGCTTTAAATAGTACACAGATGATTGAATCGAGGGGTAATAGTAAGAACACAAAAACAAACAAAGGAATAGGTGTATCAATTACTAATATTTCTCACCGAAACGACTTAGTGCTTGTTAAAAGAATTGTTGATTTCAAAAAGGAGAAACTATCAACTATGACTTTATTAAAAAGAGGAACTAAAAATCACGATGTCACAGTATTTGAAATACTGACGGCAAAGCTTGGATATTATACAGGTTCAATTGATACCACATATGGTAAAGGGTGTGTATCTGCTTGCATTAATTTTCAGAGAGCGCACAACCTTATACAGGACGGTGAATGTGGTAACAATACATGGAAAGCACTTCTTAGTGAGGTAATTTAATGGCATGGATTGCTATTGAGGGTACAAAAAAGTATCTTACACAGGCTCAAATGGAAAATAATGCTGTAGAATTTAATGCATATTTCGCGGGAAAATATACATTAGAAAGCATCTGCGGTATGCTTGGAAACGTTCAGAGAGAAAGCACGTTAAATCCCGCCCTAAAAGAAAGATTAAGCACATCCAGTGGATGGGGGTTAATTCAGTGGACACCATCCAGTAATCTTACTAATTATGCTAATGCTCAAGGCAAGGACTGGAAAGACGGAAACCTTCAATGTCAACTTATCAATGCCGAAGTACTTGAAGGATATGGCGGCCAGTGGATACCAACTAAAAGTTATCCTTATAGTGGTTTAGAATTTTCTCAACTAACGGATGTTGAAGAAGCTGTCAAAGCTTACTGCTTTGAACGTGAGCGCGCCGGTGTTGTAGCACTTGATGAAAGAATACAAAATGGGAAGAATTGGTTTGAGTATCTTAGCGGTACACCTTTACCGCCCACACCTACACCTTCAACAAGAAGGCATATGTCTATTTATATGATGTTAAAACGAAGATTTTAAGAAAGGAGAATGATAATGGCTAAATTATCAAAAGACGAATTACTCGAAAAAGTAAGAACATATGTCGGTGATAGAACTGATGATGAAACACTCGCAATTATTGAAGATATTTCTGACTCATTTGATTCGTCTGACGCTGATGAATGGAAACAGAAATATAAAGAGAATGACAAAATGTGGAGGGACAAATATATTTCAAGGTTTTTTGAAAAAAATGAGGATGAAATTGAAGACCCTACAGACGAGAAAGACGATGAAGAGAAGGAATATAAAACCTTCGAGGATTTATTTGAAGAGGAGGAAATATAATGGCTAAAAGAATTGCAAGTAGCACTTTAAATGCTACAACACTTGACATTTTAAATGTTATCAGACAGAATGCATCATATGACTATCAGCAGAATGTGCCAGTTGTTGATAAAGCAAGTGATATCCCTAAAGTAGGAGAAGTTATTTATGGTACACCCGCTTTTGCAAATCAGTTTATTAATGCATTGGTAAACAGAATTGCTATAGTTAGAGTACAGAGTGCGACATTTAATAACCCTTATAGTATTTTGAAAAAAGGATACTTAGAGTTTGGCGAAACAGTAGAGGACATGTTTGTTTCTATTGCTAAAGCTGTAGATTATACACCCGAAAAAGCTATTGCACGAGAATTTAAGCGTACATTACCAGATGTTAGAAGTGCTTTCCATACAATGAATTGGCGAGCAATGTATCCGGTGACAATACAGGATGAAGATTTGAGACAGGCTTTTCTAAGTATTGATGGTATCACAGATTTAATTGCTAAGATTGTAGACAGTGTATACACAGCCGCAGAGTATGACGAGTTCTTACTCTTTAAATATCTTTTAATCAAGGCTATTTCACATGGTAAAATGAAGCCAATAGCTATTGAGAGTGATACTGATTTAAGCACATCCGCTGTAGCATTTAGAAGTGCATCAAATATTTTACCTTTTATGTCTAATGAATACAACGAAGCAAATGTTAAAACTAATACACCTAAAGACAGACAGATTATTTTCATGGATGCAAAATTCAATGCACAGTATGACGTTAATGTTTTAGCAAGTGCATTTAATATGGATAAAGCAGACTTCATGGGTAGACTGTTTTTGATTGATAACTGGACTGATTTTGATAATGAGCGTTTTGATACTATCAGAGCAAATTCAGATGGTATCGAAGAAATTACAAACGCAGAACTTGCACTGTTAAATGACGTTAAAGGTGTACTTATTGACGAAAACTGGTTCCAAGTTTATGACAACAATAATAAGTTTACTGAACAGTATGTAGCTAGTGGACTTTACTGGAATTATTTTTATCATGTTTGGAAAACAGTTTCAAGCTCGCCTTTTGCCAATGCTATCGTGTTTGTATCTAAGACAGCGGATGTAGCATTGCCAACTTCATTAACTTGCGAGTGCATTAATAAGGATATTTCAGATGAAGCTATTGTTTTAGCTTTTAATGCTGATACTGATGGAGCAAGCCTTAAGCCAAATAGCGTGCATTTTGTACAGACAGAGGCTCTTACAAGTAAGGGAATTGCTGTACAGAAATATGGAGTTGTGATAATTCCTAAGAGTGCAGTCGCAGAGGAAATTACTATTGTAGCAGAAATTGACGGCACAGAATATACTGCAACAGATACGACAACAAGTGCTATTAACGTTGGAGATACTCTTACATTGAATAAAGCGTAAGAGTGATTCAAACACTCTGAACATTATAAGTGGCACAATAACATTTTATTGCTTAATCGAAGTATAATAAATAGTGGTGGGTTAATTTCCCACCACTAAAACAAAAAAGTAAAGGAAGTAAAATAATGTATATAGAACCTAATAGCGTTATTAAAATATGCACTGGTGTACCACTTTCCACACAACAAAAACATACTATTTATTTTTCAAGCATTGAAGCTCAAACAAACTATTTTCTTAGTAAAGTTAAAAGTGGTTTAGAATTTAACAAGGTGTCCTATAACAGAGTGAATAAAGGTAAATGCCGTGTACAATCTACAGCTGATAAACTTTATGACTGTAATTATATGATGTTTCAAAACACCGCATTTAGCAATCGTTGGTTTTATGCTTTCATAACTGGAATTGAGTATATCAACAATATAACAGCAGAAATAAGTTTTGAAATTGATGTACTACAAACTTATTGGTTTGACATTAAAAGAAAAGAATGCTTTGTTGAAAGAGAACACAGTTTAACTGATAATATTGGTGAGCATATTTTACCCGAAAACGTTGAGTGCGGTGAGTATGTATACAACGGTAAAGGACAAGTCATTGGACTGGGTTCGTTGAGTACTTGCACTATGGTACTACTTGCTACCACAGGCGGATACATGTACGACGGTGTTTACAGTGGTTATCAAATCAAGGCTTTTTCAAACACCGAAACGGGTGGAAATAACCTCACTAATTTTTTGAATCAATACTTAAAAACACCCGATAATATATTGGCACTATACACTTGCCCTACAGATATACTACCCGTTGAAGTGACAGACGAAGGAGTAAATATAACGTTTACTGGTCAAACAAACCCTATTAATGTTACTGGCACAGCTATTACTGCTAACGATACATTAAATGGTTATAAGCCAAGAAATAAGAAACTATATACTTACCCATACAACTTCAATGAAGTAAGAAACAACTGTGGACAGACATTGATTCAAAGATACGAATTTTCAGAAAATCTTACACCTTACTATAACATTGTGGGAAATATGACAATGCCTGTACAGGAAGTGCTAAGGCTTGACAGATACAAGGCCACAGAAACTAGCGGTACTGATAGAATGGATATGACTGAAACTATAACACTTGATAGTTTCCCTTTATGTTCATGGAATGTGGATGCCTTTAATGCGTGGGTAGCTCAAAACGCTGTACCAATTAGTGTTAATGCTATTCCATCTGCTATTCAGACTGCTGTTGGTGTGTTTACAGGAAATGAAAGTAACTCTGCTTTAGGTAGTGTGCAAAATATACTAACAAGTGCTTATACAGCAAGTATATCTGCTAATGATGTAAAGGGCAATTATGCTACTAACAATGCTCTTTTTGGCAAAGGTCAAGTATGTTTTGAAGCTCAACGAAAATCTATTACTGCTGATTATGCCAAGGCTATAGATAAATATTTTGATGTATTTGGGTATGCTTGTCATACAACAAAAGTACCTAACGTGTCAAGCAGACCACATTGGAATTATACAAAGACTGTTGATTGTACAATAATAGGTGGAGCGCCTAGTGATGATATAGCGTTAATTGAAAGCTATTTTAATAGTGGGATTACCTTTTGGAAAAATCCTAGTGAAGTTGGAAATTATTCACTTGATAATTCTGTTTAGAAAGGAGGGATAAAATGAGTAAAGCAAGAAAAGCAAGACGAAATAAACAGAGAACAAATTTTGATGACAGTGTATTTTATCAACTTTATACGTTTGACCAATACTTAGATTTATTTACAGAGATAGCCATAAGCTCGTTTGAATGGACTGGACTTCCTAGTACTGTAGATGCCAGATTTATTGAAGTTGGGTTGTATGAAAATAAAGCTATGCTGTATTTTAATGATGATGTGATGGGTAATCTATGCTTGCGTGGTATGCTAGGTGGACAACTTGATGTTTATAACATACCGTTATATAGGCGGGCTTATGCTTCTAATGGATATCAGCGTACTTGTAGTCGGGATGATAGTGTTATTATATGGGATAATATGACCCATTGGTGCTGTAAAGATAAAATGTCAATATATGCTAAAAGACTAGCTGAACTTGATGCAAGTATCGACATTAACTGTAAAGCTCAAAGAACACCTATTTTAATTAAAGGTAGCGAGCAACAGCAATTAGCTTTAAAAAATGCTTATATGCAATATGATGGAAACCAACCTGTTATTTTTGGTAATAATGATTTTATGGATGGTGATGGAAGCTCGTTTGGTGTGTTTACAACAGGTGCACCTTTTGTAGCTGATAAGTTATATGAATTAAAAGTTAATCTATGGAATGAAGCTCTCACATACCTCGGTGTAACTAATATCAGCGTTCAGAAAAAAGAAAGAATGATAAAAGATGAAGTGCAAAGACTACAAGGCGGTGTAATGGCAAACAGATATTCGCGAGAATTTGCAAGACAACAGGCATGCGAAGAGATTAACAGAATGTTTGGTACTCAAATAAGCTGTCACTTTCGTGATGTATTTAATCAAAATAAAGACGGAAAGGAGGATAATGATAATGAGTAAATATACAACAGAAGTTAGATTTATATGCGAAACAAATGCAAATTTAACACAATCAGTCGGTTTTAACGACATTGAAAATGTTCTTGACAAATCATGGAATAAAATTTTTAGTGACTTTCCTATTTTTGACGAAAAATATAGAGCAGAGCTTTGCAAAAAAATTTTAAGGCATTACTACACTCGAGAGATATGCTGCGAAACTGTAGGAAGATGGAAGTTATTTCTTAGTGATAAGATGAAAAATATAATGCCTTATTATAACCAACTTTATCAGAGCGAATTGTTAAAAATTCAACCGTTAGTTAGTGTGGACAGGAGTGTTACACATGAAGGTAGTGGAAGCGAAACCAAAACCACTAACAGAAATGGCACTAATACTAGCACCTCAAGAACAGATGGAAGCACCGATACTTGGAGCTATTACAGTGATACACCGCAGGGCGGTATTAATGGACTTGATAGTAACGATTATTTAACAAATGCCACACACAATGTGGGTACTGATAGTACTAGTAGTACGCTTAACGGTAGTACAACTGATAATGAAACAGGAACAGGAAATAGAAGCGACAGCTATGTTGACAAAATTTTAGGCTATGAAGGTAATCAATCAGAAATGTTGCTAAAGTTTAGGGAAACGTTTTTAAATATTGATATGATGGTTATTGATGAACTTAAAGACTTATTCTTTACAATTTATTAGAAGGGAGCGTTTATGTATGAGTAAATGTGACAATGAATTCTTTCAACTTTGGTGTTACAAGGTTTTACCACTGGTATATGATGACAGCCTAAGTTATTATGAAATACTTTGTAAAATGGTAGATTATATTAACAATTTGATTGAAACTGACAAATTACAGAACGATGAAATCAATAAGCTAAAACAGGAAATACAGGCTGTGCAAAATTGGATTGATAATTTCGACACTAGCTTTGCTGAAAATGTTATTGCTCAATATTTAGCTACTATGATTTTTGTGACAATTAGTGATGCGGGATATATTATTTATAATATTCCAAAACACTGGGAAAGTATAACCTTTAATACAACTGGGTTAGATATTGGAAATAACATAGGTGTTGGGGATTATGACTATGGTCATTTAGTATTAAGTTATTAAGAAAGAGAGGTAAAAGTAATATGAGTTATGGTTTGATTAATAGACAGTATGTGGGTGCTAGGTATGTGCCGAAGATTATGGGTGAGTGGGATAAAAATATACCTTATGAACCATTAAGTATAGTAACTTATAAAGGTAATAGCTTTACAAGTAAAATACCTGTTCCTGCTAAAGTAGATATTGGTGATGAGACTTATTGGGTTAATACTGGTAATTACAATGCTCAGATTGAAGAGTATAGAAAAGAAACTCTTGAAGCTAAACAGCTTGCAAATAATACTAACACTGATTTACAGACATTTAAAAAAAATCAGACCAATACTAATAATGAATTTAATAATAAAATTGATTTAACAACAAGTGCATTAAATGGATTAAAAAATGTTGTGTTTGATGGCGATACTCCTAGTGTTATTACAGTTGCCAAAAATGGTGGAAGATTTCATACAATTAATGAAGCTATTACTTTTGCAAAGAAATATTGCAGTAGATATAAAAGAGTTACAATTTTAATCTATGGTGGTTCATACAAAGAAAGTATTGTACTCACAAAAAATCCAGGTATAGACCTTGTTGGTATTGGTATGCCAGAGATTATTAGCGATGCACCATATCCTAATGGTCCTGCAAATATTTATGGAGATACATATATAGAGGGTATTTATTTTCATTCAATTGGTCCAGATAGTTATGCCTTTCATCTAGACGGTAGTACCGATACAAGTTGTGGCACTTCAGTATATATTGTAAATTGTAAATTTGTTAGTGATAATCAACCAGCACTAGGCTGTGGGTGCACAAGAGGGTGCCAATACACTTTTATCAATTGTTTATTTTATGGTACAGACGGCATTTATGTGCATAATGAAGCTAGTGCTAATGTTGATAAACAGCAGTTTCATGCAATAGGATGTAAAATAAATGGCAAAAAACATGCCGTTGCTATTGATGACGCCACTAAATTAAATTTTGGCGCTACTGGCTCACCTTTAGTACTTAACTTTGCTAAC
>UMBL01032877.1_pt1 | contig 14421 bp, 7 predicted proteins | sample 1963951 | NCBI WGS metagenome assembly UMBL01 (sample SAMEA4835940, study PRJEB28245) | human gut metagenome | biome: gut microbiome; material: fecal sample | place: Denmark | collected 2008 | reverse complement strand
CCTGGACAATTCCTCATATACCGGCATCAGTCCATCATTTATTCCGGCACGAAGCGGCTCTACAATTTTTTCGACCGTATCAAACATCGGTGTGATTCCCATATTGGCAAAAACACCTTTTAAAGTATGTGCACAGTCAAACGCCTTTTTTCTCTCATCTTCTGCAAGTGCCTCTTTTAATCCATCAAAAGACTCGTCCTCCGCCACCATCGGAAGGCAGCTTTTATATAATTCCTCATCTCCTAAAAAACGCTCTAAAGCTCCATCTAAATCGCATCCCCATGCTCTTAATTTTTCCAATACCTCACACATTTTTCTATCATTCCTCCGATTGTTCTTTTTCCTGTTCCATCTCCCTGTCTTTCGTTTTTCCGGATAATAACAGCCTGTATTTTTCTAATTCCCATTCCAGTTGTTTTGGTTCTGTCACATTTAAGAAAACACCATATATGATATGTTTATTTCCTACAATTCCTACATCATACAGCTTTAATGATATAAAAATTTCTTCTCCTGCTTCATTCTTCCTGGAAAATTCACATTGTGTTTCACGTCCTTTATCTGCTGTATAAAAAAAGGCATCCAGAATACGCTTATGATATCGTTTTGGAATTCCCTGAAAAATATCTTTTTTCTGACTGATATCCTGATATCCAAACACCTCATAATACGCATTATTTACGCGTATTATCTCAATCTGTTCTTTGCCGTACTCATAGACAGCCACACCCTGTTTCGCATTTAAAAAGAGTGACTCCAGCTGGGAGGCCGGTGTCCACAGACTATCTATGTCAACTAAGCGTTCTGTCTCTTTCTTTCTCTCCGCATGTGGTCTGTCAAACTGCAGTTTCTCGTATTCTTCCACAGGCATCGGCTTTGCAAAATAATATCCCTGTACATATTCACAGCCAATACTCCGCAAAAATTCCACCTGTTCGATCCGTTCCACGCCTTCCGCAACAACCGGCATATTCAGCCATTTTGCCATACGGATCACTGCCGCCATGATATTTTCTCCGCGTCCTTCCCTGTCATCACCGGCAAAAAACTTCATGTCCATCTTTAAAACATCAACCACAATATCCTTTAAAACATTTAAAGAAGAATAACCACTTCCAAAATCGTCCATCAGAATGTAAAATCCCTCTTCGCGCAAACGCTGCATCATATCCTGCACTGCTTTGGGATTTGTATTGTATGCGCTCTCTGTCAGTTCTACCTGAAACAGTCTGCGTGGAATCCGGTAACTGTCCACCAGATTGCAGATCACATTCACGATATCTTTGTTGTAAAGACTGATCCTCGAAAGATTGACGGATATCGGAAGCGGATTTTTTCCTTCATCCATCCACTTTCTAAGCTGGATGCAGGTCTGCTCCCACACATAATAATCCAGCTTTGTGATAAATCCATTCCGTTCAAATACCGGTATAAACTCTCCCGGTGAAATCATTCCCCGTTCCGGATGTTTCCAGCGAACCAGCGCCTCCGCTCCTGCGATCTGATTATCGCTGAGCCCGTATTTTGGCTGATAGAATACAACAAATTCATGATTTTCCAGTGCACTTTTCATGCTGTTTACGATCCGCTGTTCCTTCTCGATCTCCTGGCTCATCTGCCGTGTATAAAATGCATAGTTACGGATATAATTGCCTTTGCAGTGCTTTGCCGCAAGGTTGGCACGATCGTACATGTGATCCGGTGTTATTTTCTTTCCAGCGATCAGATAAACACCAAATATCGGTACAATATCAAAATCAAGCGGGTATCTGCTTAAGATATCACGCATTTTATCAAAACTTTCGACCAGTTCTTTTGTATTTTCATAGGATACGCAGAAGCAGAATATATCCGCATCCATCCTGCCAAAGGTAACGTCACTGCGGTTTCTGACTGCACATATCAAAAGGTCTGCAATATATTTCAGCAGCATGTCCCCTGCACTCATTCCAAAGAAAGAATTGATCAGCTGGAACTTTTCAATATCCATCCGCACAAAAGCAAAATGCCGGTCCGGATATCGCTCTAACATAGAAGATGTCGCCTGAAACATATGGGTCTTATTATAGATGCCGGTAAGGATATCATATTCTGCACGGTACTTTAACGCTTTGCTGATATTCTGACTGCTGCTGCCAATCACATTCTTCAGCCGGAACCGGACAACATCCGCATCATAAGGTTTCCGGATAAAATCCCATGCTCCCATGCCCAGGCATTTAATCTCTGTCTCAATGTCAACCTCCATCGTAAGTACAATGACAGGTACCGCCTGATACATCTGCGCTTTATGATACCGTTCCAGAAAATAATACCCGTCATACTCCGGCATAACGATATCTAAAAGTACCGCCGTTATCTCCGTGCTTCGTTCATAAAGAATCTCAAATGCTTCCTTGCCATTTTCTGCCTCTATCACCTCGTACATACCGCTCAAAATTCTTTTCATCATGACACGTTCGACCTGTTTATCATCTACGACTAATACCTTGCTCTTTTCAGACATATTCTCACCTATCCGCCCCAAAAAAATCCCATAAAAAAAAACCTGACTTTATCATAGCAAAGTCAGAGTTTCTTTTCAATAGTCATCATTTAACCTTCTGCAAAAAAAAGGTCGATTTTTCCACAAAGGCAGATATCTGTCGAAGATGCGCCAACCTGAATTTCATACGTTCCATTTACCGGAACCGGCATCTTTTTGTCTGTGTCATAATGGGAAAAATCTCTTTCTTCCAAAATAACACAGATCCTCTTTGTTTCCCCGGCATCAAGCCCGACTTTTTCAAACGCTTTCAGTTCATGAACCGGTCTGTCTTTTTTCTGTTCCGGTGCCACATAAATCTGAACGGTTTCTTTCCCTGCATGTTCTCCTGTATTGGTTACCGAACAGGAAACTTTCACGGTCTGTCTGCCATTTTCCTGCTGCCGTATAATTTCAAGATCATTATAGGTAAATGCCGTATAGGAAAGTCCATGACCAAACGGGAACAGGACATCTGTTTTTTTTGTGTCATAATAACGGTAACCGACCATCACACCTTCCCTGTACTCCACACGGTCTTTCTTTCCAAATGTTCCGATCGTATGTGCCGGGCACTGTGACGCATCACGGATAAATGTTTCTGCCAGCTTTCCGGATGGATTTACTTTTCCAAACAAGATCTCTGCCAGGGCTGTTCCCCCTTCCATACCGGCATAGTAGCTCCAGAGGATTGCTTTTGCCTTTTCTGCCCACGGCATCTCAACCGGTGCACCTGCATACATGCAGACCACCGTATCCGGGACTGCCTTTAGCAAAGCATCGATTACTTCATCCTGCCCGTATGACAGTTTCATGTTCACACGGTCAAGTCCCTCCACATCAAAATCGTGGTTCAGTCCGCCCACGAAAATAACAATGTCACTTGCTTTTGCCAGTGCAACTGCTTCCGCTAAAGCTTCCTGCTGTTTTTCATCCAGCGCACTTCCACTTACAGTGCTTTCCTTTTCGGTATCCTCTGCAGTCTCCGTGCTCGCCGCCTGCCAGTTGATCTCAGATGCCTCTTTCTTATCCGGAATCACATAGCCCGGTGCGTAAGAAACTTTCACATTTCCACCAAGTAACTTTTTGATTCCCATAAGCGGTGAAATCTCATACAGTGCCTTGATTTCTGCACTTCCTCCTCCGTTTGAATGGATTGCAGCGGCATTTGCGCCGATCACGGCAACCTTACAGCCGGATTCTGCCTGAAGCGGCAATACCTGATCTTCATTTTTCAGTAAAATCATGGACTCGCGCGCCACATCGAGCACTGCCCTGCGGTGTTCCTCCGTATTGTATGCGCCTGTCTTACGATGTTTTCTCTCCGGTCCGATCATTTTTAAGCGCAGCATCATACGAAGGATATTGCGCACTTTCTCATCCACCAGCGATTCTTCGATTTCTCCATCCTTCACTGCTTTTAACAGAGGATCTGCCATGTACTGTTCGTCGAACTGATACTTGACATCCATCTCAAGATCCAGCCCGGACTCTGCAGCCAGTTTCGTATCGTGAACAGCACCCCAGTCGGAGATTACCACGCCGTCAAATGCCCAGTCCTTCCGCAGTTTTTCATTGAGCAGGGATTTACTCATACAGCAGTGCTCACCGTTTAACAGATTATAGGCTCCCATCAGCGCAAGGGTGTGTCCCTTTTCTACCGCCGCTTGAAATCCCGGAAAATAAATTTCTTCCAGTGCTGTCTCATCGATGATTGTATCCACCCAGAGTCTTTCGGTTTCCTGTGAGTTTGCCGTAAAATGCTTCACGCATGCCGCAACATCGTTTTTCTGGATTCCCTCGATCATCGGTACAACCAGTTCTTCGATGAGTCCCGGATCTTCGCTCATATATTCAAAATTCCTGCCACAGAGCGGACTCCGCTTGATGTTGATGCCCGGAGCTAAGATCACATCTTTGCCCCTGCCTCTTGCCTCCTCGCCCAGCACTTCTCCGGCTTTCTTTGCCAGCGCACGATTCCAGGTGGATGCAATGGCGCTGTTGCACGGAAGATAAGTCACATAATCTTCCGTCGTCCCGACTTTCCGCCATTCATTGTCCGCAAATTCTGCGCGCACTCCCATCGGTCCATCCGACATATAGAGCGGTGGGATGGAAAGCCGCTCCACTCCTTCGGTGCGGAATAAACCCGCACCGTGGATCATACCGATTTTTTCTTCTAAAGTCAGCTTTTTTAAAATTTCTTCAATGTATGTTTCCTGCATTAAAATACAACCTCAGCCTTGCCGTCCCCGTTGAACTCTACGATGACATTTTCTCCATCCTGTGTATAGGATGCACCATTTACCTGCTTTGGAACACCGGCATTCATCAATGCCACTTTGGATGCCTTTTTGCTCTCCACTGTGATTTCATAGGAAGTTCCATTCTTTACAACGTCTGCAGATGCTTCTTTTTCATTTTCTGTTCCATAGACAACAGTCTCCGCTTTAATGCCATCCTTCAATGCATAAGCACGGAATGTCACTCCGTCCGCATAATCATAAACCGCATTGTCATTTCTTGCACCCATAGCCACGATGCTGCCCTCTTTGACATAGAGAGGAATGCTTAAATAACCATGTTTTTCTGTATACCATTTACCGCCCTCTTTGACTTCTCCGGTCAGTAAGGATGTCCAGGTTCCCTCCGGCAGATAGTACTCTGCGATGCTGTCATCACGAAAGATTGGTGCAGCCAGTAAGGAATCACCTAACATATACTGGGTTGCCAGATAAGCACAGTTCTTATCCTCTGTAAATTCAAGCACCATGCTCCGCATCATCGGGATACCGGTCTTTGATGTCTCGATCGCATTGCGGTACAGATACGGCATTAAGGATGCCTTAAGCTGTGCGAAATAACGTACCACATCTACTGCTTCCTCATCATATGCCCACGGCACACGGTAAGAAGTAGATCCGTGCAGTCTTGAATGGGAAGAAAGCAGACCGAACGCACACCATCTCTTATAGACATCCGGTGTGGAAGTGCTCTCAAATCCTCCGATATCATGGCTCCAGTATCCAAAACCGGAACTTGTCAGTGACAGGCCTCCGCGAAGGCTCTCCTCCATGGATTCATAATCAGACCAGCAGTCACCGCCCCAGTGAACCGGGAACTTCTGTCCGCCTGCAGTTGCAGAACGTGCAAAAAGAACAGCCTCTTTTTCACCTTTTTTCTTCTTTAATATGTTAAATACCACCTTATTGTAAAGGTATGTATAGTAGTTGTGCATCTTGACCGGATCAGAACCGTCGTAATATACCGCATCCGTCGGGATTCTCTCACCAAAATCTGTTTTGAAGCAGTCAACACCCATATCGAGCAGTGCCTCTAACTTTTTGCTGTACCACTCGCAGGCTGCAGGGTTAGTAAAGTCCACAATGGCAAGTCCCGGCTGCCACATATCCCACTGCCATACATCGCCATTTGGACGTTTTAAGAAGTAACCGCCCTCGACACCCTCTTTGAACATGGAGGACTCCTGTCCCACATAGCTGTTGATCCAGACACAGATCTTTAATCCTTTTGCTTTCAGACGTTTTAACATGCCCTCCGGGTCCGGGAATACTCTTGAATCCCAGGTAAAATCACACCAGTTGAAATCTTTCATCCAGAAGCAGTCAAAATGGAATACGGATAACGGGATCTTGCGGTCAAACATTCCATCGACAAAACTGTTGACTGTCTTTTCATCATAATTTGTCGTAAAGGATGTGGACAGCCAGAGACCGAATGTCCACGGTGCCGGAAGTGACGGTTTTCCAGTAATGTCTGTATATCGCATCAGCACCTCTTTCATCGTCGGTCCGTTGATCAGGAAATAGTCAAGGTTTTCACCCGGCACGGAAAATTCAACCTTGGTTACCATCTCTGTTGCAACTTCAAAGGACACGCGCTCCGGATGGTTTACAAACACACCGTATCCTTTATTGGAAATATAAAACGGGATATTTTTATAAGACTGCTCTGTGGAAGTACCGCCGTCCTCGTTCCAGATATCCACGCTCTGTCCATTTTTTACAAACGCAGAAAAACGCTCGCCAAGTCCATAGATCAGCTCGCCAACGGAAAGTGATAACTGCTCTCTCATATAAGCATCTTCCGGTCCTTTATCATAGGCAAAACCTTTCCAGTCGGTCTTCATGTATGCAAGATCTCTCCATCCGCTTGCAGTGATTTTCTCCTCACCGCGGTAAAATGTGAGTGCTCCGTTCTCTTTCTGCACTTCCAGACGCAGTGTACCGCTTGAAATGACCAGTTTGTCCTCCGTATCTTCTGCCTTTAAATGTCCGCTCTCCGCAGGTGCGATCTCAAATGACGGTGCCTTTTTCTGCACGCCCATGTGATGATAAGTCTGAACCCTGAGCACTTCCTCATACGGTGCTGAAATCACGATCGTGAGGTTGATTCCGCCAAGGGTATCGCCGCGCTGTGTGATCTTGCTTGTCGGCGCACAGATCGTCACCTGATCTTTCTCGATTTTTGAAAAATATACTTCTGCCGGAGAAAAGCACTCGCAGCGCTCTTTCTGCAGCCAGCATCCATTACTGAATTTCATATGATAATCCTCCCTGTTTTCCGGAGAAAAATGCATGCTATGTTTTTTATAGCATTTGCCTCTTGCAGGCGCAGAGGATTTTCCTCCCTGTAATTATCTCATTTTGTCTCATCTTACTATACCCACCCTGCAAAAAATACCCTCTAAATTGTACATAAAACACTCGATAAATTTGACAAACAAAACGTTCGCATTTATACTTACGTTTAGTACTTTTATCATTGGAACAGGAAGGTTATTTTTATGTATCGCGTTTTAATTGCAGATGATGAATCCATTATCCGGGAAGGTATCAAATGTCTGTTCGACTGGGAATCTCTCGGCTATACGATCGCCGGAGAAGCTGCAAACGGTGAGACCGCCTATCAGCAGATTCTTGCCTTACAGCCGGATATCGTTCTCTTAGACATCCGCATGCCGGGAATGTTAGGGCTTGACGTTATCCGGGAGGCAAGAGCACAGGGTTTTACCGGAAAAGTCATTATCTTAAGCGGTTACTCTGATTTCAAATATGCGCAGGAAGCCATCCGTTACGGAGTGCAGTATTATCTGACAAAGCCGATCGACGAGGATGAACTTGAGGAGATTCTTCGTTCGATCAAAGAAAACTTAGACAAGGATGCTGCAACTGCAAATACCCGGGAACATTACCGTGAAAAGGCAAGAGAGACCATCATCCGCGATCTTTTAACGAATGATATCGATCTTTCCCACATAAATACAACAGATCTCCATCTGACAGCAGACACCTATCAGGTTGTGATCTATGAGAAATACAGTCACAATACTGCAGATGCCTCCTATCGTTTTTCGGATCTTCTGCGCGTGACGAATCAGGATAATAACTCCTACGATAACATTACGCTGCAGTATCATGAGGTTATTTTGCTGAAAGGCACTTTTGCCATTCAAAAATTTAATGATTTTCTGGAGCGTTACCAGAGAGAACGGCGTCCACAGGAGAATTCTCCTCTTGACAGTCTCTTTATTACATATGGTGCGCGTGTGTCAGACCTGTCGGAAGTCTATATTTCCTATATTCAGGCGAAACAGCTCTTAGAACGCCGTTTCTTCTGCGAGCAGGAACAGCACACGATCGGTTATGCCGAACTGCCGGACCCGGACAGTTTAAAATCCATCTTAAACGACGCTTTTTTAAACCGTTACGCTACCAGCCTGTTTGAATATCTTCAGGCATTCAACCGCAATATGTTAGCGGAGACTTTGACACAGCTTACCAATGAACTTTACCATGCTGCAGATTCGATTGATTCCATACGGCTTTTCCTGACAGACCTTTATCTGCAGATCAAGGAACAGGCAAACCGGCTTTACAATGGTGCAAATATCCCGTTTCCGAGCAATGCGGATATCATCCGTCTGATCGAAGAAAAATATTATCTCTACGAGATCATCCTGTACTTCACGGAACAGTTTGAGATGATCATGTCCTCGATCGGTAACTCTTCCCGTGAAAGCGTGCTGGATGATATTCTGCACTACATCAACCACAACTATGCAAGCAATATCACATTAGAAAATATTGCACCGCTGTTTGGTTACAACAGCTCCTATCTCGGAAAGATTTTCCGCAAAAAGATGGGTGAAAACTTCAACTCATACGTCGACCATGTCCGCATCAAACACTCGATGGAGCTTCTCTGTTCCTCAGAGTTAAAAGTTTATGCGATCGCAGAAAAAGTCGGTTACCGGAATGTCGATTATTTCCATATCAAGTTCAAAAAATACGTTGGAAAAAGCCCGGCAGAATACCGGAAAGAACATAAAAATGAATAAACTTTCATAAAAACTGCCGCCTCCGGGTGAATATATGTACCCTTTTCTCTGTAAGTTCAGAAAAAGGGGGACATATCACCGTGAGGCGGCAGTTTTTATTTATAAGATCCGGGTGTCAAATAGTGTTTTCCGGTTTTTCGATTGGCAAATGGCACCGCAGTGCCTGTCATTTTAAGAAATCATACTGTGACATATAAAGTTTGTAATACTCACCCTTCTGTTCCATCAGTGCGTCATGATTTCCACGCTCTAAAATATCGCCTTTGTCTACATATAAGATGCAGTCGGCATTTTTGATTGTGGAGAGCCTGTGTGCAATGATAAAGGACGTTCTTCCTTTCAAAAGCTCATTTAATCCCTTCTGTAAAAGCAGTTCCGTCTCGGTATCAATGCTTGACGTCGCCTCATCTAAAATCAGGATCTTCGGATCGGCAAGCAATGCCCGCGCAAAGGAAATGAGCTGCCGCTGTCCGGCGGATAGCCTGCTTCCTCTCTCATTGACTTGTGTCTTATATCCGTTTTCCATTTCCATAATAAAATCATGGGCGCAGACTGTTTTTGCGGCACGGATGACTTCCTCGTCCGTCGCACTGCGGTTGCCATAGCGGATATTATCCATGATCGTCCCCGCAAAAATAAAGCTGTCCTGCATCATGATTCCCATCTGGGTGCGCAGTGAATGAAGTGTCACCTTCGAGATATCAATGCCATCGATCGTGATTTTCCCGGAATCCACATTGTAAAAACGGCTGATGAGATTTACGATCGTGGATTTTCCTGCCCCGGTCGGACCGACGATCGCATAAGTTTCACCCGGTTCTGCCGTAAAATTAATATCTTCCAGAATCTTCTGCCCCGGCTCATAACCAAAGGACACATGGGAAAACTTCACTTCTCCTGCCACCTCCGGCATCGGGATTGCATCCGGCTCATCCCTGACACCCACCGGCTCATCGATCGTCTCAAAAATCCTCTCAAGATAAGAGATTGCTGTCAAAAGAGAATTGTAAAATCCGGCAAGTGTGTTGATTGGTGCCCAGAAACGCCCAATGTACGCGGTAAATGCGATCAGAACACCGACGGTCAGTGTCATATCCGGTGCTAAAATCCAACGGACACCCAGCACATAGATCAGTGCCGTCGTAAATGTCGAAATAATATCCACGCTCGGTCCCATCGTAAAGTTAAACATTACCGCACGCATCCAGGATTTCCGGTAATTTTTACTTAGGTTATTAAAGATTCCGGTATTCTCATTTTCCCTTACGAAAGACTGCGTCACACGGATTCCATTGATACTCTCCGCAATGTACGCATTTAAGTTTGACTGTTTGTTGCTCTGGATCTGCCATGCCCTGCGCTGTTTTTTCTTGATTAAGATAATCACAAATGCAAGAACCGGCAGTCCGCACAGACAGATCAGCGTCAGCCGGACATCGAGTGCAAACATAAACATCAGGATAAAGATCAGGTTGCACAGATCTGTGAATGTGTTGACAATACCATTGCTCAAAAGATCACTTAGGCTGTTCACATAATTGACCACACGCACCTGAATTTTTCCATGTGGTCTGTCATCATAATAGGAAAATGGAAGTTCCTGCAGATGACAGAAAATATCATAGCGGATGTCATGTACGATATTCTGCCCGATCACACTCATGGTCTTGATCTTGATCCGCAGGGAAATACCCGAATAAAGTGCGATCAGCAATGTCGCAATACTGTAAAATGTGATCGATTTCATATCTTTTTCCGGGATGCTGTGATCCATCACATTCTGGAAAAAGATCGGGATCGCCATGGTAAGTGCCGAGGAAGAAAGCATCAGAAGAATAACGCCTGCCATCTTCTTTTTGTAGGGAGCAATGTAACCTGCAAGACGTTTGAGCTGGTTTACATCAAAACTGTCCTCTAATATCTCATCCATATCATATCTGTTTCTTGCCATCTTATTTCTCCCCCTTTCCGTTTAAAATTTCCTGTGGGATCTCGCCATACTGGTTATGGAAAGCCGTCGCGTAATAACCTCCCGCCGCCACTAACTGCTCATGTGTTCCCTGTTCAATGATGCGTCCGTTATCCATGACAAGGATCAGATCTGCATCTCTAATGGAAGAAATGCGGTACGCAATGACAAAGATCGTGCACTTGTTATCTAATTTCTTCAACTGGCTCTGGATATAACTCTCCGTCTCCATATCGACCGCCGATGTCGTATCGTCAAGAATCAGAATCGACGGATCTTTCAGCAGTGCCCTCGCAAGGGAGATACGCTGTTTCTGTCCGCCGGAAAGTCCGACACCGCGCTCACCCACAATCGTATCATATCCATCCGGAAGTGCCTGGATAAAATGATTGGCATCCGCCATGATCGCAGCCTGTTTGACTTCTTCGAACGAACAATTCGGCCTTCCGTATGCGATATTTCCTTCGATCGTATCCGAAAAAAGGAACACATCCTGCATCGCCATGCCGATATTGTCACGCAGGTTATAAAGATCCATGTCGCGGACATTCACACCATCCACAAGCACTTCACCGGAAGTCGTATCATAAAACCGGCAGAGCAGATTCATGATCGTTGATTTTCCGGCTCCGGTAGAACCAATGATGCCGACGGTCTGCCCCGGTTTTACCTTAAAATTGACATCCATGACAATATCTTCGTCATCCGCACGGTAAGATACATTTTTAAACTCGATCTCTCCTTTCAGATGTTTCTTCACTACTCCAGATACCGGTGTTTTTACATGCGGCTCTTCACTGTAAGTCGCATAGATTTTCTCCACGGACGTTGTAAAGTTACTGATATCGTTGACCAGCCATCCTGCCTGGCGCAGCGGGTTGTTTAACATCCACAGATAGCCGTTCACCGTCACGAGCTGTCCTAACGTGATCTCTCCCTGAATGACCATATAGCCGCCGTAGAGGATCAGGATGATCGTCAGTGCATAGGAAAGCACCTCAAATACCGGCACATATTTCATCCAGATCTTTGACGCATCGATCTGCGCCGCACGGAATTTATCATTTTCCTTATTGAATTTTTCAATCTCAAAATCTTCTTTTGCAAATGCTTTTACCACACGGTTTCCACTGACATTTTCCTGCACAAACGCATTGAGTGAGGAAAAACAGTCACGGTTGCGCTTGAATGCCGGACGTACCTCTTTTGTCTGACGATAAGTTGCAAATGCAGTAAACGGCAGTACCACAAGCATGGCAAGTGCCAGTTTTGTATTGACGGTAAAGATCATAAGCAGTGCAAACACAAACATCAGCACACTCTGATAAACCATGTAGACCACATACGCCACAAAATGACGGATTGCATCCATATCTCCGGTCTGGCGGCTCATCAGGTCTCCGGTACGTTTCTTATTGTAAAATGCAAAATCTTCCTCTAATAATTTCCGGTAGACTTTGTCTCTCATATCGTATAAAACGCCCTGCGACGCCGTCTCAAATGCGACCTGAAACAGAAAACGCAAGACTCCCATCACGATCGTGACTCCGATCAGACATCCGATAAACGGCATCAGTCTGTCATATTTTCCACCGCTTATGACCTGATCTACGATCTGCCCGGATATGTACGGATTGACCACCGAAAGCACTGATACCGCTGTGGTCAGCAAAATTCCAACTATCATTAATCCCCGGTACTTTTTCAGAAATGAAAAGAACCATTTCATTGGTGTCATAATAACCCTCCTACTCCCTTTTGTTTTTCTTTCGGATTTTCAGTATAGTACTTCTGGGGTAAAAAGGAATGTACTATCTTGCACCGTTCATGTTATTTTTTGCAACGGAGGGGATGGTTTCTGACAGGGAATATGTTATACTGTGATGTGGATCACAAAAAGTGTATTTAGACTTTGAAACTGGAAATTTGTGCGAAGCTGGTTTTCATTTTGTTCCATTGTCCGAAAATAAGAAAAACTAAGTATGCCTGCTTTATGCTCTTTCAAAGTGACGTGTACGTCTTAAACGTGCCCTCCATGGCACGTTAAGACTTGCGCTGCCATCCGTGGCAGCACAACACTGTGTATTTACAGGCATACTAAGATTTTCTAATTTTCTCCCAAGTCACAAAAAGATCTCCAGCTTCGCGCAAATTCCCATATTTCACATTTTGACACACTTTTTATGATCCGCATCGCATTGTATTTTAAATATAGACAATATGTTTTTATCGACGATAAAATGAAGAAATGGAGACCTTACTATGTGCTGTGACAACCGGGAACAACTGCTTGACCAACTGAATCCAACTTTTTTATTTACCTGGAAAGGCACCCGTCTGAAAGACGAGGAACTCTATCACAGCCATGATTTCATCGAGATGGCTTTTATTTTGTCCGGTCACGGAAGATACCGGATCAATGGCTCCTTGTATGATATCTCCGAGGGCGATATCATTATTTTAAATCCGGGGCAGAAGCATCAGGCACTCTGCACGGATCCTGCCAATCCGACCACGGAGTTTTTTGTCGGTTTATGTGATGTCCGTTTTCCGGATTTCCCGGAAAATTATCTGCCGCTGCATTTAAAAGATCTCACCGCTGATCCTGCGGAGCAGTCTCCGATTTTACATACTTCCGGTGAATTACGGCAGAAACTTTTTAAGATCTGTACTGCCATGAGTGCTGAAAATGATATCTGCCGCTGCGGGCGTTATATCATGTTAAAAAGTTACCTGATGCAGATGTTAATACTGCTGCTTCGGGAACGGAGTGAACCGGTCCGGATCAATACCGGCTGTTCGTTTGAGTCCACCAGCAAAAAATATGTGGTCGACCAGATCGTAAATTATTTTGAGGATCATTACAGTGAAAAGATTTCTTTAGACCAGATCGCGGAGAATATGTACTTGAGCCCTTTTTATATCTCGCGTATTTTTAAAAGCGAGACGGGCGATACACCAATCCGCCACCTGATTAATATCCGTTTGGAAAAAGCAAAAGAATTGTTAGAAAACGGTTTTGACGGCAGCATTCAGGAAGTTGCAGCCGAAGTCGGCTATGATGACGTCTATCATTTCAGCAAGCTGTTTAAAAAACGATTCGGAATGCCGCCGTCAAAGATCCGTAAATTATTATGATTCATTTAAAAATTTTTCCAGAAATCTTTCGAGCCTGCGAATTCCAGTTCCTTGCCATTCTGGAATCTTTTACTGATAATGCCATCCTCTCCAAAACTTGGTGTGTATGTCAGATTTTTATATATTCATCGTCATATATGGGGGAATGCATATAATTCCATCTTTTACAATTAAATTTCTTGGATGAATAATATAACTTTCCCCTATGCGCTCCTTGTATTTTTCTCTGAAATTATTTAATGAGGTCGTTTTGTATTGCTTTCCTGACTTCACTTCAATCGGAAACATCTTATATTTTAATCTGCTGTTATTGGAAATGATAAAATCTATTTCCATATCATTTCGATGCTTATTTTCATTATAGTGTGTATAAAAATATAATTTATGTCCATTTGCCACCAGCATCTGAGCTATTGCATTTTCATAAAG
>UMBL01044988.1_pt1 | contig 14525 bp, 9 predicted proteins | sample 1963951 | NCBI WGS metagenome assembly UMBL01 (sample SAMEA4835940, study PRJEB28245) | human gut metagenome | biome: gut microbiome; material: fecal sample | place: Denmark | collected 2008 | reverse complement strand
CCGGCATATCCGGCAAAGGCGATGTATCGTGTATCCGGATATCAGTTCTACAACACCAGTGAGTTTGATCTTGCAGAGCTGGTAAATGATGCGGATCATTTGGCTGCAAACTTTAAATCTTACATTCAAGGTTTTTCTGCAAACATTCAGGACATTATTAAGAGTCTGGATTTTGATAAGCAGATTGACAAAATGGACAAGAACAATCGTCTGCTCAGTGTGGTGAAGGCCTTCTCGGAATTGAATCTGAATCCGGTGACAATCGATAACGTAAAGATGGGATACATCTTTGAAGATTTAATCAGAAGATTTTCAGAAAATGCTGAGGCCGGTGATCACTACACTGGCAGAGACATCATCAAGCTGATGGTCAATATTCTGCTGGCAGAAGGCTGTGATGATATCTTTGACGATGGAAAGGTCATCACCGTATTGGATCAGGCGTGTGGAACCGGCGGTATGCTTTCCACCAGCTACAACTTCATCAAGCGCTACAATCCATCTGCGGATGTGCGCCTGTTTGGTCAGGAAATCAATCCAGAATCATATGCGATCTGCTTGGCTGAGATGATGATTAAAGGCCAGAATGCAGAGAATATTTGCTATCAGGACACGATGAAAGCTGACCGATTCAAGGGAACCAAGATGCGTTTCGTCATTGAAAATCCGCCATTCGGTACACCGTGGGGTGGTAAAGATGCAGCAGAAGGCGTAGAGCAGGCAGTTAATGATGAATACACAAAGGGCTTCGACGGTCGCTGGGGTGCGGGCCTTCCTGGCTCTGGCGATATGCAGATGTTGTTCTTACAGTCTGCAATAGATAAGATGGACGACAATTTTGGCCGTGCTGCGATTATTGAAAATGGTAGTCCACTGTTCTCTGGTGGAACTGCTTCCGGTGAAAGCCAGGTCCGTCGTTGGATGTTGGAAAACGATCTGATTGAGGCAATTATTGCACTACCTACGGATCTTTTCTACAACACAGGTATCGCTACATACATCTGGGTACTTTCTAAGAATAAGAGACGTGAAAGAAAAGGTAAGATTCAGCTGATCGATGCGTCTGGTTTTTATGGAAAATTGAGAAAGGCACTGGGCAATAAGAAAAACGAGATTTCATCGGGAAATCGTACGCAGATCACGAAACTATATGCAGATTTCGCTGAAAATGAGTATTGCAAGATCTATAAAAATGAGGAATTTATCTACCGCGAGTACACGGTGATGCAACCTCTTCAGAGAAGCTATGCCATTACAGAAGATAGAATTGAAGCGATGCTGTCAAAAGGCTCTCTTTCTTCCCTTTACGACCAGGCAAAGGTGGATGAACTGGAGAATATGGAAGAGCTGTCCGGTAAGGATTTAAAGAAGTTGGAGGCTTATCAGAATAACCAGCCACTCTACGAAGCAATCATTGCGGCGATGCAGGCGGCAATATCAGAGCAGGTTTATGATTCACCGAAAGCATTTATGCCGGTTCTGACAAAGGTCCTTGCCAATGCAACAGCAGATAAGAAGTTGCTTGATAAGGTTGCGGATGGTTTGTCTGTCATGGATAAGGATGCTGAAATTCAGAAAGACAAAAAAGGCAATATTCTCTATGATAAGGAAACCAAAGATACAGAGCTGGTGAAATGGGAAGAAAGCATCGACGATTATATGACGAGAGAAGTACTGCCGCATGTCCCAGATGCTAAGGCATTCTTTGAAGAGGATCTGGGCAAAAAGAAACCAGTCATAAAGACCGGTGCAGAGATTCCATTTACACGCTATTTCTACAAGTATCAGCAGCCAACACCGAGCGAAGAACTGGAAGCCAAGTTTATGGATTTGGAACTTTCCGTTTCTGACCGCGTGTCAAAGTTGTTTGAGTAAGGTGGTGATGATATGCGAGAGATGAAAGATAGCGGATTGGAATGGCTTGGAAACGTTAGCTCAGATGTAAAGCTTGTACCACTTAAGTATTTGTTAAAAAAAGAACGGATGCCAATAAAAGTTGGACCTTTTGGAAGCCAGTTGTCAGGAACTGATTTTTTGAAAGAGGAAAGTGACTTTTGGGTATACAATCAGCGTATTGTTTTAGATGAAAATTATGAAGCTGGCGATGCATATATATCTTCTGAAAAATATGAAACGATGATTGGGTTTCATGTTTATGAAGATGACATTCTTATAACAACAAGAGGAACTATTGGAAAAATATCTAGAATTCCACATATACATAAGCCGGGGATATTGCATCCCTGTATTATTAGATTCAGGATAGATGATTCGTTATATGATTATCGACTGCTGAAACTGATTTTTAATCAATCAGATTTTGTTACGGAACAAATTTTATATAAAAGTAATGCGACAACGATAGAAGTTATTTATAGCGACACACTGAAAAACGTCATTCTTCCTGTCTGGGATATGCAGACACAGAGAAAAATTGCAGATTTTCTTGATACCAAGTGTTCCGAGATTGATGCTCTCACAGCAGATATTCAAACTCAGATTGACACTTTGGAACAATATAAGCGCTCTGTCATTACCGCGACTGTTACTAAGGGGTTAAACCCTGACGTGGAGATGAAGGACAGTGGCATTGAGTGGATTGGCGAGATTCCAGTCACATGGGACATCATCAGAGGAAAATATCTCCTCAAATATTTGCAGAAGCCAGTCAAAGAAGATGATGGCGTTATTACCTGCTTTAGGGATGGCGAAGTTACTTTAAGAAGTAATCGCCGCGAGGACGGGTTTACGATGTCTGATAAAGAAATTGGCTATCAAGGTATTGATGCAGGCGATCTTGTAGTACATGGCATGGATGGTTTTGCAGGTGCTATCGGTATATCAGATTCTAGAGGAAAAGCATCACCAGTTCTTAATGTGATGGATACGAAGCAAAACAAGAGATATATCATGTATTACCTTCGGAGTATGGCTTATAGTGATGTTTTTGTCGCATTGGCCACAGGCATCCGTGTACGTTCATGTGATCTTAGGTGGAATAAGCTCGCTGATTTGTCATATCCAGTTCCAAGTATAGAAGAACAAACTGCCATTGTTGAGTACATAGACACAACTTTAGAAAAAACGGATGTTGTAATTTCTAAAAAGAAAGCTCAGTTAGAAACGCTGGATGAATACAAAAAATCCCTGATTTATGAATACGTCACAGGAAAGAAGGAGGTGCCATCTATATGATCAGACAAGGTGGATGGTACTGGTATCTTTCCGGTGAAGAGACCAAGCTCGAAAAGCACAAATGCGGCAAGTGGATGTACTTTTTTGAAGATCAGTCGTTTGCACAGCGGATATGCGAGAAGGCTATTGCGGAGCACGTATGCTATGAGTGCAAGTGCACCGATATGGAAGTGCAGCTTGCTCCAACGGGAGTGATTTGCTTTTACTTGAATGGTGATGACATTGAGAATCATAAGCGTGTGATTCAGTTTATGATGGACAATGATCTGATTCGGAAAACTAAGACCGGTAGATACTATAACAACAGCTTCAAGTTCGATGACCAGACTTGTGCCGGTGAATATGGGGCGGATTTTGAAGGAAAAATCAAGTTGGATGAGTTTATCGATTTGAAAACCGGCAGATGGATCAGAGAGGAGGATTAAAGCGAATGGATGATAAAAATATACTTGAGCTTCATGTGGAACAGCAGGATACCGACGGTACTGCAAAAAGAGCCGCAGAATACCATAAGCGCCTGACTCATCAGGCATCCATCCTCTCTGAGAAGGAATACCAGAAGTTCTTGTTAGAGCGACTGGAAAAGGACAATGGTTTTGTAGTCCGTAAGGCTACGAATTTTGACCGCTATTATGCCGTGGATCGTGAGATGCTCTTTAAGTTCCTGAATGATACTCAATCGGATACCATGGAGTATCTGCGCAAGATTTACAAAGACGATCTGGAAGAGACGATTGTCAGCTTCATCAATGCGGAGACTACGAAAACACGAGGCAGCCTGATTGAGGTGCTGAAACATGGTATCGAGCTTTCGAATCAGAAGATTGAGCTCATGTATACGAAGCCCGCGACTACCTTTAATCCGGAATTGACGAAGAAATACAGCCAGAATATTTTCTCTGTGATGGAGGAGGTCTGGGCCAGCGACAAGGAAAGAATCGATGTAGTTATTTTCCTGAATGGTCTGGCGATCATGGCTTTTGAGCTGAAATGTAATGCAGCAGGTCAGTCTTATCAGGATGCCATTTATCAGTTCCGTACTGACCGAAATCCGAAGACGAGACTCTTCCGCTTCAAAGCCGGAACACTTGTAAACTTCGCTATGGATTTAGAAGAAGTGTATATGACCACTAAACTTGATGGTCAGGCCACATTCTTTTTGCCTTTTAACATGGGTAATGGTCATGGTGTTACCGCAGGAGCTGGAAATCCGGCATTTAAAGATAAATACAGTGTGTCCTATATGTGGGAAGATATTCTTACGAAGGATACGATTCTTGATCTGATTAGCAAGTTTATCTTTGTGGAAGTAAAAGAAAAGGTTGATGAAGAAACCGGAAAAGTGAAGCGTTCGGAAAATCTGATTTTTCCACGTTATCATCAGCTGGATGTTATACGTAAGATACTGGCAGATGTGCGTGAGAACGGTACAGCACAGAATTATCTGATTCAGCATAGCGCTGGATCCGGAAAGACTAACTCTATTGCGTGGCTGGCACACCGGTTAACTTCACTGCATGATGCCCACAACAAGATTATCTTTGATAATGTTGTTATTGTTACAGACCGAGTTGTTGTAGATAGGCAGCTACAGAAAGCTATCATGGGTATGGAACACAAGGCTGGACTCATCCGTGTGATGGATGATAAGTGTGTGTCCGCGGACCTGGCGATTGCGCTGAATGGCAATACAAAGATTATTGCGACAACGATTCAGAAATTCCCATATATCGTTGATAGTGTAGCTAATTTGAAGAACAAGCGGTTTGCAGTCATCATTGACGAGGCGCATTCTTCGACAGCCGGTAAAGATATGGCTGCTATCACGATGACGCTTGGATCCGGAGAAGATACGGAAGCGGATGTGGAAGATATGATTTCCAGTGAAATCAAGCGAAATGGTAAGCAGGCCAATGTATCAATGTTTGCTTTTACAGCAACACCGAAGCCTACCACGATTCAGCTTTTTGGGCATCAGAACACAAAGGGACAGAAGGAAGCATTTCATGTATATTCCATGAAGCAGGCGATTGAAGAGGGATTTATCCTTGATGTACTGCAGAACTATACGGAGTATTCTACTTTCTATCAGATTAACAAAGAAATTGAGGATGATCCGCGCTGTAAAACAAATGATGCGAAACGCCAGATTGCACGTTTCATAGAATTGCATGATACCAATATTGCGCAGCGTGTAGAAGTGATTGTAGAACATTTTCGCACCACGGTCATGCAGGAATTAGGCGGTCAGGCTAAGGCAATGGTGATTACCGCTTCTCGTCAGAGTGCAGTAAAGTATCGTCAGGCATTTGAAGATTACATTGCGAAGAAAGGATACGAGGGCATTCATGCATTGGTGGCTTTCTCTGGAAAAGTAAAGTTTCCGGATGATGAGCTGGAGTATACGGAAAGCTCTTTGAATGGATTTCCAGAGGATCGTCTTACAAAGGAATTTGATACGGATAAATATCAGGTTCTCCTGGTAGCAAATAAATATCAGACCGGATTTGACCAGCCGAAACTCTGTGCCATGTATGTTCTGAAAAAGCTGAAAGGTGTCAATGCGGTACAGACGTTGTCCCGGTTAAACCGTATCTGTGCACCTTATGATAAAAAGACGTTCGTGCTGGATTTTGTAAATAGCTATGAAGATATCAAATCTGCTTTCGCACCATATTATACAACGACATTACTGGCTAATTCTGTAACACCGAGTGCTGTATATGATCTGGAAGCTAAGATTGATGCTTATGGCATATTAGATCCGGCTGATATCGAAGCGGCTAATGATATCTTGTATGCCGACAAAGTGAATGGTAAGCAGAAACAGAGATTAACCTTTTTCCTTCAGAAGAGCAAGAAGCTGATTGAACATTATGAATACAATACGCAGCGCCAGTGCGTAGCTGATATGAGAAGCTTTGTCCGCTTCTATGAATTTCTTCTGCAGGTGTCCAGCTTTGAAGATACAGATTTACATAAGAAATATAACTTTGTGTCTTATCTGCTGGCTTATATCAATATCAAACATCCAGGCGGTGGTTTTAATCTGAATGGAAAGATTAAGGCTACTAATTTCGTACAGAAGAAGGGCGAAGAGCATAAGTCGGCTGATCTTGTTGCCAATCCGGTTATGAAGCTCCCGACAGCAGAGCATTTTGGGTTGACAGAAGACAAGGAAAAGAGACTATCTGAGATCATAGATGAAATTAATAGCCGCACCGGTAAGAATTATGACAATGATTTAGTGGTTAGAGCGATGCTGCAAATTCGTGATATCTTGATGAAGTCAGAAAAGTTGAAGACAAGTGCACGCAACAATACGCAGCAGGATTTTGAGTTTTCCTATTTTGATGATATTGATGACGCTTTGATTGAGGGATTGTCACAGAATCAGGACTTCTTCTCCATGCTTCTCTCCAATGATGAGATGAAGCGGCAGGTTCTTGGTATTTTTTCAGATGAGATATACAAGAGTCTTCGTAATGCAAAATGATAAGGTGGTGATTTGTAATGTTCAATAAAATGCGACTAAAGTCAGCGATTGTTGAATACAAGAAACGATTTGTACAGACACAGTGGCCGGACGAAAAATATAAGTGGGAAGCTGTAAAATGCTTTCAGGTGAACTGGGATGTTAATGCGGATGATTTTGCGGCAATGCTTACAAAGGCATTGTCGCAGACGGGCAATCTGCTGGCTTCAGTAAATAACTTTCCTGCCAAAATGATTATCAAGTTTGCGGAGATAGCACAGGAAGAAGTCAGAGCAATGTTCATCGAGCTCTTTGATGAAGGCAAAGATGTGTATGAACGTATTGACTCTTTCAAGCAGAAATCGAATAGCCTTCTCGAAAGATATGGCAATGGTGCGGCACAGCATTATCAGTATGAAAATGCGATATGCACCTATTTGTGGCTGCGTTATCCGGATAAATATTACATTTATAAACTTACAGAGATCAAAGCAGTTTCCAATGAGCTGGAAAGTGATTATACGTTCAAAAAGGGCGCGTATGCAGATAACATTCGTAATTTTTTTGCTTTCTATAATGAAATCTGTGACGAGTTGAAGCAAGATGAAGAACTCAAAAATATGCTTGCATCACAAATAATGGGAACGTGCTATCCGGATCCGGAATTAAAAACACTGACAATTGATGTAGGATTCTTTATAAGTAGATACCTAAATAAAGATGAATCAGCACTGACATCAGATGAATGGTGGCCAACAGATTATACTCCGGCATTATCAGTCGATGATTGGGAAGTATTGCTTAATGATGCGGATATTTTTACAGACAGTAGCCTTGAAATAATGAAGCGCATTCTCGATTATGGAGGGAAGGCTACCTGCACTCAGCTTGCGATAAAATACGGTGAAAGTAAGAATTTCTATAATTCAGGATCATCAGCGCTGGCCAGAAGGATTGTAAATAAAACAAACTGTCCAATCATGTCGCGGGACAACGATGAAAGTAAATGGTGGACAGTTCTTTATGTTGGCAAGATTGCCAAGAAGGATGAAGAAGGATCTTATGTTTGGAAGCTTAGAGATGAGCTCGCAGAGGCTCTTGGACGAGTTGATTTGTCTAAGGTGAATTTGTATGCAAATTTGGAGCCTAATTTCTGGAAGATAAGCCATGGTAATGACTGTATTTCGGATGTAGAGGCAGCAACATTTGAAACAAGACAAGTAATTGTGGTGCATAAGGATACAGCTGCAAAGGGTAAATCAAAAGTATCTCAGGGCGAAGATTTTATGGCTACAATGAAGAAAGGTGATTTCTTCTATTTGTGCCGTGGAAACAGCATACGGCTTTTGGGACGTATTGATTCGGATGAAGTAAATGAAAATCCAGAAAAGCAGGATGGCTGGTATGAGAGAAGTTATACGGTTATTACGGAGTCTCGTGATACAAGTGCCTATTCTGGAAATAAAAAGTGGTGGACGCCAAACGAGAACTCGACTTGCATTGTTGTTCCCAAAAGTGAAACACAGCTCTTTGAAGACTATATCTTAAAGCCTTATTTTGACATTACAAAAGAAGAACTTCTGAAGAACGATGCATCAGGGTTGCACTACTGGTTTCTAAATGCAAATCCTAAAATATGGAGTATGTCCAGTATGCCAATTGGTGAGGTTCAGGACTATACCCTTTATAACGATAATGGAAATAAACGAAGGATTTTTCAGAACTTTTTAGATGCTAAGGCTGGCGATATGGTAATTGGTTATGAATCGACACCAGTAAAGCAGATCGTTGCAATTCTGCGCGTTAGTGCGGAGCAAGATGGGCAGAAAATTTATTTTGAGAAAGTAGAAGGCCTTTCCTCTCCTATTGATTTTTCGACGTTGAAAGAATGCTCAGAGCTTGAGAAAATGGAATATTTCTCTATGACACAGGGCAGCTTGTTTAAGCTTACACGCGGAGAATATGATTTTATCATCGACATGATCCGAGAGGAAAATCCGGCTCCTTCAGGGAAAGGCAATACCGAATATACGAAAACAGATTTTTTAAGAGAAGTCTATATGACAGAAGCCAAATACGATAGGCTTGCAGCGGTTCTGAAAAAGAAAAAGAACATTATTCTGCAAGGAGCGCCAGGAGTTGGAAAGACATTTGCAGCAAAAAGATTAGCCTATTCGGTGATGGGCGAAGTAGATGACGATCGTATCGAATTTGTTCAGTTTCATCAGAATTACTCTTACGAAGATTTCATGATGGGCTATAAGCCTGTTGAAAATGGATTTGAGCTAAAATATGGTATTTTCTATCGCTTTTGTCAGAAGGCTGCAAACCATCCAGATAAAGACTATTTCTTCATCATAGATGAGATCAACCGTGGAAACATGAGCAAGATTTTCGGAGAACTGCTGATGCTGATAGAGGCAGACTATCGAGATAAAAAAGCAACGCTGGCTTATAATGGCCTGAGCTTTTCAGTACCTAAGAGATTACATATTATCGGAATGATGAATACCGCAGACCGAAGTCTGGCAATGATTGATTATGCATTAAGACGTAGATTCAGCTTTTTCGATATGGAACCAGGCTTTGATTCGGAAGGATTTATCAATTATCAGAATAGCTTTGCAAATGAAACATTCAACACTCTCATTGAGCGTATTAAGGAACTCAACAAGGAAATAGCTCAGGATAAGGCTCTGGGTAAAGGCTTCTGCATAGGGCATAGCTATTTCTGTAATGTGAATGACTGCGCAGAAGAATGGATGAAGGACGTTGTTGATTTTGATATTTTACCGATGCTCAGTGAATACTGGTTTGACGAAAGTTCAAAGTTACAGCGGTGGGAGAATATCTTGCACGGTGTATTTCAATGACGAAAGATAAGAGCATATTCATCAAAAATATATATTATATGCTGTCCTATGCTTTTCAAACATTGAATCAGGAAAACTATGATGATGTAGCAGCTGAATCGTTTGATGAGATGTATGATCTATTGGCTGCGATTCTCGCGAAGGGAATTGGAATTCAGCTGAAACAAGGTCTCTACCGGGAGTACATAAACCGTCAGGAGGAGCTTCCGGTAATGCGCGGAAAGATTAACCTGCCGGGAACAATTAAGAATCGACTGGCACGTAAGCAGCTACTGACATGTGATTATGATGAGTTGTCTGAGAATAATCTTCTTAATCAAATAATCAAGACGGCGGTTATGTTGTTACTGCGAAATGCAAAGGTTAAGGCGGAGTACAGGGATGATCTGAAAAAGAAGATGTTATTTTTTTCTAACGTTGATCTAATTGAACCAACCTCCATACGATGGTCATCCATCAGATTTCAGAGAAACAATCAGACCTACCGGATGCTTATAAGCATTTGTCAGCTAATAATTGAGGGTATGCTTATCACAACAGATGCTGGAGAGTATAGGTTTGCATCCTTTGTGGATGAGCAACGTATGTGTAGGCTGTACGAGAAATTTATTCTTGAATATTACAGTAAGCATTTTCCTGAGCTGTCAGTCAGTGCTTCTCAGATACCTTGGTCTGTGGACGATGGAATCAGAACGATGCTGCCGGTAATGCAGAGTGATATTCATCTGCAAAAAGATAATACCGTACTGATTATTGATGCGAAATATTATAGTCACACAACTCAAACGCAGTATGAAAAACACACGCTCCATTCGAACAATATGTACCAAATATTCACGTATGTGAAGAATCGCGATTATGAATTTGGAGATGAAGATCACAAGGTTTCCGGAATGCTGCTGTATGCGAAAACGGATGAGGAAATTCAACCGGATAATGTGTATCAAATGCATGGTAACCAGATTACGGTCAGGACATTAGATTTGAATAAGCCTTTTTCGGATATTGCTAAGCAACTGAATACCATTGCAGAAACACACTTTGATTTACCGGAGAGGAGCAAGGTATGACAAACGAAGAAAAGATAATGAAGTTTAGGCAGTTGCTCTCAAATATAAATGTTATCAATAGTTATGAGGTGCTTGAGGAGACTGGTGGTCTAAAAACAAACTACTGGGATTATATGACCACAGAGCCTATAAATTGTAACGAAGAGTTAAAGCGATTGGAACATGCTGATTATGATTTATGTTCAGCTTTGCTAACGATGCTATTGCGAGAAGATCATTTTTGTAATGGTTCGTTTGATCAAAGAGTAGAATCCGGGCAGGTTGAACGTATTGTTCAGCGAATGATAAAATTGCTTGAAAAATAAGGAAAGGTTTATTTATAGCATTTATCTGCAACAGGATTCAGTTATTCGAAAAATTCGAAGAACTCAGAATTACAAGAGTGGTCAGTTATCCGATCAGTTTAAATGAACTATTCGGAATTTCCGGATAGTTCAAATCTAATGGAAGCTAGGGCATATGTGATACTGATAAAATGATGACCGAATATCAGGTCGAGACGGTGAAATCCGGCAACTCAACTCCCTACGAGTACGGAAAATGTTGTGGTTGAGTTAAAAAGACCTACTGTTGCCCTGGGAGAAGATCAATTATCACAGGTTAAAAAATATATGCAAGTAATACGCAAAGACGATGGATTTAATATGAGAAATGTTAAATGGACATTTTATCTTGTCGGTAATAAATTCAATACTAGTGGATATGTTGAGGGCGAGTTAGATAACAATAAAAGCCATGGGGAAGAACATTTAGTATGATTTACAAGTTGAAGCCAATAGTTCTGGTATATTAATAGATGCAAGGCAATTAAGAGAATATTTTGAAATAGAGTATAATGAAAATTTAGGAGATATCCTTCAAGAATTTATAGAAAGGCTAGGAACTTTTATTCCTACAAGTATTCCCAACAATGTATCTGAAATAGAAAAAAATGCAATGATACAATCCTTGAGTAAGAGTGATTCGGAGGATCCAAGTAAAATATATTTAAAGTTCGAAGAAATCCTAATAATGGGCATAGAAGCGAATTTAATGCTGATAAAACCAAACTGTTAAGACCATCCTTATATACCTATTTTAGTAACGATGAGAGTATCAGTTTTTGTTATTATTCCGATGAAACAATGGAAAATGATGATGAAACAATATTAAAAAATTTTTCATCACGATAGTAATTGATAGTCTAATTCGGATTGTAGGAGACCAGCTTAAAATGAAAAGTATTAATAAAACAAAAAATGATTCAATAAGTGAACAAGCATCTGCTACGAAAGAAGAAATGATAGAATTTGCATCCAAATATAAAAATATCGAAGCGTTTAAGGATTCTGATGATGAAACAACGTATTGGGTTATTATGCTGTTTATCCTATTGATGTATATTGATTACAATACACAAAAGTTATGGGAAAGTTTTGCAGAAGAAGTAAAGACAAAAAACAGATTTTTTCCAGAAAGTGAATTGCTAAAAAAGATATCTGATATCGCAGAAAAAGCAACGTGTACTATATCAAAAGGTGATATTTTGTATCGTGCACGAGATTATACCGAACAAGATTTCTTTAAAAATGATATGGTAATAGCTCTTTCTGAGATAATGAAGGATGAGTTTTCTAATTTAGAATTTGATGCTACTGACATTTTTAATGAATCAGCAATGAATATTGCGTCCATTTACCTATGTGGTGATGAGGAAAAGAGGAGAAGAATTACAGAAAAAATAGATAATCTGTTGAATAATAAAAAGGACTTCTATGGTTTTGATAAAAGTAATTCTGATGCTCCGCCGAATGCTTATGCAAAAGAGGGGAGAGCTAATCCAAAAGGAATAAGCTATTTATATACTGCAAAAGATATTAAAACGGCAATATTGTAAATGCGGCCACAGATGCAGAAAATGTATAACATAGCCACTATAGAAATCATCAGAGATGCTAAGATATTTGATTTTACATATTCGCCCGAAAAAATAAAGGAGGATGAGTATTCTATAGTTGCGGACTTACATAGAATTTCTGAAGAGTTTTCTAAGCCTAATTTTGGAGATCAAATAGAGTATGCACCGACACAATTTCTCTGTGAATATATTAAAAGACTTGGTTTTGATGGAATTAAGTTTAAAAGTGCAGTATCAGCAACTGGTACAAATGTGTTGCTTTTTGATGTTGATGCGAAAACAAGAGTTTATGATATTACAGGTTCAAAAGTGTATACTGTTAATACACTAGATATAGATATTAGCCAAGTTATGCCAATGGAAAATGAAGATAAGGAGCAACCACAAATGTTATTTATATGTTACCCCAAATGTTCAACCTGTCAAAAGGCTAAAAAATGGCTGGATGAGCATAATATAAAATATACTGAGCGCCATATTGTAGAGGTGAATCCTACTTATGACGAATTAAAGGAATGGTACGGGAAGAGTGGACTGACCCTTAAGAAGTTCTTTAATACTAGCGGGCTTCTTTATAAAGAAATGCAGCTTAAGGACAAGCTGCCTACAATGAGTGAAGAGGAACAGATTCAGTTACTTGCTACAAATGGAATGTTGGTAAAGCGTCCACTTGTTGTAAATGGAGATACTGTGCTTGTTGGCTTCAAGGAAGCAGAATGGGCTGAAAAATTGAATTGATAATTTTTGAGAATTCGTTTATGTATATGGAGGAAAGGAGCTGAGAATCTCATATGTCAGATTTGTTTGATTTATCGAACTTTGATAAATATAAAGAAGATAACTGCCGAGAAGTGAAAAAGGCAGAAGGTGGATTGCCTATAGCATTATGGGAGTCGTATTCCTCATTTGCCAATTCTAATGGTGGTGTTATTATTCTTGGCGTTGGAGAGCGGCAGGATGGAACTTGGTATACTACTGGACTTAAAAATGCGGATAAACTTAAGAGAAACTTTTGGAACACAATTCATGATACTAAGAAGGTAAGCATTAATTTGCTATCGGATAAAAATGTGGAGTCCTACGAGGTTAATGGCGATACCATTCTGGTTATTTATGTACCAAGAGCTAAACGTGAGCAGAAGCCTGTTTATATTAATAACGATTTATTTGGTGGCTGCTATCGTAGAGATTGGGAAGGCGACTATCATTGCTCAAAGGCAGAAATTAAAGGTATGCTCCGTGATGCTGCGGATGAGACAGAGGATATGAAGATTGTAGAACAGTTTGATATTTCTGCAATTGATACAGAGTCCTTGAAGGGATTCAGAAATCATCATAAGAGCTATCGTCCAGAGCACGTATTTAATAATTTACCAGATGATGAGTATTTAGAGAGAATAGGTGCAGCAGGATTTGGTGAGGATGGTAAATTACATCCTACTACAGCTGGGTTGCTTATGTTCGGTGAAGAATATCATATCGTAAGAGAATTTCCAGAGTATTTCCTAGATTATAGAGAGATGCTGGACCCAACAATACGTTGGACAGATCGCTTGCAGTCTAGCTCCGGTGATTGGAGCGGTAATGTATTTGATTTCTTCTTTAGAGTAAATAGCAAAATTGCAAAGGATATTAAGAAGCCTTTTAAGCTTGAAGGTATTACGAGGGTGGATGATACTCCAGTTCATAAGGCAGTTCGGGAGGCTTTAGTTAATTGTTTGGTTAATACAGATTATTTCTTGCCTTGCGGTGTAGTGATTAAGAAGGAAGATGACAAGTTGGTTATCGAGAATCCTGGTAGCATTCGCACTGGTAAAAAGCAGATGCTTCGTGGTGGTATTTCAGATCCTAGAAATAAAACACTAATGAAGATGTTTAATATGATTGGTATTGGTGAAAGAGCTGGCAGTGGTATTCCAGATATTTATCAGGTTTGGGAGAATGAAGGTTGGCCAATGCCTGTGGTGGAAGAAAGTTATAATCCTGACAGGACTCGTTTATCGCTTGAATTTAAG
>UMBL01023770.1_pt1 | contig 14675 bp, 9 predicted proteins | sample 1963951 | NCBI WGS metagenome assembly UMBL01 (sample SAMEA4835940, study PRJEB28245) | human gut metagenome | biome: gut microbiome; material: fecal sample | place: Denmark | collected 2008 | reverse complement strand
CCGCCATTCCTTTATAGTAGTCATCCACGATCGGACTAAAGACCGGCGGATAATCAAGTCCGCAGACCTTCTGCATCTCCGGTAGATGCTTATGTTTCAGCGTCAGACCATAAATACGGGGTGCGAAATAGCTCTGCGGCTTCTCCGGCGATTCATACTCGGCAATCATCTTTTTACCGCCGCCGGAATAGCCGGTCAGGGAAAAGACTGTCATCGGATAATCCTTCGGGATGATCCCCTGCGCCACCAGCGGATAAACGGAAGTGATAAATCCAGTTGCATGGCAGCCTGGATTCGCCACCCGGCTGGATGTTTTGATCGCCTCGCGGTGCTCCTTTGAAAGTTCCGCCATGCCGTACGCCCATCCTTTGGCTGTCCGGTGCGCAGTAGATGCATCAATAATGCGCGCCCCAGAACCTTCCGCCAGTGCAACTGCCTCAACCGCTGCCGCATCCGGCAGGCACAGGAATACGATATCCGCCGCATGAATCAGCTTTCTTCGCTCTTCCGTGTCCTTGCGCTTTGCCTCATCGATCAGAAGCAGCTCGATGTCCTCTCTTTTCGCCAGACGATCGTAAATCTGCAGTCCGGTTGTTCCTTCTTTTCCGTCTATATAAATCTTCGGTTTCGCCATTGTTCGTCCCCCGTTTCCTGTCCTACTCCTGAACCTTGTGTTCGCTTACAAATTTCTCAATCACAGAAATCTGGCGGGTTACTTCTTCCGGAGCCGGTCCGCCGATTACCTTACGTCCACGTACACAGGTCTTCAAATCAATCGCTTCATATACGTCATTTTCAAAGACATCGGAATGTGTCTTGTACTCTTCCAGTGTCAGATCGGCTAAGGACTTGTCCTCACGTACACACTGGGCTACCAGCTGTCCGACGGTCTTGTATGCGTCACGGAACGGCATTCCCTTCTTGGTCAGGTAATCTGCACAGTCCGTTGCGTTGATGAAGCCTTTCAGAGCCGCTTTCTTCATATTGTCTTTCAGGATCTGCATCGTGGAGAACATTGGGGTCAGCACGCGCAGACACTGTTTTACGGTGTCAATCGCATCAAAGACTGCCTCTTTGTCTTCCTGCATATCCTTGTTGTATGCCAGCGGAATACCCTTTAACATGGTAAGAAGGGTAAACAGATCGCCGTACACGCGACCGGTCTTGCCGCGGACCAGCTCGCAGACATCCGGATTCTTCTTCTGCGGCATGATGGAGGAACCGGTTGAAAATGCGTCATCCAGCTCTACAAACTTGAACTCCCAGGAACACCAGGAAATAATCTCCTCAGAGAAACGGGACAGATGCATCATCAGAATGGATAACGCTGCCGTCAGCTCTACGCAGTAATCACGGTCGGAAACACCGTCTAAGGAGTTGTTGGTCACTCTGGCAAATCCAAGCTGCTGGCGTACAAAATCACGGTCGATCGGATAAGTCGTGGAAGCCAGCGCGCCGGATCCGAGCGGCATATCATCCATGCCCTCTAAGCAGTTCTCCAGACGGATTACATCACGGCGCATCATATTGGCATATGCCATCATATAATGTCCAAATGTAACCGGCTGTGCACGCTGCAGATGTGTATAACCCGGCATAACAGTTTCCAGATTGTTCTTTGCGCTCTCGCAGAGTGCTTCCATGAAATCGAGAATTTCCTTTTTGATCGCCACGATCTCTTTCTTCACGTAAAGACGCATATCCAGTGCAACCTGATCATTTCTGGATCTCGCCGTGTGAAGACGTTTTCCGGCATCGCCGATGCGCTCGGTCAGAATCTGCTCTACATTCATATGAATATCCTCATAATCCTGTGAGAAATGAATCTTACCTGCCTCAATATCCGCTAAGATACCTTTCAGTCCTTCGATAATCTTGTCTGATTCTTCCTTCGCAATGATGCCCTGCTTGCCCAGCATAGCCGCATGGGCCATGGAGCCTGTGATATCTTCCTTATAAAGACGACAGTCAAAGGAAATCGATGAGTTAAAATCATTTACCTCCAAATCTGTCTCTTTTCCGAATCGTCCTGCCCATAACTTTGCCATAAGTGTAAACTCCTTTTTATTCTCTGATTTAGAACCAATGCGACCATTGGAACCGGCAGATACCGGAAAACCAATGGTCACCATCGGCTGCGGGCTTGTCGCCTGCAGATTATTTATTATTTTCCTAAATTATTCTACGCTCGGAAAATGCTCGCCGGTCTTTGCTGCCAGAACTTCGTCGTTCAGGGCGCGAACCTTGATCGGAAGTCCGAACAGGTTAATGAATCCAGCGGAATCTGCCTGGTTGTAGCAGTCATCCTCATCAAATGTAGCCATGCCTGCGGAATACAGGGTGTATGGAGATGTAACAGATGCCGGAATGATGTTGCCCTTGTAAAGTTTCAGTTTTACATCACCGGTTACGGTCTCCTGTGTGGAATCAACAAACGCGCTCATTGCTTTGCGCAGCGGTGTGTACCACTGACCATTGTATACTAACTCAGCGAACTTGAGAGCCAGCTGCTGTTTGTAGTGCTGTGTCTCTTTGTCCAGAGTGATTTCTTCCAGTTTCTCATGAGCCTTGTAAAGGATAGCTCCACCAGGAGTCTCATATACACCACGGCTCTTCATGCCAACCAGACGGTTCTCTACAATATCCAGAAGTCCGCAGCCGTTCTCACCGCCTACCTTGTTCAGAACCTCGATTACCTTCTCTGCATCCATCTCCTCGCCGTTTACACTGGTCGGAACACCTTTCTCGAAGTGGATGGTTACATAAGTAGCTTTATCCGGTGCATTCTCCGGAGATACGCCTAACTCAAGGAATCCAGGTTTGTTGATCGGAGCCTCGTTTGCCGGATCCTCCAGATCCAGACCCTCATGGGACAGATGCCACAGGTTCTTATCCTTGGAGTAGTTGGTCTCTTTCGTAATCTTTAACGGAATGTTGTGAGCCTCTGCGTACTCGATCTCTTTTTCACGGGAATTCAGTTCCCAGAAACGCCACGGAGCGATAACATCCATCTGCGGAGCAAATGCCTTGATAGCCAGTTCGAAACGAACCTGATCGTTTCCTTTACCGGTACAGCCGTGGCAGATAGCGTCTGCGCCCTCTTTCTTCGCAATTTCAACGATTCTCTTAGCGATAATCGGACGAGCGAAGGAAGTACCTAACAGGTAATGCTCATAAGTAGCGCCAGCCTTCATGGTCGGGATGATGTACTCATCTACGAACTCTTTCTTCAGATCCTCGATGTACAGCTTGGAAGCACCTGTCTTTAATGCCTTCTCTTCCAGACCATCCAGCTCCGCACCCTGACCTACGTCAGCGGAAACTGCGATAACCTCACAGCCATAGTTTTCTTTCAGCCACGGGATTAAAACCGATGTGTCCAGACCGCCTGAATATGCAAGAACAATTTTATTATATTTCTTAGCCATTTTTCATTTCCTCCAATCATTTGCCTGCGTGATGCTTTTTCTTTGTCCGTCCAGTCAACTAAGACCGGCAGATTTATATGCCTCACTTGAAATTACCCAGATTATACCTCCTTGATCCTAATTATGCAATACTTTTTTTGCATTTTTATGAATAATTTTTGTATAAAAACGTGTTTTATGCATTTTTCGTGTGTTTTATGCATAAAAATGACATTTACGGACTTCATTTATATGCTATGCTATATGATAGGTATAAGTATTATAAATAAGTGGTACTGTGTGTGTACAGTAACATGGTACTGCCCTTCCTGCATTCTAAAATATGCATCTTGATTTAAAATGTCAAAATTGCTATTATAATGTAAGAATAAAATGAAAGCATTCGAAAGGATAAAAACCATGACGATCAATGAAAAAGCACTCGAACTTCATGAAAAATGGAACGGCAAGCTCGATACCGTCTCCAAAGTACAGGTAAAAACCAGAGAGGATCTGGCTCTGGCATACACACCGGGCGTTGCAGAACCATGTAAGGTAATTGCAGAAGATCCGGAGGCTGCATACCGCTACACCATCAAGTCCAACACTGTAGCCGTTGTCTCCGACGGAAGCGCCGTTCTGGGACTTGGCAATATCGGACCGTTAGCAGCTATGCCGGTTATGGAAGGAAAAGCCGTTCTGTTTAAAGAGTTCGGCGGCATCAATGCATTCCCGATCTGCCTCGACACACAGGACACCGAGGAGATCATCGAGACCGTTGTCCGCATTGCCCCGGCATTCGGCGGTATCAACCTGGAGGACATCTCCGCACCGCGCTGCTTTGAGATCGAGGAACGTTTAAAGAAACTGTTAAACATTCCGGTTTTCCACGATGATCAGCACGGAACCGCCATCGTCGTACTGGCAGGCATCATCAACGCCCTGAAAGTAACCGGCAAGAAGAAGGAAGACTGCCGCGTCGTTGTCAACGGCGCCGGAAGCGCAGGCGTTGCCATCACCAAACTGCTCTTAAACTACGGATTCCCGCATATCACCATGTGTGATAAGACCGGTATGCTCTGCAAGGGCATGGAAGGGCTTAACTGGATGCAGGAAAAGATGGTCGAAGTTACCAACTTAGATCACAAGACGGGCACACTTGCTGATGCATTAAAAGGCGCTGACATCTTCGTAGGCGTGTCTGCTCCGGGCATCGTTTCCCAGGAGATGGTTGCTTCCATGAATAAAGATTCCATTCTCTTCGCAATGGCAAACCCGGTTCCGGAGATCATGCCGGATCTGGCAAAAGCTGCTGGTGCAAGAGTCGTAGGAACCGGACGTTCCGATTTCCCGAACCAGGTCAACAATGTTCTCATCTTCCCAGGCATCTTCCGCGGCGCTCTGGAAGGACGTGCAACCGCTATCACCGAAGAAATGAAACTGGCTGCTGCCAACGCAATTGCCGCTCTGGTTGATGACAGCGAATTGAGCGACGAGAACATTCTTCCGGCAGCATTTGATCCGCGTGTAGCTGACGCTGTTTCCAAGGCTGTGAAGGAACACATTAAGAAATAAACGTAACAATTCAAGCGATTCTCGCATTTACCGTAAGAACCGCACAAAATTTACACCGTTACGAAATAATAATAAAGGAGTTTTTCCATGCTGGCTGAACCGATGACACTTTACAAACTGATGAATCTCTATATGCTGCACCAGGTCAATTTTCCGCTGACCAACGCGCAGCTCTCCAATTTTTTTCTGGATCGCGAGTACACCACGTATTTCACACTCCAGCAGGCTTTGAACGAGCTTCTGGATGCAGGTCTGGTAAAAAAGGAGACGATGCGGAACAGCTCCCGCTATGAGATCACTAAGGAGGGCGAGGAAACGCTGGAATTTTTCGGCAAAAACATCTCTCCTGCCATCGTCAGCGACATGGATGAATACCTGAAACAGAACCGCTTCCGCATGCGAAACGAGGTAGGACTGATCTCCGATTTCTATAAATCGACCAATCAGGACTACATCGTTCACTGCGAGGTGCGGGAAGGAAAAGCCGTTCTTGTCAATCTCGATATCTCCGTTCCGGATAAGGAGCAGGCGGAAATCATGTGCAATCACTGGAAGGATCGAAGCCAAGAGATTTATGCTTATGTGATGAAATCTTTGATGAGTGAGCATGGGGTGGAGAAAAAATAAGGACGATAAAAAAATCGCATACGAGACGAAAAAGAGAGTCCTCCGCGTGATTGCAAAATCACACGGAGGACTCTCTTTTTCTGTTTAGTTTCAAGCAAAACTTTCCATGTTATATTACTTTTTCTAGATCTATAACAACACCATAAAAAGCTCTATTACTCTACCGTAACACTCTTCGCCAGGTTTCTAGGCTTATCTACATCCAGTCCCTTCGATACACTTACATAATATCCCAGCAGCTGCAGCGGCACAACCGCTAAGCTCGGTGTGAAGTGCTCGTCAGTCTTCGGTATATAGACTGCGAAATCGACGGTGTCTTCAATATTGTAGTTGCCTGCAGTTGTGAGTCCCATGAGGTAGGCACCGCGGCATTTTACTTCTACCATGTTGCTGATCATCTTCTCATACAGGGCTTCCTGGGTCAGGATGCTGACTACGAGGATACCATCCTCAATCAGGCTGATGGTTCCGTGTTTTAATTCTCCAGCCGCATATGCTTCGGAATGGATGTAGCTGATCTCTTTTAATTTCAGGCTGCCTTCCATGCTGACTGCGTAGTCGATGCCGCGGCCGATGAAGAACACGTCTTTTGCATTGGCATATTTCGCTGCGAACCACTGGATGCGTTCTTTGTCATCTTCGAGCAGCTTCGCGATCTGATCCGGCAGTTCCTGCAGGGCTGCAAGGAGTTCTTCATATTTTTCTTCTGTGATCGTACCGCGCACATGGGCGAACTGTACGCCCAGAAGATATCCGGCAACCAGCTGTGTGCTATATGCCTTGGTGGTCGCCACCGCGATCTCCGGCCCTGCCAGTGTGTAGAAAATATGATCTGCCTCACGTGCAATCGTGGAACCTACCACATTGACAATCGCCATCGTAGGAACGCCCTGGCTCTTTGCCAGACGCAGGGCTGCCAGGCTGTCGGCTGTCTCGCCCGACTGGCTGATGATGATAACCAGACTGTTCTCTTCCAGAATCGGGTTCCGGTAACGGAACTCAGAAGCCAGCTCGACGCGGACCGGAATACGCGCCAGATCTTCGATCACATACTGCGCTGCCACGCCTGCATGGTAAGCAGAACCACACGCTACGATATAAATACGCTTTAACGAACGAATGACATCATCGGAAAGTCCCGCCTCGGTCAGGTCAATATGACCATCGCGGATGACTGAATTTAATGTATCCCGAACCGCACGCGGCTGTTCATGGATCTCCTTAATCATGAAATGCTCATAACCTCCCTTTTCAGCAGCTTCTGCATCCCACTCAATCGTCACAAGTTCTTTCTGAATCTCTTCCTGATCAATATTATAGAAAGTAACCTCTCCCTTATGTAAGCGTCCCAATTCCTGGTTGCCGATATAGTATACCTTGCGGGTATATGGAAGCAGGGGCGGAACATCCGACGCGATAAAGGATTCGCCCTCGCCTACTCCGATGATCATCGGGTTATCCTGACGGGCTACAAAGATCTCCTCCGGATAATCCTTAAACATAACCGCCAATGCATACGTGCCACGGATACGCATCATCGCACGCGCCATCGCATCGAGCGGTCCCTCGTTGTATTTCTTATAATAATGATCGATCAGCTTTACAGCCACCTCTGTATCAGTATCTGAATAAAACGTATATCCATTTTTAATCAGTTTTTCGCGAATTTCCTGATAGTTTTCGATAATACCATTGTGAACCGCTACCACGCTGCGGTCATCCGTGCAGTGCGGATGTGCATTGTTCTCAGACGGCTCCCCGTGTGTCGCCCAGCGGGTATGACCGATACCGCAGTTGCCCCGCATTGCGCGTCCATTGTCTGTCTTCTCTGCCAGCGCGCGCAGACGTCCCTTCGCCTTTACAACCTCCGGTACACGTTCTCCGTCTCTGACTGCCAGACCTGCTGAATCGTATCCACGATATTCAAGCTTCTCCAGACCCGCTAATAAGATCGGAGCCGCCTGCTGGTCTCCTGTATATCCTACGATACCACACATACAATTATTCCTCCTTTTTCAACCAAGCGAGCCGCTGCCATCATACCGCCTCAGACACTCCCGCCTTCGTATCTCTATCTCAAGAATATGATAAATCTATTGATTCTTCAAAATAGAATCTTCTATAAAATATGTCGTTTATCCCTAAATAGCGCCTGACCGGCACCTTCGATATAGACTTTCTTCTCGGTCATGTACATATTCTGTCTCATTATACCAAAAAAGAATCTTCTTGTCAGCATTTGCTGTAATATTTTCGTCAGTCATCATATAGACACATCTCATTTTAAAACCATCCGCCATAAGCAGTCACATATTTCTTCTGCATATCTACCTGTAAAATAACGATTGTCCACGACAACTATTTTTTATACAGGAGGTTTCATCATGAAAAACGAAACAATGTACTTTAACGATCTTCTTTCCATCTGGCTGGAAAAGCAGAAACAGGCGCGAGCCCTGTCTACCTATGTGAAATACCGGCATCTGGCAGACCGTTATATCTCCCCTTATTTTAGATCCATCCAGCTTTCAAAGGTCGATCTGCCTCTGCTTCAGACATTCCGCAATTCCCTTTTATCCTCGGATTCCCTGCATCCGCTTGGGAACGGAACTATCCGCTGTATTCTTCTGCTCGTCAACTCCATTCTGCGTCTTTCCTATGAAACCGGGCAGACAAACGGCATTCTCTATCTCCCGCCCCGTCTTCCAAAAAAGCGCCCTGAAGTACCTGTTTTTACCCTTCAGGAACAGGAACAGCTCGAACACTATCTAACTGCCCATACAGGAGTCTCCGAAGCCGTCATCTATCTGGGACTCTATACAGGGCTGCGGGTTGGAGAACTCTGCGCCCTGCGTTGGGAAAATATTCATTTTTCCGATCGCTATCTCCATGTCCGACACACGGTACAGCGCCTGACGCGCCTTGACACAACCCATAAATCAGAACTCATTTTATCCGGTCCCAAAAGCATCTCCTCCAACCGTTTGGTTCCCCTGCCCGCTTTCCTTCTGCCGATCCTACAGCCATATTCTCATCCAGAACACCCGGATTATTTTCTGCTGTCACAATCTGCCAGCTCCCCGATGGATCCGCGAACCTTCCAGAATCACTACCAGCGTATTCTATCACAAGCCGGACTGCGCTATCTGAATTTTCATGCAATCCGGCACACGTTTGCCACCCGCTGTATCACAAATGGCATGGATCCCAAAACGCTCAGCGAAATTCTGGGACACTCCGATTTGAAAGTCACGCTTGAATACTATTTTCATTCCTCTCTGGAATTCAAGAAAGAACAGATCGACCGCCTTACTGCACTTTCTCCGGCCGTCCATACTTCTCTTCCAGATATGCCACATAATATGACGGATTAAAATCTTCCCCCGTCATATCGCGCAGGATCTGACGGCTGTCCTTCAATTTGCCATACTGGTGAATATTTTTCCGCAGATATTCGCGGATTTCTCCCAGGTTTCCAGCCTCCAGTAGTTTTTCTACCGGCAATTCCTTCTTCATCTGGTGATAAATCTGCGCGCCAAAGGCATTTCCTAATGCATAGGACGGAAAATAGCCGATCGATCCCTGTGACCAGTGAATATCCTGCAGTACGCCCTCCCGATCCGTGGACGGGCGTACTCCCAGGTATTCTTCATACTTATCATTCCAGATCTGCGGCAGTTTCTCCACCTCCAGATCCTCCTCAATCAGCATTTTCTCAATTTCATAGCGCACCAGCACATGCAGCGGATAAGAAAGCTCATCCGCTTCCGTCCGGATCAGCCCCGAAACTGTTCTATTAACCGCCGCCAGAAAATCCTCCAGACTCGTCTCCGTCAGCGGGCTTCCAAACATCTGCGCCACTTTTCCATAAATCGGTTTCCAGAATGCATGGCTGCGTCCCACGATATTTTCAAAGAAACGGGACTGGCATTCATGCATTCCCATCGAAGTTCCCTGCCCCACCAGCGTCTGTGTCAAGTCATCCCGGATGCCAAATTCATAGATAGCATGTCCCGTCTCATGCAGCACGGAAAAAATCGAAGAATCAATCCGTTTCTGATAATGCGTCGTGATCCGTACATCATGATTGTGCAGATTCGTCGTAAACGGATGGGCGCTGAGTGCCAGTACTCCCCGGTCAAAATCAAAGCCCTCATATTCTGCTAGGAAACACGCCGCCTCCGCCTGCGCCGTCTCCGGATAATCTGCGGATAAAAAGGCGTCCGGAACCATCTTCGAGCGCTCTGCCGATTCTTTCAAAAGCGGCACGATTTTCCCTTTCATCAGCTCAAAAAATGGATCTAACATCTCCATATTAAAACCTTTTTCGTAGGTATCCAGCATCACATCGTAAAGCTTCTGTCCCGGCTTTGCCCGGTACGCCGCAAATTTCTTCTGATAGGAAATAATCTCCTTCAAAACAGGGGCAAATGAAGCAAAATCATTTTTCTCTCGCGCACGCGTCCAGATTCCCGTCGCACGCGCCGTAAGTTCTGCATACGCACGGTATTCCTCCGGCGGAATGCAGGAAAGCCGCTCCTGCTCCTCGGCTGCTTCCCGGAGAATTGCCGACTGCACCTCATCAAATACGCCCGCATTCTCTTTTTCTGCCTTCTGGCAGACATCCAGCAGCTCCTTAAAACGCATTGACGCCATAATCTCCTGATACTGCTCCGAAAGTGAACCTATCACCCGCGCGGTATGCTCTGCTGCCCCCTTCGGCGCCAGCGTCTCATCATCCCACTCAAACAAAACCATCGACGTCTGAAGCGCCATCGCCCGCTCCAAAAGAGACTGCAGCTCCTCAAACTGTTTTTTTACATTCTGATTCTTCTGTTCTGTCTGTGCCATTTTCCTGCCTCCTGTCTTTTTTTCGTAATTCTATCATCCAAATTCTGTGTATTTTTTAGATTCCGCTGCACATATGCCTGCATTCTTTTGTAATATGAGCCATTTCCATCTCCATCATACCAGATTTTCTTTCTTCTGTTTCTTATATCTTTCTTATGATTTTTTACAGTTCACACATTGTGAAAACTGTAACAGGATTTTCTCATGATGCCTTATGTGACTTTCCAATCTTGCATAATCATGCAAAACGCGGTATACTAAAACCAGTTTAAATCATATGCATAAAGCTGGTTCCCGGCACACGGATATACGCCACGAATCAACTTCCATGCACACACCAGGACAGGAGGGATTGCAGATGATCGAAGCAACGAGCTGCGGCGGTGTGGTTATATTTCGGGGAAAATTACTCGTTCTTTACAAAAACTACCGGAACAAATACGAAGGCTGGGTTCTTCCCAAAGGAACCGTAGAACCGGGCGAAGACTTCAAGCAGACCGCCCTCCGGGAGGTTCATGAGGAGACTGGCGTCGCCGCCTCCATCATCAAGTACATTGGCAAAAGCCAATACACCTTCAACACCCCTCAGGATACCATCGAAAAGACCGTGCACTGGTATCTGATGATGGCGGACAGCTATTACAGCAAGCCGCAGCGCGAAGAATACTTCGTCGATTCCGGCTATTACAAATTTTACGAAGCCTACCACCTTCTGAAATTTTCCAACGAAAAACAGATCCTGGAAAAAGCCTACAATGAGTATCTGGATCTGAAAAAGGCAAATTTGTGGGGGAATCGGAAATACTTTTAATCACAAGAACAAAGAGGCTGTTGCAAAATCATTACCAAAAATAGATGATTGAGCGGCAGCTTCCATTTCTCTGCCCGCTAATCTGGGTTAAAATTCGCGGTTTTCCTGTTAAAAAAGGCTTTTCGGTAATTTCCTATGAAACAAAAAAACACCCCGTCCGCTGCACAAAGCCAACGAACAGGGTATTAAAAAGGGGAGGATAAGTATTCAAAAATTTCTCTTTTGTGATACTAACAGTATGACCCGTTTCTGCTATTCTATACATCAATCTCCTAATTTTTATAAGCCCTTTATCTACTTCCCGAGTATCCGGTTTTCATATTATTTATCATATATGCCTTTTTCTCTTGCTTTCTTCCTCTCTTTCCGCTACAATAGATACGTTTTGAGTTGTACTTTTTGATTTGTTTTTGCTTCTATGAAAAATACAACTCCAGCAAATCATTTTATGTACATTTTTATATTGATTTAAAACTTTTTATATCGTAAACCTTGTACTTACCTCACAAAAAGGAGATTTACCTTATGAACAAGAAAAACATCTTAGTCGGACAGTCCGGCGGACCGACCGCGGTTATCAACGGAAGCCTTTACGGCGTTATCTGCGAAGGTGCGCGCCACAGCGATGCGGTTGGCTGCGTCTACGGCATGATAAATGGAATCGAAGGCTTTCTCGCGGATTCTTATATGAACCTTTCAGAAACACTCTCCGATGACGATCTGGAACTTCTTCGCCTGACTCCGGCGGCGTATCTGGGTTCCTGCCGTTTTAAACTCCCGGAGAACCTCTCCGACAGCTTCTACCGCGTCCTCTTTGAAAAACTGGAGCGGCTGGACATCGGCTATTTCTTTTACATCGGCGGCAACGACTCGATGGACACCGTCAGCAAGCTTTCCCGCTATGCAGCGCAGATCAAAAGTCCGATCCGCTTTATCGGCATTCCCAAGACGATCGACAACGATCTCGTTCTGACCGATCACACGCCGGGATACGGCAGTGCTGCCCGCTATGTCGCTGCATCCGTCCGTGAAATTGCGCTGGACGCCTCTGTCTATCAGCAAAAATCGGTCACCATCGTTGAGATCATGGGACGCCATGCCGGATGGCTGACGGCTGCCTCTGCCTTAGCACGCAAGGAAGCCGGTGACAATCCGCTCTTAATCTATCTGCCGGAAGCTCCATTTGAGCTGGCACAATTTAATGACGACTTAAAGAAAGCGTTTGAAAAGACAGCGAATGTCATCGTCTGCGTCTCCGAGGGCATCCGCGACCACGGCGGTCGTTTTATCTGCGAATATTCAACCGAAGCCCAGGTCGACACCTTCGGTCACAAAATGTTAGCCGGATGCGGCAAAATTCTGGAAAATTATATCCGCAACCAGTTCGGCGTCAAGGTGCGCTCGGTCGAGCTCAACGTCAACCAGCGCTGCTCCGGTCTCACCGTTTCCGGTACTGATTTAAACGAGGCTGAAATGGCAGGTCGTTTCGGCGTCCAGGCAGCCCTGGACGGTCACACTGGACAGATGGTCGCATTTGAGCGTGAGACTGATACAGCTGCTTCTGAACCTGTTCATGCAGCTGCTGCCGTTTCAAACGCTGCGGACTTAGGCGCAGCATCCGCTTCATGCGTAAAACATAGTAACACTGTATATAAAATTCATCCAGTTCTCAAGGATGTCAATCTGATCTGCAATCAGGAAAAGAAAGTACCTGCTGAGTGGATCACGAAAAACGGTACCGATGTCAGCGATGATTTCCTGGCTTACTCGCAGCCGCTGATCCAAGGGGACGTTTCCCATATTATGGAAAACGGACTTCCAAAATATTTGTACCGCAAATAGTCCGTCACGCAGTATAACTGCTTCATCCTTGAAATCCATACAAGCAACAGAAAAAGAGGCGCTCCTTTCATTTTACGGATGCGTCTCTTTTCTACCTAATAATACATAATACCTGAATTTTTTTCTAATTTACCCCAATCACACACTCTTATCATTTGGGGAGGAATCCTGACCGTGCCCTTTCAGCGCAGCCATCTTCTAAATCTAATCTTCCTCACAATCCCGAATTTCAACCCCATCATAAAAGAACATCAGAATCTCTTCATAATTCTTGCCTTCGCGCGCCATCTCCTGTGCGCCGTTCTGGCTCATGCCGACTCCGTGACCGTAGCCGCCGCCCCAGATGGTAAATGTGCGGATGTCTTTTTCCTCATCCCTGGCAGTTTCATCCACCGAGAAAAAGGCACTCGGAAGCGTACTCCATCCTGTCAGTTCGGTTCCGTCATTTTTCTTATAAACGAGTGATTCCGAGCCGAGGACACTCCGGATCTGACTCTGACCTTTCAGCGTCTTGGTTCCCTCGCTTCCGACGATCTGCACCGTCTGGGCGATACCACCCGTACCGCGGGAAGTCACAAAAATACCCTGAATCTCGCCGATGGTATCTACCTTCTGCTGCAGCTTCTTATTCGTGATCGTTGTTTTCCAGCGGTACATCGGGAACGAGGAATCATAATTCTGCTCACCCTGTCCCTGGATAAACTTGAGAAATGTGTCGTTGTCCGTCAAATCCGGAATCTTCTTTTTTTCCGTCAAACCGATCCCTTTCAGATACGGAACTTCGTCTTTGCTGGCGCCCCAGATCGTTCCATCGGTCGAATATCCGCAGGAAGTTGAAAAATAATACGTTTCCGCCGGGGTATCGTTGTAATATACAATCTTCCCGTCCGTCTCCTTGACTGCCAGATTCGTCCGCTCACTGCTCTCTGTATTATTGTACACCTGATAGTTCGTGCTGTCATCAACGTGTGCGCCGTAACGGCTGTAGGCATTCGCCTTGATCTGCCGGTAGGCATACGTCCGCGCGCAAACTGCCTGCGCCTTGAGCGCCTCCAGCTCATAATTGGATGGCATCTCGCTCGGCACTACGCGTGTCAGGTAATCTTCGACGTCCAGCTCATTGATCAGAAGCAGCCCATCCGACTCCTCGCTCAACTCGAAGCTGCCGAAATACGACGGCGTTCCCTGCGCCCGCTTGGTACTCAGGATGCGGATCTCCTTCTGCGGATCTTCCAGCGTGATCGTCATGCGCCCTTCTTTCAGGCGGTCATCGCCAGGACTCACGGACAATTTCGTTCCCGGGCTCAAAGTCTCCTCTGATTCGCCCCAGGTCACATGCATCGTGCTGTCCGACTGGAGTACCACTTTCGTGTGAAACAAGGAGGAATAATCATCATTCATGATCAGCACGCGGATGTTCGTCGCTGAAAAATCATGATTTAAGAGTGCTGCGCAAACCTTTTTGCCAGCCACGACAAATTTTCCCAGATCATAGCCGACCAGCACATCCCGCTTTTTCTGCTCCTTGACGACTCCATATGTTTTATATACTTTAAAATCAT
>UMBL01050522.1_pt1 | contig 15121 bp, 10 predicted proteins | sample 1963951 | NCBI WGS metagenome assembly UMBL01 (sample SAMEA4835940, study PRJEB28245) | human gut metagenome | biome: gut microbiome; material: fecal sample | place: Denmark | collected 2008 | reverse complement strand
GGCTGCCGTTTTCATTAAGGAGGATTTTATGCAGAATAAAAAACAGGAATGGAGACCGGGAAACATGCTTTATCCGGTTCCGGCAGTCATGGTAAGCTGCCAGAGAGAAAATGAGAAACCGAATATTATAACAGTTGCATGGGCAGGAACAATATGCTCAGACCCGGTTATGTTATCAATTTCAGTCAGAAAAGAAAGATATTCACACAGGATAATATCAGAGACAAAGGAATTTGTTGTCAATCTTACAACAAAGGATTTATGCCGTGCAACAGATTATTGCGGAGTGCGTTCGGGAAGAGATGTTGATAAATTTAAAGAAATGAATCTCACACCACAGAAGTCATCAAAAATCAATGCTCCGGCAATCGCAGAAAGTCCGGTTAATATAGAATGTAAAGTGGTTAATGTTATTGAACTTGGCTCACATGATATGTTTATAGCAAAAGTTGAAGCAGTGCATGTAGATGAAAAACTTCTTGATGATAAGGGAAGATTAAGACTTGAAGATGCTAATCTTCTGGCATATTCACATGGTGAATATTTTGAACTTGGGGAAAAAATAGGCAAATTTGGTTTTTCAGTAGCAAAGAAGAAATAATGCGGTAATCAGTAATCCGGAGGTGTCATAGTGAAAATAAAAAGGCTTCATATTAAAAACTATAAGTCGATAAAAGAACTTGAAATAGATGATGCACAGGATGCACTTATTCTTGTTGGAAGAAATAATTCGGGCAAGTCAGTAATTCTTGATGCAATCCGTGTTGCTCTTGGCGATAAAACAGTTAATATGCCGGATTTTAATGGCCCGGAGGGAAATATTATAATCGGAATGGAACTAGAGTTTGCATATGAAGACCTGAGTTTTCTTCATGGCAACGGGATTGTTAAAAAAATGAAAAATTATGATTTGTGGCTCAAAAGCTTCTGCCAGAGACTGCCGTCATTTATTCCTGATGAAGAGGGCGGTGGAATATTGACATTTGAGTATGTGTTTGACAGGAATGGAAATGAGAAATACCGCGATGGAATAAAGAAAAATAATACATATATAAGAAATGTGCTTCCGAGAATTTATTTTGTTGATCATTATAGAAATAATATTGATATTTTAAAAGATATTATGATGTTTTCTAATGATGATAACTTTGCGGAATTTAAGGCTGACAGATGCATATTCGACAGTGCAAAGAAATGCAGCCAATGCTTTGACTGTATGGGCGTAATCAACAGAAAAAAGCCGCAGGAGCTTACACTTGTTGAGACAAGCAGACTCATGCAGTATAAAATGTTCAGCCTGAACCTTAACACATTTGCGGACAGGCTTAATTCGTATTTTTCAAAAAACGGTGGGGGAGATTTGAAAATCCGTTATGAAATTAAATTTGATGCGGATGAACTGTTTAATATAGAAACAATAGTTGAAAATCCGTCAAGAAAAACATATGACAGTTTTGATTCAATGGGAGAAGGATTCAGGAGTATATATATTTTGTCGCTGCTTGAGACATATATAAATTCTGATAATGATACGGCACCATATATCATTATGATTGAAGAGCCCGAGACATATCTTCATCCACAACTACAGAAAATCGCCAGTGAGATTTTGTACAGACTGTCAAAAAAGAATCAGGTTATTTTTTCGACTCATGAACCGGAGATGCTTTTTAATTTTACAACAAAACAGATAAGGCAGATTTACTGCGATGAATTTCATATGACAGCCGTCAGAAAAGATACAGATATAGATGATATTTTAAATGACCTTGGTTTTACGGCAAATGATATGATGAATGTGAGCTTTGTGTTTATTGTTGAGGGAAAGCAGGACAGGAGCAGGCTGCCACTTCTTCTTAACAAGTATTATTCTGAAGTATATGACGAAAATGGGCGTTTAAGGCGTATAGCTATTATTTCTACCAACAGCTGTACCAATATCAAAACGTATGCCAATCTGAAATATATTAACACTCTCTATCTTAAAGATCAGTTTATGATGATTCGTGACAGCGACGGCAAGGATAAACAGATGCTGGGAAAACAGCTGTGTCGCTATTATGGTGAGCGTGCAAAAGAAGATAAAGGGAATATGCCAAGAGTTACGGATAGAAATGTACTTATATTAAAGTATTACTCATTTGAAAATTATTTTCTGTTTCCTGAAATAATGGAAAAGGTTGGTGTTGTTAAGAGTGTTGATGAGTTTTATGATATTTTGTGGGAGAAATACAATCAATATTTGTACAAACTGACAAGTGTAAAGAAAATGTTAAGCAAGCTGGATATAAGTATTGATTCACGCAATGATTTAATTGCAAATATAGAAAATATAAGGATTTATGTCAGAGGACATAATCTTTATGATATTTTTTACGGAAGATTCAAGGCAAATGAGAATGATGTGCTTTCGCGATATATAGAACTTGCACCGAGAAAAATTTTTGCTGATATTTTAGATAAAATTGATGGCTTTGTATATTTTGACTCAAGAAGAAGATAAAATGATATAACTTTGTGAAATTTGACAAAATGGTACTTTACAAAGGGACATGTTAGTGTTAAGATGTATTTGTTACAAAAATGTTACAGAAAAATTACAAATATGGAATTATAAAATAACATTATTTGGAGGAATATATGACACACTTAACCAGGTATGGCAGAAGACTTAAGATGACTCTTATAGCCGGAATGTCAGCAGCATGTTTTGCATGCATATTTGCTATACCATTTGCAGAGAATAAGTTTAATAACAAAGTTGGATATTACAGCATTGTATTTAACGGTGAGGAGATTGGCAGTGCCAACTCAAGACAGGAAGCTGAGCAGGCAATGGCAGCAGCCAGACTCAAGTTCAGTAAGGAATATGATTCTGTTGTATATATGGATAACAATATTGATATTGTAGAAGAGCATAAGCTTGTTGCATCAAGAATGTCACAGGACGAGCTTGAGACAGCTATTTACAGCAGTCTGTTCAACTGTGTTACAGATAAGGAGAATGCAACTGCATATACTGTAAGAATCAATGATTTTACAGTTACACTTGCATCAAAAGATGATGTTGTTGAACTCATGGAGAAAGTTACAGATAAGTATGATACAAAGAAAGAGTTTCAGGTTAAGCTTTCTTCAGGAGACGGAAGCTATGGTGCATATTCTGTAGATGTTGTCCAGTCAGAGTTAAAGAATACAGATACAGATATAGTAGCAGCTGCTCTCAACGGACAGATGGCATCAGTTGCCACTGACAGTGATACAGCTAAGGATGGAATAACAGGAATAAGTTTTGAGCAGAATGTCGTAGTTAATGAGACACTTGCAGCAGGAGCTAATATTGTGAGTGTACAGCAGGCATATGACGAGATAACAAAGGAAAAAGAGGAGAAGACCATGTATGTGGTCGAAGAAGGAGACTGTCTTTCACTTATAGCAGGCAAGTGTGATATTGCACTTAATGATTTGCTTGCACTTAATGAGGGACTTACAGAAGAGTCACTTATAATACCGGGAGATGAACTTGTTGTAACAGTTCCTAAGTCAGAGATTTCAGTTGTTGTAACACAGAGAATGACTTATGAAGAAGATTACAATGCTCCTGTTCAGTATGTAGATGATGACACAGCTTACAGAGGAACAAATACAGTTATATCTGAAGGAACAACCGGTCATCATAAGGTTACAGCTGATGTTACATTTGTTAACGGAGTAAAGACGGATGTTTCTTATGTTAATGAAGAGGTTATGGTTGAATCACAACCGCAGGTTGTATCAGTTGGTACACTTACACCTCCAACATATTTAAGACCGATTTCAGGTGGTTCAGTTTCATCAGAATTTGGTTACAGATGGGGAACACTTCATTCAGGCGTTGACTGGTATGTATCAGTTGGTACTCCTGTAAGAGCTGCGGCAGCAGGAACTGTTATCAGAGCAGGCTGGTATTCAACATATGGATATTGTGTTGATATAAGACATTCAGATGGTTCTATGACAAGATATGCACATCTTAATTCTGTTACGGTTTCTAATGGTCAGTATGTAAATCAGAGCGATTTGATTGCTTACTCAGGAAATACAGGCTATAGCACTGGTCCACATCTTCATTTTGAAATATGGATAGGTGGAACACCTGTTAATCCTTTATACTATGTAAATAAAAATTAGGATTATATATTGTGATATTTAACCCCGCAGTATGAATTGACATGCTGTGGGGTGTTTGTTATAGAATAATGGTACGGTTTTTAGAGGTTATGAAAAAATAATCTTTACAAAGGCTATCTTTGTGTTATAATATTGCAGTTGAAAATAAATAAATATAAGCTTTTTAAATGTGAATATTTACAAATATAGAAGAAATACTTATAATAATAAGTAATGAGTAGTTTTGAGATTAATCTGATTGTTAGAGGTGCATAGATGGAACAATATGTAATTAAGGGAGGCGTCCCACTTAACGGGGAGGTGTCCATCGGTGGTGCAAAGAATGCTGCGTTAGGAATTCTTGCAGCAGCAATTATGACAGATGAGACAGTTACAATTGAAAATGTGCCAAATGTAAGGGATACGAGAGTATTGCTTCAGGCTATTGAGGGAATTGGAGCTAAGGTTAAATATGTATATAACAACACCGTTCAGATTAACGGTGGAAGTATATGTGACATTAATGTCGATTATGAGTATATAAAAAAGATTCGTGCATCATACTATCTTTTAGGTGCATTGCTTGGAAAATATAAACGTTCACAGGTTGCATTGCCTGGTGGATGTAATATTGGAAGCAGACCGATTGACCAGCATATTAAAGGTTTTAAGGCACTTGGTGCAGAAGTTGAGATTGAGCATGGCAAGATTAGTACAAAGGCAGAGCATCTTGTTGGTGGTCATGTTTATTTTGATGTCGTGACAGTTGGTGCGACAATTAATCTTATGCTTGCAGCCTGTCTTGCAGAGGGTGATACAATTCTTGAAAATGCGGCAAAAGAGCCACATATAGTAGATGTTGCCAATTTCCTTAATGCCATGGGTGCCAATATAAAAGGTGCCGGTACAGATGTTATCAGAATTAAAGGTGTAAGTAAACTTCATGGAACAACGTATTCAATAATTCCTGACCAGATTGAGGCAGGAACATTTATGTTTGCATCAGCTGCAACACGCGGTGATGTTGTTGTAAGAGATGTAATACCTAAACATCTTGAATCATTATCTGCTAAACTTATTGAAGTTGGCTGTGAAGTTATAGAAGGTGATGACTGGGTAAGAGTTATAAGTAAAGGCAATCTTAAAAGCACTAATGTTAAGACATTACCATATCCGGGATTTCCTACAGATATGCAGCCACAGATGGCAGTTGTTCTTGCACTTGCACATGGAACAAGTATGGTAACAGAGAGCATATTTGAAAACAGATTCAAATATGTAGATGAGTTAAATCGTATGGGATGCCATATTAAGGTAGAGGGCAATACAGCATATATAGAAGGCGTTGATAAAATAACAGGTGCACAGATGTCTGCCCCTGATTTAAGAGCCGGTGCGGCGTTGGTTATTGCTGCTCTTTCGGCAGACGGTATATCTGAAATAGAAGACATTGAATATATACAGCGTGGTTATGAAGATTTTGAAGGTAAACTCAGAGGTCTTGGTGCCATGATAGAACGTGTTGACTCAGAGCGTGAGGCTTTAAAAGCACGCCTTAAAATAGGATAAAAATATTAAAGTGCATCATTCATGGATAAGACATGGATGATGCACTTGTGCAATGTGTTGGTTAAAGGAATTTATATGAAGTTAAGAAATAAGTTAAAAATATCATTTTGCATAATGGTTATATTGCCTGTAATAATGTGTTCGATATTTGCATATGCATTTTTTAAATATCAGGCAACAACAATACACCAGTTATATGAGGTTGACAGCGGTGAACTGCTTGATAACTTTTATTCTCCGGTTGTTCTTATGGGAAGGATGACAGAAAATATATACAATGAAATGAAAGAAGTTGCTGAGACGTCACCATGGCAGTATAATTCGGTGGATTTTGTGAAACAGCTTGATGAGGAATTACAGTGCAAACTTTCGAGTATTGTTGTCAGACGTAACGGTCTTTATACATATGTATCTGATAATCTTGATATAGAAAAGCTTGATGTAGTTCTTCCTGATTATGAAGCGGGAGAAAATATATCAGATGAGGGTATTTATAAAGGTGGCGATTACCAATGTCTTGTAAAACAGATAGATTTTTGTGATTCATATGGAAATCAGTACAGTGTTTCGATTATAACACCTTTAAAGCAGGCTATACCTCAGATAAAGAAGTTTTTCATACAGGTTCTTATATCATGTGTATTTATACTTATATTGACAAGTCTTCTGCTTAATGTATGGATTTATCGCTCAATTATAAAACCACTTGACAGATTAAAGCTTGCAACGCAAAATATAAAATATGGTAATTTTGATTTTGAAATGCCTAAAAGCTCCAATGATGAAATTGGAGATGTGTGCCGCGACTTTGAAGAAATGAGAGTTATTCTGAAAAAAACGGCAGAAGACAAGCTTAATTCTGATAAAGAAGAAAAAGAACTTATAAGAAATATATCACATGATTTAAAGACGCCGCTTACAGCAATAAAAGGATATGTTGAAGGAATTCTTGACGGAATTGCAGATACACCTGAAAAACAGCATAAATATCTTATGACAGTTGCAAATAAAGTTAATGATATGGATAAGCTTATAGATGAACTTACAATTTATTCAAAGCTTGACACTAACAGGGTTCCGTATTCATTTGCAAAAATTAATTTGAAAAATTATTTTGATGACTGTTGCGAAGAGATAGGAATGGATTTGGAAACTCAGGACATAGATTTGGAATACAGATTTCATGCAACTTCAGATTGTACTGTTGTGGCTGATGCAGAACAGCTTAAAAGAGTTGTTAATAACATTGTCAGTAATTCTGTAAAATATATGCAGCCGGGAAGAAAAGGTAAAATAAGCATAGATATTTATGATGAAGGAGATTATGTTCATATAATTATCGCAGATAACGGCAAAGGAATTGGCATGGATGAGATTCCACATATTTTTGACAGATTTTACCGTACTGATTCATCCAGAAACAGCAAACAAGGCGGAAGTGGAATCGGACTTGCTATTGTAAAGAAGATTATAGAGGACCATAAGGGAAAGATATGGGCAGAAAGCGTTGAAGGAGAAGGTACTACAATGCATATTAATCTTTTGAAAGATATGGATAAACGCAACTACATTTGCATAGAAGATAACAGAAAAAAGGAGAAAAAATAGTATGAGCAGAGTATTAATTGTTGAAGATGAAGATGCAATTGCAGAAATTGAAAAGGATTACCTTGAACTTAGTGGATTTGAAGTTGTAATTAAATCAGATGGAACAAGTGGTCTGGCAACAGCACTTGAGGAAGAGTTTGATATTATGATTCTTGATGTTATGCTTCCGGGTGTTGATGGATATGAAATCTGCAAACAGGTAAGAGAAAAGAAAAATACACCTATTATCATGGTATCAGCGAAGAAAGAAGACATTGATAAGATAAGAGGTCTCGGCGTTGGAGCTGATGATTATATGACTAAGCCATTCAGCCCAAGTGAGCTTGTTGCAAGAGTAAAAGCACATCTTGCAAGATATGAAAGACTTGTAAGCAGTGCAAAAGAAGCTAATGACATTATAGAAATAAGAGGTCTCAAAATTGACAAGACAGCAAGGCGTGTATTTGTTAATGGCGAAGAAAAAGTATTTACAACAAAAGAGTTTGATCTGCTTACATTCCTCGCAGAGCATCCGAATCATGTATTTACAAAGGATGAACTTTTTAAGGAAATATGGGATATGGATTCAATTGGAGATATTGCAACTGTAACTGTTCATATCAAGAAAATCCGTGAAAAAATAGAGTATGATACATCTAAACCTCAGTATATTGAGACAATCTGGGGTGTTGGATACAGATTTAAAGTATAAGGAAGTGCTTAATAATGAGACTTGAAAAAGATAATGCAATAAGACTTTTTAATTGTGAGGCTCCCGGCTCTGAAGGTATTAAACTTGAGGAGATATTTTATGAGGAGAAAATGGAAGATGGCAGGATAAAGAAGGTTGTACAACATGTCCTTAATCCTGAGATGGTTCCATATATTCCATCTTCATCTAAAGATAAAAAAATTCCGGCGGTACTTATAATTCCGGGCGGTGCATTTAGAAGGCTTGTATACAATTTTGAAGGTGAAGAAGTTGCAAAATGGCTCAACAGTCTTGGAATAGCAGCATTTGTATTAAAGTGCAGACTTCCGGCAGATGAGCATAATGACTCATATAATGTTTCTTTGATTGATGCACAGAGAAGTATGAGAATAATACGTGCACGAGCTGATGAATTTAACATAGATGCAAATAAGATTGGTGTTATGGGATTTTCAGCAGGAGGATACTTTGCGGCACTTTTATCTACAGCATTTGATAAAAATGTATATGACAAAAAAGACGATATTGACGAATTATCGGCAAGACCTGATTTTTGCATATGCGGTTATCCAGTGATAAGTTATGATAAATGTATAGAAGCCGGACAGAGGTATTTTCCAAAAGAAGTGATAATTGCAAATGTGCGTTCATATGAGGAAAATATGTTGAAAAAATACAATCCGGAGGAGCTGGCATCACCGGAAATGCCACCGGTATTTGTATTTGAAACAGATGATGACAGGACAACACTGGCAGAAAACAGTATTGGATTTTACATGGCTGCCAGAAAAGCAGGAGTGCCTGCTGAGTTGCATATTTTCAGAGAAGGCGGACATGGTTTCGGTTGTGGAGATGATAACGGACAGACCGGAGAATGGAAACAGCTTTTTGTAAACTGGGCTAAAAGCCTGAATATAATTTAAGACAATAAACAGAGCGGGATATGGTTTATCAATTATATACCGCTCTGTTGTTATGTGCATGAAGCACTGCATATAACACAGGGGATGCTTCTTATGGTTATGGCTTGGCAGCCAGAGCAGCCTCAGCTTTTGCGAGCTCTTCTTTTGAATGTTTTGTTAATATTTGTTCTTTACTTAACCGCCTTTTTCCTGTATTGCAGGGGACTCATACCGTTTATTTGTTTAAAAAGAGTGCAGAAATAATTGGAATTGCAAAAGCCAAGCTCGTTGGATATTTCCTGGATACTTTTTGGCGATTCGGTGAGCATTGTCTGTGCAATTTTGTTTTTGTATCTGTTGACGTAAGTTTTGTATGAACAGCCTGTTGCGTCGCGGAAACGCTTCATAAAATGAGATTCGGATAATCCTGCCTTTTTTGCAAGCTCGGAGACTGAAGGATTATTCATAAAATTCGTGTCTATATAAGAAAGAATGTCCATTATTTCGGTGTCTGCCGTCGAAATGTGGATTTCGGACGTTTCTGCTACGGTACCGTATCGGTACATTATAAGTATGAGCTGTTCGAGCAGATTTTGCAGGGCGAATTCCGCAACGCTGTCGTAATTATCATATTCAATAAGCATCTGTTCATAAATATCAATAATTTTTGGCTTTATTTCGTCGGGAACAGATAAAGCAGTGTGCAGCATTAAATCGTTAAATTCGTTCTCGCCTATTATTTCTTTTATTCTTGTTGTTACCGAGCTGACAAAACGCACCGCATAAACCTCGTAATTTCTGTCCGATAAAGGTGATGATTTATGATATACGCCCATGCTGACAGGTGAGAGGTATCCGTCATGGACGAAAAAAGTACGCTCGGGAGTCGAGACCTGTCGGTCGCCTTTTACCAGATAACCTATTCCGTAATATTTTTCATATATGTCAAAAGAAGGCATGTAATTGGAAGCGGGTTTTGTTACATGCTCAACTCTGAATTTGTAGCCTTTTTTAAGAGGAATTGCCATAAAAATCTCCTTGTAAAATAATAGAAAATTGTAATAATTTAATCGGATTAATAATATAATGAATGTTTTTTATATAATTATATTATAAAATGTTATTAAAGAACAATGCAAGGAGAATAACATAAGATGAAGAATAAAAATATTTTTACAAAAATTTTTATAAAAAATATTCCGCTGTTTTTTATTGAAATATTAAGTGCGTATATTGCAACAAAAGTATTGGTTTTGGGAAATACAAAAATATCGCAGGCGATAGACGCATTGTTTAATAATACAATTTCGGAGTATATCAATAAACAATTCTGGATATATGTTGCCGTTCTTGTTGCGGCGGGATTTATTTTTACATATATTCAGACATATGCGACAAAAGTATTTGCGGTAAATATGCAGACTGATTTCAGAAGAGAGGCGGGAAAGAAGCTGCCGGAGCTTCAGTTTAAATATTTCGACTCGCATTTGTCGGCGAGAGTGCTTAATAATTTTATTGATGATGTGGCTAAAATTTCGGAATATTATTCTGAGCTTCTTCCTGATATAGTAAAAACAATAATAACAAGCGTGACGATTTTTATTACACTTATAAAAGTTGACCGAGTGACGGCACTTCTGCTTCTTGTTATTATACCCGTAATGGCGGTTATCACAAGTTTTACGGGAAATATGGTGTCAAAGCTTACGAGAAAACATACTGAATATAACGATGAAGTAAATGAACTCGCATATGATGCCATAAACGGTATCAGTGTTGTAAAAAGTTTTAACCTTGAAAATTATTTTAAAAATAAGATAAAAAATACGTTAAAAACAATATTAAAATTTGAATACAGAAGAAATGCAATTTCGTCAATAGGCTGGGCTACGGGAAGCCTTGTATCTACGGCACCTTATATTATTTTGAGTATATTTGCGTTACACAGAGTTTTGTCGGGAAATTTGACTGTGGGCGGGATGACATATTTCATACTTTTTATGGACAGGCTTTTGCAGCCTCTTGGCAATCTTCCCTATATGATTATTGATGCAAAAATTGATTTGGTTTCAAAAAACAGGCTCAAAGAGCTGATGAATTATCCTGTTGAAACAAATATGGAAAATTCCGAGGATAACACAGGAGATTTTTCTAAAAAATCCGATAACACCGGGAAGAACAATAATGCGGCAGTAGTATTTAAAGACGTTACATTTTCGTATGTCAAGGGAAACAATGTTTTAAAAAATTTCAATGTTAATATAGAAGCGGGAAAAAATGTTGCTTTTGTCGGTTCCTCAGGCGGCGGAAAGAGCACGATTTTTAAGCTGATTTGTGGTTTGTATGAAGTAAACGGCGGTACAGTGGAGATTTTCGGAAAGAGAATCGGAGAAGAAAATATTGATTTAATAAGAAAAGATATAGCACTTGTTTCGCAGGATACTTATCTGTTTCCAGAGACGATTGCGTGGAATGTTGCCTGCGGAGACGAATCGGTAAGTATGGAACGCATTATCGAATGTTGCAAAAAAGCAAGAATTCACGATGATATTATGAAAATGCCTAAGGGTTACAATACCGATGCAGGGGAACGCGGAAATATGCTTTCGGGCGGACAGAAGCAGAGAATAGCGATCGCAAGGGCTTTGCTTAAAGATGCCAGGCTTATATTATTCGATGAGCCGACAGCGTCCGTGGATATTGAAAATGAAGAAAAAATAAAACAGGCAATAGAAGAAATTAAAGAAAATCATACAATAATTACGATAGCACACAGACTTAATACAATAGAAAATGCAGACTGCATATATGTTGTGGATAACGGTGTTATAGCCGAAAGCGGTACGCATGATGAATTGATAGCCGGAAACGGAATATATAAAAGGCTGTACGATACGAAAGATGAGGTGTCCTATGAATAATTTTAAAATATTAAAAGAGCTGATAAAAAGATTTCAGGGAGTTCGTGCAGTTCTTTATTTTGCGGAAATAATAGGAATGGGAGTAGCAGATGGAATTTCGGTAGTTCTGGTTTCAAGAATTATAGGCATAATTACGGACACTGCCGTGTCAAAAGGAAATTTACGCGACACCCAACTGGTGAAATATATAATTCTTACAATAATATTTAAAATTATTATACAGACATTGCTGGCTGTTTTGTATAACGACGAAGCAAAGCGGACAGGTGCGAATATGCGTAATACTGTATACGGAAAGGCCCTGTCGCTTCCTATGGAATTCTATGACAATCATCATACGGGAGAATTTATGTCGAAACTTACATATGATACAAACATGGCATCTGGAGTGTTCGGTTCAAGAATAAGGCGTGTCATGATGCCTGTTATTATGGTTATTGTCTGCATAATACCTATGTTTGTTCTTTGCCCTCCTGTTACGGCGGGTCTGCTTGTTTTATGTATAATTTCGCTTACATTAAATTTTGTGATGATACCTGTGCTTGAAAAATACAGCCGCAAAATTTCAGATGCAAATAAAGAAATAAGCAAATCTGTAACAAATATGCTTCAGGGAATGGAAACAATAAGAATGTTTCCGCTTAAAAAAGTTATAAGCGATTCTTATAATAATGCCAATGAAAATTGCGGTAAAAACATGAAAATCCAGGGACGGACAGAGGCTTTGATTTCGGCGTTGAGAGCGGCATTTGACCTTATAGGGGCATTGGTTTTTCTTGCACTCGGAATATTATATACAACCAAAACAGGGGGAAAACTGGGAAATCTTATAAGCCTGTACTCAATATACGGAGCGTTTCAGTATAATTTTCTGCTCATGGGCGTATATATACCGAGTCTGTCAAGCTGGCTTGTAAATGCACAGCGTGTTCTCGAGTTTCTTGATACTCCGAACGAGAATTTTTACGTCAAAAATAAAGAAAATACAAAAAATAATATTTGTCAAAAAAACAGCGAAGCTTATCATACGGTAGAATTTAAAAATATAACATTCGGTTACGCGGGTAAAAATACAAATATATTTGAAGATTACAGTGCGTTTTTTGACAGCGGAAAAAGTTATGCACTGGTCGGGGAATCAGGCCGCGGAAAGAGTACGCTTACAAAACTTCTGCTTGGATTTTATAGGCCTAAGAAAGGCTGCATATTTATTGACGGAACTGATATAACGGAGCTCGGGCTTGTAAATGTGCGTGATAAAATCGCATATATACCGCAGGAACCGTATTTATTTAACTGTTCAATTAAGGAAAATATAAGAATGGGAAAATTAAATGCTTCAGATGAAGAAATTTACAATGCGGCAAAACAGGCGGGAGCACACGATTTTATATCGGGGCTTGAAAACGGATACGAAACACCCGCGGGCGAACGAGGAAATACACTTTCTGGAGGTCAGAAGCAACGAATAGCAATAGCCAGAGCAATTCTCAAAGATGCACCTGTAATCATATTTGATGAGGCGACATCGGCGTTGGACAATGAGACGGAAAAATATATAAACAAAACCGTTATGTCGGTGAAAAAGGATAAGCTTATCCTTATGATAGCACACCGTCCGTCTACGATAGAGACGGCAGATTGCAGATTTGAGGTGTAAAAGAGCTTACTGATATGTAATGTGGCTAAAAAGGTTGAATGTATATAAAAAAATACCGATGTTTATGAAAAAACTTACTGTTTATTACAAGATGCTACAAAAAACTTGAATGTTTTGACTACAGGTGATATGTTTAATACAAATATAGTGTGTCTATCGGAAAATAAAAGGTGTTTTAGAGTAGGTAATCAGAAACAAGCGGAGGGGTATTTATGAGCAAAAAAATAAAATGCATAGTGGCAGCAGTATTGGCAGCAGTATTGGCAGCAGTGATATGTGTGGCGGTGATTTTTACAATTAACAGGAAGAAGTCAGGCATAAATATGAATGTAGGTGAATTGTCGGGTGATGAGCAGAATTATTGGAATCCTGATATTCACAGCATTTCAAAGGCGGAAAACGGATATTATTACCTGCATTATGACGGAAAGGACCTTTTAGTGAAATATTTTGACGAGTCATCAAAAAGGTCTGTTCCGGTATGTGCGAAAGCAGAGTGCAGTCATAATTCAAAAACGTGTAATGCGTGGCTGGATACCGATGAATATCTGAGTTCTCCGATTTATTATTACAAAAATAATATATATGTTGTACGTGTGGAAGGCGGAATGGCTAAGCTTGTAAGTATTAAGGCTGACGGAAGCGACAGAAAAGATGTTGCTAATTTGTTTGCAAATGACAGGATAACATCAATTTCTATGGTGTTTCATAACGGATATGTATATGCGTACGACCATATAGGTCATATAGGAAGCTCTGAAAGTGGTAAAGAGATAATTAAAAAAATAAATATTTCAGATGGAAACTCACAGGATATAGTCGAATATGAGGGTGAAAACAGTGCTGTGATGGGAGCGAGAAGTTACGGAGATAAACTTTTTTACAAAATTTTTCAGTATTCCATAAATAAGCAGACATTAAAAGCCAATATGAATTTTCAGCTTTATTATTATGATTATACCGACGGTGAGAATAAAAAGGTTTCGGATATGAATATATGTGATTTCTGTGTCGATGCTGACAACGGAATGTTATATTATTTTGTTGTTGGAAAAGGATTGTATTCTCAGTCGCTTGACGGACAGAATAATAAACTCATATACAAGGCGTCCGAAAATATGGTATCTGCGGTAATGTCATATGATGGAAGATATATTTATATGAGTAACGGCGGAATGGGAAGTACGACAGATTTATCTAAGACCGTTGAACGTGAAATTCAGGTTGTTGATACGACGGGAAAACAGATAGATACAATTAAGCTTGGAAATGAAATAGAGAATTTATATTTCGGCGATGAAAAATATTTATTCGGGACAAAGAGTGATAAGCTTGTTTATATAGATAAGAGCAGTCTCGGAAACGGTGCGTGTGTTTGGAAAAATGCGGAGTAGAAACTTATTATGGAAGAGTTTAAGAGGGTTTTTGGCATAAAATTTATAATGGTATTTACAGTGACGGTGCTGTTAAATATCGGTTTGTTTGTATACAGCAGTTCCGAGGGTAAAAGTATGTCCGATATAAGGCAGGAGACACATTACCGTCAATGGATAATCGGAGAACTGTCGGATATGCAGCCCGAGGAAGCTCTGGAAATTGCCGATATACAAAGTGATTCCGT
>UMBL01044975.1_pt1 | contig 15465 bp, 18 predicted proteins | sample 1963951 | NCBI WGS metagenome assembly UMBL01 (sample SAMEA4835940, study PRJEB28245) | human gut metagenome | biome: gut microbiome; material: fecal sample | place: Denmark | collected 2008 | reverse complement strand
TAAAAAGGAGCAGAAAAATGAGTAAAGTTGTTGACCGGAACGGGCGTGAAATGCGTATGACTTTTAAAGTATATTGTTTTGATAATTTTGTATTTGTATGTTGTAGATGTGGAAAGTTTAATGTGAACCTTGGTTGTGGGTTTACGATTGATGAAGCCTTGCGTAATATGGTTGTTTATAGGGAGATGTGTAATGCGTGAGTATCGATATATGTATATTCCGGCCACGAGGTGTAAGGAACTACGACGGGGTGGGGCGCGTCTGGGGAGTGGTAGGCCTGTTTGTGCGGGTCTGTATGATTTTGTGATGTCGCATTATGCTGATGACGTGCGGTGTATGCGGTGTTCGTGTGGTTGTACGGTGTCGGCTGATATGGAAAAAGGTGATAATGTGGTATAGTGCGTTTTTGGCCTATTAGCTCAGTTGGTTAGAGCGGCATTCTTATAAAATGTGTGTGCCGGGTTCGATTCCCGGATAGGCCACATGTATACGGTTAATGATATATTAGGCCGTGACGTGTTGTTCGATGCGTCACGGTTTTTTTAGTGAGGTATTATGAATGTTAATGATGTTGTGGGCGTGATCGGTAGTGTTGGTTTTCCGATTGTGGCGTGTTGTGCTATGGCTTGGTTTATCGCTACGACATTTAGAAATTTTAACGATCTTGTGACGAAAAATAATGTGTTGACGGAGGAGCTTATAAGCTTGTTGAGGAAGGAGAACGGTGATGAAGATACGTCGGCTGATGCGTAGTGTGATTGCGTGTTTTTGTGCATCATTGTTGGTGCTTGCACCGTCCGCGAATGCGGATATGCGTGGTGTTGACGTAAGCAACTGGCAGTGCAATATAGACACGGGTAAGCTTAACGCAGATTTCGTCATGGCCGGGGTCACGTGGGGGGTTGGCGGATTTAATAATACGTGTCTGCGAAACGGTGTCAGTCAGGTTGCAGATTATCAGCTTGTACGTGCGACGGCCACCGGTAAGAGTATAGGCGTGTATCATTATGCAATGGGCAATGATGCACGTCGTGAGGCTGATTATTTCGTCGATCATGTGACGAAGTATGTTGGCCGCGCGGTGCTTGCGCTGGACTGGGAACGTGATGATAACCCCCAGTTTGGCAATGGCTCGTGGGTTGATCGTTGGGTGCGTCGTGTGTACGAGCGTACGCGCGTGTGGCCGATCGTGTATATACCGGCGAGCGGTTTGTGGCAGCTTAGCGGATATGTGCGTCGTCATTGCGGTGTATGGGTCGCGCAGTACGCATCCAATGCCGTTACTGGTTGGCAGTCGCGCCCGTGGCGTTATGGCGCGTATGGTGAGGCCATGCGTCAGTATACGGGCAACGGGCGTGTTGCCGGTTATGGCGGTGCGATCGATCTTGATTATTTCCGGGGTGCCCGGTGGCAGTGGGACGCTTACGCGGTTGGCGATCGTAAGCGACCGAACAAGCATAATGTATCTACTGCACCCGTGCGTACTCATATCGTTAGGGCTGGTGAGTGCTTGTGGTCTATTTTTGGGTCTGGGTGGCCGCGTGTCGCTAAGATTAATAAGATTAGTCGTCCGTATTTGATCTATCCGGGTCAGGTTTTGCGTTATTGATACATTAATATATTAATGTATTAAAAAGTCGGCGTGTCGCGTTTGCGTGCGCCGATTTTTTGTGTAATATTTTTTATGTCAACGTAAAAACGTTGATAAATCAAGAAAAAAAGGAAGTATAATGAGGAATATTAAAAAGACGCGTGCCAGTAGCACGGTCACGTATATTGATCGTGACGGCAATCAGCAATCTATTATTATTGACGGTAATATTCGCACTAGTGAGCAAGCCGTGAAAGCGTTGATGAAGGTCGGTTTGTATAATGTATTGGTGGATGACATCAAGGTAGCTAAAACGGTTTACGGAATGCCCGCCGAGACGTTTTTCCGATACGCGACACCTATCAACGACAACGACAACGACAACGAGTAACAAAAAAGGATACAATCATGACACAGGAAATTGAACAGGCGAACAACACCACGAACGAGGCAATGGAAGCCGTCGTGAACAACTATCGGTGCATCTGCACAATGGATATTAGCACGTTCGACGGGAAACGCGCCATCATCAACGCGCGAAACACAGCGACATCGCTTGCATCGTTGGGTGATAAACCGTTGACCGTCACGGGCGCGTACGTCACGCCGGGCATCCGCTCCCAGACGGGGCAGAAATGCGCCAACGTCTATCTGTTCGCAAAGGACGGCAAGACGTATTTCACCCAGTCCGAGGGCATTTATCGAAGCGTCTTGGACATTTTCGACATGTTCCCCGACTTCAACACACCGGACGGGCTCACCGTTGCCGTCAAGCAAACCGCGCTCGGCGGCGGTCGCTCGCTCAAGTCCCTCGAAATCAAGTGAAATACGAAAAAAAAAAACAGGACGTTGAAACTGTATGAGGGTGCCATAACCGGTTATGGCACCCTTTTTTATCGTAGGTGGTGATATGTATGCCCAGAGCACGCAAGCAGGCCGACATACTGACGGCGAAAAGGAAGCGTGTACGACGCGCGATAAACACGATACGTAAAAGTATCACGGACGCCATGCCGGAAAGTGAACGGCGTGCGCGAACGATGTACGTGCAACGGCTTGAAACAAGTCTAAAACAGACATATGTCGGGCGTATTCAGAACAAACAATTACGAGCCGAAGCATACGCACGGGCGAAGGAGAACGCCGACAAGTTGGCGCGGGTTGCTGAAACCGTGAAGGGTGGAGGCGGAAAACGTGGCGAACGACGACGATCGTTTAACATTTTTCGGCAAGAAATGCGCATAGCATCCAAGGGGTTACCCTCAGCGCTGGGTGATCTCGGTCGCGAAAAAATCAAAATATTTTGGCGGTACACACAAAATATATGGCAACGCCCGGACGTACCGCCCGAGAAACGTTTGGAAGTCATCATGGAGGCTTACGGCGCGAACTCGCTTAGCGAGCTTTTTGATACTATCATGCAACGTAACGAAAAGGTATTGGAATACATCAAAAATATGAAAATGCATGCAGACGATTTAGAGGATTACACGGACGTTGACGGCGGCAGTCCAATTTGGCTTATTGCGGTCACACCCGATGTGGTGCGATGATGAAGCGCAAGAAATTTAAGATTGCGGCGATATTCGATACTGAAACGACGAACATTGGCGAAGGTGCCGAAACACGCGCATATCCGATATTATACATTTTCAACGATTTACGTAGTACACCGCTGGAGTCGTACACTCCCGACATGGATGATGTACGGTTTTACCGGTACACGTCCGAAGCGTTGGCGTACATTGATGATCTTATTGCCTATGGGCGTGCACATGCTTATGTCCCGATAATCGCGGCTTATAACCTCATGTTTGATATGCAGACTCTCATGCTGGAATTGGCGCAGTCGTACGCGATCGAGGTCAATGCGCAGACGGCCACAAGCGTGTACACGCTTGATCTATGCGTTGACGGCAACGTGGTATGTCGCTTTTGGGACACGTTTTATTTGGAAATGGGCGGTTTACGTGCAATGGGCGAGACGTGCGGCCTCCCCAAGGCCGTGGGCGACTGGGATTATACACTTGTACGCACGCCCGAAACGCCGTTGACCGAAGATGAATTGTTTTACGCCCGCCGCGACGTGCAGGTGATACCGCAATATCTGCAATGGCTTATGCGTGCTAATCACTGGTTGACCTCCGATATGCTCGGGAGCCGAGTACTGACCAAGACATCTCTTGTACGGCAGATGGCACGTCGTGAGATCGGCGGGCGGCGCGTCACGCTGCGCGGCGGGAAGAAACTCACGTTGCAACGTGCTTTTGAGATTACGTGTAATCAGGAATTTCCGAGGAATTATGCATCGTATGCACTGCGCAAGTCGTGTTTCCGTGGCGGGTTGACGTTTACGAGCGCTAAAACCGCTGGCGTTGTCGTGGATAACGTAGCGTCACTGGATGTCACGTCAATGCATCACGCGTTTATTAATGGTCGTAGGCTACCCGTTAAGTTCGCGCCTACACCGTCTGAATTGTTGCAGATTGCTTGTGAGCGCATTGCGGCCACGTCGCTTGGTGACGTGTTGAGCCATTATGATGACCCCTTTCGCGTGGGCTTGCATGTCGCCGTACGCTTTAGCGGTCTGAGACTACGCAAAGACACGTGTTTCGCGGCGTGGGGTATAGCGATATGCCCACGGTCGAAATTCGTGCGCACATTGCACGCGGATACTGATTACGGTAACAACGATCGTGCGAAGACTCAGGATAACAGCATCCGTGCGCACGGTTATGTGGACAGCGCCGTTAATCCGGTATATGCGTTCGGCAAATTGTACAGCGCGGACGAGTGCGTGCTGCACGTCAACGAGATTGAATTATGGAATGTCGCACAAGTATATGAATATGATGACATGCGTGTATTGTATGGTGAAAGCACCACGAAGACCATAATTCCGCCGGATTACGTCACTCTGCAATCCAACATGCTTTTTGCACGCAAAACCGATATTAAAAACCTGATCAAGGGATACACCGAGGGAACGCCGTACGTGGGCGATATTCCCGACTCCATCCCCGAGGGTATCGTGCGCGACGCGAAAACCGGCGAACTGAGTATGAAATTTTTGCAGTCCTATTACGGTTCGACCGTCAAAGGGCAATTTAACGGCATTTATGGCACACAGGCACAGGACGTGATGAAGGCTGATTACCACGTGACGGAAACCGGCGAACTCGAAGTCGATAAAACCACTGTCTGCACTCCCGAGAATTTCGCGGAAAAACGCCCGAAAACACCACGTGTGCTATACACGTACGGCATGCGCATAGTCGCCGGTAGCCGCATGCACCTCATAGTCGCCATGATGCTCGTATATATGCGGTTCGGCGATCGGGTCACGGTCACGGGCGGCGATACGGACAGTCTTAAGATACGGTGCGATGGCGACGTGAGCGATGCCGATTTGCTGGATTGTCTGCAACCGTTGCATCATGCCATCGAAACCGCGATCGATAAGACCATGCGGCGTGTGCGTGTCACCGCGCCGGATATGGCGAGCACGTTGGAGCACGTCGGCAAGTTCGAGGTTGAGGCCTGTGGTGACACCACGCGTTATACCGAACACGTGGAACTGTGGAACAAAGCGCGTGTTAGTCTGGACGGGAAAGGGCGCGTGCATGTCACTTGCGCCGGTCTCCCGCGACCGGACGGTGTATACACCATTGAGGATTTTATAGTCGACATCATGCGTGCGGGACACGGTTTCGCGGAAACCGTGCAAATGTCGCTCGGTTATGACGTGTTGGTGGATTATGAGATATGTCATACGTTGCAGCGCAACCGTCCGCATGTATGTGATCGTTATATAGGTGATGTCACGGACTATCTCGGTGAGACGGCGCATGTGGATGCGCCGGAGGCTATCGGGCTGTATCCGTCGGGGCGATGGCTGGGCGAGTCCGACAAACAAGCGAATATGGAAAACATAACGTATTTGCGATCTGTGTATAATAGATGGGTGAACACGATACCGCGCGAAATGGTTTTGCGGGATGGAACACCTAGGATTGTGAGCATGGATGGCGAAATACTACTATGACAGACTAAAAACCGTAATATTGCCACGAAACGCAGACGTTAATATGATTATCGGCGCACGTGGCTTGGGTAAAACCTACGGCATGAGAAAATACATGATAGAGGATTATTTGAAAAACGGGTATTGTTTTGCGGAAATCGCCCGTTTTCGCGAGGAAAACAACGATGTCGCCGCAGACTATTTCGATCGTATCATAAAAGACAATATTTTCCCCGAGTATGAATTTCGCACAACAAACAAAACGGCTGAAATACGACGGAAGAAAACCGGCAAAAAAGAAAACTCGTGGCGGGTATGCGGTTATTTTATACCCTTGACCATGCAGCAGCGAAAAAAGAAAAACACATACGTGAACGTGCGTAACATTTGCATGGATGAATTTATTATTGATAATGATGATAGATATCACACGTATTTGAAAAACGAGTTTGAACAATTGGCGAAAATCGTGGATACCGTGACGCGTGAACGCGCCGATGATACCGAGCTACGCAAACCGAGAATATTCCTGTTAGGTAATGCTTGCGACGCGTTCAATCCGTATTTCCGGCGCTATGGAGTGCCCCTCAATCCCGAGTATGGTCTGCAATGGCTTGACGGCAAGACATGTCTGTTCGACTACGTACGAGACGATGACTACGCCGAACAAAAGGCGAAGAACACCGTTGCGGGGCGCATGTTGAAAAACAATGATGATATGACGGCGAAAAACAAGTTTCGGCAATTTGATACCGATTTTATCGAAAAACCGCATAAGCACGCGAGACTCACTTATGTGTTCCGGTGGTTTCGGCGGGAATATGGCGTGTATGCTGATATGCGCTGTGGGTATGTTTTTATCGCCACGAAATACGACGGCGGTACACATGTGCCATATTTTGCACTTACGCGAGATGATAACAAGCTGAACTACCTCACTGCGAATATGGCGAAGGAGTTGATTAAGAATCTTACATCGTATTACGCGTTAGGATATTTGAGATATGACACGGTGGAAACGCAACACGCCATGCTTGAAATGCTCAAGAATTTCGGTGTAAAATAAACACGGTGTACGTGAGGTGTCATAATGGTATCGCTAAAACGCATCGTCGATAACCACGGTTGACTCCGGCGACGGTGTGGCCGTGAGGGAAAAACGCGCCGATTACCGTTATGAAACATGTCACAAGTATGCTATTCTTAAGTCGTGCCGGTTCGGTATTCGTTCGCCGGTACGACTTTTTCATATATGAAAGGAAAAAAATAATGGATGACGAAACTACCGAGGAAAGGGACACCGTTGAGCGCGATGACCTCACCCCCGATGAAGCGCACCGCGTAGGCGAGTTCGACGATCTGCGCGACATGCTCGCGCGTGTGCTGGATAAGCTCGACGTGATGAACGAACGCATAGACGGCATCTATGCTAATTTCACCGATTCCGTGGCGCAGCTGGTCGAAAACGGGGCGACCGTCAAGGAAACGGATGACGACGTGGCGGAGGTCATCGCCGAGTCTGCGGCGAACGATCTTGAAAACCTTGATTACACTCTGGATTAGGAGATATATAATGGCTGTAGATAACGCAACGATATTGGATAAGGTACGTCTCAAAGGTACCGACGACTATCAGCAACGCGTGCCGAGCGCGACACAGACCGGTGTGGCGAACACCATGCGATATCTGTTCGACCCGATGAATCGGCAATATCTCAATGACTGCGTGTGGAGCATGGTTAATCGTATCGGCCTCACGGTGATGGCGCAGAACGAGCCCTTCAAGAACCCTCTTGACGTTTTCAGGAAAGAGAACCTGTATTGGGGTTCGACGGTGCAGGAAATCGCCGTAAAGTGGATTAAGGCGCACGGATACAAGGACGATGCCGAAGAGCTGTTGAAGATGCACCGCCCGGAAGCCGCCGTGTGGTTTTACGAACAGAACAGGCGCGACCAGTACCCTATATCGTGGACGGATGACGAGCTGCGACAGGCATTCGTGGACGATTTTGGCTTGAACCGTTTTATAGCGCAGATCATGGAAACACCGCGCAACAGTGATAATTACGACGAAATGAATATCATGCTTGCGCTGATCCGTCATTACGAGCAGAATCTTGGTTTCTACAAGGTTCATCTCGATGCGGTGCCGACTGATGAAGCGTCGGCCAAGACGTTGCTTAAGTCGTTGCGTGCGACTGCGGGGCGTATGCGTTTCCCGAGCACACAATATAATGCCCTTAATGTTAACGATATTCCGGCGTATGCCAACCCTCAACAGATGGTGTTGCTTATCGAGCCGGAATATCTCGCATCGCTTGATGTCGACGGATTGTCGGCGGTGTTTCAATTGGACAAGGCCGACGTGCCGTATCGTATTATCCAAGTGCCGAGTCTTGGCATTCCGGGCGCGGTGGCATTGCTTGTGTCTACTGATTGGTATCAGGTGCGCGACACTCTTTATGGCACCACGCAGTTCTACAATCCGCAGACACTTTCCAACACAATGTACCTGAACCACTGGGGTATCTATGGCGTGTCCCCGTTCACACCATGCGCATTGTTTACAACCGGCGAGGGCACCTCCATCAAGGTGGTCACTCAGACCGTGACCGGCTTCACGTTGACCCCGGAGACGGGTGATGTCAAGGCGGGTGACGTGCTCCAGCTCACCCCGAAGCTCACTGCGACGGTGGAACCGACCGGCACCGCCATCGATGTCGCGCCGAACTCCGCCACGTATGAGGTATCTGCAACCCACGCGGCGGACGCTAAGGGTGCTGCATCGCCGTTCGCGCTCGATGTCAACACGTTTGTTGACGATCAGGCCCGTTTGCACGTGCAGCGCGACGGGCTGACGGCAGGCGACGTTATCACGGTGACGGGTACGGCGACATACGTCAACCCGACCGGCGAGACGACGACGCGCACGGCGACTTGCACGTACACCGTAAAATAGTGTGCAGCGTCGTAACATGCTAGTATCGGGGTACCGGGTAACACCGGCACCCCGATTTTATTTTTGCGAAAAAAGAGGCATATATGAAATTCCCGCACTTGGATAACGCCACATCGTTTCCGGGCGCTGACGTGCACGTGTACGATCAGTACGCCAACACATACGACTATAATATGTGGACACCGAAAACCAAGATAAAACTATGTCACGTAAAATGGCGTAACGACGGCCACGATGCCGTTAAGTTCCGCGACGATGCCGAGCGTGATGCGTGGTTCGACGAACTGGACGGCGAGACCGTACATCTTGACACCAGCATGTATATAGCCCGCGCCGACACGGACGGCATCAAAATACCGGTGCCATACATGACGGCTCAACGGTATAACTATATCGTGGTCGATTTTACGCCGGATATACTGCAATCACCGCTACAGCAACCGGACTGTCAGACAAGATATCACTATTACATCACGGATGTCACGGCGGAGGCACCCAACACCACCACCGTTGTACTGCAACGTGACGTATGGACTGACTATATCAATACAACCACGATCAACGGGTTATTGCTCGAACGAGGACACGCGCCACTGGTTGAGACCACACCGGAAAAATTGCTGGAGAACCCACGAGAAAACAGTGAAGATCTACTTGCGCCGGATGTCAACTATGGCGGCTCGGCCAACCGCATCACCGATATCAAGGCCACCGGATTGACCGGCGGCGATAAATATATATGTTTCGCGTGCGCGTTCGGCGCGATCAGGTTGGAGGAGATGGCACACACGCGCGGTGCCGACATAGCCGCCACCGAACCCGTCTACGAAGCGAACGACGGCATCGTGTCATCATGGACGTGGGGCACCGCTGGCATAGACGTGAGCGGGTGCCGTACGCTCGGCACGTCCTATGCGTCACAGCGCGGACGCACCCCGAACAACTGGACTGTGTTCGCGCTACGTGCAAGCGACGTAGCCGGTGAATACATTAATGATCTGTTCGCGTACTACCCGCATATCGCTTCGGGCATAGGCGCGTGCTTCGTGCTGTCTGCGGACATGTGCGTTCGCGGTACCAGTGCGCCCGTCATGGTTAACGGTGTCGCATGGATGACCGTCATAGACACGGAGCGTACATTAAGTGACATCACGTTGACCCCGGAGGATTTCGACATGCCGCCTGAAGTCGCCGACGTGGCCAAACTGTACGTATCGCCGTATAGCGTGTTGGAGGTCACGGACACGTGGGGTAAGGCGACCACGATCAATATCGAGGATTGCGGGCGGCTCAGCGTGCGAACGTTGGTGTCCGTTGCGTATCCGCTCGTAAGACAGGTGGCGTATCTTGACGGGTACGGGGCGGGCGGCACCACGTCGCTTGACGTGACCAATCTGATCGGCGACGACATAATCGGGCATGTCCCAAACGGTGACGCGCTAGCGACGCTCATATCGTATGACATCCCCACATATGCGTTGCAACGTCGTAATATTGACGCATACCGCGCCGCCAACTACAATCGCACGATCACGCAAGGCCGCAAAAACGCGATAACCGCGTACGAAAACGCCGCGCAAGCGGCCAACACCGCTCGTGATAACGCCAACACCAGCGCGGCCACGGCACGGGACAACACCGCACGCACGAACACGGCGCAGACGGCCAACACCGCACGCGGGGTCTTGCGCGATCAACGGATATCCGATGAGACCGTTGACACGCGCAATGATATACTTGATGCCGCGACAAAACGCCTCGACGCTGACAACACAACCGCGAACAGCAAAATAAGGACAGACCGTGACTGGGATGTAACGATCATGAATGAGTCATATATCGCGAACACGCAAACGAACGCCATTTCGTCTGTCACAAGTATGATAGGTTCGATCGGCGGCGCGGCGCTGTCCGTTGCAAGCGGCGGTGCCGCCGCCGGTCTCGTGACCGCCGTCAGCGGTGCGGCGTTGCAAGGCTACAATACGGGAATCACCATTACAAACAGCGAAAAACTCAATAAGGCGGCCAATGACGCTGCATATGCAAAGGCGGACAAAGCCACGTCGGCCAATACGGACCAGACGGCGCACGCCAAGACGCAGGCGACGGAGACGACGATACGCACCAACACGCAAACCGTGAAAACCATGCAACTCGCAACGGCGGCGGCCACCGATATGACCGCCAACACCGTCAACGCGTCCAACGGCAACGCTGCGGCCTCATACAGCACCGCCACCGGCAACGCGGCACGCACGCGCGATCAGACCATAGCAAACGCGAAACGTACCATGCTCAACACGCGCGACAATGCGACGAACACGTATCGTGACATGTACAATCAGCCGCCGGCACCCGTTGGCGCGTACACGGGTGACCCGTGGGCGGACGAAATGGCGCAACGGGCGTATGTCGTCAAGGTTCGCACGCAATCCAAAAGCGCACTAATACAAGCTGGCATGTATATGTTGCGATACGGCATAGCAAGCAACAAACTCTATAACAGACCAAAGCTCACGGCGTGCAGACATTATACGTATTGGCGGGCTGATGATGTGTGGCTCACCAACGACATCGCCCCCAACGACGCACTGGACGCGATACGTGACCGGTTCGCGGCGGGTGTTACAATCTGGAGTGACCCCACCGAAATAGGCGGCGATTATCTCGCCGCGAATATCAACTAGCGAAAAAAAGGTGTTATATATGGGACGTAAACGCACGCATAAGTGTCCGCCGACCCGCGCGGCTCTCGGCGAAAAAGGGTTGCCGGTGTGGCAGCAGTCGCAGCAACTCAACACACAGGCGTATTATATGGCTTATTCGCAGATGCTCAATATTGCATTGTCACGTTTCAAGTGGCTTAATATGCCCAAAACGTGCAACGCATGGTTTCTGGAGTATAATCTGTTGTACTACGGATATGCCACTATCGCATATCCGCATAGCAAGCCCGGCGTGTTCTTTTCCACGCAAGCCGTCGTCAATTCCGACTTCAACGTGTACTATCGGCCTAAAAAATGGACATCATACGGTATCAACGGTTGGCGTTTCGATGTGAACAACTCCAATGGCGTTTTCATCTACAGCAATAAGGCACGTACCCCGTTAGTGCCCACGCTTGAATTTTTCGCGCATGAGATCGAAGACCTGTACATGACACGCCGACAGAACAGGTTTCACCAGAAAACTCCGTTCATTTTGGAGGTGCCCGCCGGCCAGCAAACGGCGGGTGTCAACGTCATCAAGCAAATATCAGGCGGAGAGATGGCCATCATGGCAACGCCCGGCTTCACCGACAGCATGAAGGCGCAAGTGCTCAAAACCGGCGTGGACTATATCGGCATGGAAATACAGAACGACATACAGAACACGTGGAACGCTTTTTATCAGTCGCTGGGTATAAAGAACCTACCCGTGAAGATGGAACGGCAGACGGCGGATGAGATAAACGATTACGGCGAGCCCACCGATCTGCGGGCGCTGTCCGAGCTTGAGGAACGTCGCGCCGCGTGCGACATACTCAACACGCGTTTCTCGCGATATCTGGACGCACCCATCGAGGTGGTGTGGAATCAGGACAACATAAGCAAAAACTATAATTACATGACCGACCTCGAAGCACTGGAGGACAACGACAATGGAGACATCTGACATGATATCGCCGTTTGTTCCGGGCGAAACCGTACCCGATTATCACGCCGTTACTACGATCACATTGGGGGAGCTGCTCGCACCCGGTGGCATTGACTGGACAACGCCGCAATGGTCATGGCGTGATGACGCATACGACGACACGCAATACTCCCGATGCTGCGCAAAAATCGAGAACCGATATTATGACCGCGAACTAGGCGTGATGCCGCCGGGCAGATGGCGGCGGCACCTGTTGCGTCTCATCGCCGAAATAATGCCCGTACTCAAACCGCTCTACGAGCTTGCGAACGGCAACCCCGGCATATTTATGACGGATGCCGACACGTGGCACAAGACACGGACCGTGTTTTCGGATTTCCCCGCGACCCAGCTTGCAAGCGGTCAGGATTACGCAAGCAACGCCACCGACATGGAGTATGAGACCGTGACCAACGGCAACTACATGGATAAGGTCAAGGCGATACGCCAAGGCGATTACGTGGATATCGACGTGCTACTATTGGAGCACCTGGACACATGTTTCAGTCCACTGTGGACTGTCAACATAAACAACTATTAGGAGGCAAAACACACATGTTTCCACTACCCTTGTACAGCGTATGGCCGTACACGCCCGTAATACCAGCATTTTACTGGGATGCAAAAAGCACAGAGGAAATCATAAAGCATCTGGCATGCGAATACGATCACATCACGGCATATTTCGACACGCTCGCAACCGCGATCAACACACTGAGCGCGGACATGCAAACGTTTGAAAACCGTGTGGAAGCACGTGTCAACGCGATGGAAAAAACACTGGCGGCATTGCTGGACAATCTTGAGCATGTTGGTGATAAAATGGTGATCTACGATCCTACACAAGGCACCTACGTAGACAGCAAGACAGCCATGCGCAACATGTACCGGGATCTCGCCGTGTTCGGGGCACGCGTCAATCAGGTAGCCACCAAGACGGTGGACGACATGGCAAAACACCGAACCGACGAAACCGCCGCAGTCGGCAACCTCACCATATTCAACGACGCGACACCGCGCGTGACCGACCCGCAAACCGGCAACCCCTACCCGCCCATACAGTAAAGGAGAATCAACATGACCGCCACACCATTCAACAATCTACCACTATACGACACCGGATCAGTCGCCGACCTACGCGACGCATACAACCGCAGTATGCAACTTGTAGACAAAAAACTGCACCAACTCGACATACAAATACAAATGCACCACGCAACCGACACCCGCAAGGAGGCATGACATGGCCAGCACAACCGATAATTTCAACCTCGATCTATACGACACCGGCGACCCCGCCGCGTTGACCGACCAATACAACAACGCGATACGCACGATCGATGCTACACTTTTGACGATCAACGGCAACGCCACCACCGCACTCAACAGCGCCAAACAAGCGATGACGGAAACCCAAACCATAAACAACAATCTCGCAGCACTGGGCGTAACCGACAGCAACACCGCAACCGATCTTAAAAACAAAATAGACACCACCGCAAGCGACTTGGCTGTTACAACCGAAAAAGCGAATAACGCACTTAATCGCTTCAGCGCAATCGACTGGGATACCGACCAAAAAGCGCAAAACTGGATAAACAACACCGACAATAATATCAACAGCACCAATCAAACACTAACCGCGCTAAACGCAAGTAACCCGACGGACGCAAAAAAACTACTACACAATATCTATGACGCAAGCACCGGCGATATATCCACAGTTATAGGCATGACCATACAAGCGCGGTTCATCCAGCATGATTACGGCGCACAGTCAACCCTTAAACATGGTGACATCGTGTATTTCGGCTGCAATAACATTACCGCCGAGGGCGGGCAACCGAAAATCGTAATCGTTGATATGGCCAACAACACGATAACCACCGACAAAACAATCAATGCCGGGCACTTCAACGATATGGCATATATAGACACAACCTCCAGCACGCCTATATGGGTTGCGCCCATCACGTTAAACGGGACAAACGACTATAACGGCATACTGGCGTACGATAACAATTTCAGCAACAGCGTTAACATACCCGTACCGCTACACGGCATAGCCGGCATCACCAAAGACCCGATCACCAACAAAGTATATTGCATATGCCGCGGCGACCCGAACATATACGACATAAACATGACCGACTACAGCACCACTATCATAGGCACCCGCCCAATGGGTGACGACTTCATGGGACAGGGTATCAGCGCATATAATAACAAAATCTTCGGATACACAACACGCATGTTCGCGTACCTCTACGACGTACGCACCAAGACACTGCAATGGTACAATTGTATGGCCACCGATCTACTCATGTCGAGACACATCGGTGAATACGAGGCCGGCGAGTTCGACAACGAAGGCAATCTGTGGGCATGCGCCCGTTCGATCTGCAATGATGATGCGACATCTTACCTAAATTGGGGCGGTTGGATATCGTTTGCAAGTAATGCAACCCCTCACACGATAGGCGGACACACCGCAAAAATCGCACAAACAATAGAAATAGTCGCCGACTCGCTTAAACCAAAATTCACAACAATAAACCAGATATGCAGTGTCTTCGAAGTCGCTACAATGATAACCAAACCCAACACGATAAAAATATCCACAACACTAAACGATGCCGAACACGGACAATTGCGACTAACTGGGTATCTAATAATCTTAGGCGACTACACATGTTTCAAACTAATGCCAACCGGTTTCGGTGGCCTCCGAGTACCCAGCAACGGGAAAATAACCATTACTAACACTGGTACACAGATAGAATGCTCAGACCGTTGTGCATCATTCACATACATGGTTACGCCATCACTAGGCCCTAATGACATAGTACAATATCGTAACGGCGGGTGCGTGCTAAACCTAATCGCATGCGGTAACGAGCGCGGCATACAAATATCCGACACCGTCATCGAACCCGATAACAACAAAATATATTTCGGCCCTACTAAGGTGGTTGGATAACAATATAGCCCGGTAATATTACCGGGCTATATTTTTATTTCAGATCATAAATTCTTCACCATAGTCCGCGTAATGCTGTTCAAGATACGCGTTGAAAAAACGTTGAGCGGAACACGGACTAAGTTCTGCATGAAGCTCTTCACGAATATCATTATCCATAAGAGCAACCGCCGCATCAAAATCAATTTCACGCCCGTTCCAGTCAACAACTTTACTCATTTTTCTGCTCCTTTTTA
>UMBL01026210.1_pt1 | contig 15640 bp, 7 predicted proteins | sample 1963951 | NCBI WGS metagenome assembly UMBL01 (sample SAMEA4835940, study PRJEB28245) | human gut metagenome | biome: gut microbiome; material: fecal sample | place: Denmark | collected 2008 | reverse complement strand
CCTGCCAATTTCCTACGGGGGTGAATCAATCTATTTTTCTATATTAAGCTTTACTCCACGCCAAACTTCAACAATTTCTTTGCGTCTGTCCAGCGCTGTTCATCTGTGCTGTCATTTAAGACTACGCTTATGCATTCCGTATCGCCATTCTTTGCCACTGACACAAGGCACTTGCCTGCAAGGCCTGTACTTCCTGTTTTCATGCCGACACAGTACTGGTAGTAGAACTGTCCTGACTTGTTCAGTAGGGCATTTGTTGATACCCAAGTCTTGTTTAATGTGCCGGACTTTTCAGACTGTGTTCCACAAATCTTACGAATTGTTTCGTTGTTGTATGCTTCAATTGCAATCTTAGACAAGTCCCTAGCTGATGTGTACTGGTCTGCCGCATCATAGCCATCCGGTGACATAAAATGTGTATTTTCAAGTTCCATGTCACGGACATTCTTATTCATCTCATAAACAAAACGCTCAACACACTGTGCTGCTGTAAAAGTTTTTCCTTCGTTAGCAATATTGTCTTTAAGAATTGCTTCGCCTGCTGCTTTTGCCAAAACATAGGCTGCGTCATTTCCTGATGAAATAAGCAAACCTTCAAGCAACTCCTGAACTGTTACAACCTGTCCCTGACTAAAACCTGCCTTACTTGAATCTGCTGCAATCATATTAATTTCACTGCCGATTGTTACTATATCAGTAGTTTTCATATTCTGCAAAACAGTCAAAGCTGTCATAAGCTTAGTTGTGCTTGCCGGATACATCTTGGCATCGCTGTTTTTTTCATAATAAATCTCTTTTGAATTAACATTCACAAGAATAGCTGCCTTGGCACTTATAGCCTGGTCAAAACCGCTCTTTCCTGCTGATTCCGTGTATTCGATTGGATGAAGTCCATAATCAGTCCACGGATTTCTTTCGCTAATCTCATAGTTATCGTGGATAAAATCTTTAACAATAACTTCACTCTGGCTTGTTTTTAAATCGCCTACCGGCTTCGCCTTTCCTATTACAAATGCATAGTCAATTGCTCCAATCATAAGAAGCACCGCAATAACTGCGCTTAATATGCATCTTCCTGTCTTTCTCATTTAACATCCTCCAATGTAAATATCGCTTCCTTGAAATTAATGTTATTCCATTGTGATTCTGCCGTAACATTATTTCCCTTTTTCCATTTTATATACATTTCCTTCGTGGAACTTCCATCTTTTTCCATCTTTTTCTCAGTTTTATTAGCAATTTCTGCCTTTTCAAAAACCTTAATCAAACGGCCTTCACTAATATTTATTTTCTTTGCAAGCTTAACATTGGTGTTCTTAAAATACTCTAAAGCCTTTGTTTTAACAGATGACTTTTCTTTCTTTGTAAGCTTAATATCATATTGTGATGAAATTTCATTAAGCCATTCCCTCTTGCAAATATCGTCAAGCACAAGGCTTTTGACACCCTGCTCCCAAGTCACATCGCCATCCATTTTTGAGTCCCAGTCTATTTCCTTGCCCTTTGTAAGATAATAAGTTTCATAAGTCGCCTGGGCTGTATACGCATAATACCTTACCTCGTCAAGCATAACCTGACTACCGCCTGCAGTAATAGTAAGAGTAGTGTCTGCCCCGTCAGAACCAGTTGAGCTTTTCGAAGCTGTTCCCTTTAAAACTGTTGAACTCTCGGAACCTGTTTCACTTGTAGCCACCGTGGTTTCCTCCACTGCTTTTTTCTGACCACAACCTACAAGTCCCACCGCAACTGTAAGTCCTGCCAAAATACATATTAACTTTTTTCTCAAAGACAATCACCTCCCCTGACTTGCCACTATATACAATCTATTCCCATTACCTTATCTTTTCAACTATTTTAATCACAGCATATGTGACTGACTCTACAGTTGTATATTTTCACAATATATTTCAACTGCTTTAGTCGTAGCTCACATACCTTATTCTATTCTTCATCCTTCAATGTAGACAGTGATTCTACCAGTTTTCTTGCATTTTCTATTACTGTGCCTGTGCCCGGTTTTGGCTCAAAAATAAAATACGGCTCGTCTTTAGGCATAAATTTAAGTCTGCCTTTGTACTCGCGGACAAGAATTGGTATTCTTTCCACATCCACCTCAGCGTCTTTCCACATTGTAAGCTTGATTCTGTTTTTATGACCTGAAATTTCAGTAACATATGCCTGATGTGCTGCATTTTTAAGCAAAACAATCTGGAGAAGGTTTTCAACCTGATTCGGTATGTCACCGAAACGGTCAAGAAGTTCATCCTGCATATCCTCGTATTCTTCCATTGTCTCTATTCCTGCAATTCGCTTGTAAATATCCATTTTAAGAGCTTCATTTTTAATATATGAAGGTGGAACAAAAGCATCCACTGTCAGGTCTACCTTTGTTTCAAAATCATCCATTGGCTTGTTGCCCTTTAAAGTGTTAATGGCATCGTTAAGCATTTTGCAATAAAGGTCGTAACCAACATCCTCCATATGACCGCTTTGTGCAGCCCCAAGAAGATTTCCGGTACCACGGATTTCAAGGTCTCGCATTGCAATTTTTACACCACTGCCAAGTTCCGTAAAATCCCTTATTGCCCCAAGTCGCTTTTCCGCAACTTCCGTAAGCATCTTGTTTCTACTATACATCAAAAAAGCATACGATGTACGATTTGAACGGCCTACACGGCCACGAAGCTGATAAAGCTGGGACAAGCCCATTTTTTCTGCATCGTGTATTATAATGGTGTTGGCATTTGGTATGTCAAGACCTGTTTCTATTATTGTAGTTGTTACAAGAACATCAATGTCCCCGTTAACAAAATCATACATTATTTCTTCAAGCTGTCGCTCACTCATCTGTCCGTGTGCGAAGGCAACACTGGCATCAGGCACAAGTGCCTGAACTTTTCCTGCCATTTCAGCTATGTCCTGAACCCTGTTGTACACGTAATAAACCTGACCGCCTCTTGCAAGCTCCCTGTTTATGGCATCCCTTGCAATTTCCTCATTGTATTCCATAACAAAAGTCTGTATTGGCATACGTTCCTGAGGCGGTTCTTCCATTACGCACATATCTCTTATTCCAATAAGACTCATATGAAGAGTTCTTGGAATCGGAGTTGCTGTAAGAGTCATTACGTCAACATTATTTTTCAATTCTTTAATCTGTTCCTTATGTTTTACGCCAAATCTCTGCTCTTCATCAATAATCAAAAGTCCCAAATCCTTAAATTTAACATCTTTTGAAAGCATACGATGAGTTCCGATAACAACGTCAACATAACCTTTATTCAAATCTTTTATTGTTTTATCAATATTTGATTTTGTTCTAAATCTTGAAAGCATTTCCACTCTGACAGGGAAATCCTTAAATCTCTGCTTAAAAGTTTTGTAGTGCTGCTGGGCCAAAACCGTTGTTGGAACAAGATAAGCCACCTGCTTGTCATCCTGCACTGCCTTAAAAGCCGCACGAATTGCCACTTCTGTCTTGCCAAAACCTACGTCTCCGCAAATCAGTCTGTCCATAATTTTCGTGCTTTCCATGTCTTTTTTTACTTCAGATATGGCATTAAGCTGATCATCTGTCTCCTCAAATGGAAACATTTCCTCGAATTCCTTCTGCCATTCCGTGTCAGGAGAAAACTGATATCCGTTGCTGTTCTCCCTTATTGCATAAAGCTGAACAAGCTCCTTCGCAATATCCGCAACAGCCTTCTTAACCCTGGTCTTTGTTTTTTTCCATTCCTGGCCACCTAATGTGTTAAGTTTAGGCGGTTTCGCCGTGCTGTCAGCATATTTTTGAATCATATCAAGCTGGGTTGCTAACACATAAAGGTTGCTGCCCTTGGCATATTCAATCTTAATGTAGTCCTTTACAATATGGTCTACTTCTATTTTTTCTATTCCACGATAAACACCAAGTCCGTGGTTTTCGTGGACAACATAATCACCAATGTTAAGGTCGGTAAAACTTGAAATATTAGTACCTGAATAGCCATGCTTTCTACGTTTTCTTTTCTTCTTTTCGCCAAAAATATCCGTGTCTGAAATAGCCACAAACTTAATCATAGGATACATAAAACCACTGCGAAGCTGACCTTTTATAATCATAACTTCACCAGGCATAACCTGACGTTCCCCGTCTTCTTCGAAAAATGCGCTAATCTCAAACTCTCTAAGATCCTCCGCCAAACGCTGGCCTCTTGTTTTTGAACCGGTTACAAGAAGAACCGCATATTTTTGCTCTTTATATTTTTTTAAATCCTGAACAAGAATCTCAAACTTGCCATTGTATGGACTTACGTTTCTTGATCCCACTTCCACAAAATCATCCACGCTAAATCCCTGAATCTTCTGGGCAATTGCTGTAAATAGGACTTTTTCGCCACTATCAATCTTGGCAATTATCTGATTTTTATCCCAAATTACATCTGTCTGCCCCGGAAGCACGTAGCCTTTCTGAAGGCGGTTAGCCATACTATCTCCAAACTCCGCATCAACCACGTTAAGTTGCTCCGTTACCCTCTTTGGCTCATCTATAAAAAATATTGGATTTTCAAAATAGTCAAGCAGACTTACCAAATTATCATAAAAATAGTTTACATAACTATCTACTGCTACCTGACTTGGGTTAATATCCATATTTGTAAGAAACTCTTCAACTGTAACTCTAAGTCTGTTAGCCTCTTCCGTCTTAAAATCTTTTCTGAATTTTTCAACATTTTGGTCTAAATCCTGTCGAATCTTCGCCATTCCCGCCTGAATTTCTTTCTTAGTCAGTGAATATTCGCTGGCAGGATAAATTTTTACCGATTCAAGATTCTCAATTGAACGCTGGCTTTCCACCTCAAAACTCTTTATTATGTCAACCTCATCGTCCCAAAAATCAATTCGATAAGGCACCTCATCTGTCAGCGTGTAAATATCAACAATACTTCCTCGCACCGCAAACTGTCCCGGTCCATCAATCTGAACAACCGGCTCGTATCCCATCTGCACAAGCTTGCTCTTTAAGGCATCCATCTGAATTATGCTACCTTCTGCTATTTCAAGATAATTATTTTTGATTTTTTCAATTGGCATTATCTTGTCCATAAAGGCATCCGGCGTCAAAATTACCGTAAATGGCTTATCTTCAACTATTTTTTGAATAAATTCAAGTCGTTGTTGCAATATAAGATTTCCGTGTACATCCGCACTAAAGAAAATAAAATCCTTTGCAGGATACATTACAACATCGTCCGCAAAACCCTTTAAATCCTGATACAACTGACTTGCTTTTGTTGCACTAAAAGTAACAATGACTTTCTGCTTGTAGCCATTGCTCAATCCATTAATAAAATGAGCAAGCTGGGATTCCCCACACCCTGTAACCTGACAGGATTTGTGTTCAGACAAGCAGACCTTAACCTGCTCAAACTCATTTAATTGTAATAGTGGATAATCAAAACTTTTCATTTACTACTCCCGGACTTCACTATTTTGATAGATTCTAGTTGAATTTATTCATTGCTATATTTATATCTTCTAATTAAATTTGTTCATTGCTGTGTTTATATCTTCCAAAATCATAACTTCAACTGCTGAGGCTGCATCTTTTATACCCTGCTCAGCCAAAACTCTTTCGCCCTTGCTAAACTTGCCAAGCACATGATTTACAAGATTTCCTTCATTTGCACCTACTCCCACGCGCACCCTCTTAAACTTCTGAGTTCCCGCGTGATTAATAATACTCTTCAAACCATTATGACCGCCTGCGCTGCCCTGGGCTCTAATTCTAATTCTTCCCGTAGCCAAATTAATATCGTCAGAAATAACAATAATGTCATTCTCCGGATCAAGCTTATAGAAATCCATAACTGCTCTCACTGACTCACCGCTAAGATTCATATAAGTCTGTGGCTTCACCAAAATCACTTTCTCGCCACCAATATTTCCAATACCGCATAAAGCCTTGTGTCTCTTAGTCTTCACCTCAACACCCATCTGACTTGCCAACTCATCTATAACATCAAAACCAATATTGTGTCTTGTTTTATCATATTCCTTATCAGGATTCCCTAATCCAAAAACTGCATACATAATCGTACCTGCCTTCTATAATTTACAAAATAGTCTTACTCTTAATGATACTATTTTTAGGAGTTTATTTCAACTAACTAAGGGGATTATGTTTGTATTTAATCCTTTTAAAAAAAAATTAACCCTCCGAAAGCTGACACTTTCCGAGGGATTCTTCTTTTTTTAATATTTACTTTTCATCTCTTGTAACAACACTTATTCCAATACCAATTGCATTAGGTCCAACGTGACATCCTATACTAAATGACAATGAATCATAATATATATCGTCGATTTCGTTTTCAAATGTATCTTTTACCATCTTGTACCACTGGTCTGCGTCTTCCTGTTTCTGGAATGTTCCTGCTGCTCCAAGTCTTAATTGTTTTCTATCTACATCAGCAAATCTTGTATTAAGGTCTTCTTCAATAGCTTCTAACATCTTAAGTTCAGCTTTCTTCATTCCTCTAACTTTAGTGAATGCATCAAGCTTTTCACCCTGAATTGTAAGTACAGGCTTAATGTTAAGAACTGCTCCTATGGCTGCTCCTGCTACTGTAACACGTCCTCCTTTTTTAAGGTATTCTAAAGTATCAACAGCAATGTAAATACTTGAATTGTAAGCATTTTCTTCAAGTTTCTTTTTTATTTCTTCTGCTGTCATTCCCTGATTAGCCATCCATTTTGCTTCAAGAACTGACTCTCTCATTGTTACTGAGATTCTGTGGTCATCAACAACCTGAACCTTTCCGTCATATTCTTCTGAAAGCTGAATTGCCGCGTGACATGAAGCACTTAATGCGCTTGACATTGGAATGTAAACAACCTGTTCATAGCCTTCCTTCAAAATGCCATCCCACATATCCATTACATCCCCGGGTGATGGCTGTGATGTTGTAACATTCTTTCCTGAAGTCATTGCGCCATAATATTCTTCCTGTGTAATGTTCTTTCCTTCGTAAAAAACATCTCCCTCTATGATAACCGGCATTGGAAGAGAATATATTCCAATTTTCTTTCCTTCTTCCGGTGTAATTCCACTATTACTATCAGTCATTACTGCTGTTTTCATATTAGTCTACCTTTCTCTAATAATTCATATTTAATGTTTTCTCGTTATTTCTTCTATATGATTGTATCTAAAACAGCCCAAATCAACAGGCATATTTTACCCAATATTAACTTTTACAGTATAACATCTGATTGCTAATTAATCAATAAAAGTAAGCATTTAGGGAATTTTTCTTTGATATTAAAAATAATTTTTGCAATTTAATAATTAGTACAAATTAGTTTATAAGAAGAAAAGGACACAGCCTACTAATTACCGTAAACTGTGCCTCTTTTCTTGTTTAAACACTTGGTTTTTTATTTTTTCAAAATATTACGTCAGACTTATTTAGTATAAACACTCATTTCCCACAATGAATATCCATATGGAAGTGCTCTTTCCACGCCCTGCATTCTTACATATCTTGCCTTTGTAGCGTCAAATGTTATAGTTTCTTCTCCACCTTTTCCATCTGTTACATTCTTAACTGTTGTCCAGTTTTTGCCATCTGTTGATGTCTGAATCTTGTATGCCTTTCCGTAAGCACCTTCCCAGTTAAGTACTACCTTGTTGATTGTGTAAGCCTTGCCTAAGTCTACTAAAAGCCATGCATCATCCACAAAGTTTGATGACCAACGTGTTCCGTTGTCCCCATCTACTGCATATTTTGCTGCCATTGCATCAGTTTCATTTCCTGATGATGTAGCCTTAGCTGATTTTGCAACGTTTGTACCTGATGGAACCAATGAATCTTCATTATTTGAATCATCTGATACTGAACCTGAAACTTTACCGTAAACTTCCATTTCCCATAATGAATATCCATATGGTAATGCTCTTTCTACACCCTGCATTCTTACATATCTTGCATCTGTAGAATTAAATGCTACCGTTTCTTCTCCACCTTTTCCATTAGTCACGTTTTTAACTGTCTTCCATGTTTTTCCATCTGTTGATGTCTGTATCTTATATGCTTTTCCGTAAGCACCTTCCCAAGTTAAAACAACTTTATTAACTGAGTATTTTTTTCCAAGGTCTAAATAAATCCATGCATCGTCTGCAAAATTAGATGACCAACGTGTTCCCTTATCTCCGTCTACTGCGTTTTTGCCACCAAATACATCATTTTCTGAACCTGATGTTACTGTTTTGCAACCTGTAGAAATAATCTTTGTTTCTGATGTGTCAGGTGTTGTTGGCTGCTCAGGTTCTGTTGATGAACCGTCAATCTTGTATTCTGCTGTTGCCACAGGTGAATCAATCATTCCTTTTCTGTAAGCAATCGCTTTTAATGTTGTATTCTTGCTTATCTTAATACTTGGAACGTATAAGTTTGACTTTTCGTTAGGTGTTGAACCGTCTGTTGTATATCTGATTTCCACACCTTTAGTCTTACTGCTAATGTTTACATTCAAAGCCTTACTGTATGTTCCTGATGGAATGCTAAATATTGGTGTTTCAACTTTTGCAGCTTCATACACACCCATTTCCCACAATGAATATCCGTATGCTAATGCTCTCTTTACGCCTTGCATCTTTACATATCTACATTCAGTTGCATCAAATACAATGCTTTCTTCTCCACCTTTGCCATTGTTGTTTTCATATACTGTTGTCCAGTTGTTTCCATCTTTTGAAACCTGAATCTTGTATTCCTTAGCATATGAAGCTTCCCAGTTAAATGTAACCTTATTAATTGTGTAATTCTTTCCTAAATCAATCTGACAATACTGATTATCTGTAAATTCTGAAGACCATCTTGTTGTTCCGTCGTTATCGACTATCTTACTTCCGTCTACACTTGGATTTTCTGATGATGAAACCTTAACGTTCTTGCCTAATGCAATATTATCTTTAAGTGAAACATCTGTGCCATTCACAGTGATTGTGCTTGAAGCCATTGCAGATGTAATATATTCATCTTTTACTGCGATAGCTTTAACTGTTGCTGTACTTGATACTGCAAATACTCCATCATAAACCTTTGATGATGTTGTTGGCATTGTTCCGTCTGTTGTATAGTAAATAGTAGCTCCAGGTGTTTCTGATGAAATTGTTACATACTGTGTATCATCATATTTTCCTGATGGAACAGATATTTCAGGAGTTGAAGCCTGTACTATGTTAAAGCTCTTATTCTTATATACTTCAAAGTTTACAAGTGCCTTTGCACCAATTGTTGCTGTGCCAATCTTGTTACCGTTAGTTTTAAATGTTACAACCTTTGTGTCGTTAGTAGGATTCCAAACTGTTGCTGTGTATTTGCTTGTATCCTTGTTGTAATATACTGCTGCTGAGCAATCTCCTGTTGCAACAATGTCAGTTGTTTTTACGCCTAACTGTTTCATACTGTTAATAAACCAATATGTGTTAGCTGTATCTGTTTTCTGAACCTTTGTATCGTTTGCAAGGAATTTCTCCATTGCAAGACTTGGATTAGTCTGTGAAAGGAATGGCCATGTAATATGTTGCCAACCTGTATCTGCCTGTGGATACTCTTTAAGCATCTTGTCAATTTCTTCCTGACTCTTTCCTTCGTTCTTAGCTGCCTGTACTGCCTTAGCCATTGCTATTGTTGTATCATCTAACAATCCCTGATATATTTCAGCACATCTGCTCTGATTCATTCCGTAATATGTTAAATATTCTGAAATCGGAAGCCACTGAATACCATAAACATATAATGGCTGTCCACCAAAGAATGTTCCATAGAAGTTAATTCCACCGTAGACCTGACCTACTACATTATATGGCCATTCTTTAATCCAGTTGTCTTTGTCGTAATCGAACCAATACTGTTCGACTGCTTCCATTTCATTTGTAAATCCAAATACTCCTGCATCTCTGTATTCATCATTTTCTGTAAGAACTCCCCAAAGATACATACTTACCCAGCTAAATAATGATTCACTGGCTGATTCCTGATTGTTACCTGAATCGTTGTCTGCGTATCCGCCTGCCCATGAATGTCCTTCGTACATATCATAAGCTCTAAATCTACAGTATTCACTATCATTGTCAGAAGGTCCGGCATAATCTCTAATCATCATTTCAATCATACCTTTGTAATCATTATAAAATTCCTGATCATATGTAGCTAAAACTGTTGCTGCAAACATGAAGTAACCATATGTAAAATGGTGATCACAAATTGCCGCATTTGCCCCAAACTCGCTCTGTTCATAGTAAAGAGTTCCCCAGTTATTATTATAAATAAAATAACTGATATCATCCTTTCCGTCATAAGTAAACCAGTTAACAAGAATCTTCTTCATTCTCTTTAAGAATGTATCTCTAAGTTCTGTTTCTCCAAGCTGGTCTGCCATAAGAACTCCCATTCCCAAAGGATGAAGGTTCTTGCCTTCCCAATATGCATCACCTGCAGGATTTAAATTCTTTGTTGCATCCTCCAATTCATTTAAGTAACCTAAAACTGCCTCTCCATCAAACTCTGCATTAGTTGGAAGAGCAAATGTTGGAAGAAGTCCTGCAAACTCTGAGACTGTTGTAAATGAAAGTCCTTCAATAGTCTTTAAATCACCTCTTACAGATGAATATGTTGCAAATGCCTTATTATCATCTGTTGAATTTTTCCACTGATGAGGAAGCATACATATAAATGTCTGATCTGTAAATCCATTTCTCTTAAGACTTGTTGTAGTCTTATATGTTGAAGTTACCTTTGCTTTACTATCATCATAACTGTATGTAACTTTTGTATCTGTAACAAAAGCATATCCATGTCTATAGAATGTTTCAATCTGTGATTTATCTTTCATTGTTCCAATAGACATATAACCGTTAGTTTCAGGGAATGTTACTCTAATATAACTTCCGATTTTCTTAAATGTTGTATTTTCAGGAACAGTTAAACAATAATAACTTTTTGATGTTTTTGTTTTGCTCTTGTTATCACTGTCTGTAATTTCAAGACCGATATGATCTGCTTTCATTGAATCTAGATTTTTTGCCAATATTTCATTTCCGTTACCGTCAAAAATTGATGTAATGGCTGATGATGAAATATAAACTGACTTTGTATCGCCATATTCTGTATAGATGTAAGGTGAACCTTTTACAAATGTACTTGTCATTGCAACATGATTGTCGTCTGCAAGCTGTGCTGTTACTGAATAGTCACCATATCCACTTACCTTATCACAAGCTGTAGCTGTATCAAGGTTTTCAGGCAAAATATAAAAATCAGTTTCAGTTTCAGAATTAACCGATACGTTTACATCAGTACTGCCCATGTCAGGAAGCCAGCCACTTGTTGCTGTCAAAATGCCAAGTCCCTTAGTTGAATATTTCATTTTCATTGGAAGAGTTGACATTAAGTTTCCAAACTTATTAATAAGCATTGACTGCCACCAGTCATTACTTGCTATCGGTGATTTAACATCATCTGTTTTGTAAACAGGTAATTTTGCTTTTTCGTTGTACATTGAATTTGCAAGATATGTTCCCTTACCGTTTGAAACAACATACGAATCAGGAAGATTTGGAATACTGTGGGTTACCTTTCTGTCGCCTGCTTTGTACTTATAAACCTTCATTTCCTTTATGCTAAATCCGCTACCACTTTCAACCCTTGTATATCCATACATTCTTACATAACGTGCATTGGCATATAGTTCAATATTTGCAACTTCATTACCATAACCTTTAAGCTGTCTGTATAAAGTTGTCCAATTACCCCCATCTTTTGAAACCTGAATGTCATACATCTTTCCTGCATCAGATGACCAATCAATTTCAACACGTCCAATATCATAATTTGCTCCAAGGTCAACCATAAACCACTGATTGTCTTTTTCTCCTGATGTCCAATATGAATTATCATTTCCATCAACTGCATTCTTAGCCAATACAGAAGTCTGGTCAATTACTCCATTATCGTCGTACATCCACCATACATCTCTTAATGATGATGCTGTAGCATTTTTATTTAAGGCAAGATTTTCACCATAATCTACGGGTCTTTTTGTTACCCCGTCTTTACCGTACACTTCAAACTCATACAAAGAATATCCGTAAGCTTCTAAAGCCTTCTTTGTCATATAAACTCGTACATATCTGGCATTTGCTGTTATGTTTAAGTCCTCATTTCCACCTTTGCAATCGGAATTAACATAAACATCACTCCAATTTTCTTCGTCATTTGAAACCTGAATCTTGTATTCCTTGGCATAAGCACCTTCCCAATATAACTTTACGCCTGTTACATCAGTAACTTTTCCCAAGTCAACATAAATCCACTCTGTGTTATCATTCCATGCACTTTCCCATCTTGTACCGGTGGATCCATCTACTGCATAAGCCGGGTCACTATTTCCCACTGAAGAACTTGCATACACCATTCTTCCTGTAGAAATTACATAAGGTGAATCGTCTGCTGCCATAACATTTTGAATCTGCCCTGCCGGCAACATTCCCGTAACCATTGCCACTGTCAAAAAGGCCGCTGTGGCTTTCTTTGCCACTGCAATCTTCTTACCTTTTCTCATTATTTTCTTACCTCCTAAATAAAAAAATACAATATATACTTTTAACCCTCTAAAACCTTCCGTACCTGGATTTCTTTAAAGAAATATTCTAGTCCTTTCCAATCTAAAACATTCTCAAAAAATCAAATTACTTTTCTAGAATATTTTAGGAAAACGTTTTTTGCAATATTTCAACAAAGAATAGTTGATTTTAGACGTATTTTTGTATATATTGTATAATTTTTACTTAATTTTACTATTATTTAGCTCGAAAATTCGGCATAATTAAAATTTTATTTCTTTCATATTTTTATAAAAACGATTCATTTTTCTAAAAATAGTTTTATGCTAATACTTTTCCTTCAGGGAATATTGTTCTAAATACTTTTCTTACTAATGGTCCTGCAATAATTAACTGGAATGGTAATGCCATTACAAAATTCTTTGGTATGTTAGTTAACCAGATGAATAATACGTTGCTGAAATCACCCATTCTAATACTTGCTTCAACCGCACCATAAAGTGACATTATAATTACCATTGGAACAACCATTGAACATGAAACTGAAATTACTTTTCTAAGTGTACTGCTATCCGGCTTAACTAAATATTTAAAGGCAAATCCCTTAGCCAATCCTGAAACTACAAACCAATCCATACATGCTGCAAATACATAGGCAATTGGAAATCCTAACCATGCATCCTTAATAACCTGCGCGTTAAATGTTCCTGTGTGTAATGTTACGTTGTAAATGCTCATCCATAAAACCATAGTGAAGCACATAATTACTGTGTAAATAAAACTTTCTCTCTTATTCTGTGGCATAATAAATCCTCCTTTTATTTTGTGTTCTTTTTCAACAGTGAAATCCATCTCCATTGCTATTCTCAATGAGTTCAGTGTGGAAGACTTTTATTCAAACATAAGAAGTTTCCGTTTAGCTCATTTCACATAATAAAAAGTAGAGATGTAATAGTTGTTAAACTCGTTACCATCTCTACTTTCGTATCTGACTTTCACTGCGTTCTTTTAATTTTCCTTAGGTATTCTACAGTAAAATTTTATTTTTCGTAAGTACTTTTTTAAATTTCGGCACTTTAAACAATAATATGTATAAAGCTACGTTAAGGCACACACTATTGCATAAAAAATCTCACGAAATAATGCTGATATTATCTTACATTTCCGCCTTTCATGGCTGCCTTTCTCTGATACATTTTCTTGTCAGCATTTTCAAGAAGAATTTTTAAGTTTAATTCTGATTTTCTCTCAGATTTTCAATTAATTTAAACACTTCCGGATGCTTTTCTTTTAAATGCTCATCAAGAACATGTCTTCTTTCCTTAAATCTTTCTGCCATTTCAGGATGTTCATCCCTGATTCTTCTATGTATTTCTTCTCTATGCTTTTCGAAACGTTCAGCAATAGTTTTTTCATCTTTTCCTGAAATATTAACAATCTCTTTTAGATGTTCTTCAAGATGTTCTAACCACTCGTCCTCGTCAAAAGCATCCATATGTGACCAGCTTCCGTGGAAAAGTTTCTCCATATCTCCTGTTTTCTTTAACTGCTGAATCTGCAAAACAATCTGCTTTTCAATTTGCTCTTCACTTTCAGCTCCGTATGCCCAAACGAACTCCTGAACCTTATTATCTACTCTTTTTCTTGAAGCACTTCTTTCTTCATTTTCTACGCCACCCTCTAAAGGATAAGGTCTTCCAATACCCATATCCTTCAAAGCAATGTGAATAGTTCTTCTAACTCTTCCTTCTTCAATCATATACCCTAGCCCCAGTGTTCGAAGTTGCTCATTAATCTTTGCAATATGTTCAGTAATATAAAATCTAATGCCTTTGTCTTCAAGTGACTTGTACAACATTGCCAGCCTATCTGCTGCAGTTATATCAATACTTCCAACGCCACCTGCATCAAGAATTACAGCTTTAGTATCCGGTTTTATGCTGTCTTCAATATCGCGTTGCAACACCTGAATATTACCAAAAAATAAATTACTGCTAAATCTATAAATTATAACTCCTTCAATGGCATGTATTTGTCTTCCCTCGTTCAAATCCCTAAAATGTCTATGCCCCGGCTGTATTCCAAGAAAACATCTTGAAGGTTTTGATGTTCTTATAATCATTTCTGTAAAAGAAAGAATAATACCAATTAAAACACCATTTATTGTTCCAAGTAAAAGTACACCGAGAAAAGCTCCCATAAAAATTAGAAATTCAGTTCTGCTTACCTTCCACAACCTTGCTGCCAAGTCAAACTCCGTTGCACCCATAAGTGCTGAAATAACTATTGCCGTCAAAATAGGAATAGGAAGATATCCGATAAATCCTGTTCCGCAAAGAAGTAACACTATCATAGAAAATCCTGCCACAATGCCTGTTAGCTGAGTTTTTGCCTGATATTGTTCACCCATTGCCGTACGGGAAACTGAACCGTTAATAGGGCAACATCCTGTAAAAGCAGCCATAAAATTACCTAGGGAAAATGCAAAAATCTCCTGATTATCATTTATTCTGTAATTATTTTTTTGAGCAAAACTATTCTCTGCCAACAAAGTTTCAGCCATAATTACTACTGCCACCGACAAACTGATAGTAATAGTCTGCTGAATTGGAATAGCCGAGAAATCAGGAATACTCCACTTTGGAAGTCCCGGCTCTACTGCATTTAAAGTCTTAATTCCCCAATCTCTTATTGGAAGACTTATTGTGAAAATCGTACCCACAAACATTAAAACTACTGCCATTGGAAATTTAGGCATTATCTTCTTCGAGGCAAAAAGTATTACCAGTGCTATCACTCCCATAATTACTGATGGCATATTTATATTAAGCGCAGTCTTATAGATATGTTCGGCTAATTCGAAAAACTCTCCTGTTCCCGATGTGCCTCCCATAACCTTTGGAATCTGCATTAATATGATTGTTGTACAAATACCTGTTATAAAACCACCCATTACCGGTGCTGAAATGTAATTAACCAGCTTTCCGGCTTTCATAAAATAAAAAGCCAACAACCATAAGGCAACAAAAA
>UMBL01023522.1_pt1 | contig 16079 bp, 13 predicted proteins | sample 1963951 | NCBI WGS metagenome assembly UMBL01 (sample SAMEA4835940, study PRJEB28245) | human gut metagenome | biome: gut microbiome; material: fecal sample | place: Denmark | collected 2008 | reverse complement strand
CCGCTTGTTTCCAAAACCGCCACCGCCACATCGGATATATCATGACAACCGTTAAGGCGAAGTTCCTCAAGCAAATCATTGATATTAAACCGAAGTTTTTTTAACTCGGCTTCATTTATGCACCCGTCATACACGACAATACTCGGCTCACCGCTCAAAAACTTGCGAATATTTTTACTTTTAAGGCTCAAATATGACATCATAACTTCCGCAACAATCAAAGTCAGCACAGGAATAATCCCCGACAAAAGAGGTATATCAATAGCCTGCATAGGCACAGACGCCAAATCGGAAATCATTATAGCGACAACAAGCTCCGACGGCTGCAACTCCCCAAGCTGTCTTTTACCCATTATACGCATAGCGGCAATAACCATACCGTACAAAATCAAAGTTCTAACAACAAGTATAAGCATATTTCACCTCAGACATTTTCTTTTGTGTATTATTCTCTTTAAACACAATATTTATGTATTTCACTTTACTTTCACGCGTTAAAGTGGTATAATTAAAGTATATTTTGTAATGCACACTATCGGCTCGCAGATATATGTGCATTAGTGATTTATTGTGAGCAGAAAGGTTACTGATAACAAATGAAAGAAATAAATGACGAACGAATTGACACGCTTTTCAAAGCAGTTCTTGAATTAAAAACCGTTGATGAATGCAGAAGATTTTTTACTGATTTATGCACTATTTCGGAACTTAAATCAATGAGTCAGCGTATGGAAGTCGCACTTATGCTTAAAGACAAAAACGTCTATACGGACATTGCCGCAAAAACAGGTGCGTCAACCGCAACAATCAGTCGCGTAAACAGATGTATAAATTACGGCTCAGACGGCTACAATTTAGTAATTGACAGAATGGAGAATAAAGATGAATAGCTATACTGATTTCGCCTATATTTACGATTCGCTTATGCACAAGGATATTGATTATGAAAAATGGGCGGACTATATAGAAAATCTTTTTATTATGTATGACGTAAACCCCGACCTTGTATGCGACCTCGCATGCGGTACGGGCAATATAACAATACCTCTTGCCAAACGCGGATACGATATGACAGGCGTTGATATTTCGGAGGATATGCTTAACATTGCCCGTGAAAAAGCCGACGGACTTGACATACTTTTTCTGAACCAAAGCATGACCGATCTTGACCTTTTCGGCACAATGGGTGCGTTTCTATGCATGATTGACGGTATAAATTACGTTCTTCCGCCGAAATCGTTATTAACTCTTTTTACCAAAATCAAAACTTGCTTTATCGATCCCGACGGTCTTTTTATATTCGATATAAGCACAGAATATAAGTTAAAAAACGTGATAGGCTCAAACACATTTGTGCACAGCGATAAAAACATATTTTATACCTGGCAAAATCGCTTTATCGAAAAACGCAAATTATCCGATATGTTCCTTACTTTCTTTGTAAAGCAAGGCAAAAAATACAGCCGTTTTGAAGAACGTCATCTGCAAAGAGCATATTCGGTAAACGAACTTACATTACTTCTCAAAAAAGCCGGTTTTAAGTCTGTCGATACATATGACGAACTGTCGTTTGACAAACCGAAAAAAGACAGCGAACGCATAGTGTTCGTGTGTCGTTAAATACTGAATATTTATAGGATTTTCCTTGATTTTAAGCCCAATTTGTGGTATAATAAATAAGTTAAAAGTATTAAATTTTGTACTTGGAATTTACGTTTCAAGTCTGAAAATTAGGAGGAAATTATGGCAAAAAAGTCCAAAGAATTGAAACTGGATATGGACGCAATCAATAACCAACATATTATTGATGTTGACCTTAACAGTGAAATGAAAAAAGCTTATATTGATTATGCTATGAGCGTTATAGTAAGCCGTGCCCTTCCTGACGTTCGTGACGGTATGAAACCTGTTCACAGACGTATATTATATGATATGTATGAGGCAAACCTATTATACGAAAATGATTTTAAAAAGTCTGCCGCAACTGTCGGTGACGTGCTTGCTAAATATCACCCTCACGGTGACGCGTCCGTATATGACGCAATGGTACGTTTGGCACAGGATTTCTCACTTAGATATCCGCTTGTACAAGGTAAAGGTAACTTCGGTTCTGTCGACGGTGACCCGCCTGCAGCTTACCGTTATACCGAGGCGAAAATGTCTAAAATATCGGCACTTATGCTTACCGATATTGAGAAAAATACGGTTGACTATGTACCTAACTATGATGACAAATTAAAAGAGCCTGACGTTCTTCCGTCAAGATTTCCGAATTTGCTTGTAAACGGCTCTGCCGGTATCGCAGTCGGTATGGCGACAAATATTCCGCCGCACAATCTTACAGAAGTTGTTGACGGTATAATCGCAGTTATAGACGACCCTATGATAACAACCGAGGAACTTATGACTCATATTCAAGGTCCCGATTTCCCAACCGGCGGCGTTATTATGGGCAAAAGCGGTATAAGAAACGCTTATACAACAGGTCGCGGAAAAATTATTCTTCGTGCGAAAGCCGAAATAGAAGAACACAATGACCGAAACAGAATTGTTGTCACAGAAATACCTTATCAAGTAAACAAAGCAAAGCTTGAAAAGCATATTAACGAACTTGTTCGTGACGGCAAGATTGACGGTATTTCATCAACTCGTGACGAATCTACCGAACATATTCGTCTTGTTATCGAACTTAAACGTGACGCAAACCCTAATGTTGTACTTAACAATCTGTTCAAGTATACACAAATGCAGGATACTTTCGGCATCATCTTGCTTGCACTTGTAGACAAACAGCCGAAAATTCTTACACTTCGTGAGATGATTGACTACTACATCGCCCACCAGGAAGATGTTATTTCAAGACGTACACAGTTTGAACTTGACAAAGCACTTGACCGCGCACATATCTTAGAGGGTTACAAAATTGTTATAGACAACGTTGACGAAGTAATCAAAATAATCCGTGCATCAAAGAGTATTCCTGACGCAAAGCAAACCTTGTGCGAACATTTCTCACTTACAGACGCACAGTCAGACGCAATCGTAAAAATGCAGCTCGGTCGTTTGTCCGGTATGGAACGTGACAAGATTGAGGAAGAATATCAAGCACTTGTTGTAAAAATCGAAGACTTACGTTCAATTCTTGCAGATGAAAGCAAAGTTCTTGAAATAATTAAGAACGACCTTACCGATATTAAGAATAAGTACGGCGATGAAAGAAGAACTGAAATATCAATGGTTACAACTGAAATTGATATTGACGACCTTATCGATGAAGAAGATATTGTCGTTACAGTTACTCATAAAGGTTACACAAAACGTCTGCCTGTCGATACTTATAAATCACAAAGACGCGGAGGTCGCGGTATTTCAGGTCTTACAACTCGTGAAGAGGACTTCGTTGAACACCTGTTTACAACCACAACGCACCACACATTGTTGTTCTTTACAACTCGCGGTGTTGTGTACAAGCTGAAAGGTTATCAAATTCCTGAGGCAAGCAGACAGGCAAAGGGTACGGCGATTGTAAACCTACTTCCGCTTGAAAATGATGAAAAGATTTCCGCAATGATTCCTATTAAGGACTTCGAGGACGGCAAATACCTTACATTCATCACCAAAAACGGTATTGTCAAAAAGACAAACGTTATGGATTACTCAAAAATCCGTAACGGCGGACTTCGTGCGATTGACCTTGACGAAAACGATGAACTTATCAGAGTTAAACTTACAGACAATACTCAAGATATTATTATTGCTACACATGACGGTTATGCAATCCGCTTTAACGAAACGGAGGTACGTTCAACAGGCCGTACAACAAGAGGTGTTATGGGTATCCGCCTTCACGACGGCGACTATGTTATCGGTGCGTCTGTTGCACTGCCTGACAGCCAGCTTCTTACTGTCACAGAAAACGGTTACGGCAAGAAAACACCGCTTGACGAGTATCGTATTCAGTCAAGAGGCGGTAAAGGTATTTTCACTTATCGTATTACCGAGAAAACAGGCAAACTCGCCGGTATGAAAACTGTCACAGATAATGACGATATTATTCTTATCACATCTGACGGTGTTATTATAAGAATGCACACAGATGAAATTTCTTCATACAGCCGTCAAACTCAAGGTGTAAGAGTTATGCGTCTTGACGACGGTGTAAGCGTTATGAGTATCGCACGAACAGAACGTGAAGAAGAAACTGATGAAGAAGCAGAAAATTCTGAAGAAGTTATTGCTGATGATACAACCGAAACTCAAATTGCTGACGAAAGCGAAACAGAAGGAGATGTCGAGTAATTATGAAAAAATCAATTAGTGTTATAGCTATAATTCTATCAATGGTAATGGTGCTTGCGTCATGCGGCACAAACCAAAACGGCAAAGATGAAGAGCCCGTTTCAACACCCGATCCGAAACTTGTAAAAAATACAGTCAACGCCACAATAGAACTTGAAGACGGTGACGAAATTATGCTTGAATTATATCCGGACCTTGCACCTGATACGGTTGAAAACTTCGTTGAACTTGCAGAAGACGGTTTTTATGATGGCACAATATTCCACAGAGTTATTGAAGATTTTATGATTCAAGGCGGCGGCTATGACGAAAATCTGAAAGAGCAAAAAACTGAGTCTATCAAAGGTGAATTTGCAAAGAACGGTTTTGAAAACACACTTTCTCACACCAGAGGTGTAATTTCAATGGCAAGAGCACAGGATTATGACAGTGCAACAAGTCAATTCTTTATCGTTCAAAAAGATGCGACTTACCTTGACGGTCAATATGCCGCATTCGGCAGAGTTACAGAGGGTATGGATATAGTTGATGAAATCGCATCTGTAAAAACAGGTACGGTTGCCTCATCAAATATGGAGGACGTCCCTATCGAGCCTATCGTGATTGACACAATCACCATTGACACATCTGTATCAAGCGGTAAATCAAGCAAAACAAAGGCTACTTCAAAGCCGTCAAAAGATAAAGACACAGACAAAAACTCAAAAGATACTGATGATGAAGACGAAGATACATCATCTTCAAAGTCATCTAAATCATCATCAAAATCAACAACTGCTCCGAAATCAACACCTAAGTCAAACTCAAGTTCAAAATCGAGCAGTTCAAATTCTTCATCAAGCAGTAAATCAAGCAATTCAAATGATGACAAAAACAACGATGATGAATTAAGCGAAGATGAACTTAATGACATTCTTCCATTCTTACAGTCAGGCTCAACAGAGTCAAATTCTTAAAAAGCAAGGAGATAAATTATGAATATTGAAATCGAAATGGAAAACGGCGGAATTATAAAAGCAGAGCTTTATCCGGACGTTGCACCAATCACAGTAGAAAACTTTGTTTCACTAATCGAAAGAAACTTCTTTGACGGTCTTATTTTCCACCGTGTAATTCCGGGCTTTATGATTCAAGGTGGCGGTTTTACGGCAGACGGTCAGCACAAAGAAACAGATTCAATCAAGGGCGAATTTGACGGTAACGGTGTTACAAATCCATTAAAGCATACAAGAGGTGTGCTTTCAATGGCAAGAACAATGTTCCCTAACAGTGCGTCAAGTCAGTTCTTCATTATGCACGAGGATGCACCTCACCTTGACGGTCAGTATGCCGCTTTCGGTAAGGTTACAGATGGTATCGAGGTTGTTGACGAAATAGCAGAGACACCGACAGATATGCAGGATAAGCCAATCGAAGACCAAATTATAAAAACAATAAGACTTGTATAATAAAAGCTCCGTAAGCAATGCTTACGGAGCTTTTTTGTTGTTGTTTTTAGTGTATAAAACTAAAATATAAAATTACCAATATACCAAGTATAATTCTGTAATAACCGAATGATTTAAAATTGTGTTTTCTTACATAGTTCATCAAGAACTTAATTGCAAGCATTGACACAATATACGCAACAACCATACCTGTCAAAAGCACAATCACATCCTGCATAGGCATAGCCAAGCCGTATTTAAGCACTTTCAGTAGGCTTACACCAAACATAACCGGTATAGCCAAGAAGAATGAAAATTCAGCCGCAACCGAACGTGAACAACCTATAAGCATTGCACCAAGTATTGTTGCACCTGAACGCGATGTACCCGGAACGATTGACAACACTTGAAACAGTCCGATTAAAAGTGCTGTTTTGTATGTCATATCGTCCATGCTTTCGATTTTTGTTTCCTTGTGCAACGATTCAACAACTATGAACGCTACACCGTACAAAATAAGCATCGCCGAAACGACCTGCCAATTTTCCCAAGCCGACATAAAGTTATCAAGTACAAGACCGATAACCGCAGCCGGTACACAAGCAATAATAACCTTGAACCACATTTTCCAAGTATTCTCTTTTTCAACATTTGTCTTTTTCGGTAAAAACGGATTTAACTTGTGAAAATATAGCGTTACTACCGCCAAAATTGCTCCAAGCTGTATTACATACAAATACAAATCAGATGCGGTAAATCCCTCTGTATTGTTTATAAGTTCGTTTACAAGTATCATATGTCCTGTCGAACTTATAGGCAACCATTCGGATATACCTTCAACAATGCCCAGAACAATCGATTTAATCATTTCGAGAAACAAAATATAACAACTCCTTATTTAATTTTCTTCTTTGCTGCATTTATTATCATATTTGCAGTTTCTTCAATGCCGAATTTTTCAGCATCAATGCACAAGTCATAATTAGACATAACGCCCCAATTTTTGCTTGTGTAGTAATCATAATATGTACGACGTTGTTTGTCGGTTTTCAAAACCTTGTCTTTTGCTTTGGCTTGAGTAATATCAAGTGCCGACATAACTCTCTTTGCACGATAATCAACCGAGCCGTATACAAATACGCTCAAAACGTCCACATTTTCATTTTCAAGAACATAATCTGCACAACGTCCGACGATAACGCAAGAGCCTCTCTTTGCAACCTCTTTAATAACGTCAGCCTGTGCGATAAATAATTTATCGTTTATAGGCATTTCGTAATAAATCGGTGCGTTTATACCTCTCATTGAGTAGTTGCCGCTTGCAAGCGAGTAAAGAAAACTGTTTGTTGCGTGTTCGTCAACCTCTTTCAACGCCTCTTTGCTGATATTGCTCTTTTGTGCCGCAAGTTCAACAAGCTCCTTGTCATAAAAAGGTATGTTAAAATACTCCGCAACCTTTTCCCCTACATCACGTCCGCCACTTCCGAACTGTCTTCCTATTGTAATTATCAATGACATAATTCATTCTCCTCTCTGTTTTAATTTTATGTTAATGATATACATTACTGATACATTTCTTTATAGTGTTCCCAACTCGAATTTACCTTTACAACATAATTACGAGTTTCAGAAAACGGAATATACTTGAGTGTCACTCCGTCATCACTGTATCGCGAGTCATTAAGCCAACTATAAACATTTCCCATACCACCGTTGTAAGCCGCCAAGGCGGTGTCAATATTTCCGTAAACATCAATCAAGTGACGTAAATAATGACAGCCAAAACGTATATTTGTTTCGGGATCCATATAATCATATTCAGTCGTTATCCCTAATTCTTTAGCGTTCCATTCAGCAGTTTCCTCAGTAAGCTGCATAAGTCCGCCGGCAACACCCGAATGTGCCTCAGGCACAAAATTACTTTCAACCTTTATAACCGCCATAACCAAGAACGGATCAAGGTCGTTGGCTTTTGAATATTTTACAATATAATCTGCATACGCAACAGGATATTTGAATTTTTGACTTGTTTGATAACCGCCTAATATACCCAGTACCGCAACAAATATTGCAAGAAGTACAAGGAATGCTTTAAAAATTTTACTCAAAACTATTCCCCTTTATTTTATTAAATAACCCGACAACATCACTTTCAAGCTGTGCAATATCACCGTTATTATATATGATATACATTGAATTTTCCTTATAGAACTCATCATCATTTTGAGCATTAATTCTTTGTATCGCCTGTTCATCGGTAATATTGTCACGCGTCTTAATTCGTGTGATTCTGCTTTGTTTATCAGCAATAACCGACACTATAAATTCACAAAGCGGTTCAACATTACTTCCGATTATCACTGCTCCGTCTATACCAACCAATTCGGCATCAGTCGTGTTTATGTCTTTTACCACTTCCGCCTTTATATATTTATGCGTTATGTTGCTTAATGCCTCTGTTTTTTGTTTGTCAGAAAAAGCGATTGATGCTAATTTCTTTCTGTTCAATGTCTTATCGTCATTTAGTATGCTATCACCGAAATAATCGACCAATTCATTAAGACAATCACTGTTTGGTTCTACGATTTCGTGTGCAATTACATCTGTGTCAATAATATGCACACCCAATTTCTCAAGCATTTTTGAAACAGATGTTTTTCCGCTTCCGCTTCCACCTGTTATACCGAAAACAACCATTTCTATACCCTCTTAAATGTTCTCAATTTGCCAATCTATCGGTGTTTTACCCATTTCCGTCAACATTCTGTTTGCCGTTTCAAAATGACCGCAGCCGAAAAATCCTCTGTTTGCCGACAACGGACTCGGATGTGCGGCAGTTAAAATTTTATGATAATGATTAGTAATAACCTTTATTTTCTCTTTCGCATTGTTACCCCAAAGCATAAATATTACCGGGTCTTTGCGTTCATTCAAACACTCGACAACTCTGTTGGTAAATATCTCCCAACCTTTGTTTCTGTGCGAATTTGCCTGACCGTCACGGACAGTCAATGCTGAGTTAAGCAACAACACACCTTGTCTTGCCCATTTTTCAAGATAACCGTTATTTGGAATATACAATCCCAATTCATTATGAAGTTCCTTATACATATTCATTAATGACGGAGGAATTTTAACACCTTTTTGAACAGAGAAAGCCAATCCGTGTGCTTGACCTACTTCATGATACGGGTCTTGACCAAGAATGACAATCTTCGTATTTGCATAAGATGTCCATTTCAAAGCATTAAAAATATCATACATATCCGGATGAATACAATGCGATTTATATTCAGATTTCAAAAAAGCACGAAGTTTCAGATAATATTCTTTACTAAATTCATCTTTAAGAATTTCGTCCCAATCATTTCCTATATTAACCACTCAATTCACTCCTAAATAATTATCTTATATATATTATACCAAAAAATCATTTAAATTGCAATTAGATTATAAAATTATAAACAAATATTTATATTTGTAAAACAGATTTGATTTGAAATACAAAAAAGAACAGTCCGTATGGACTGTTCTTTTAAGATACTTTAATATCAATTATTGAGCATCAACGAATGTATCGAAGATTACCTTAGCTGACTGAGCTCTTGTAGCATTTGAATGTGGTTCAAATGTTGTATCAGTCATACCGTTGATAATACCGGCCTTTTGAAGAGTCATAACTGCTTCAAATGCGTAATCTGAGATTTCATGTGAATCCTCAAATGTGATTTCAGCATTTACAGGTTCAAGTGACTTGTTCATGATTTTAGCTGTCTTATATGTCATAAGAGCCATATCTTGTCTTGTGATCAGGTCGTTAGGACCGAAGTTACCGTCACCGTAGCCTGAAACGATACCAAGTTGACTTGCAACTGATACTGCATTGTAGTACCAAGCGGTTGAAGGAACGTCTGCGAATGTTGATTCACCTTTGGCGTTAAGAGCGTTGATAGCACCCATTAGGATCTGGCAGTATTCTGCTCTTGTGATGTTTGCATTAGGATCGAATGTATATTGATCTCTACCGTTAATCATACCTCTCATAGCAAGTCCGTTGATTGCTGTTCTTGCCCATTCAACTGAGTCAAGATCCTGGAAGTCTGGCTTGTAGTTAGTATTTGTGTTAGGTGTTGTTACAGCACCTGTGTTACCAGGAGCGATTATGCCAGGGCCACCACCTGAAGTTGTACCGTTATTACCACCAGTTGTTGTAGAAGCCTTCTTAACTGTAACCTTTACAGATGCTGACTTTTCGTTACCTTCAGTATCTGTGTATGTCGCTGTGATTGTAACTGTACCAGCCTTATCATTTGCAACGTAAGTAGCCTTTGTTTCACCCTTAGAATTGATTTCTGTAGGTGTACCGAAGATTACTGCATACTTTTCATCATCATTTGTTGTGAATGCAACCTTAGCACCGTCTTTTGCGTTCTTAACTGTAGCTGTTACAGTGAACTTCTTATCAAATTCAACAGTTGTTGATGAAGCCTTAACTGAGATTGATGGCTCAGATGGCTTAGCTGTCGGCTTAGCAGGTGTTAATGACTGTTCAGTATCATTACCATTTTGAATTTCGCCTGTTGCACGATTTACAAGTTGAGCTGCAACTGTTATATTTGAATTATAAAGTGAATATGACAATCCATTTACAACGTCTTCCATTGATGTAACGCCCAAATCTTTAACGTTATCAGCTGTAAAGTAACCATTTAACAAATTATCATATTGATCTTCAGTTAGCTTTGTACCATTGTAATTAGTTACGAAATCATCTTCATATTTAGCATTGCTACCATCAGCATTCTTCACTACCGGAATGATGAAATACTGTGATACACCTTCTGCCGGAGTATCTGATACCTTAACTGTTACTGCCTTCTTAAGTTCAATTGAACCCTTTACATCCGGTGTTGGTTCTGTTCCACCAAATGCTGGCAAAACAACGTTTGATGCAAGAACACCGTCTGAGCCAACTTCTAATGAAGTACCATCATTAGCATCTATATATGCATTGTTATCAAATTTCAATTGATTGTCATATTTTAATGGAGTGCTTAGATGTAATGTCAAAGTAGTAATAGTGCCAGCTGTATCCTCTGTTGCTTCTGCACCATACATAAATGAGCAACTAAACTTTCCATCTTCAAAAGTTACTGTCTTTACTTTGTCTGAATCAACACTAGTAACTTCTTTAGGCATATTTATTTCAAAATGTCCCGATGCTGCACCAGATTCAATACCAACATACTTGATTTCAACTGTTATAGTTGTTCCATCTGATGAAACTACTGGATTACCGAAAACAAATCCTTTTGTTGCTGTAACAGGTTTGTCTATTGCTGGCTTATCAGTAGCTGCCGGTTTAGCTGTTGCTACTGGCTTTGGTGTTGCTGTTGTTACTGGTTTTGGTGTTGGAGCGTTTGGATCTTGAGGCAACTGAACTGTAGGTGCATTTAAACCTGCTGTTGCAGCTCCAACCTCATATGATGTACCATCATTTGCATCAAGATATGATGCATCAGCTATTGTTATATCTTTAGCATTTGCCAATGGAGTGCTTAAAGTCAAAGTCAAAGTAGTGATAGTGCCAGTTGTATCTTCTGTTGCTTCTGCACCATACATAAATGAGCAACTAAACTTTCCATCTTCAAAAGTTGCTGTCTTAACTTTTCCTGAATCAACACTAGTAACTTCACTAGGCATATCAATATCAAAATGTCCTGATGCTACACCACTTGTGATATTAACATAACCCACATCAAATGTAATTGTTTTACCATCAGTACTAACTACTGGAGTTGATAATGTAAAACCTTCTTCTGCTGCGCTTGCAAATGTAAAGCTTGATAGCATAGTAAATATCATTGCAATGGCACAAACAAAAGATACTATTTTTTTGTTTTTGTTCATTTTATTGTTTCCCCTTTCGGATTATCCTATTTATAACTATAATGACAAAAAGAAGTTTTCATCATTTAATAGTTTACATATAATTATTCAGCCAATTGACCAGTTACTGTAGTACCTGTTGCATATGTTTTACCATCTACTGGTTTGTTACCAACACTGTACCATAGAACTGCATTAGCATCAGCGGCTTTAACTTTTCCGTCATTATTAACATCACCAATTACAACGTTACCTGTTGCAGTTGTTATGTTGCTACCTGTTGAATAAGTTTTACCTTCTACTGGTTTGTTACCAACACTGTACCATAGAATTGCATTAGCATCAGCGGCTTTAACTTTTCCGTCGCCATTAACATCACCTACTACAAATTCTTCGTCAGCACCTGTTCCAACTCTGAATGTTGTTTCATGAATTTGACCGTCGCCGCCCATATATACAGTGTAATTACCTGCTTCAAGACCGTCTGGATTACTTTCTGATTTTTCAGCCGGAAGTACAACGTCTACAATACTTGCTTTTTGGTCGATTTGTACAACATCGTCAGCAGAAACTTTATCAAGAGTTACACTTGATGGAACGATAAGCAATGTCTTTTGATCAGCTGTATAATTTGCTGTGATCTTTAGGCTTGCTGTTTTAGCGCCTGCTTCAGCTGTGTATTTAGCTGAAATATCATTTGCTGCTGCCATAGCTGATGTTGCGACTGCAGCTGTAACTGCTGCTACTGCTGCGCATGATAGAAATAGTTTTGAGAATTTCTTCATTTTGTTTTACCCCTTTTCTAAAATAAATTTTTTGTTTTTTTGTTTGAGTGTCTATAAAATCCGGACACGCATACAAGTTACATTCATATATTTACATTATAAACTATAAGAACAAAAATTTCAATTCTTTTTTGGTTTTATGTTATTTTTCGTGATTATGAATTAAATCAGCTTTTATATTTTGTGCATTTTCAACAACTAAACATCAAAAAAGCGAACCTTACGGCTCGCTTTTAATTATTTTGACGCCATTCTAAGCGTTCTGTATTCCCTACTGCTTACTCTTATAAGCAATTCAGGATTAATCCTTTGAATTATTTGCACAATTTTAGTCACATTTCTCGTATCAAACTTTACAATCGGCATATAATAGCACTCTTTTTCAAAAGTTTCTACATATAATATATCCATACTCGAAACGGTTTTCTTCTTATAAAAATCTTTCGACTTTTCAAGCACGCGTATATTCTTCACAAAATCAGAATCAGGCGCAACATTTCTCTTTATAAAATTCTTTGTACCGATAAGCACCTTACTTATTTCATTAAGAGGTATCTCAACAATTTTCGTTTTCGCCGGTATAAATTCACTCAAAATTTTAACTTTATTATCGTAATCATACGGTAAAAAGTCATTATTCCAATTTTTCATAAACAAATTCATTCTGTCTGTTGAAATATATGTTGCAAAGACGGTATTAATTCTTATAAGAACATATGTTGACGCCAATACCGTAGCGATAAACCACGCAATCGAAAACAAATAACTGCCCTTTATAAGATTATATATCACCATTACAAGTGCAAAACACGAAAGCAAACTCAATATTGTAATAATCACTATATTGGTTTTTCTGTAACGTGAATTTGTACAAGCTTTTACAGATGATGCCATTTCAATCCCCCCTGTATCATTAGTAAACTCTTCTTGCTCCTGCGTACTGACTGCGGTAATAATCAGTTTCCATAGACTGATATTTTACCACATCACCTGTTCTCGGTGCGTGAATCATCATTCCGTCACCGGCATAAATACCGACATGGTGAATGTATCCGTTTTGTTCAAAGAATACAAGGTCACCCGGTTGAAGTTCATCTTTATTCACCGCAGTACCGTTCTTAAACTGGTCTTCCGCAACACGATTTACGTTTATGCCAAGCGAATTACATACATACTGAACAAGTCCGCTACAGTCAAAGCCGTCCGGAGTTGTTCCGCCCCATACATACGGCACGCCCAAATACTTCTCAGCCTCGCTCACTATCGCATTACCCTTTTCATTATCGCCTGTAAGCATATGCGTTCTTATAACAGGGTCGCCCGTTGTGTATTCCATTTTATTTCTGTACTTGGCAAGTTGTCTGTAGCCCTTTGTCGCTTTAACTTGTTTCTGAATAATTTTCTTCTTTGTGACTGTCTGCATGTTGCCGTTTTCGTCCTCCTCGTCAACGTCAACCAATTCTTCGTCATAGAAGTACAAAAGTCCCAAAGCCTCGTCCTCATAAACAAAGTAATATGTATCATCCTTATCAAGAATAATTTCATTTATAACAGGCTCTGCCTGAGTTACTTCAAACGTCACGCAATCCTGTGCCTTTTCAACTTTACTTCCACGTCTTAACGCAGTTATATATAAGAAATACTTACCCGGATCAACGCCCTGAATAAGTGCCTCATATTCGTCTTCAACAATCTTGCTCACAACAAGATTTCCGTCCGAGTCATACAAATCGACGTAAAAATCGTGATACTTGTCGGATTCCCATGCGATTGACACATAGTCGTCATCTGTAACGCCGTTATTGTAAGGAGTAACGATATTAACGCCTGTATCGTATGCAGTACCGTAGCTTATAAGCACTTCATCGGCACTCAAAGCTTCGCCGTCATCTGTGATTGAGCTTACGATAAGTCTGTAATCTCTGCCCGTTTTGAATAATTCAGACGGCAATGTAATTTCCGTTGAATCGGTAGTGATATACTCATTTACCGCATATTCATCGTTTTCAACGTCAAACATTTCTATATGATATTCCGTTGCCGCCTGCATAGCAAGCTCAATCACAACGTCATCGCCTTCTTCATAATTATCTTCCGTTACCGGCGAATTGAGTATAGGCGTTGTAACCTCCTCAACAGGTGTTATGCTGTAATCCTTTTGAGGTATTTCAATGGTAGTCTTTTCTTCCGGTACGGCTATTGATGTTGTATCCGCAACTATTTTTGCCTGAATACCGCCCGATAAATCTGTTGTTGTATTCAAACCGATAGGAGATGTGTATTGTGTGTCCTGTACAAGAATATCATTATCGCTTTCAAGCAACTGACGATATACAGAGAACACATCATAACCCGACTGTGTAACCACATCACTTTCATATCCCTTTTCATTCATAAAATCAAGTGACGAAAGCCATGCCGCCGCATTCATATCAGAATCTTCAACGTATACAGTCTTGTTATGCTTACTTCTGTATGAGTTTATCATATCAAGAAGAATCATCGACTTTGAACGTTTTACAGATGTGCTGTCATCAACACCGCGATAACGCGGATTGTACAATATTGAATCAAGATGTCCTTCCGAGTCGGCATAAAATCTGTAACAACGATTATCAAGATAATCCGCTGTCTTTGAATAGTCGTCACCCGACTTCATCCCGTTAAAATCAAAGCTTGAACTGTTTGTGTACAAGGCACAAACTCTGTCTGCCTCAACACCTACCATACAAAATTCCGAATAGTTTGAATCATAAACATACCATTCAAATCCGTATTCTGTCTGGTCAATTCTGTTAGGCTCGCCGAACGTATCAAGAATTGTGCTGACATTCGCACCGACTCTTATTTCTTTTCCGCCGACTGTCACCATTACATTCTGTGCAAAATAATCATATACAGTGTCGATAAGAGTTTCACATTCTTCTTTTGTAAGCTCTTTGTTCGGCTCTGTACCGAATTTTGCTGTAATTATGCCTTGTTTCATCATAAACGCATATGCAATTCTGTTTTCATCATTAATATATGCGTTGTCGTAACATTCATTCAGAATTGAGTTTGCCTCATCTTCATAAATCGTGTAACTGTCGTTGTATGTAATTATTGTTTTGTATAGGATTGTCATAAAATCCTGTTTTGTTATACTTTTCTCTTGTTTTGTCTCTTCGGTATCTTCAAAATTAATATATCCCAACACAATAGGTTTTATTAAATTTGTATCAAGTCCCGTTTCGTCAAGTCCCTGTGGGATTTCGACTTCTTTATCCGTAAGATGTTCATATAAAGCAACTGCCTTATCCAAAGCCTCTGTTTCTGTTATTGCCGAATCGGCAAAAACGGTTAATTTTAAGCTGGGTGTAGCTGTTGACAACATTATTCCGGCTAATATAGCACATAATACTGCCTTCTTCCTGACCTTCAAACACCTCAACTCCTTTTTAACAGATTAATTTACAGTTTACATTATATCAAATGTAACCGTAATTGTCTATAAACAAATTGTTAATTTTTTATGACCAAAATAATGGTTTAATACCTTTATTTTCACAAAAATTTGTGATACAATATCCGTACTATGGTTTTTGGAGGCTTAAATATGAAAAAGGGCATAGCATTTGCAATACTTGCGGCGGCATTATACGCCGTCAACGCTCCGTTTTCAAAAATATTGCTCGACTGC
>UMBL01050898.1_pt1 | contig 16506 bp, 14 predicted proteins | sample 1963951 | NCBI WGS metagenome assembly UMBL01 (sample SAMEA4835940, study PRJEB28245) | human gut metagenome | biome: gut microbiome; material: fecal sample | place: Denmark | collected 2008 | reverse complement strand
GATGTGACTATATGAAGCTTTCCCTGTTTTCCACGCTGCAGGGCTACCGGAAAGAGTACCTTCTCAAAGATATTTTTTCCGGTATCATCATCGCCGCAGTTTCCATTCCTATCTCCATGGGATATGCCCAGATTTCCGGAATTCCGGCGGTATACGGACTGTATGGCTCTGTTCTGCCGATCCTGCTGTTTGCGCTCTTTTCCACTTCAAGGCAGTTTATCTTCGGAGTTGACGCGGCACCTGCTGCCATTGTAGGCGGCGCACTGTCTACCCTTGGCATTGCCGCGGAATCAGAAGCTGCCATGGATTATGTCCCTGCCATTGCACTTTTTGCAGGCCTGTGGTTATTTGTGTTCTTCCTGCTCCATGCGGATAAGATCGTGGATTTCATCTCCACACCGGTAATGGGTGGTTTTATCAGCGGTATCGCAGTCACCATCATCCTGATGCAGATCCCAAAACTGATGGGAAGCCCGGCAGGTTCCGGTGAACTTCTGGAGCTGGCAGAGCATATCTTCGCTGCCGCAAAAAATATCAGCTGGCTTTCCCTCTGCATGGGACTTGGTGCGCTGATACTGATCCGCATATTCAAAAAACTGGCGCCGAAATTCCCCATGGCCATCGCGATCATGGCCCTGGGTGTTCTCTCCACCGTTGTTTTTCATGTGGATGAAAAGGGCGTTGTGCTTTTGCAGTCTGTAGAACGCGGCCTCCCTTCCCTGGTGATCCCGGATTTCGGAAATGTTGATCTGACCCAGGCAGCAGGCCGCGGCCTTATGGTTGCCGTTGTCATTATGGCGGAAACCCTTCTTGCAGAAAACACTTTCGCCTTTCGCAATGACTATAAACTGAACGATCGTCAGGAGATCCTGGCCTGTGCAGCGGGAAACATTGCAGCAGCTGCTGTGGGATGCTGTCCGGTAAACGGCAGTATCTCCCGTACCTCTCTCAATGAACAGTACGGAGGAAAATCTCAGGCAGTTTCCATCACTGCCGGGATCACCATGGCTCTGATCCTTCTTTTTGGCACCGGATTTATCGGATATCTTCCGGTTCCTGTGCTGACAGCCATTGTGATCTCTGCTCTGATGGATGTGGTGGAAACCCATCTGGCTGTACGTCTTTTCAAAGTGAGCCGCACAGAATTTTACATTTTTATGGCTGCCGGTTTCAGCGTGCTCTGCCTTGGAACCATCTATGGCGTTATCATCGGCATCCTGCTCTCTTTCGTAGCTGTGATCCTGAAAGCTACCAACCCGCCACGCTCTTTCCGTGGTATGATCCCGGGCAGAGATGTTTATTTTGATCTTTCCAGAAACCGTTACGCCTATCCCATCAAAGGCGTTGTCATCTACCGTTTCAGTGAGAACCTGTTTTTCGCAAATGTAAAGATCTTTCAGGAAGATATTGAAAACAGCATCCAGAAAGATACAAAAGTGGTGATCGTAGATGCCAGTGCCATCAACAGCATTGACGTTACTGCTGCCGACCGGCTGGATGCCATCTCTGCAAGCCTGAAAAAACGAGGGATCCGTTTTTACCTCACCGAACATTCCACTCAGATCAATGACCAGCTGCGTCAGTTCGGCATCGGCCATATGATCAAGGACGGTATGGTCCGCCGTACCATTCTTGCCGCCTTACATGACGCAGGAATCGAAGCTCCTTATGAACTGGATGTTCCAAAGGAGGACGAGGCAAAACTTCTCCGCCGCAGCATCGCCTTTCTCCCGGCAGAGGAAGAAGATACCCTGGAAGAGTTTGCCTGGGCTTTCGGAGATGATGCGGTAAAAGAGATCGAGGAATCTGTCCATCACATTATCGAACAGTTACATCAGATCCCGGATATTGAACGTCTCTCCGAAGAAGGTCTGGAAGAACTTCTGGATAACTGGCATGGCCTGGGGCTTCTGGATGAAGATGAACTTCTCCGAAGGATCGAGTTACATATGGACGAACTGCCGGAAGAGCTGACTTCCGACCGGAGACTGATCCTTCAGCTTCTGGAAAAACGCCGTGGCAAACTGAAAGAAAAGATCCTAGCCGAACACCCGGAAGTTCTGGAACGGCTGGAACAGCGCAGAAAGAAACTGGAAGAACGGCTGGAGAAACAGAATCCGGAAGCCGTTCAGAAGTGGAAACACTGGAAAGAGGAACATCTCAAAGACTGATTTCTTTATATTCCTCACAGATATTGATAAACTCCTGCATTACAGCGGAAGGCCTGCGGTCTTTTTTCCAGGCAAGAAGGATCCTAGTCGTAAGCTTCTCTTCTTCGATGATCCGGATCGGAAGATCTGTACAGAGGTCTTCCATGGATCTTGGAAAAACGGCAGTCGCAAGGCCTTCCTGCACCCAGAGCATAGCATCTCTGGGATCGTCGCAGACACAGAAAATATCCGGTTGGAGATTTTTTTCTCCAAAGGCTTTCATCAGAAATTCTTCATATCGCCGATAAATAATAAGAGGGCGTCCGGTCAGTTCCTTAAGGCTGATGCCCTCTTTTTTTGTTCCATTTTCCGGGAATGCCGGAGGAAGAACCGCGATCATGGGTTCTTCCGAAAGCTCCAGATAATTTAATCCCTCCAGCTTGATAGGTGTCCGTACTACAGAGACATCAATGATCCCATCCATAAGATAATTCAAAAGTGTAAAAGTGATAGCATCCCGCACCTCAAAGTTTACATCGGAATTCTCTCTGGAAAATCTGGAAATATAAGGCATAATGGTAGTTACTGTGGTGGGCGTGATCCCGATACGTAAGACCTGCTTTTTCCCTGCCTTGGATACTTCCAGCTCTGTGGAACGGACATAATTTAAAATATTCTCCGTCCTGTCATAAAGAAGCTTTCCCGCTTCTGTCAGTGTCACCCCTGCCCTGGTCCGCTCAAAAAGCTTCACATTCAACTCTGCTTCCAGCTGTTTGATCTGGTAGCTTAAGGGCGGCTGGGACATATTCAGTCTTCTTGCAGCTTCATGGATACTTCCCGTTGCCGCGATCTCATGAAAATATTCCAACTGTCTGATCTCCATATCGTTCTCCTTTTAATTGTATATGATACTTTCTGTGATTTCCGCATTCCGTTCCCGGATGATCCGCATCAAACACGCTCTGTCTCTGTTCAAACAAACGGATATCTGCAATCTGCATACTAATGATTTTTTCATTTTTGCAGATACTATGGTTATCTTCCCATAAACTCACATTTTCTTCAATATAAAATTTATATTATAATGCATTAAAAACAATATTATACGTATCATCCCTAAGGGAGTATAATAACAGAGGTTTATTGTAATAAAAAGGAAATGGAGGAAAGAAAAAGAAATGCGAACACTCGCAAAATATCTTCGAAACTACAAAAAAGAAAGCATTCTGGCTCCTTTTTTCAAGTTTCTGGAAGTTGTGTTTGACCTGCTGGTGCCTATCGTCATCGCCCAGATCATCGATGTGGGTATTGCCCATAACGATCACGGCTACATCGTACAGAAATTTTTTATCCTGATACTGATGGCAGCCGCAGGACTGGCAGTCAGCATCACAGCCCAGTTTTTTGCAGCAAAAGCCAGCGTAGGTTTTGCCACAGAAGTACGTCAGGCAGTTTTTGACCATATCCAGAAGCTTTCCTATACAGAGCTGGATACCCTTGGAACCGATACCCTGATCACCCGTCTGACCGATGACGTAAACCAGGTACAGAATGGTGTAAATATGGGCCTTCGTCTTCTTCTTCGAAGCCCGTTCATTGTTTTCGGTGCCATGGTGATGGCCTTTACCATCAACGTGCGCTGTGCGCTGATCTTCGTAGTTGCCATCCCGGTACTGTTCCTGGTTGTCTTTGTGATCATGTTCTTAAGTATCCCTCTTTTCAAAAAAGTACAGGGACGCCTGGATACTGTCACACGCCTTACCAGAGAAAACCTGACCGGTGTCCGTGTGATCCGTGCATTCTGCCGGGAAGATCACGCAGTTGCGGAGTTTGACGAAAGTAACCTTGCTCTCACAAAGCTGAATGAGTTTGTAGGAAAAATCTCCGCACTTTTAAATCCGGCCACCTATGTGCTGATCAATATCGCAACCGTAATCCTGATCCAGACTGCAGGTGTACAGGTCAATCTGGGAAACATGCAGCAGGGTGAAGTCGTTGCCCTCTACAACTACATGGCACAGATGATCGTGGAGCTGATCAAACTTGCTTCCCTGATCATTACCCTGAACAAATCCATGGCCTGTGCAGACCGTGTTGCCGGAATCCTAAAAGTAGACTCCACCATGGCTTACCCGGAGAAAACTTCCGCACCGGCAGCTGCAAAGAACGACTGTGCTGTTGCTTTTGACCATGTGACCTTCTCCTATGCAGGAACCGGCGCACCCAGCCTTTCAGACATTACTTTTTCCGCAAAAAAAGGCTCTACCATCGGAATCATCGGCGGTACCGGAAGCGGTAAATCCACCCTTGTGGATCTGATCGCACGTTTCTATGACGCAAGTTCCGGAACTGTTATCCTGGATGGTCAGAATGTACAGACCTATTCACAGAATGAGCTCCGGGAAAAAATCGGCGTGGTTCCTCAGAAGGCTGCGCTTTTCCAGGGAACCATCCGCGAAAACTTAAGCTGGGGACGGGAAGATGCCACAGATGAGGAAATGTGGGAGGCTCTTACCACTGCCCAGGCCCGTGAGATCGTGGAGAAAAAAGAAGGCCAACTGGATTTCCGTCTGGAACAGAACGGTCGTAACCTTTCCGGTGGCCAGCGCCAGAGACTTACCATTGCCCGCGCCCTTGTAAAAAAGCCGGAGATCCTGATCCTGGACGACAGTGCCAGTGCTCTTGACTTTGCCACAGATGCGGCACTTCGGAAGTCTCTCCATCAGCTTGGCGGAAACACCACCACTTTCCTGGTATCCCAGAGAGCAGCCAGCATCCGCCAGGCCGATCTGATCCTGGTACTGGACGACGGCCAGCTCGCCGGAAAAGGAACCCACCAGGAGCTTGTTTCCACCTGTGAAACTTACCGTGAGATCTTTTTCTCACAATTCCCGGAAGAACGGATCAAATATGAAAAAGCAACCGGAAAGGAGGTCCTGGCATGAGCAAAACAGACAAAAACAGCATGGCAACCTTCTTCAAGGTGCTCCGCTTTATCGGAAAATACCGTTTTCTTCTTGTATTAAGTGTGATCCTTGCCGCAGTTACTGTCATTTTGCAGCTGTATGTTCCCGTACTTTTCGGCTATGCCATTGATGAGGTGGTTGCTGCCCATGAAGTTGATTTTGGCAGAATGGGATTCTATCTTTCCCGTATTCTTGTCATGATCGTGCTTTCCGGTATTGCCACCTGGGTCATGAGCATCATCAACAACCGTATGACCTACCGCACAGTACAGGATATCCGTGCGAAATCCATCCGCCATATCCAGAAACTTCCGCTGTCCTACCTGGACGGACACAGCACCGGTGATATCATCAGCCGTGTCATTGCGGATACGGATATTCTTTCTGATGGTATGCTCCTTGGATTTACACAGCTGTTTTCCGGTATCATCACCATCATCGGAACTCTGATCTTCATGTTTTCCAAAAACGTGTGGATCACACTGATGGTCATTGTCCTGACTCCGGTGAGCTTTTTTGTGGCAAAATTCATCTCCTCCCATTCTTTCCAGATGTTCCGTGCACAGAGTGATGCCCGTGGACGTCAGACTGCACTGATCGAGGAAATGATCGGAAATCAGAAAGTGGTTCAGGCATTTGGCTATGAGAACCGTTCTTCGGAGCGTTTCGCTTCGATCAACGAGGAGCTTCGAAATGCCAGCCAGAAAGCTGTTTTTTACAGCAGTCTCACCAACCCGTCCACACGATGTGTCAACAACATCATCTATGCAGGTGTAGCTCTTGTAGGTGCATTCCTGATCCCGGGCGGTCATCTGACGGTAGGTGGGCTTTCCGTCCTGTTGGCCTATGCTAACCAGTACATGAAACCATTTAATGATATCAGCTCCGTGATTACAGAGCTTCAGAACGCTCTGGCCTGCGCTACCAGGATCTTTGACCTTCTGGAAGAAAAACCGGAAAGCCCGGACCTGTCCGGAACTCTTGATGATGTAAAAGGTGCCGTAGATATCCAGAATGTTTCTTTCCGCTACGAAGAGGACAAACCTCTCATTGAAGGATTTAACCTTCACACAGAGCCTGGCCGACGAATCGCCATCGTAGGTCCTACCGGCTGTGGTAAGACAACTTTTATCAACCTGCTAATGCGTTTCTACGACGTCACCGGCGGAAGTATCTCCGTAGACGGAAAACCGATCACCGAAGTTTCCAGACATGCCCTCCGCGGAAGCTATGGCATGGTTCTCCAGGATACCTGGATCAAACATGGAACTGTCCGCGACAACATCTGTATCGGAAAACCGGATGCTTCGGATGAAGAAGTGATCCAGGCAGCAAAAATGTCCCACAGCTGGGAATTTATCCGCCGTCTTCCAAATGGCCTGAATACCATTCTCTATGAAGACAGCTTAAGCCAGGGACAGAAACAGCTTCTCTGTATCACCCGTGTCATGTTGTGCCTGCCACCGATGCTGATCCTTGACGAGGCAACCTCCAGCATTGATACCCGTACTGAAATGCTGATCCAGGAAGCCTTCGACCGGATGATGCAGGGCAGAACAAGCTTCATTGTTGCCCACCGTCTCTCTACTATCCGTAATGCGGATGAGATCCTTGTCATGAAAGACGGAAGTATCATTGAGCAGGGAAATCACGAGGAACTTATGGCAAAAGGCGGATTCTATCAGAATCTTTATAACAGCCAGTTTGTGAAAGTTTCTGAATAAAATATCGAATTTATAAAATTCAAAAATCTCCGGATCACAGTTTTTCTGTGCCGGAGATTTTTTTATACCATTTTGTTCTATTTATATTTTGACCGGAGAAGCCACTTCTGATCGATCACTTTCAATTCTTCTCCAAACCGGATATGAAGCCTTACTGAGCCTGGAAGCTGCTCCACATGTTCAATGTTTCCGGTTCCGAATTTCGGATGGCTCACATCTTCTCCGATCTCGTAGCGCACAATGCTGTTCCGGGTATTTTCATGCTGCTGCTTTCTCCGGTAAGTATCCCGTACTGTTACTGTCCGGTCATGGATTGGGCTTCGGAGCTTTTTCTCGTAGTCGTGTTTCATCAGTGCTTCCCCTGCTTTATAATATGGCGTTGGCGCCGCGCCGGTCAGGGAACAGCAGTATTTCCAGGCACTTCCGTGGGTTCCGTGCTGCCACTGATACTCTGCGGGAATGTGAAAATTATGCTGCATATAATGGGCATATTCATGTTTGTAAAGATCCAGCCTGTCCTCTTTTTTCAGAGGATTTTTTACCGCATAGCCAATAAACAGCAGGGAAAAATGAAAATGCTCTTTTTCGTGGTAACTGCCTCTTGTATACGATCCAAGAAGGTCCGGCTCCATGCCAAAAGTAATGGGGATCTTCGCTCCATTGAGATGAAATTTTTTATCAAATTCCGCATAAAGGCTGCGGATCTGGGCTGTAAGTACCGGAATCTCTTTTTGCAGAGCCTGTGCAAGTGCCTGGTCGATCATTATTTACAACTCCTCTATATTTTTAAAATACAAACTCTAGTAATATAGCACTTTCTCCCGGAATTGTAAACATCTCCTGAATGTATTTTGCCGGCAGTTATTAAGAACTGCCGGCAATACCCCTTATTTTTATCTCAGGCACAAATCTTCTTTACGCCAATTTCCAGCTGGCTGCCTCTTCTCTTGCATGGATAAAATCTGCATAAAGACCGCTCTGGGCGGAAAGTTCCTCGTGGGTTCCTCTCTGAGTGATCTTTCCTCCGTTTAATACCAGGATCTGGTCCGCATTTCGGACTGTTTTCAGTCTGTGGGCGATCATGATAATGGTCTTGTTATGAATCAGCACATCGATTGCCTTCTGCAGCTCCGCCTCATTTTCCGGGTCCACACTTGCAGTTGCCTCATCCAGGATAATGATCGGCGCATCTTTCAGCATGGCTCTTGCAATGGAAATCCGCTGTTTCTCGCCGCCGGAAAGAGTTCCACCACCTTCTCCGAGAACCGTATCATAACCCTCCGGAAGGGACATGATAAAATCGTGACAGCAGGCAGCTTTTGCGGCTTCCACCACTTCCTCATGGGTGGCATCCTGTTTTCCGAAGCGGATGTTATTTTCGATGGTGTCATTAAAAAGATATACATCCTGGAATACCATGGAAATATTTTTCATCAGGCTGTCCAGCTTGTATTCCTTTACATTGTGGCCGCCTACCAGGATCTCTCCGCCCTGTACATCCCAGAATCTGGCGATCAGATTGCAGAGCGTAGTTTTTCCGCCGCCGGAAGGTCCTACTACCGCAGTGGTGCTTCCTGCCGGGATCTGGATGGAAACGCCATCCAGGATCTTACGGTCACCATAAGAGAAACTTACGTTTTTAAATTCCACAGATGCATCTTCCGGACGGATTTCACTGCCGTCGGTATCCATCGTCGGTGTGTCATCAATAGAATTTGCTTTCCGCATGGATTCCCCAAGCATCTGCAGATTGTCGGACATATTTCCTGCATTTTCCAGCTCCTGATATACCATAAAGGAAGCGATCAGCATCAGGATACATCTGGAAAGATCCAGGCTTCCACTGTAATAAAATACAAGACTTGCCACTGCCAGCGCCGCGCCAAATACCTTTGCAGTTACCTGTCGGATACCGATCCACGGTGTCACAGATCTTGTCAGAGCCAGCGCTTTTTTGCAGCTGTCATCCACTGCCCTGGCTGCTGCCTGATCGTTATCTTTTTCCAGACCATAGGATTTTACCACGCTCATGCCCTGCACATATTCCAGAACAGATTTTACCAGTCCTTCCTGCGCCTGCTGTCTTCCAGGGCCTGTTTTTGCGGTTGCTGCCGTGGAGCATTCTGTTACTGCAAGGTAAACCAGAATACCAATAATAGCGATCACTCCAAGACGCACATCGATCACAAACAGCGCCAGACAGAAAGCCAGAGTATTTAAAAATCCTCCGATCACAATGACCAGACATCTGGACGCATTGTTTTCCACATCCGAAAGTGTAGTAGTAACAACTGCTGTGATATTTCCGAGGCTGTTGTCATTAAAAAATCCCATTGGGATATAGCGCAGACGGTCTCCGATATGGACTCTTTTCTCTGCTGCCATAAAATATCCGGTTTCTGTCTCCGCATTGGTCGCATAGTAAAAGCAGGCCTGCCTTCCCAGCATGGAGATCAGCATTACTGCAAATACCGGAAGAATATGTGCTTCTTTCCCACCTACGATGATATCCAGCGTCATCATCAGCGCCAGAAACTGCAGTGCTCCAAAGACCGCTCCGATAAAGGAAACGATCATGGCTTTTGTAAAAAGTTTTTTCTTTTTGCCTGAAAAGGCGATGATTTCTTTTAATATCCGGATCATTTCTCTTTCCCCCTTATGCCACGTCGCGGACACCCAGATAGGAATTCCACATCTTGCTGTACAGCGGGCAGTTTTCTTTCAACTGCTCATGGGTTCCCTGTGCCTCAATATGACCATCCTGAACCACTACAATGTTGTCCGCATCGGTGATGGTTCCCAGACGGTGCGCGATCACGATCAGTGTCTTCCCTTTTGTCAGTGCGGAGATGGCCTTCTGGATCATGGCCTCATTTTCCGGGTCAATGCTTGCGGTGGCCTCATCCAGGATCACGATCTTCGAGTTTTTCAGCATGGCTCTTGCAATGGAGATCCGCTGCTTCTCTCCTCCGGAAAGATGTCCGCCGCCTTCGCCGCAGATGGTATCATATCCTTTATCCAGCTTCCGGATAAAACCGTCACATCCGGCAGCTTTTGCCACTGCCTCCACTTCCGCATCTGTGGCATTTAATTTTCCCATACGGATATTGTCACGGATGGTACGGTCAAACAGGTAATTATCCTGGGAAACATAGGCGATCTCCTGATTCAGCTGATCCAGAGGGATCTCTTTGATATCTTTTCCCCCAAGGGTAATGTTTCCTTCGGTTACATCCCAGAAACCTGCGATCAGTTTTGCAATGGTGGATTTTCCGGAACCGGATGGTCCGACCAGTGCGGTAACTGTTCCCGGGTTGATGGTAAGGTTTACGCCTTTCAGCACTTTTTCATCCTGGTTACCATAGCTGAAGGATACCTGTTTCAGACAGATCTTCTCATCAGAAAGAGAAGTTTTTCCCTCCGGACGGTTCAGTTCCGGGCTGTCCAGGATACCGTTGATTTCTTTTACGTTGGCACCCACAATGGCAAGCTCATCCACAAAGGACAAAGCCGCCAGAAACGGGCCCGCAAATCCCATGGAAAGGACAATAATGGTGAAAAAATCCGAAGCGGAAAGGCTGCCGTGAGACCACAGAAGAAGTCCTACAGGCAGCACGGTGATCAGGACGGACGGCGTCCAGGTCTGCATGGTGGACATATATTTCTGGTTGTCATGCATCCAGTCCACATAGTACTGTGCGTTCTCTTCCACTGCTCCGGAATATTTTTTATAAGATCCGGCGGACTGGCTGAAAGCCTTTACTACCTGGATCCCGCCTACATACTCGATGATGGCATTTGCCATACGTTTTCCTACTGCAACTGCGCCTTCCCAGCGGACTGCATAGGTTCTTCCGCTCTGGCTCATGATGGCCATACCGATCACAGTTGTGACAAGGGAAGCAAATCCCATTCTCCAGTCCAGTGCAAAAATATATACTGCAATGGCAACCGGTACCAGAAGGTTGGCTGTCATCTCCGGGATCAGATGGGCCAGCGTGGGCTCCATCCCTTCCACACGGTCTACGATGGTTGTTTTATACTGTCCGGATGGAGTATCCAGAATGGTTCCCATTGGCACTCTGGAAAGCTTGGCCAGCATTTTTTTACGGATATCCCGCAGAGTATAGTAGGTTGCTGTATGGGACATGGACGTGGACCATGCAGAACCCACAGACTTTACCAGATAACTGCTCAGAAGAAGACCGCACCATGGCAGGCACTGGCTGAAATCTCCATTTTCCAGAAGAATGCGTATCATCGCCGCAATACTGAAATACGCAGCCATGGTTCCTGCCACACCAAGTACAGCCAGAACTACTGAACCATAAAATTTACTGTGATATTTTTCTGCCCATCCCCATACGACGGATATTGGAGATGGTTCTTTCTTTTTTTCCATATGTATCAACTCCTTTTTGCAGATATCAGATAATTAAACTGACTTCCACTACACTCTTCTGCTTTGTCACGATCCGCTGATTCCCAGTAACCGGAACCATCCGGCAGAATAAAATTCCCTCAGGCTGTTCATATAGGAAATAGCTTTTTCTCTGGGCATATCGTAGCGTACCGTTTCAAACATGCCGTTAAACATGCTGCTCGCCACCATATGGATCAGATTCTCATCCAGTTCTTCCGGCTGATAACCCGCCTCTTTCATTTTTTCCATAAGGACAATGCTGGAATTAACCTCGATCTCTGTGAGTACGTCCAGATAATGTTCATAACGGGTTCCTGCAGAACAGCATACGATCAGTTTAAATGCATCAAAATGATCATAAATATATTCCACCATCCAGGAATGACCTTCATCAGACACCTCCGGAAGTGTCTGCACCTGGTCCTTCACCGGCTGATCTGCAAAGTTTCTCTGGATCGCCCGGTATCTCTCTTCCAGCACTCTGGCCGGTTCTTCCACCAGTACATCAAACAGAGATTCCTTGTCTGTATAATAGCGGTACAGTGCTCCTGTGGTCACAGACAGTCTGGATGCGATCCCACGCATGGAAGCTCCCTGAAATCCTTTTTCCAGAAATTCCTGCTTTCCTGCTTCCAGAAGATCTGCTGCCAGTTTCTCATTTACAGGTCTCATATGATTGTCTCCTTTATTCAATAACGCCGTTATTTAATAACAATGTTATTTTAAGATAACTTTCTTTGTTTGTCAATTGGTTAAGTTAAATAAAACTATCTTTTTTCAAAAATTTCCAGATTTACGAATGGCATGCAAAAAGCAGCTGCTCTCTGCACAGAAATCAATTCTGTACAAAAAACAACTGCTTCATAAATTTACTATATCTTTCTGTTCCATCATTAGCGTAGCATAATTCTCTACGCATCCGAAACCTAATGTCACTGTTGTATTTAACATCTGGCTTTTTTTTACAGACTTTTCGTCAAGCGGATATTCGCAATCCGCTTCGCTACGTAGCTCTACACCAAATAACTGCTCCGCAGTTTATCAGGAGGAGCTTGCACTCCTCCTGATACAAGCAAGTCCCCACCCACTGCTTATTGCTTTTCGCAATTGAAGCAGGGGACTTACTTGATTTGGTTAAACATCCAGCTCTTTTCTTACATCCGGGAACATTTCCACACATCGTTTCAGGATTCCCTGCATGTAAGCAATGGCAATTCCATAATTGGTAATGGGGATTTCCTGGTCCAGCGCACATTTCTGACGGTAGCGCATTTCCCGCTCGTTGAGCATACATCCACCGCAGTGCACGATCAAGTTGTACTTCGTCACATCTTCCGGGAAATCTCTTCCTGAAGAATACTCAAATTCCAGATCTTTCCCCGTATAATTTCGGATCCAGCGTGGAAGCTTGACTGTTCCGATATCATCACACTGCCTGTGATGGGTACAACCTTCCGAAATCAGGATTTTATCTCCGTCTTTCAGTCGGTCAATGGCTGCTGCCCCGGCTGCCGCTGTTTTCAGATTTCCTTTAAATCTGGCAAACAGAATTGAAAATGAAGTGAGCCAGATATCCTTCGGTGTTTCTTTGCTGACCTTTGCAAAAACCTGACTGTCTGTGATCACAAGCTTTGGCTTCTTACCCAGAGTTTCCAGAGTATTGGAAAGCTCATTCTCTTTGATCACAATGGCTGCTGCTCCAGCCTCCAGCACATCCCGGATTGTCTGCTGCTGTGGAAGGATCAGGCGGCCTTTTGGTGCGGCTTTATCGATCGGTACTACAAGAACCGCAAAGTCTGACGGCTCCAGGAGATCTCCTACCAGACGTAATTTCAGATCATCGGTTACTGCAAGAGATGCGATCTTTTCTTTCAGTTCATAGATGTTCTGACCTGTTGCCGCACTGGCGTAAATGAAGGGTTCCTGATTCCGATCCGGAAAATCCGCATTTATTTTCTGATTTTCCGAAAGAAGGTCGGATTTATTGTATACAACCAGGTACGGAATTTCCTTTTCTTTAAAAATGTGGATCAGCTCCTCATCCACATTGGTTTTTCCAAGGGTAGCATCCACAACAAGAACTGCCACATCCACACGGTTCAGTACCTGTTTTGCCTTTCGGACTCGAAGTTCTCCAAGATGTCCTTCATCATCAATACCCGGCGTATCAATAATTACAACCGGTCCCATTGGAAGCAGCTCCATGGCCTTGCTCACCGGATCCGTGGTAGTTCCTTTAACATCGGAAACCACAGCAAGTTCCTGACCTGTCACTTTATTTACAATACTGGATTTTCCTGCATTTCTTCTGCCAAAAAAACCGATATGTACACGGTCTGCTGACGGTGTTTCATTCATTCCCATAATTTTTCCTCTTTTCTTTCAGCATCAGACAGGTCCTCATCCATTCCTGTTCTCATCCACCTGTTTCATATTTCATAAGATCATTCGACCTTTGCTCCCGGCATTATCTGTTGATGTGCAAAAGCTTACGCCTCTGTTCCTGCCCTCTGCTTATTGCTTTTCGCAATTGAAGCAGGGGACTTACTTGATTTGGTTAAACGATCTCAGAATAATCAATTTTTCTGTCTTTAAAATAATATTCTTTATCCCGCTCATTCATTTCTCTCAGCACCCTGCATGGATTACCGACTGCAACCACATTGGAAGGCAGATCCTTCGTTACTATACTTCCGGCCCCAACTACAACATTATCACCAATAGTAACTCCCGGTAACACAACAACTCCAGATCCCAGCCAGCAGTTCTTACCGATATGAACTTCCATATTATACTGATATCCTTTTTCACGAAGCTCCGGTAAGATCGGGTGCCCCGCAGTTGCGATGGTCACATTTGGACCGATCATGGTATAATCGCCAACATAAATATGACCGTCATCTACCAGTGTCAGGTTAAAGTTGGCATAGACATTTTTTCCAAAATGGACATATGCACCTGCCATATTGGCGTGAAGCGGTGGCTCGATATAACAATCTTCACCAATCTCCGCAAACATCTCTTTCAGCATTTCTTTTATCCAGCTGTGTAGGGCGTGTCATATTGAAGTCATAAAGCCTGTCCAGTTTCCTGATCTGATCCTGAAAGATTTCATCGTCATTAGGGAGATATAATTCTCCTGTATGCATTTTTTCTCTCATTGGGCGCATGGCAGCTCCTCCTTTTTGTATGTTTTTTACAAAAAATGATATATGGATTATGTTATCATATCGTATATTTACATACAAGCATGAAATTTCTGAATAATCCGAAGTTTTTTCGTGAATCTGTTATGTTCATATATGATCTGTAGCTTCATCTGCTGTTTCTTTTATAACAAAAAGTAATGATCAGGACGGGATTTTCCAGGCATGTCAAGCGGATATTCGCAATCCGCTTCGCTACGTGGCTCTACACCAAATAACTGCTCCGCAGTTTATCAGGAGGAGCTTGCACTCCTCCTGATACAAGCAAGTCCCCACCCACTGCTTATTGCTTTTCGCAACCCCGCAGGGGACTTACTTGATTTGGTTAAAGAGTTTGGAATATTATAAAAAAAGTCTCTTCCAGAAGGCAGGTTTTCAATCCTTTCTTCTTAAAGAGACTTTTTTGTTTCCATAAATATTATTTATTTCAATGCAGCTCCAGCTTTAAAAGCATCGCCCACCTTTTCGCCAAGACGGATATATGCGTTGTTAAACGGATCAAACGTGATCGGTGCAGCTTTTGCTACATCTACATTTCCGTTTTTGTCCAGAACACGTTCGTCCACGCTGACATTTACGATCTCACCAACCAGACGGCAGGTTTGTTTGTCGTAGCTTTTCAGTTTACATTCTACACAGATGGGAAGCTCTTTGATGATGGTTCAGAATATTTTCGGTTGTTTTGTGACTCTCACTGACACAGATGGAAATTTCCTTATCATCACTGATTCCGCCCCAGGCAGCATTCATAACGTCCGGTTTGCCATCCTCGCCATATGTGGCGATCATTAATACTGGCTGTGGATAGGTATAAGGTTTTGCACCAAAATCTTTTCTCATGACTGTTTCTCTCCTTTATATTCGTTATTGTTGTTATTTTTTATGAATTCCCGCACAAGCTGCAGGCCTCCTAATGGAACACAGAATTTATCTCTGTGCTGTCTGCACTGCTGATACGTTTCTTCCAGATCAAACCACTGTACCTCTTCTACTTCTTCTTTCTGAAGTGTAAGACGATCGATCTCTACCGGATGATCGTAGATATAAACAAAGGCAATCTCTTCATCCAGGAACATTTTTCCATGAAATTCTTTGGCAAAAGATATCGGGAATTTTCCTGCAAACTGCAGATCTTCTGGCACTGCATGTATCCCCAGTTCTTCCTTTAGTTCCCGCAATGCTGATTCCAACGGTTCATCCCCTGCCTGTATGTGGCCTGCAGATGAAGTATCAAATTTTCCTGGAAAAGAATCCTTGTTTCTGGATCTTTTTTGAAGAAGGATCTCTGTTCTTCCATTTTTCCGGCGGATGATCCAGATATGCGCAGTGCGATGGCGGATTCCCTCTGCATGGGCAATGCTCCGTTCTACGGTCTTTCCGGTAGGATTTCCGTTTTCATCTATGATATCAAATATTTCCATTCTTATCTGTCTGCTTCTTTCTCTTATAATTATTCTTAAGTGAATCAGATGATTTTTTATCTGATTACCAAAATGTCTGGGAACTGACAAAATTTACTATAGTATATATTTTAACATGATTTGAAAACAGTTTCCAGTCTGTTGTCGGAAAACCGGCATCTGTATTGCCTGTTTTTCTTTTCTTTGCTATGATATTTCTAACCACAATAATTATTTGACGGGAGGTTGATTTTATGTATTGTATTTCTTTTAATGATATCATTGAACTAAATGGACTACTTAAAGATCAGGGACTTCATTTTCGCATTCATCTTCGTGATGCTTGTGGAAAACAATCCTGTTGGATCGAACCGCTTGGGAATTGTGCATGTGAAGGACATTTTGATGAAATGTATCAGGTTCTGGAGAATTTTTTTGCAGGAAAAAGAGCCTCGATCGAGTATGATGAGAGTAAACTGAATTTCTGGATTTTGTCTGCAGATTGAGGATTCGCCATCCCGCAGGAGACTTGCCCGATTCAGTTTAAACAGATATTATGTGGAAATATAAATATGCCTGTAAACAGCACTCTGTTTACAGGCATAAAAAACTCCCCCTGTTGGACTCGAACCAACGA
>UMBL01016428.1_pt1 | contig 16512 bp, 17 predicted proteins | sample 1963951 | NCBI WGS metagenome assembly UMBL01 (sample SAMEA4835940, study PRJEB28245) | human gut metagenome | biome: gut microbiome; material: fecal sample | place: Denmark | collected 2008 | reverse complement strand
AATAATAGTAAACCAACAATATATGCAGTAACAGGATATGCTGCAAAGACTTTACAAGAGGGTGATACAAAACTTGAGGATGCTAGACCAGTTTCTTCAACTGAAAAAGTATATAAATGGACAGAAAAAGAAGGACAGACAGCAAGTTGTACAGGAACAATATATGGAATATATGATATGTCAGGAGGAACATGGGAAAGAACAGCAGCGATAGTAAATAATGGTAATGATAGTGGAAATCTTAATACTTATGGAAAAGCAATAATGAATGCCTTAAATAATGGAAAAAGCTCTGAATATGTAACTGTGTATCCAACTGGTGAATCTAAAGGACAATCTTTAGATGATGCAAGTAAAGCTAATTATGCAGCAAATACAAAAATATATGGAGATGCAATACGTGAAACTTCAACAGCCGGTTTAGGCCAAACATCATGGTACTCTGACTACTCTTACTTCGTTGGAGCCTACGGTCCGTTTTTCAGACGCGGTGGCAGTTATTGGAATACCAGTGATGCCGGTTTGTTCTATTTCGCTCGTACTACTGGCAATAGCGGTTACGCTGATGGGTTCCGCTCAGTGTTGGTCGCTCAGTAGTATTTTGATATATAAACAGAATGAAGAACTTATCTAGATTAGTATGCAAATTTTTAATATTTTTTTGGATGGTGATATTTGGAAACGAATTAATATTACCATCTTTTTAATTTTAAAAATATTTTTATTTTATGTTCATTAAAAAAATTCCTAAATATCCAAAAAATGGCAAATTAGAGAAGAACAATACCATCAAATTATATTGACAGACGTCATGGAATTATATATAATTGAATTACCGAAGTTCATTAAATATAAAGAAAATAATAGAAAACAAATGAACTCTTGGGTGAAATTTATAGAAAATCCAGAGGTGGTAAAGATGGACGAAAATGAAGAAGTAAAAAAAGCACAAAGGGAATTAGAAAAAATTAGTGGAGATGAACATGAAAGATATTTATCGGAACTAAGGGAAAAATACATATTAGATCAAAAGGCAACTGAGGATGCAGGATATTACAAGGGAATAAAAGCTGTTGCAAAAAAATTATTGCAACAGAAAATATCAATTGAAATAATAAGTCAAACAACAGGACTTACAAAAGAAGAAATAGAAAAATTATAAATTTAATTAAGAAATCGTTTGAAATTAAAATCACTCTAAAATTTAGTAAAGATTTCAATGAAAATATATTGAAAACTGGGTTTAGAGTGATTTTTTTGATTGTTTAAATTTTTTCAAATTTCTTGACAAATCCTACCCATATTGATATTATATAGATACCAAAAAACAAAAGAAAGAGCGCAGAAGGTTGGAAAATTTAATTCTTTCCCAACCAAGTTTGTACCTTGAGAAAGGAAAAATAAAAATGAAAAAAATATATCCAAATCTCTACTACAAAAAAGTAGAAGAAATAACAATAGAAACACTACTAAAAAATAAAATAAAACTACTGATACTAGACGTAGACAACACACTAATAGACTACTATAAAAACTTATCAGAAGAAGTAAAACAATGGGCAAAAGAAATGAAAGGACAAGGAATAAAACTATACATACTATCAAACACAAACAACAAAGAAAAAGTAGAAACAGTAGCAAAAACACTACAAATACCATATAAACACCTTGCAATGAAGCCACTAAAAAGAGGATTCAAATACATACAAAAAGAAACAAAAATAAAACCAGAAAATATAGCAGTAGTAGGAGACCAAATATTCACAGACGTACTAGGAGGAAACAGAAGTAACATGTTTACAATATTAGTAGACCCAATAGACGAAAAAAAAGACTACTGGTACACAGCGTGGAAAAGACCAATAGAAAATAAAATAAAAAATACTTTTAAAGCAAAAGAGGAGAAAAATAAAGATGTATATTAATGAAACACACATAGCATATTATGCAGTATTTGCAATAATAGGACTTTTTGTAGGAATGTTTGTAGACTGGATGAACAAAAGATTGCCAGACTATAAAAAAGTCTTTTCAAAAGAATTATTTACAGAATATTTTGCAGAATTCAAACCAAATTATATATTAATGTTTGTAACTGCGGCAATATATGTAGCACTATTATATTTTTATGGAATAAAAAACACGTTCATAGCGAACTTAGATTTAATAAAATATCTAATATTAACACCAATGTTATTATCTGCATTTGTTATAGATTACAAATTACAAATAATACCAAATAGACTAAACTTAACAATGTTCGAAATAGGCTTAGTAATAGCATTTCTATATGGATTATCAGATGTAGCAATAACAATAAATATGGCACTAGGAATGCTTGCAGGAGGAGGAATATTCCTACTTATAACATTAATAGGTGGAGCAATATATGGAAAAGAAGCAATGGGATTTGGTGATGTAAAACTAATGGGAGCATTAGGATTATACTTTGGCTTATCAAATATAATTGCAATAACACTTGTTTCATTCTTAATAGGAGCAATATTAAGCGTAATATTATTAGCAACAAAAATCAAAAAAATGGATGAATACATACCATTTGGACCTTTTATAGTAATAGGAACATTCGTAAGTATATTTGTACCATTCGAAACAATAAAATATGCATTACTAATGTTCTTTACATTAGGACTATATGCAAAATAAAAATTCGGGATTTGGGGACGGGTCTTTAATCCCTAAAAAGTTCAAAATAAAACTTTTCAGGATTGAGGGATGTACCTTTAATTCCTAAAAAGTTCAAAAAAATTTTTCGGGATTAAAGACCCGTCCCCAAATCCCGAAAAATTAAAAAAGGGGGAAGTTTACAAATGAATCAAAAACTTCAATGGCTAAGAAATAAAATGTCAAGTTTAGACATGCAGGGAATAATAATATCAAATCCGATAAATATAAAATATCTAACAAATATAGATGCAGAGGGAACTTTAGTTATTACACCCAAAGAAAATATGTATATAACAGACGGAAGATATATAGAATATGTACATAGTATATTGACATTGTTTGACGAAATAATAGTTTATGATGTAAATGATTTATCAAAAGATGATTATGAGAATATCTTTATGTTTTGTGAAAATGTTGGTTTTGAAGAGCATTACATATCATATGCAACATATAAAGAATATATAAGAAAGTACAAAATACATAATTTTGTAGAAACAGAATATATAATTGAAAAGCAAAGAATGATAAAAGATGATGAAGAAATTAGCAACATTATAAAAGCATGTAATATTACAGATGACTGCTTTAAATATATTTTAAGTTATATAAAACCAGGGATGACAGAAAAGCAAATAGCAAAAGAAATTGATGATTATTATATTGAAAGAACAGACGGAACATCATTTGATACAATAGTTGCATCAGGTGAAAATTCATCAAAACCACATGCAGTTCCATCAAACAGAAAAATACAAGAACATGACATAATTACAATAGATATGGGATGTAAAGTTAATGGATATTGTTCAGATATGACAAGAACATTTTTTGTTGGCGAGCCGACTGAAGAAATGAAACGAGTTTATGACCTAGTTTTAAATAACCAAGAGTTTGCGTTAGACCAATATAAAGAAGGTGCAAGTACAAGACAGGTTACAAAGATGGTAGAAAATGACTTTAAATTAAATGGATATGATTTAATTCATAGCCTAGGTCATGGTGTTGGTTTAGAAATACATGAGCCACCATATGTAGGAATTAGACATGATACAAATTTAAAAGAAAATATGGTTGTTACAGATGAACCAGGAATCTATATTCCAGGAAAATTTGGTGTTAGGATAGAAGATACAGTCCAAATAACTAAATTTGGATGTGTAAGTTTAACTAATTCAGAAAAAGGTTATGTTATTATTTAGTAATGCTATTTTTTGGGGACAATTTTACTAAAAGAAGTTAAAAAATGGACTATAAATTATAACCAATAGTGGTTTGGACAAAACGATATTTTCCCAAAAGGGTTGATTTTTCTTAGAATATGTAGTAAAATAAAAAAGTAAAAAATAAAAATTATGAGAAAGCAAAGCAAAAAAGACTTGGCATCCTAAGTGGATGGCAATGAATAGCAAAGCAAGAGAAGGGAGAAATAAAAATGGCAGGAGTATACTCAGCAGGAGATTTTAGAAACGGAACAACATTCGAAATGGAAGGAAACGTATTTAGAGTAGTTGAATTTCAACACGTAAAACCAGGAAAAGGTTCAGCATTTGTAAGAACAAAATTAAAAAATGTAATAACAGGAGCAACATTAGAAAAAACATTTAACCCATCAGATAAATATCCAGGAGCAGAAATTGAAAAGAAAGCAATGCAATATTTATATGCAGATGGAGATTTATATTATTTTATGGATAATGAAACATATGACCAAATGCCTTTAAACAAAGATACATTAGGAGATTGCTTAAAATATTTAAAAGAAAATATGGAAGTTACAATTCTTTCATACAAAGGTAAAGTATTTGCAGTTGAACCTCCAACATTTGTTGAATTAGAAGTAACATATACAGAACCAGGATTTGCTGGAAACACAACAACAACATCAGGAAAACCAGCAACATTAGAAACAGGTTTAGAGTTACAAGTTCCAATGTTTGTAAATATCGGTGATGTATTAAAAATTGATACAAGAACATGTGAATATATGGAGAGAGTATAGAATATGAATGAACAAATTGAAAAACTTTTAAAAGAAGTTGAAGAATTAAAAGAAAATCAAAAAAAGATGACAAAAAAAATGGATAAAATGCAACAAATTATAGACCAAATACAAGAAGATATATATGAATTTGGAGATCCATATGAAGATGAAGAAGACGGATGTGCAGGAAACTGCTGTGGATGTTCAGGATGTGAAGATACAGAAAAATAGGAATATAAGAGAGCATTAAAAGTATTATCGAAAATTTGGATAATGTTAATATAATATAAAAAGATTGTAAGTTAAATTATATAGTTACTTACAATCTTTTTTTCTAAAAATAATTTAATGGATTTACATATTCATTATCAATTCTAAAACCGTAAATGTAGATGGCATCCTGTTGTAGAGCCATTGGTTGGTTTTCCAGTACTATCTTTATATGGATTACCAGGAACACCATAAACATATTTTGGTCCAACATATCCAATAACTTGACCTTGCTTTACAAAATCACCAACTTTAACAATAAAATTAGGGGAAGCATGACAATAAGTAACTTTGAGATTATCAAAAGAAAGAGTGATGGTATAACCGCCTGCTCCAAGGAACGAACAGAAGGTAATTTCACCATCATTTATAGCAACAAATTTTGTACCTTCGGGTGCAGGGATATCTGTACCATGATGAAAACCAGAAGTACCGCCAGTCGGAGACTTCCTTGGCCCAAACGGAGAACTTATAATTGTATATCCTGGCAGTGGCCATAAAAAACCATCAGGATTAAAGCCAAGTATTTCTTTATTTGATGAATCTACTGAACTAATGTTATTGTTTTGGATTATTGGAATAAAAAATATTGATATAAATATTGAAAATAAAATAATTATGAATAGAATTTTTTTAAATAAATTTGTAATATAAATCACATCCTTTTTGGTATAATATTGTATGGTTGAAAAAATAATGAAGTGTGTTTGTAAAAAAAATGTTTGTGGAAATTTTGAGATTTGAAGACTTGAATATAAAATACGTATATATTTATAACACAAAATTGGAGAAAAAACAAGAGAAAAATAATTGAAAAATATAGAAATTTTGAAGATATAAGGGATATAAGAAAATTGAATTATACAAAAAAATTACAAAACTATTAAAATTTTATTACAAAATAAAAAGAACTATAAAAATTTTTTGCATAATACTTGTCAAATGAAAAAAAGTATGTTAAGATAATAAATGTCTTCAGGAAAGACATTTATTAAATTATAGGGGTATAGTGTCAATGGTAGCACATCGGTCTCCAAAACCGCCTGTGAGGGTTCGAGTCCTTCTACCCCTGCCAATGAGTATAAAAGGCTTGATTACACAATTATAATCAAGACTTTTTATTTTTTGTTCATTTTAAATTTGACATCTTAAAAAAAAATGATATAATAATATATATTGAACAGCAAACAAAAACGAGGAGGAAACCATGAAATTAGGAATAGTAGGATTACCAAATGTAGGAAAAAGTACATTATTTAATAGTATAACAAAAGCAGGAGCAGAATGCGCAAACTATCCATTCTGTACAATAGAACCAAACATAGGAGTTGTAGCAGTACCAGACGAAAGACTAGACAAACTAACAGAAATGTACAAGCCAGAAAAAACAACACATGCAGTAATAGAATTTGTAGACATTGCTGGATTAGTAAAAGGAGCAAGTAGAGGAGAAGGACTAGGAAACAAATTCTTATCACACATTCGTGAAACAGATGCAATAGTAGAAGTAGTAAGATGCTTCGAAGACTCAAATGTTGTGCATGTAGACGGAAGTGTAAATCCAATAAGAGACATAGAAACAATAAATCTAGAATTAATATTTGCAGACATAGAAACAGTAAATAAAAGACTAGACAAAGCAAGAAAAAATCTAAAAGCAGATAAAAAATATCAAGAAGAAATAGACTTACTAGAAAAAATACTAAAAGTTCTAGAAGAAGGAAAATCAGCAAGAACAATTGAATTTAACGAAGACGAACAAGTACTTGTAAAAGACATGTTTTTATTAACAACAAAACCAATTTTATATGTAGCAAATGTATCAGAAGACCAATTAGAAGATGCAGAAAATGACGAATTAGTAAAACAAGTAAAAGAATATGCATCAACAGAAAAAGCAGAAGTTATTCCATTATGTGTAAAAATAGAAGAAGAACTTTCTGGACTAGAAGATGACGACAAAAAAGAAATGCTAGAAGCATTAGGATTAGAAGAATCAGGCTTAGATAAAGTTATAAAAAGAAGTTATGACTTGTTAGGATTAATGTCATTCTTAACTGCTGGAGAACCAGAAGTAAGAGCGTGGACAATAAAAAAAGGAACAAAAGCACCACAAGCAGCAGGAAAAATACACTCAGACATAGAAAGAGGATTTATAAAAGCAGAAGTTGTATCATATGATGATTTAATTAGAGAAGGGTCAATGGTTGCAGCAAAGGAAAAGGGACTTGTTCGTTCTGAAGGAAAAGAATATATTATGCAAGATGGAGATATTGTTTTATTTAAATTTAATGTATAAAATTACTAAAAATTAGCAATATAAAAATATATAAACTTTGTAATAATTCTGTAATATTTTTGTGATATAAATGTAAAATAAAAATAGTAAAAACATATTGACTTATTAAATTAGAAAGTATAAAATTATATTAGTAGTTAAGAGGTTGCAATCAAATAAAAAAAGTGGTATAATTTCTTTTGATTGTAAAATAATATGGGTAAATAAAGGAGAGAATGGTATGAAAAAAACAAAAATAGTAAGTATAGTTTTAATCGTAATGATAGTAATAGCTATGTTGTTCACAGCAAAAAGTGTATTTGCTATTACAGATTTAACAGGAACAGCATTAGGTAATAATAATGTAGATGACAATAATATAGCAGGAACTGGAGGTACAGGAACAAGCAAACCTTCAAATAATGTTTTAAATAACACAACAAACAATCTTGTTTTAACAACAAACAATACAAGTACTTATAACAACTCATCATTACCAAAAACAGGTGTAGCAGATTCTATGCCAGTTGCAGTATTAGTAGTTGTATTAGGTATATCAGGAGTATATGCTTACAAAAAAATGCAAGAATATAAAAATATCTAATAAATATAAATGTATCCAAAATTACAATATATAATATAAAAAAGATAAAGGAATTTTACGAAACTCCTTTATTTTTTTTATTATTTTGTATATAATAGGAAAGAAAAAACAAAACTTTAATAAAATAATTGCAAATTTATTAAAAAAATACCAATGAACACAATGAAAAGGAGAGTTACAAAATGAATGAAAAACAAGCACAAAAAAGAATAGAAGAATTACGAAAACAAACAGACTATTATGCACAAAAATACTATGATGATGATGCACCAGAAATATCAGATTTTGAGTATGATATGTTAATGGTAGAATTGCGCAATTTAGAAAAAAGTTACCCACAATTTTTATCAAAAGATTCATTAACACAAAAGGTTGGCGGACATGTAAAAGAAGGATTTGAAAAAGTAACACACGAGGTTCCACTTCAAAGTTTACAAGATATTTTTAGTTTTGAAGAAGTAGAAGAATTTTGCCATAAGATGGAAGAAAAGGCAAAAGAAAATGGAATAGAAAAAGTAAAATATGTAGTAGAAACAAAAATAGATGGTTTATCTTCTGCACTTGAATATAAAGATGGAAAATTTGTAAGAGGTGCTACAAGAGGAAATGGACTTGTAGGAGAAGATGTAACACAAAATTTAAAAACAGTAAAAACAATTCCTATGGAAATAAATGATAAAATAGATATAACAGTGCGTGGCGAAGTATTTATTTCTAAAAAAGATTTTGAACAAATGAATCAAGAAAGAGAAGAAAATGAAGAAGAACTATTTGCAAATGCACGTAATGCAGCAGCAGGGTCACTTCGTCAATTAGACAGTAAAATAACAGCAACAAGACCACTTGATATCTATATATTTAATGTTCAAAAAATAGATGGAAAAGAATTTAACTCACATTTTGAAGAACTTGAATACTTAGAAAAAATTGGATTTAATGTAAATCCTGTACGTATACCATGTGAGACAATAGAAGAAGTAAAAGAAGCAATTAGAAAAATTGGAGAAATGAGAGAAAACTTAACATTTGGAATAGATGGAGCAGTTATAAAAATAGATGATTTAAGATTTAGAGAAATATTAGGAACAACAGTAAAAACACCAAGATGGGCGATTGCATATAAATATCCGCCAGAACAAAAAGAAACACTATTAAAAGACATAGTTTGTCAAGTAGGAAGAACAGGCGTAATTACACCAATGGCAATACTAGAACCAGTAAAACTTGCAGGATCAACAATATCAAAAACAACACTACACAACGAAGATTTTATTAAAGAAAAAGGTCTAAAAATAGGTGACACAGTAGTAATACAAAAAGCAGGAGATGTAATACCAGAAATAGTAAAAGTTGTTGAAGAAAAAAGAACAGGTGAAGAAAAAGACTTTAAAATGCCAAGAGTATGCCCAGTATGTGGAGCAGAAGCAGTAAGAGAAGAAGGAGAATCAGCAGTAAGATGTACTGGAATAGAATGTCCAGCAAAATTATTTAGAAACTTAGTTCACTTTGTATCAAGAGAAGCAATGAATATAGACGGACTTGGAGAAAATATAATTCAACAATTATTAGACAGAGAATTGATTCATAACATATCAGATATATATGAATTAAAATTTGAAGACATTGCATCACTAAAAAAGAATGGAAAGAAATTTGCACAAAACTTAATTGACAGTATTAATGCAAGTAAGGAAAATGATTTATATAGATTAATAACAGCGTTAGGCATTAGACATGTTGGAGGAAAAGCATCAAAAATGTTAGCAAGAAAATACAGAACAATGGACAATCTAGCAAATGCAACATTTGAAGAACTAAGTGAAATAAAAGACATTGGAGAAGTAATGGCAAATAGCATAAGAGAATTCTTTTTACAAGAACAAACAGCAGATTTGCTAAATAAATTAAAGTTAGCCGGTGTTAACATGAATTGCTTGGAAGAAGAAAGCATTGACAAACGATTTGAAGGAAAAACTTTTGTATTAACAGGAAGTTTAGAAAAATATACAAGAAAAGAAGCAGAAAATATAATTGAAAGACTTGGCGGAAAAACATCAGGTTCTGTATCTAAAAAAACAGATTATGTTTTAGCAGGTGAGGATGCAGGAAGTAAATTAACAAAAGCTCAAAGCCTTGGAGTTACAATTATTTCAGAAGATGAATTTGAGAAAATGACTGTTTAATTACATTGAAAGAAATGGAGAAGATTATGGAAGAAAAATATACATTTGAAATGATGTGGGAAGACTTGAATAATGGGTATCAAATTTTTTACACATATGTACGAAATAGATATTTATTGTTTAAAACCGCACCAAATTGCTACACACAAAAGTTATTAACAGACCACAAGAAAAATCCACAACCTAAAATGTCAATGCTTACATTAAAAAGGGTTAAGGAGATGTTTCCTGATATGGAAGATATTGAATATAAGATAATAAGTGATAACTAATCAAAGAAAAAATCATATAAAATAAAAAGGAAAAAAAATGAAAAAAATATTAGCAAAAAAACTAAATTATGGAGATACAATTGGGGTAGTAGGAGTATCAAATAGTTTGAAACTAAACAATAGATATGAAGATTTAAAAAAAGCAGAAAATTTTTTACTAAGTAAAGGATTCAAAATAAAAAAAGGAAAATATATAGAAGAAGACTATTATGGCTCAGCAGGAACAAATAAACAAAAATCAGAAGACTTAATGGAAATGTTTAAAGATGATGAAGTTAAAGCGATTATCTGCTTAGAAGGTGGACAAACTTGTAATACTTTTATTGATTTATTAGATTATGAAGAAATAAAAAAACATCCTAAAATAATTACAGGATATAGTGATATAACTGTTTTATTACAGGCTATTTACAAAAAAACTGGATTAGTAACATTTCATGGTGAATCATTTATACATTTTGGCGAAAATGATGCAGAAGAAAAATATAAGGAATTTGAACAAACTTTTATAAATAAAAAGATTGGAAAATTTGAAACCGGAATAAAAAAAGTAATAAGAAGTGGAAATGTAGATGGTGAATTAGTTGGAACAAATCTGGGATGTATGATGTATTTAATTGGAACAGAGTATTTCCCAGATATGCAAGATAAAATTTGGCTAATTGAAAGTTATAGGACATCACCAAATGAATGTCAAAGAAGATTTGCTCATTTGAAACAAATTGGTGTTTTTGATAAAGTAAAAGGAATAGTTATAGGATATAATTATGATTTACAAAAAGATGGAGAAGTATATCCACAAATGGAAGATATATTACTGGAATATACAAAAGAATATAAATTTCCGATTATAAAGTGTAATGATTTTGGTCACAAAATGGTAAATGGTGTTATACCAATAGGCGTAAATGCAAAAATTGATACTGATAATTGCAAAATAAAAATAGAAGATAATTTTTTAGAAAATTAAATTAAGGGATAATAAGAGCGACTATTTAAATCAAAAGATTAATTTGACACATATGTAAAAATATGGTAAAATTTATTTAGTATTCGTGGGTACAGCGAAATATAATAAATGTGCCATTTTAGTATAAAATACTGACATTTCGGTATTTTACTAAAATAATAGGAGACAACTATGAAACACATGAAACGGTATTGGATAGTAATTTTAGCTATTGTGTTAACTTTAAGTTTAGCTATTGCGTTAACTTTAAGTTTAGCTGGATGTGGGGAGGAGACAGTTGTTAAGGAGGAAAACTTAGAAGAACTTAATCCTCTCAGGGGGAATACTTTGGAAAAGACACATGAGCTTGAAGGATTTCAATTTATAACTACATATGATACGGGTAGTTATGATTTAAGCAGATGGAGAATAACAGATTCCAAAGTAGTTAATATGACTGCCAAAGTTTCGGGAGCTCCAGAAGGAGCAACTGTGTTGATTGAACATGTACACATAGACATGTCTTTAAAATCAACATCTGCTCAGCTTGACGGCCTTTCACAAGATAATATGGATGATTCATATCATGGAACATCACAAGATGGATTTTTCATAAGTGAAAAATATCCATATCAAAATCAATTTGCTATAGAAGGTTATAGTAAAGATTTGATAGATGGATGGACGTTTGTATGTGGTGAGTATGGAACAGGATCAGTATCACAAAAAAGACTTACTGAAAACAGTTTAGTTCAAGATGGTAATGTATATGCAAATAAGATGCAAGTTGTGTATGATATACTTATTAAATATGCAGATGAAGAGTATTATCATGTTGTATCTGTTTTGGATGAGTTTCTTATTCCTGTAACAGATGATGGTGTCCAAACTGAAATGGAAACAGAATATCAATAGTTGTATGCCCAGTCTATATTTTATAGACTGGGCATTATCCATGTTAATATTTAATAAATTTATTGTATTTTAATAAAAGTATTTACAAATTAAAAAGAAATGTTATAAAATATATTTGAAAATTAATAGATAGATATAAAAAATGTATATGAGGAGAAAAATTAATGGCTGTAATTATAGATGGAAAAGAATTAGCAAAAAAAATAAGAGCAAATTTAAAAATAGAATGTGAAGAATTAAAGAAAAAAAATATAAACTCAAAATTAGCAGTAATAATGGTAGGAGAAGACCCTGCATCAAAAGTATATGTAAGAAATAAAAGCAGAGCATGTGAAGATGTTGGAATAAAATACGAAGAATATTTACTAGACTCAAAAATAACTCAAAAAGAATTAATAGAACTAATAGAAAAATTAAACAACGACAAAACAATAAATGGAATATTATTACAAAGTCCAATACCATCAAATTTAGATATAAATGAAGCATTTAGAACAATATCACCAGAAAAAGATGTTGATGGATTTAATCCGTTAAATGTCGGAAAATTAGTTTTGAATCAAGACACATTTGTATCTTGTACACCATACGGAATAATGAAAATGTTCGAAGAATATGATATTGACTTAACTGGTAAAAATGTGGTAATATTAGGAAGAAGCAACATTGTGGGTAAACCATTAATACATTGTTGCTTAAATAAAAATGCGACAGTAACATCATGCCATTCTAAAACACAAAATATTGCACAAAAAGCAAAAGAAGCCGATGTGTTGATATCAGCAATTGGAAAAGCAAACTTTGTAACTGCAGATATGGTAAAAGATGGTGCGGTTGTAATTGATGTAGGAATAAATAGATTAGACAATGGCAAAATTACAGGTGATGTTGATTTTGAAAGTGTAAAGGAAAAAGCAAGTTATATTACACCGGTTCCTGGGGGAGTTGGACCGATGACAATTGCAATGCTTATGAACAATGTTATTAAGGCTACTAGAAGACAAAATGGAATGGTAGATTAAAATATTAATTGAAATAAGGCATTAAATAATAAAAAGTATAATAAGTGGGACACAAAATATTTGTGTCTTTTTTGCGTTTTAGAGCAATAAGATTATTAAATGAAAGTTGTTTAAAATTTATTATTGTTAAATAACAGTGAAAGTAAAAAGAAAGGAAAATGAAAATGGGAGATTTAGAAAATAAAAAATATTGGATTTGGTTTAGTCTAATAAAAGGGTTAGGATGTGTAAAAAAAAATAATTTGCTAAAAATATATGGTACGCCAGAAGAAATATATAAATTGAGTAAGAGAGAACTATTAAAAGTAGATAGAATAGGTGAAGAAACAGTTACAAATATTATAGAAGCAAAAAACGAAAAAATATTAAATTATCATATTAAATATATGGAAGAAAATAATATTGATATTATCCACATCTGTGAAAAAAGTTATCCACAGGCATTAAAGCAAATTTATGATGCACCAGTAAGTTTGTATATTAGAGGAAATAAAGAAATACTAAATGGAAAAAATATTGGCATTGTGGGATGTAGAGAGTGTACAGATTATGGAAAAAAGGCGGCAAAATATTTTGCTTATAATTTATCAAAAGAAAAATCTGTTAATATTGTTAGCGGTTTGGCTAAAGGTGTGGATAGTTATGCACATTGGGGTTCAGTTGGAGCCAATATTGAATGCGAAAGTACTAAAAACTGTGGAAACAAACAGGAGAGCTGTGGAAAAATAAATAATAACTGTGGAAAGATAAATGATGACTGTGGAAAATTAAAAAATGATTGTGGAAAAACAATTGCAATCCTTGGAAATGGCTTAGATATGATTTATCCAAAAGAAAATATAGAATTAGCAAATGAAATAATAAGAAACGGAGGGGCAATTATTTCAGAATATCCATGTGGTACTAAACCAGACAAGATGAACTTTCCTGCAAGAAATAGAATTATAAGTGGACTAAGTAAAGGAATAATTGTTATAGAAGCAAAAGAAAAAAGTGGAACATTAATTACAGTCGATTTTGCTTTAGAACAAGGAAGAGATGTTTTTGTTGTTCCTGGAAATATTAATTCAATAAATTCTGTTGGTACAAATGACTTAATAAAACAAGGTGCGAAAATGGTTACTTCCTATGAAGATATAAAATAAAAGCCACCCTTAGAAAGGGTGACGTAGATTTTGACTATTTACCGTAAATCAATTTTATAATATATATAACAATCAAAATGATAAATAGGATCAAAAAAGTAATGGCAAAAACTATAATAAAGGTTATTAAAAATGTAAAAATAACATTTCCATTAGTAGCCTTTGCTATTTCTGCTATGGCAAAGCAAAATGCTAAAATAGTAGGAAGAAGTATTAATAAAAAAAGATACAACTCCTTATTTCCCTTTACATCATCATTATACCATGCCCGAACAATTTTTATCATAATTTTTCCTCCTTAAAATTATTTATCCTCCTGTGGGAGCGAGGAAATTCATATAATAAGTTAAAAATATTATATCACAAAAAATGAAAATATCAACAAACATATGTTTACAAAACGAAAATAAAATGATATAATAATTATAGTTCAAAAATGTTACAAATTAAGAAAATTGCATAAGCAGAAATGTAATAAACAAATGGGGGTGGATTATGCAAAATACAGAACAACATATTTATATAGCAATAGACCTAAAATCATTCTATGCGTCAGTAGAATGCCAAGAAAGAGGGCTAAATCCATTAACAACAAACTTAGTAGTAGCAGACAATAGTAGAACAGAGAAAACAGTATGTCTAGCAGTAACGCCATCACTCAAACAATATGGAATAGGAGGCAGAGCCAGACTATTCGAAGTAGTACAAAAAGTCAAAGAAATAAATATAGAAAGAAAAATAAAAGCACCAAATTGTAGATTTACAGGAACGAGTTATGATGATACAGCTTTAAAAAAGAATCCTGATTTGGAACTATCATATATAATAGCTCCACCGCGAATGAAGTATTACATGCAATACAGCACAAAAATATATAATATTTACCTTAAGTGGTTTTCAGCAGAAGATATTTATGTATATTCTATTGATGAAGTATTTATTGATGTAACACATTATTTAAAAACATATAATATGAGAGCAGGAGAACTAATAACAAAAGTAATTCAAGATGTTTATGACAATACAGGAATTACGGCAACGGGTGGAATGGGAACCAATTTATACTTGGCAAAAATTGCCATGGACATAGTTGCAAAACATGCGCAACCAAATAAAAATGGAGTAAGAATAGCAGGATTGGACGAAAAGTTATATAGAAAATTACTTTGGACACATACACCTATTACTGATTTTTGGAGAGTAGGAAAGGGAACTGCCAAAAAACTTGAAAAACATGGGATTTATACTATGGGTGATGTGGCAAGAACATCTATAAAAAATGAGGACTTATTATATAAATTATTTGGAATTAATGCAGAGTTGTTAATTGACCATGCTTGGGGATATGAACCAGTAACAATAGAAAGTATAAAAGCATATAGACCAGCATCAAATAGTATTTGTTCAGGGCAAGTATTGCATTGTCCATATAATTATGAAGATACAAAAGTAATTGTAAAAGAGATGACCGAATTATTAACATTAGATTTAGTTGAAAAAAATTTAGTAACAAATCAAATTGTATTAACAATTGGCTATGATGTTGAAAATATAACAAATAGAAATATTAGTTATAATGGAGAAGTAACAACAGATAGATATGGACGCAAAATTCCGAAACATGCACACGGAACTATTAATTTGGACCATCAAACATCATCAACTAAGATTATAATGGATGCAACAATGAAATTATATGAAAGAATTATAAATAAAAACCTAATTGTTAGAAGAATAAATATTACGGCGAATAATGTAATAAGTGTGAGAAATGCTGAAAATAAAAAAACATTTGAACAAATTGATTTATTTACAGATTATCATAAAAAAGAGAAAGAACAGCAAGAAGAAAAAAAGGAAAGAAACTTGCAAAAGGCGGTAATTGATATAAAAAATAAATATGGTAAAAATGCTATTATTAAAGGAATGAATTTGCAGGATGCAGGAACTACTATTGATAGAAATAATCAAGTTGGTGGGCATAAAGCATAGAAGTGGTAAAGTAATGTGAATTTAGTTTTGGGCATTGGGAAAGGATTGAAATTATAAATGAAAAAAGATAATTATAGTGATATTATACATTTGCCTCATTATGTTTCTAAAAAGAGACCACAAATGAGCATAGAGCAAAGGTCTGCACAATTTGCACCTTTTGCTGCTTTAACTGGTTATGAGGATGAAATTGAAGAAGCGGGGAAAGAG
>UMBL01012178.1_pt1 | contig 17365 bp, 16 predicted proteins | sample 1963951 | NCBI WGS metagenome assembly UMBL01 (sample SAMEA4835940, study PRJEB28245) | human gut metagenome | biome: gut microbiome; material: fecal sample | place: Denmark | collected 2008 | reverse complement strand
TAAGGGTATCCCCTTCGACTGAAAGAGTGAGTCATTCCATAATACTTAAGCAAAACTTGTTCCAAGAATTTTTTAGGCTTGTTATCATCATAAATACTGATTTTAAGGGATTTAACTATTAGTAAACTTAACAACTTTTATATATTTTACACAATATAGGACAGTAAATGGACAGTGACAGCATAATTGAAGAGTGAACAAAAAGAGGTATAAAAATACCTCTTTTTTGCATAACTATCTATTTTTTAGAACTTAGTTGAAACAATATTGTCTACCCTTCCATAAAATAGAAAATCTATTTAAATCTTAACCATCTCTTACTTATGAAAACTTTAAAATATTTGAACTTTGTATCTGAATCTGGAATCGAGAATTCGAAGCTTTTTTAGTCCCATTTTTCCATATATCTTCTGATTCAATTAATGGACCCACATAACGATTATCATCTTTGTCATAATAATCAATACCAATATATATGTGCATGATGTCATGACCTGTAGTATTTTCAAAATTCCCTATGTAGCGTTTCTCATTTCCTGATACACGTGATCCAGTTTCAACTACTAAGTTTTTAGGAGCAAGGGTATCTACTAGTATACCGTAAACTCTATTAAATTCTTTTACAGCTTTACCATCTTTCAATATGCCTCTAATCGATTTCCTTCGCAAAGAATGCCGCTGCTTTTTTTAAGAAATCATTTTTCTTTTCAAGATCTGCCTTTTCTTGACGTAATTTACGAACTTTCTCCGTGAGTTCAAGCTGTGATTTTTCTTTATTATTAGTTTGGCATTCTTTGCGATAATGTCGTACCCAATTAGAGATTGAGGCTTGGAATACGCCATATTCAGCAGCTAAGCTTTTTAATGTTTGTTCGTCTTGAATGTACAGTCGAACAATTTTTTTGTTGTGTTTCGTCTGGATAGTGTTTCATGTTATGTCTCCTATTCTAATGAATATTTTAACTTATTAGGTAGGAGTGTTACAAATTTACTATACCAGAACACCCATATTAAAACAGAAATCATATCTAGATAGAATTTATCTAGTTAGAACTAGCTAAATTTTTGAGTTTTCTTAAGGCCTAGTTTGATAAGATTTTGTTTTACTTTATCCTGGTATAGCATGATACCAATATCTTTTGACCTTCTATTACAATATTTAATAAAAAAATTGAATAAGTTGGACAAAAAAGGGAAAGTTTTCCCTTCTGTTATTATCAATATCTTGCCTTTGGGCTAGTAAGTGAAGTAGTTCTGTGGTTAACTGAGTCATAGGAATAAATCTCTTTCTAGTAATGTTTTGCAACTCTACTATAACGGATTTATTCCTTTTTGTGTTTACACAACTTATTTTACACTATCAATAGGGCCTATCATCTTAAAAGGGCTATGTCTTAAATGAAGTTCGGATAGAAGATTAGTCTTTGTTTATCTGTCGGCAAAGACTAGATCTTTATTCTGCTACAAAAAACAAGTTTCTCTTAAGATCTAGTTACAGTTCGTTTATATATAAAGAATCAAGACTCTATGAGAATCTTGTTTCTTTGTTCAATTAAGCTTTGTTTGCTGAACATAATTTAAATATTCTTGGTTCTTCCTTAAGCATCTTAATTCCCATTATTAAAGGATTCTTAATTATTAGTAATATAACTTAGTATCACTAAAATTCTTCATGTTTCCTCAAAATTGGGGGCCAATTCGGGGCAAGAATCCTAGTTATGGATACTTCATTTCTTAAGACCTGGTTGGAAATATTTTTCTTTGAATAAATTTCAAAAGCTTGTAATATCAATGTCTCCACAAGTTTTCAAAACTCACAATTTCATCTGATTCCAACTAATTTCATCTGAATGGTGTGAACTTTATCCTAAAAATACACGAATTGAGCTGATAAATACTAAAAGTTCACACCATTAGTTAAATTATTTTTTGTTACATACATTTTTTTAGATGATAGACCTCCTAATTTATTTCTTATAGCATTTGAGCAAACCTCCGTTATCAGAAAACAACCAGAAAGAAAAGCTGCAAAATTAATATTTTCTTTCTTGTTGTTTTTTTAAAAATTGGATTTGCAGTAAAATATTAGATTCATTACAATAACAAATTTTAGTTATGATTTTTATCGATTCTACTGTCAAATAAAACATTAAAGATATCATTTTCTATAAACTTATCCAACAGTCTAATATTTTTAAAGATATCAACTGACTCCAAATACTTATTTTTTAGTTCAACCCCATCAATAAGTTTTTGGTCTTCAGTTGATATTTTTTTATAAATACTTTCAAATATTTTTTCTATGACTAAAGAGAGTTCTGCTTTTGTTAGTTCTTTGAATTTTATTTTGGTATCTATTCTTGAAAAAATCGGAAAACCAAGTACTTCAGCAATATTTTTTTCATTATTGAAGTTAGATGTTAGTATAAAAATACAATTTGATACATCAACCTTATAATTTATATCTTCAAATTCTCCCTCATCAAACATCTGGTAAAAAACATTATACAGAGAGGGTGATACTTTATCAAATTCATCAATTAACACCACATTTGTTTCTCTGGATAATAAGTCTCTCGCCAAAGATGGTTTTCCATGAGTATCTCCAAATATATATTTAAAAGCTTCATCTGTTTGCATCATGGAAAATTGAATTCTTGTGAGTTTTCCATCATAAAAGCTACTTATTTTTTTGGCAAGTTCAGTCTTCCCTACTCCTGAGGGACCGTAATACAATAATACTAGTGGTTGATTTTCTTTCAAAACAGCAGACTTGTACAAACCAACACAAGTTTTTTTCTTAGCTTCCTCTTGTCCTACAACATTACTATTTTTTAGAGTATTATAGAATTTAATGATATCTTCAGAATTTGCTTCATAATAATCAGACTTACGGTTTTTTATTATATCATCAAACTCTACCTCCAACGAATACTTAACACGTTTAGGTGCATTTTGAATATATAAATTCTCAATATCATGTCCTAAAATTACTATGTTAGGGAAGTTAGTAATTACATGATCTGTTACAGAAGCAAAATCATCAGAATAAATAACTACATTTTCAATAGCATTTTTATTTACCTCACCAACTTCATTTACAGCAGATGTATCATTAGCTCTAATTTTTTCATTGTATTGTCTAATCAATTCCATAAATGGAGTATATTCTTCAACACCATGTTTTTTAATATAGGAATTAAAATCCTTTTTTGAACCATCAAAAAGAACTATCTTATCCATTTATTTCACCCCTGCCAATATTACATCATATACTGGGACAATCTCATCAGGTATATCTTTTTCATCATGGTTCTTATTACCAAATCCTTGAAAATCCAATTCAGTTTTATCTGAATTTAAATCAAATTCTTTTTCAAAGTTTAAATCAGACATATATGTTTCCCCTACATATATAGAATACAAATTTAAGTTCATTCTTCTTAAATCTTGAATTCTATAATTGTTTTTAAATGAATCGATATTGAATCGGAAAATTCTCTTATCTATACCTTTATCAGTTGAATTATCTTCAGATTTATTTTTTGTTCCTATCAATTCATAATACCCTTTAGTATTCCTGATTCCTTGGTTCATTTTAGATACTGTCATTGTTATCTCTTCATCTACTCTTTGGTTCCCTTCCATCATTTCTGTTATAGGGGCAATCATAGCAAAATAAGTCATAGATTCTTTATCAATAGTCAATTTATATCCACTTGTAATATCTATCAATGATTTTCTTTTTCTAAATTCAACAGTATCTAAAAAATCGTAGAGTAAAGTATTTTCTAATAATGTTTTTGCAATTCTTCCGCCATGGACGGTTCCAGAAACTCCGACTTGACCCTCAATTGATCCAGATAACCCTATTAATTTTTCAAAAACAGTTTTAACTGCACTTTGCTTTCCAGCGGCCGCACTGGTTTTTACTCCACCATTGGCTTCACCACTTACTTCATTAACTAGTTCTATTGTTTGACTAAAGTTTCCCTTTTTTTCTATCTGCAACAAATCAATTGCAGATGTCTCATCAAAATAAATTATTTTTTTAAATTTTCCGCCAAAACAAACCCTCCTACATAATATACTAAGTAAATATATTATAACAGTTTTAGAGGTTTCTTGGTGGACATAAAAAGACACCAGTAAAATACTGATGTCTTTTGCTTTTATATTGATAAGAAAATTGGCTTTTACACCAATTTCCACCAAATAATAGTGCAAAACGTTGGTATATATGAAATAGATTAACGTTTTGAAAACTGGCTTGCTTTACGTGCTTTCTTAAGACCTGGTTTGACAAGTTTTTGTTTCAATTAATCTTAGAATAGCTTTATATCAATACCCAGAAGTTTCATGCTATTTGTTTATTTCAAAAAATTTGTATAAGTTCTATTGAATAAGGGAAACTACCTCAAATATTAATATGGTAATTTTAAATAACTAATTATCATTTGTATTATAATAGAAGAGAAAAGGAGATTAATTATGAAAAAAGATGCTGTATTATCTGAAGATAGAAAATATCGTTACTTACTTTCTCGTAATTGGGATGAATCCTTCTACAGCTGATGAAAAAGAGGACAATCCTACAATTAACAAATGTATCAGTTACGCTAAAAGTTGGGGATATGGAAAAGTACTGATGGCAAATCTTTTTACTTTTAGAAGCACTGATCCTAGTATCCTTAATTATGTAAGTAATCCTATTGGATCAGATAATGATTTTTATCTTCAAAAATCTGCATCAGAAGCCGATTTAGTTATTGCATGTTGGGGAAATCCAGGTAGACTACTTAATCGTGACAAAGAAGTTATTTCCTTAATCTCAGACTTATATTGTTTAAAACAAAACAAAAATGGTACACCCCATCACCCACTCTATTTACCCAAGGAAACAAAACCATCTCCCTATATACAATAAACTCTTATTCAATTAAGAGTAACTGAGGTGAAATAAGTGTTCAATATAAGTCAACACAAAAGAAAGATGCTTGAAACCAGCATTTTTTCTTTTTTTAAAATGCCACTTACTGTTCCGTGTTTCATTTCAACCTCTACATTTGTGACAAGAAACTATATTACAGATATAGTTTTTCTAACCTTCTATAAACCATTCCATAACTTTATCTTACTTACTATATTACTGATTTGTTTTTCTAAATCTAGAATTTCTATATCCTCCAAATCCATTTCCTTTGCAATTACAATTGATTCTGAGACTTTATTCTTAACATAATAACTCCCCTGATTCTTCCTTCTACTATTTTCATTCAAAAAATCATCAATCTTTTCAAACTTACCTATTTGTTTATCAACCTTATAAACTTTTTTGAAGATGTTTTTTGATAAATAGTTTTCTATTTCTTTACCTTCTGTAATCCATACTATAGCATTATTTTTATTAAATTCACCCTTAATTCTTTGCTTAGTTTTATTTATTCGTTTGCCAGGACCAGTTTTATCGCTATCTATCACTATGATAGAATGAATATTAGCCCTAAATAGCTGTATTAATTCATTTAATTCATTAACTTCTCCAGTTAAATGAGAAAGCAATCTTCCCCCATAAAACAAAATCTGATAATGAACATTTTCTTTTAAAGAACCATTTGAATATAGCTCAATCCACCTATTTATATAAATCCTATCAGAGGGGCCTTCAACCCAAATTACTGCATTAGATTGTAATATGTCACTCGCTCGAACACCTAAATTCATTAATATACCTTCATTTTCAATAAATGAGAGTGCAGAATTAGTCACAATAGTGCCATTTTCTTTTTTTATATGAGTAAGTGTTACATTCTCTTTCCCACTGAACATATTTATTGGGATAGTAGAGTGAGTCGTTAAAAACATTTGAGTATTATATTTAATTGCCCATTGATACAAAAACTCAAACAAATTTCTCTGTATAGTTGGGTGTAAATTGTTCTCTAATTCTTCAAAAATAAATATAGAATTACATATTGATAATTCAAAATTATTATTTGTATATTCCCTCGTCTCTAAAAATAGTTTTATCAAAACCAACAAGACCGTTTTTAAACCACTACCAGAACTTGAAATAGGAATTTTTCCATTTTCATTCACTAATAAAATTTCCCACATAGAATTAGAGGTATCCGTTGTCTCAATTTCTTGGCACATTATCCTGGTAAAATTATTTTCCGGTTTCATAATTTCGTTTAGCGCCTCTAAAATATCACCCTCGACAATCTCATTTGGAAGACTAGCTACATTTAGGTATTGCCTCAATAAATTGGTTGCACCGGCTCCATCCTCAGATACAGTTTTTTTACCATTTTGTACCTCGGGTATTAGATTTCTGTCTGCAGATAATTTTATTATTTTTAGTCTTTTCAACTTATTTGATTTGAATCTATTTGCCAAATCTGTAAATGCTTCTATTGTTTTGTTCCTATTTAGTTCCTCAAAAGTGATACTTGATATATCTGATAACACCATCTGAGTTTCACCTATAGTTTTCCAAGGCTGAAAGTCATAAGACATACACTTATCAATATATTTTTTCCCAAAATCCCAATGATTACCACTAATATGACCCCCATACATATTGTCTCTAAACACAAGCTTTATATCATCTTCTTCTGGACAAAAACTAAATCTCACTTTCGTATTCTCAGTTATATATCGGTTACTATCATTCCCAGAAATCAATAATTCTATTGACTGCAATAGTGTTGACTTTCCTATGTTATTTTGTCCAACCAATATATTAAAGTTATCAATTTTTTCAAAGCCAACATAAGAATCTCCTATGTGCTTATAATTTTTGATTTTTAACGATTTAAGGTAATTCATTACCCCTCCTTCTGAATGGTTTTATTATAATAAGTTCAAACGATACATTAACCAAATAATTAATTTATATTTCAAAATTATAGCATATTGTACTCAGTGAAAGCTTAGAAGTTCATTAATACATGACACTTATCTATATTTATTTCTTTTTTATCAAAGTCCTCATCAAATCTGAAACAATAATTTGGTAAAATAAAGTTAACTACGGAAGGGATTTTCTATAAAAATTAAGCCAATTACTTTTAGATAAGTGGATACAATCAAATTATTACGTTTTCTGTCTTTAATATAGTCAATAAACATAAACAATATTCCTATAATTAGCACTAAACCTGGACATATACAGAAAGGAAATACTATGCAAAACTTAGACGAACTATTCGAAAACTTAAATGAATTTGTCAAAAACTTTGAAATATTGATTCAAAAAAATGTTTTTAACAATCAATATAATGACAGTCTTCGTAATTTTGGAAATGATATTATTTCGCTATGCAAATCAAAACGATTCAATATCACATCAAATGATTTATTATCATTAGACTCTTTTAATGAACTTTTTACGAAAACAAATGTTTCATCAAAAGGATACCTTGTATCTCAAGTAGAAAATTTCTATACAGAAGTTATCGAACCGACAAAGGATGAATATTATCACAATTAGATGATTGAAAAATCACTTAGAATCCGTCCTACTGTTTTAAAGTGATAGGAGACTATCTATATTATTTTCCTAAAAAATCTGTTTGATTCAACATTTTAACCAAATAACTTCCCTTAATCCAGTAAAACTGAGGATACATTCTTAAACCGTTAATCTCAAAAGTTTTTTCAGTTGAATCTTTCCCTGATCCTCTTAAGAAAACGTCACATTCCCTTGCTTTGGGAAAATTAGGTGCTTCCTCTATAAGTCCTTTTTTATTAAGTATGGGCTGTCCGTTTTTATCTTCTCTGACAACCAATTTTAGCTTTTTATCTAAGATTAATGAACGTGTTCTATCCCAAACTAATCGAACAGTATCTTCAATAAATTTATCTTCAAAGCTAATCAACTTAAAACCTTTAAAAACATTGCTTTCATACTCATCTGGATTTACTTCCTCAAATACACTAAACAAAATTTTTTGTTCTGAAAAAAAGCTATACAATGTGCTGTCCTCGAATTGAACAGTAGTATCAGTTATCTCTGAGAAATCAACCATCAACAATTTTGTATCTTCTGTTCTACCACCCGTCCTAGTTTGAACAATCGTCTTGGACTTAATCCCAAACTTGTTGAATAATGCAATTTTCTCAATTTTTTGGGCTTTCTCACTAAACATCTTAGCTACAACAATTGATGATATGCTCTTTGAAACTTTACCATTTTTTGCGAGTTTCATTGGCACATTCAATTCGTTAGCAATTTCTTTTATACTTTTACCTATAAATTGTTTACCTAACTTCTCTAGAATATCTTTTAGCCCCTCTATACTAGTAAATTCTTTATCTGGGTAAAGTGGTTTAAAATCTTTCCCAAAATGTTGTTGGACAATTGTAGTGACATAACTCCTAGTTAGTCTAAATCTTGGTGGATGAGGATACTTAGGTGCTGTATCCATATATGACATTTCTGTTCTCAGTTTAGAAATTTTAGGGAATTCAATACTTTTATCAAGTGCATTTTTTTCAACATTACGAACAAAGTCTCTTACTATTTTCCAATCGTTTTCCAAAACCTTTTTATCTTCTTCGCTAAAAATCAGGAATTGATAGCCTTGAATTGGGAAATTACTGTATTCAGAGGCTTTCACTATTTTATCAGAATCATAAAGATAATAAACTATTAGAAGTTCCTCTAATTTATGCCACAAAGTTGATTCATAAAAATTATCTTGACTTCCAATTTTATCAACAGAAACTGCGGTTATACTCATTGGCTCTTTCGCCTCTAAAGCATGTTTGCTTTTACTTTTAGGAGAAGATTTTTTTAACCCTGTTGTTTTAAGCTCTACAGGTCTCCCATCAATTAATAAGTCTGCTTCTTGCTTGTTATCCGCTTGGTAACCAAAGACACATTGTTCAATAACATCCCCTGCAATTCCTGTAATTTTGGGCTTTTCTTTAGTCTTATCGAATACGTTGTTTTTGTCTATCTGACCTAAAGTTTTACCAACTATCTTATCTAAAATACGAACTACTTCTTCCTCTGTAAATATGTGCTCTGCCATATGATAACCTCTCATACTTTTTGTACTATCACCATTATACCAAAAGCAATGTTTAACCCTTGATCAATACAAAAAGTTATTGTATAATTAAAAAATGAATACACAGGAGAAACACATGAATGTTTTAGAATTATTTGCTGGTGTCGGCGGTTTCCGAATTGGACTAGAAAACTCGGATAAAAATTTTTTCAAAACTAGATGGAGTAATCAATGGGAACCTTCCCGTAAGTCTCAAGATGCTTTTGAAGTTTACAATTACCACTTCCCTGATAGTGAAAATATTGGATATAGCATCTCAGATATTTCGGATGAAAAATTTGCCTCAATGGATGCTGATATGATTGTTGGTGGTTTTCCTTGTCAAGACTATTCCGTGGCACGTAGTAAAAAAAATGAACAAGGTATTGAAGGTAAGAAAGGGGTACTCTTCTGGGAAATTATACGAGCAACTCGTATCATTAAACCTAAATATTTAATTCTAGAAAATGTTGACCGATTACTAAAAGCCCCCTCTAAACAGCGAGGTAGAGATTTTGCAATTATGCTTACTGCATTCAATAATTTAGGTTATTCAGTTGAATGGCGTGTTATTAATGCAGCTGACTATGGAAGAAGTCAAAGGAGACGGCGAGTTTTCTTTTTCGTCTTTAGAAACGACACAAAATATGCGAAATCATTAGATAACAAATATGAAAATGAGGATATAGTTTTTGAAGAACATAAGTATGATGACTATCTTTTTCAAACTGGATTATTTGCAACTCAATTTCCAATAAAACAAGCACCTGTTAAAAATCGCCAAGTTTTCTATGAACTAGAGGATGATATTGTTGCTGTTTCCGATAACTTTACAGGAACGGTTTGGAATACTGGAGTTATGCGTCATGGGAAATATTACTCTATTGAAACAGCAGCCAACTTCGATGGTAACCCTATTACTCTAGGAGAAATTCTCCAAGATGAAACTGAGGTACCTGATAAATACTTTTTAACGGATAAGGCTAAGCTAGAAAAATTTCAGTATCTTAGGGGGCCGAAGAAACTAGAAAGAACCTCAGCTGATGGACATACATATATTTACTCGGAGGGGGGAATGTCACCATATGATGATTTGAACCTTCCAGGACGGACTATGTTGACATCTGAAGGAACTGTCAATCGCTCTACACATTTTCTATTTGTAAATAATAAGTACCGCCTTCTAACTCCTATAGAAGCTGAGCGTCTTCAGGATTTCCCAGATGATTGGACAGCGTATAAAAAGCTAGAAGATGGAACAGTTGTTGAAGTTTCAGATAAAATGAGAATGTTTTTTATGGGAAATGCATTGGTCACTGAGATTGTTAGAAAAATTGGTGATTTTATCAAAACTATAGACTAAAAACAAAAGTACGGACTCTGCCGTACTTTTTTTAGTTTTCCTCTTTGTTTAACGAATGGTGACTATACTTAAATATCCTTATGTTTTTCATTTCTTTCCTTTGCTTAATCTTAAAAATAAAATAATGATTTCGTCTATCTTTAGCGTTTTCTTGATTTAATTTGAAGTAGTTAGTGTGACATAATGCCATCGTTCGAAGAATATCATCAGTCAAAAATGTTAGTGGAACGCTCATATTAGAGTACCTTTGGAAATCCTCCTCAAAATGTGAGTAGCTTTCAGAAAAGTAATCAATTTGTAAATCACCTGCGTATAGATTTCTTCTATCCATTTCTTCCTTCTTTCAATGGCATAAAATTCCCAACGATAATTCCTACTACTCGTGGATCTTCATCATAAGTGATAAAGATATCCTTATATTTTGGATTAATAGAAACTAGGCGTAAACCTTCTTCTTCACGGTAGACTCGTTTAAGATAGGTTTGATTATTACATACTACAGCATATACCGCACCATCATAATCAAAACCTGTCTCACGGATAAGGGCTACTGAACCGTTATGATATTTAGGTTCCATAGAATCTCCAGATACCCATGAAGCAAAATCATGAGCTAGTTCTTCATTGAAATAAACAGTGTCGTAGTTTCGATTATCGTAAACTGATGCACCAATACCAGCAGACATTTTTTCGTAAACATGATATTCATAGAGTTTTTCTGAAACTGACATTACTTGTCGAGTTTTCTCTTTTTGCACCAAGTCCCGAGCATATTCTACTACTTGATTTTTACCTTTATTCGACAATGTATTATACAGACGAACAATTTCAATCTCTGTAAAATATCCTTTTGATACTTTGAGTAGCTGTTCTAGTCGGTTTACTTTCTCTTTGGATGGTTCTTTTATCCCTCGTTCCCATGCAGAATAGGCTTGATAGCTGATTCCTAATTGATCTGCAATATCTTTTTGGGTTAGTTTTAACTCTTTTCTTCGAGCTTTAAGTTTTTCTGGCTGATACATAGTTTTCCTCACATTAATAATAATTGTAATTCTGCTTTTTTCCTTGCCTCTTTATCTGAAAATTTTTCTTTATCCCAAACATACGCAATCGACTTTCCTTTATTATAAATAAGCCATGTCTTCAGATTGATACTACTAGCTTTAATTGCTTGCCAATTATCTTGGTTCGAAAGTTCTGGATATTCTAGACTTGTTACAAAGCCTACTTTTCTAACTCTCTGCTTAACCTGATTAATAAGGGAAGGTTGAAACTGATGGAACTCCTCTATAATTTGTTCTCTAATATCATGAAACAAACGAAAAATAGAAGCGTTCTTCCCTTCAATATATGTCTCAACTGCTTGTTTGATTTCACTATCTTTACCAGAATAATATTTCCGTAGAAAGTCCAAAAGACGAAAAAACAAAGCCTGTTTTGAAACTGCGAGACTATTTTGTACTTGATGGAAGGTCTCGCAACTATAATATATTTTTGATAAAAGTACAATATCAGGCATCAATACTACCGCTGAAAAGACATTGGCTTCTCGTTCTAGCAAATTCTCTTGATTATCAATAGATTCTGCGAAATAGTTCCCATCATGTTTAAGAATAAAATGACCCAATTCATGGCAGAGTGTAAAATTCTGTTTTACTTTTGGATTATCTCTTTCATAAGAGAAACTAGTTCCAAATTCATCAACTACTGTCAATCCTTCTATCTTATGACTGGAGAAATGATGAGGAAGCACTTGAATATTGTTTTCTTGAACGCAGAATTTAAAATAATGGTCAAAATGGTATTTCAGTAAAGAAATGTCTTGGTCTTTCATAAACTGATACAATGCTTGTTTTGTTGTACTATTTACTCTTGCATACAATTCATCCAAAGAACGGTACCTCCTTTAAGTATGAACGATAAAACTAAACCGATTTGGTTGAGTTTATTATATGAAAAAAGTAGACTATTGTCTACTAATGAACTACTTCAAACAACGAACTAGTGCCCAAAAGGCATCCTCTCCATAATATATAGGATAAATGAATCTATTAATTTTCGCTAGAACAGGATCTGATTTGGGATAGTTTACAAATAATTTATTCTTGTCATCAGAGTCATCCTCATTTAATTTAAAATATGGCAAAAATACATTAAATTCTCTTTTGAACTCTATTTCTGAGTCTGTATTCTCCGCAATAAATCTAAAAAAGTATTCTATTATAAAAAGAAAAGAAAAGAATGATCTGCGAGCTGGATTAATCAATATATACTTTGCAGTATATAAGCCTGTATGCTGTAAGCCTCCTTTATAATTAGGGGCAATACCTATTTTTGTAAGTTGCCTTGTCACCCAACTCAAAGGTTCAAATAACTTCCAGTCTTTTACACTATCTCCCGAATTAAAATCTGGATATACTGATGACAAATCACGCAAATAATTAGGACTATATTTATCATCTAATATTAGAGGTATAAATGGGTTTCCGTGTGCACATGCATTTCTTATAATAGATAACTCCAAAAACATTTCAAGTGAATTCTCTAAAAACATACTATCTTCATCATGTTTCCATTCGTCTCTATTGAAAGCTTTAAAAAAAACATTTATTATTTTTCCTAGTTCATCAATGGTATTGTTTTCAAGATAAAGTTCAAATGGGGCACTTTGTACCTCAAAGCCTCGGACATCTCCTGAATCAGTTCGTGAGATTTCTAGCAGTTCAAACTCATTCCTAAATACATAATTCGTTTTTAATTTCTTGAATAAATCATTATGTATTTTTTTTGTTTCTTTATTTTTAGATAGCACTTCATATACTTTTTTTATTGGTATATCATATTTTTGAATAAGCCTAATCGAAGATTTTTTTATTTCATTCTCTAAAAATAAAACCCATTTTAATATGAACTCCTTAAATCGAATATCTTCTGATGACAAAGCATCAATAATACAATTATCATTTTCCTTATAAAAAGTCTTAAAAATAAAATCATGGTAATCACGCTTATCATCTATTCTTAGTTTTTGTACTTCAAAATTGTGCTCTTTTTGCCCAACTATAGGTTGTACATCATATGCTAAAAATACTTTAACTCCTCTTATTTGAAAAGTAGTCCTTAAAAAAGTAACTTTTGATGTAGACTTAAATACACCATCTGAAATCATATCTGGAAAAATATAAAATAGATATTCTACGTCATAATCTCCATCTTTAGATTTGATTATCCCATAATTTTTATGAATTGATTCAATAGATCCTTCAATTCTTTTTATTTTACTATTCCTTTCACTTTTCAAAAGCCTTTTTCCGTTCTTCCATAAACTCAATTAGTTCTTTTTTAAAAATTTTCTTCTCTTCATCACTCAATCCCTTTGAATTCATACGGAAAAGCAGTTCAATGTTGTCCAACTCGTCGTTTTTTTCTTCGGAATTTCCAACTAGGTAATCAACTGATACATTCAAAATCTGTGCTATCTTTACTAGATTCTCTTGAGTTGGCTTTTTCTTTCCTCTTTCCCAATCCGCATAAGAAGATTGGACTATCCCCAATTTACTAGCTAGTTCAACTTGTGTCAGGTGAGCTTGTTTTCTTAGCTCTTTTAAGCGTTCCGAAAATTCCATTTTAAACCTCAAAAAATATTTTTAACTTATTTCAAATAACCCCTTGACAAATATCGCCTATAGCGATATTATATAGATATAGCTGATAGCGATATTTGAAAGAAAAATAATAATCCCTATCAGAGTGAGGTCATTGATAACTAAATAAAAAGTGCGTCTGACAACCAGAGGACTGACTATCAAACTACACTAAACTTCGTACCTTTATTGTAATTGTTTTGATAAGTAAAGTCAAGTCCGTTGATGGTTGAAGTGAAGATAAAAACAAGTATTTTGTGGGCTTCCACGCATTTCGGACGTTTAGCACTTTTGCCGAATAGTAAAGTGAACTGGTTGCGCAAAATTGCGTAAGAGAATCCCTAGGGTATGATAAGGACTACCTAAAGAGATTGGCCGGGAAAGCGATGGTAATTGACGCAAAGCACCTTGCTAAACGTTGCCACCGTGGAAAGAGGAATCTTTCCAACCAAACAACTTTTCTTTACTGCTGTCTATCTATATAGATGGACTTACTCTCAAGCTACTAAGTCTTTTTAATCTTAGTAGCTTTTTCACGCTTACAATAAAGGAGAACCCTATGACAAACTTTTTTCGCATTACAATGTAAACGCCTCTATGATAACTATGAATTCACTTATGGTATATTTAGCTACTCACCTAAACTACAAGCTAAACTCTATGCACAAGCTCTTCTTGACCTCAATCATTTAGTCCAAGAAGCTCGTATGAATAACTATCCTAGTTGTGATATTCAGTTCTATAGTCGACAGTTTAAACGCAAACTATTTACCCACTATTATTCAAGAGTGAAGCAATTAGCTTAACTCTTTTTCTTTTGCTCAAAATTAGAAAGGAAAATCCTATGATTCCAGAAACACTTGTTATGAAACCTGACTTTATCGGCCCTGCTTACTATGAAAAACTAGGGAATGCCCCTCGCTTTATTTTTGGCAAAGAAGGCAAATACCAACGCCATATTCTTAATAGCGAAAAGCACGGTGCTTTTCACGTCATTACCCCTGCTTCTACCACCGTTTTCCCAGAAGATGCTCTTGTAGAAGCTATCAACCCGATTTTTCTCTCAGATACGGCTCTAAACGGGAACTCAGTTGCCCCAGCCCTCAATGTCTTTGCAGAAAAATTGGTCCTAAAAAAATAAGAAAGTAAAGGAGAAATACATATGGCTAAAATCGGATTAAACTACGGAGAAAAACTACAAATTGCGGACAAGACCTATCGTGTCATTACGGATGGTCTAAACGTGCCTGAAGTCCTTGGAAAACTATCTTTCCGTGGAATTGAAGGGCCTGATATCATCTTTGAAGAAGACCGTACCCAACGCAATCCTGACGGTTCTTTCGTCCAAGTCAACACAGGAGAAATCCGTGGGATTGTGGTGGCGATTCATTCTTCCATCCAACATGAAACCCTCTTTTTCACTATTGCCGATATGGCACAGTCTGAGATTGAAGATTTAGGGATTAAATACCGAGAAGAGGTAGAACTGGAAGATATTGTCATCACCCATACTCACGTTAACCGCAATGATATTTACAAGCTCTTTGCTTCTAAAATCAAGAAAAAGAATGGAGGGACACCTCTTAAAGAAAACAAACCTCTAGACAACAAGAAAGATAATTAGGAGCTGATGTACTATGAAGCTCTTTACCTATCGTGGGATAAGAGTTAAAGCCTTTTATCGTCATATTCGGGGAATCACCTGGTTTATCTGGTGGTTCCCTTCTTTATTAGCTATTGGGAATTATTGCTATGTCAACCTAGAAGAATTGAAGGGCCATCCCTTGCCACAAGTTTACTTTATCGGGGGGATTCTTGTTGCTTCTTGCCTGGTGGCTTACCTACTGAATCGGATGTGTTACGAGAAAATCGTCTTCTTCCAAAAGCTCAATAGCCTACGGATTTTGTCTCGCTTCCTGATCGAAAACAACCTCTATTTGGTTAAAAACATCAGGCGTGAGAATAAAACGATTGAAAAGATTGTCCTTCCTCAGGTGTACTTGAAACAGTCTCTCTACAAGATTGAAGTCCGTTTTATTCTGGAAGGCAATAAATTTCAAGACCGTTTTCTCAATCTTGGGTCTACCCTTGAAGTCATGTTTAATGGGGATTTCCGTAATAAAACATTTGATAAACGGTTCATCACCTATGACATTGCCATCAACCGCATTGATAGCCGTATCACCATTAATGAGGTCGAGGTAAAGGGTTCTAAACTCCAACTTATGACAGACGTCACTTGGGACTATATCGAAGAGCCTCACCTGCTCATTGGTGGGGGAACTGGTGGCGGTAAAACCGTAGTCCTTATGACTATTATCTATGCACTCGCTAAGATTGGCTTTGTGGATATTTGTGACCCAAAGAACTCTGACCTGGCTGGACTCAAAAAGATTCCTGTCTTTCATGGTCGTGTCTATACAAGTAAAGAAGATATTATCCAGTGTTTTAAAGAGAACGTCGCCTTCATGGAAAAACGTTATGAACTCATGTCCACCTCACCCAAATTTCAAGCTGGGAAGAACTTTACGCACTACGGCATGACACCCAAATTCATCCTTGTCGACGAGTGGGCAGCTCTGATGGCCAAGATTGACCGTGACTATAGCCTACAATCTGAACTCATGGAATACCTCTCTCAGCTCGTTCTAGAAGGACGTCAAGCTGGCGTCTTTATCATCTTTGCCATGCAACGGCCTGACGGTGAATTCATCAAAACAGCTCTTCGAGATAACTTTATGAAACGTCTCTCAGTTGGCCACTTGGAATCAACAGGCTATGACATGATGTTTGGAGATGCTAATAAAACCAAAGAGTTTAAAAAGCTCGATGAAATCAATGGCGTCAAAGTTAAAGGACGAGGCTATATTGCTAATAACGGAGACTTGGCTGGCGAATTCTTCTCCCCTTACGTGCCACTCGACCAAGGCTTCTCTTTCTATGATGCCTACGCAAAAATCCCTATTATGGAATTTAATGGCGAAGAATTTGAAGTCTTCGGAGAAGACCACCAACAACAAGAAACGATTGAACCAATAGAGGAGGAAAAAGCTCCAAACACTGATACTAATCTACGACCTCTCAAAGAATTTGCGGAGGAACAGGACCTTAAAATGGCGACACTTCGAAAGATTATCTATCTCTTTCAAGAACAAGGCATTGTTTTTGAACGGACGGAATCCGCCATTCTAGTCGATCCTTTTCAAGAAGAACTCCTTCTTGAAAGTCTTGTCCACTTTGAGGAGAGAGGACGCAAATCTTATTCCAAAGCCGTTGAAGCGACGCTTAGTCATCATGGG
>UMBL01040115.1_pt1 | contig 17648 bp, 15 predicted proteins | sample 1963951 | NCBI WGS metagenome assembly UMBL01 (sample SAMEA4835940, study PRJEB28245) | human gut metagenome | biome: gut microbiome; material: fecal sample | place: Denmark | collected 2008 | reverse complement strand
GGCGGCGCGTCCATCATGGGCACCCTGTCCGGCGGCGGCAAGCTCAAGAACTCCATCGGCGAGCACTCCCTGCTCGGCGCGAACGCCGGCATCGGCATCTCCCTGGGAGACAACTGCGTGGTCGAAGCGGGCCTGTACGTCACCGCCGGCACCAAGGTCACCATCTACGACAAGGCCAAGGTCGCCGCCGGCGAACCGCTCGAAACCGTCAAGGGCGCCGAACTGTCCGGCAAGGACAACATCCTGTTCATCCGCAACTCCGTGTCCGGCCGCATCGAGGCGCGCTACCGCAAGACCGGCATCGAGCTCAACGAGAAACTCCACAAGAACTGAAAACGGAATGGCGGAGAGCGTCATCCGCGCTCTCCGCAAGAGGAAACTCGTGAAAATCACACTGATCACCGTCGGCAAGGTCAAAGAGAAGTATCTGCGCGACGCCATCGCGGAATATTCGAAACGACTGGGCCGGTATTGCAAGCTCGACATCGTCGAAGTGGCCGACGAGAAGACACCGGAGCACGCCAGCGACGGACTCGAACGGCAGATCAAGGCCAAAGAGGGCGAACGCATCGCCAAACATATTCGTGACGATGCGTTCGTCATCGCCCTCGCCATCGAAGGCAAGCAGCTCACCAGCGAACAGCTCGCCGCGAAAATCAACGACCTCGGACTCCACGGCACCAGCCATATCCAGCTCATCATCGGCGGCTCATTGGGACTCGACCCCGCGATCCTCAAACGAGCCGACTACCTGCTGAGCTTTTCCAAAATGACGTTCCCGCACCAGCTGATGCGGGTGATTCTGCTGGAGCAGATCTATCGCGCATACAAAATCAACGCCGGAGAACCTTACCACAAGTGATTTTCGAGGCGTTTCGCAAGAAACGCTAAGTAGGGGCGAGCCGGTATAGTGGCGCGTATGAGTGACTACAGGGACGAACGCGAGCAGCGAGAACGCCGTCGCCGCACCATGGTGCGCACGGTGTGCATCGTCATCGCCGCGGCGATGCTGCTGAGTCTGGTCATTCCTGCGATCTACGCGGGGCTTTGACGCCTTCGGGCCCGTATGATCCGAAACGGGCCCCGGTTTCCCGTATGCGTGCGGACAGGTTCGCGGTCCGTCCATGTGGGAAATGGATGTGGGCACGTGGAAAAACCTTATGGATTGTGCGGGAGCCGTGGACGGCTCCATGTCAGAATAGTCAGGAACGTAACAGAAATGTATGGTGTAAACGATGGCAGAATTTGATTACTCCGAGGCGATCAGCGAAGCGCGCGCCAAATACGAGTCCATTTCCAAGGCCCTCGACGTCGATCGACTGACCGCCGAGGCCAAGGACCTTGAAGTGAAAGCGGCCGAACCCGGATTGTGGGACGATCCGGAAAACGCACAGAAAGTGACCAGCAAGCTGTCCGCGGTGCAGTCGCAGCTCAAGCGTCTGGCATCCGCCGACCAGCGCATCGAGGACGTGGAGACCCTGGTCGAGCTTGGCCAGGAGGAAGAGGACGCCGACACGTTGGCCGAGGCGAAGGCCGAAGTCGAAAGCATCCAAAAGGATCTCGACGATATGGAGATCCAGACGCTGCTCGATGGCGAATACGACGAACGTTCCGCCGTGGTGACGATCCGTTCCGGCGCCGGCGGCGTGGATGCGGCCGATTTCGCGCAGATGCTGCTGCGCATGTACCTGCGTTGGGCGGAACGCAACGGATACAAGGCCAAGGTCATGGACACCTCCTACGCGGAAGAAGCCGGCATCAAGTCGGCCACGTTCCAGGTGGACGCCCCGTACGCATACGGGCGACTGAGCGTGGAGGGTGGCACCCACCGTCTGGTGCGTATCTCCCCGTTCGACAACCAGGGCCGCCGTCAGACCAGCTTCGCCGCCGTGGAAGTGGTGCCGCTGGTCGAAGCGACCGATCACATCGACGTGCCGGATTCCGAAATCCGCGTCGACACCTACTGCTCGTCCGGTCCTGGCGGACAGGGCGTGAACACCACGTATTCCGCGGTGCGCATCACCCACATCCCGACCGGCATCGTGGTGACCATGCAGGACGAACGCTCTCAGATTCAGAACCGCGCCGCCGCCATGGCCGTGCTGCAGTCCCGACTGCTGGTGCTGCGCCACGAGGAGGAAGCCAAGAAGAAGAAGGAGCTCGCCGGAGACATCAAGGCCAGCTGGGGCGACCAGATGCGCTCGTATGTGCTGCATCCGTACCAGATGGTCAAGGACCTGCGCACGGGGTATGAGACCTCGCAGACCCAGGCTGTCTTCGACGGCGACATCGACGAGTTCATCGAAGCCGGCATCCGCTGGCGTCACGAACAGCGTCGCGCGGCAGCCGAGGAACAGGAAGCCTAAGCGATAGGCGGAGGGAAAACACGATGGCGCTGATCTCGCTTGAACATGTGAGCAAAGTCTATCCAAAGGGCACGCGTCCCGCATTGGATGACATCAATCTTGACATCGATCGAGGTGATTTCGTCTTTCTTGTGGGCGCGTCCGGTTCCGGCAAGACCACCTTGCTGAGCCTGCTGCTTCGCGAGGAGGAAGCTACGGATGGCGAGATCCGCGTCGCCGGCAACGATCTGCGACGCCTGCCCGCACGGCAGGTGCCGCATTATCGCCGGCAGATCGGCTTTATCTTCCAGGATTACAAGCTGCTCAACAACAAGACGGTATGGGAGAACGTCGCCTTCGCACTTGAAGTGATCGGCACAAGCCGTTCCACCATCAAATCGCTGGTGCCCAAAGTACTGCAGACGGTGGGGCTCACAGGCAAGGAAAACAACTACCCCCATGAGCTGTCCGGCGGCGAAGCGCAACGCGTCGCCATCGCAAGGGCGTATGTGAACCATCCTCAGATCCTGCTCGCCGACGAGCCTACGGGCAACCTCGACCCGACCACGTCGCTGGGCATCATGGAAGTGTTGGACGCCATCAACCGTACCGGCACCACCATCGTCATGGCCACACACAACGAAGAGATCGTCAACTCCATGCGCAAACGCGTGGTCGAATTGCACACCGGCAAGATCGTGCGCGACGAGCAGCAGGGATCCTACGATTCCGCGCTGTATTTCCCGGACGCCGAAGTCGAGTCGAAATCGCACCAGGCATTGGGCACTTCCGATCCGAACGCGAAATACCGTCGACAGAACGCCATCGATTCAACGAACGCTCCTGACGACACCGTCGACGTGGAAGGCGCGACGCGCGCCGAAACCGTGGTGAACGCCGTGGATGTGGTCGCCGCTGCCGTCCATGACGGACAGGGGAACGACGGCATCGCCCGTCTTGCCGAATCCGTGCATTCCGGACGCACCGGCCGTTACGGCGAGGCCTTCGCGTCAGTGGAGACCACCTTGACCTGGGGCAAGGGACTGAGCCTCGAACAGATGGCCGACCAGGAACAGGCCGAGCAAACCGAACGGAACGAACAGGCCAAGACCTCCGCTGAAAATGATGCCTCCGAGACTGGTGCCGACGAAGTATCGGCGCTGTCCGCTCCGCCTGCACCGCCCGTTCCACCGACCCAAACCGAGCCTCCGACACCGCCCGAACCGCCCGTCCCGCCGGCACCGTCCGATGAAAACCCTGAGGACACCAAGGAGCACGACTGATGCGTTTTCGTTTCATCCTTTCCGAAACATGGAACAGCCTCAAGCGCAATGTTTCAATGATCATCTCCGTCATGCTGGTCACATTCATCTCCTTCCTGTTCATCGGCGTGTCCGGCCTGATGCAGGCACAGATCACCGCCGCGAAGGGCGAATGGTACGACAAGGTCGAAGTGGTCGTATGGCTGTGCCCGGACGGTGCCAGCCAGGCGGCGTCCTGCTCGTCGGGCAAGGCGCCTTCCAACCAGGAGATCGTCGATCTGGAGAACGTGATCAACGAGGAAGCCGGCAACATCGTCTCCAAAATCACATATGTGAGCCGTGAGGACTTCTACAAGAACACCTTCCTCAAGCAGTATCCGAACGGCGAATACCAAGGACGCGTGCTCACCGCCGCCGACATGCAGGGGTCGCTGCGTCTGAAACTGAAGGACCCGACCAAATACCAAGTGGTATCCGAAGTGTTGAGCGGCCGCACCGGTGTCGAGGAAGTGCAGGATCAACGCAAGATCTTCGACCCGGTCTTCTCGGTGCTGAACCGTGCGACGGCGGTCACCGTGGCGCTCGCCGGCGTGATGATCCTGGTGGCCATCATGCTGACCGGCACGACGATTCGCATGAGTGCCGCCTCGCGTAAGAACGAGACCGAGATCATGCGACTGGTGGGAGCCTCGAACTGGACCATCCGCCTGCCGTTCGTGTTGGAAGGCGTGTTCGCGTCGCTGATTGGTTCGCTGCTCGCCTGCGGAACGTTGAGCGCCATGGTGAAGCTGTTCATCACGGATTGGCTGTCGAAGAGCGTGCAGTGGATGCCTCTGATCAACCAGAAGACGGTATGGCTGCTTGCACCGGCCCTTGTGGTGGGAGCCGTCGTGCTGTCGATCGTCGCGTCCAGCATCTCGCTGAGGAAGTACCTGAAGGCATAAACCGGCGGAGTGCTGAACGAGATGTTCAGCATATTTGAAGTTTGCTGGATACAATGTCGAAATAGGTGGATTTCGGGAAGGGAATACATGTCTAGGAAAATGACGAGACAGGTGCGGCCCATCGTTGGACTGATGCTTGCTTCGGCTATGTTCTGCGCCGGCGGCGTCGCGGTCGTCGCCGCGCCGGCTCCGCAGGCACATGCCGTGAGCATGTCGGAATACCAGGCGAAGGTGTCGAACCACGCCAAGCTGAAGTCGCAGCTTGTCGGCGTGAGCAGCGATCTCGCCGACACGATTCTGCAGTTGGCCGATTTGAACGACAGCCAGATTCCTGCGGCGGTCGAGGCCGCGGAATCTGCCCAGCAGGCGGCAGAACAGGCGCAGAGCCTGGCGGAAGCGACCACGCAGCGGTTGCAAGCGGCCCAGCAGGACAAGGCGAACCTTGAGGAGCAGATCAAGCAGACCGGCTCCGACTATGATGACGCCAAGGCCGCCGTCGCGCAGCTCGCCCGCGAAAGCTTCCACGGCTCCAGTACGTCGGATGTGCTGGATTTTGTCACCGATTCGACGACCGCCGACGATTTCGTCAACAAGATGCAGTCGCAGGCCGCGGTCACGCGAAGCGAATCCAACGCGGCAACCGACGCGGCGAACGAGCTGAACACGTCGATGAACCGTAAGGACCGTCTGGGCGCCATCGAACAGAAGATCACCCAGCTCAAGGAGCAGGCCGACCAGCAGGCGGCAAGCGCCCAGCAGGCGGCAAGCGAGGCCAGCGCCAAGCAGACCGCCCTGCAGAAGCTGCGTGACGAGGGCACGGCGAAACGTGAGAAGCTCGAATCGCAGAAGAGCCAGCTGACAACGCAGAGCGCCAAGGAAGCGGCGGACATCGTCGCCATGAAATCGCAGATCGATTCATGGAACAACCAGTACAACAATTCCAACAACGCCGCTGTCAACCCCAATAACAACCAGCAGCAGTCGCGTCCGAACAACAACACGAACTACAATCCCGCTCCCGCTCCCGCGCCTGCACCTGCGCCGGCTCCGACGCCCAATAACAACAATTCCGGCGGCGCCAGCGGCATGAACTATGCGGTGCCCGGCAATTGCCCGGCCGGTTCCGGATACTGCTACGGACACAACACCGGCAACACGGTCGGCGGTGCCGCGTATCCGTCCCGCCAGTGCACGCTGTGGGCATACCTGAGGCGTTCCCAGCTGAGCCTTCCGGTCGGCTCCTACATGGGCAACGGCGCCGATTGGGCCAATACCGCTCGTGGACTCGGATACCTGGTGAACAACACCCCGCATGTCGGCGCGGCGATGGTGTTCGCGCGCGGCCAAAGCGTAGGCGGACATTGGACCGCCGACTGGCAGTACGGCCACGTGGCCGTCGTGGAACGCGTGAACGCCGACGGTTCGGTCCTGATCTCCGAAGGCGGCACCGGCTTCGCGACGTTCCCGGCTTGGGAGACGATCTCCAACGCCGGAGCCTACCAGTACGTCCACTACTGACGGTTCCGTTCCAGACATGAAACCACGGCAAGCGCGCCGTCCGCATCGTCGGGCGACGCGCTTTCGTGATATGGTCGACGGAGTCGCGTTGCATACACTGATCGAAAGAACCGGGAAGGAGGTCCGACATGGCCAAGGAACAGGGAACCAAACCGATCGCGCAGAACAAGAAGGCGCGTCACGACTACGCCATCGAAGACAAGTATGAGGCCGGTCTCGTGTTGACCGGCACCGAAGTGAAGTCGCTTCGTGAAGGACGGGCGTCGCTGGCCGAATCGTTCATCACCATCGACCGTCGTGGGGAGATGTGGCTTGAGGGAGCCAACATTCCCGAATATCTCAACGGCACGTGGAACAACCACGCACCCAAACGCAAGCGCAAGCTGCTGCTGCATGCGGCGCAGATCGACAAGCTGGCCCGCCAAACCCAGGCCAAGGGATTCACCATCATTCCGCTGAGCCTGTATTTCAAAGACGGCCGTGTCAAGGTCGAGATCGCGCTCGCCCGAGGCAAGAAGGAATTCGACAAGCGCCAGTCGCTTCGCGAGGAGCAGGACAAGCGTGAGGCGCTGCGAGCCATGCGATACGCCAACAAGCAGGTGCGATAAATCGGAAAAATTCCGGTTTCACATAGTGAAAGAACGCCGATTCAGGAAAATTTTTGTAACACACCCTCTTTACGCTAGGATACGGTTCGGCTGAACAGGCCGATATGAATCCATAGGAGAGGGAACATGCAAGCAGGAAAAGCCCTGAAAACCGCCGCCGCGTTCATGTTGAGCGTGGCCATGCTCGCCACCGGCGCGGCATGCGGCACCAGCGACGACAGCGACGCCTCGGCGTCGAAATCCAGTTCGAAGTCCAGCGAACTGACCGGTTACGATGTTTCCGGCGTGAAGAAGGACGACGCGATCGCCAAAATGCTGCCGGATTATGTGACCAAGGACGGCAAGCTCACCATCGGCATGGATACGTCGTACGCGCCGGCCGAATTCCTGGCCGCGGACGGCAAGACGCCGGTCGGCTTCGACGTGGACATCGCCAAGGCGCTGGCCGGAGTGTTCGGTCTTGAGGCCGATCCGGAAACCGCGAACTTCGATTCGATTATTCCGGCCGTCGGCGCCAAGTACGACATCGGCATCTCGTCGTTCACCGTCACCAAGGAACGCCTCGAGGCGGTCGACTTCGTCAGCCACTTCAACGCCGGCTCCGCATGGGCCGTGAAGAAGGGCAACCCGAACAAGGTCGACACGTCCGATCTGTGCGGCAAGAAGGTGGCCGTGCAGACCGCCACCATGCAGGAGACCGCCGCCAACAAGATGGCCAAGCAATGCAAGGCCGACGGCAAGGCGGAGATGGACGTCATCTCCAGCAAGCTGCAGACCGATGTGACCACCAACGTCGTCACCGGCAAGGCCGACGTGTTCTACGCCGATTCGCCGGTCGCCGGCTACGCGATCGCGCAGACCGACGGCGAACTCGAAACGCTTGGCAAGACCGAAGGCATCGCCCCGGAAGGCATCGTCGTCAAGAAGGGCGACCAGCAGATGGACGAGGCCCTGCAGAAGGCCCTGCAGAAGCTCATCGACGACGGCACCTACATGAAGATCCTCAAGTACTGGGGTGTTCAGGACGGTGCCATCAGCAAGCCGGAGATCAACACCCCCGGCACCAACGAGTGAATGTTTCGGAACTTTTGCGTCCGTTAATACGCTCGTAGCAATCCGCTCTTAGGTTATGCCATAGCCACGTTTGGCTGGTTGATTTGGCTGGATTGAAGAGAGGACTTGCCATGATGAGGAACCTGAAAGGTTGGGCGGCGCTCGCGTTGAGCGCGGCGATGGTCGTCTCGATGGGAGCCTGCGGAACCTCCGACAAAACGGATTCCCAAGCTTCCGTCGATTCGAATTCGTCGTCGACCACCGGTTACGACGTGTCCGGCGTGAAGAAGGACGAGAAGATCGCCAAGATGCTGCCGTCCTCCGTCACCAAGGACGGCAAGCTGACCGTCGGCATGGATACGTCGTACGCGCCGGCCGAGTTCCTGGCCGCGGACGGCAAGACGCCGGTCGGCTTCGACGTGGACATCGTCAAGGCGTTGGCGAAAACGTTCGGCCTCGAGGCGGATCCGCAGACGTCGAATTTCGATTCGATCATTCCATCAATCGGTTTGAAGTACGATATCGGCGTCTCGTCGTTCACCATTACCCCGGAACGCATGAAGGCCGTCGACTTCGTCAGCATGTTCAAGGCCGGTTCCACGTGGGTGGTCAAGAAGGGCAACCCAGGCAAGATCGACACGTCCGACCTGTGCGGATTGAAGATCGCGGTGCAGACCGGCACCACACAGGAGGAGGAAGTCAACAAGGGCGCCGAACAGTGCAAGGCGGACAACAAGCTTGACATCCAGATCCTGTCCAACAAGCTGCAGACCGATGTGACCACCAACGTCGTCACCGGCAAGGCCGACGTGTTCTACGCCGATTCGCCGGTCGCGGGTTATGCGATCTCCCAGACCGACGACCAGCTTGAGGCCCTCGGTGAGGACGTCGGCGTGACCAAGGAGGCCGTGGCCATCAAGAAGGGTGATTCCGACACGGCCAAGGCGGTGCAGGCGGCCATGCAGAAGCTGATGGATGACGGCACGTACATGAAGATCCTCAAGCATTGGGGCGTCGAATCTGGCGCCGTCGACAAGGCCGAGATCAACCCGACCGATTTGGGCTGATCGGCGCACTGACGCTGCGGGCGTAGGGGCATCGGACGTATATAGATCGATGCCCCTACGCTTTTTGCCGATTAACGTCGGCGTAGCATTGCGGTTTTATCGTGTGCCTTTGGAATACTGGACGTCTGATTGGCAAATGGACGATTACCGTTCAGTGGATGGGAAGAGAATAGAAGGAGAACCCACTATGTCGTTGAAATTCAAATCGTTTGCCGCTCTCGCGCTGAGCGCGGCCATGATGTTCTCCGTCGCCGCATGCGGCACCACGGATTCCGGTGACGCCAAGAGCGAGTCGAAGGCGAAGAACACCACCGTTGGTTACGATGTGAGCACCATCAAGAAGGATGACGAGCTGGCCAAGCTGGCCGCCTCCGCGAAGACCGTCAAGGACGGCGAGCTGTCCGTCGGCATGGAACTGTCCTATGCTCCGGCCGAATTCTACGCCGAAGACGGCAAGACGCCGGTCGGCTACGATGTGGACATGTCCAAGGCCATCGCCCAGACGCTGGGCCTGAAGCCGAAGATCGTCTCCTCCATGTTCGACACCATCGTCCCGTCCATCGGCTCCAAGTACGATCTGGGCATCACCGCCATGACCATCACCGAAGAGCGTCTGCAGTCCGTCGACTTCGTGAGCTACTACCGCGCCGGCTCCACGTGGGCCGTGCAGAAGGGCAACCCGAAGAAGCTCGACACCTCCGACATGTGCGGCGCGAAGATCGCAGTGCAGACCGGCACCGTCCAGGAGGACGAGGCCAACAAGATCGCCAAGGGCTGCAAGGCCGACAAGAAGGCCGAAGTGATGTCCTACAAGCGCCAGGCCGAAGCCGCCACCGCTGTGGCCACCGGTAAGGCCGATGTGTTCTACGCCGATTCGCCGGTCGCCGGCTATGCGATTTCGCAGACCAACGGCCAGCTTGAGGCGCTTGGTGACGTCGAAGGCGTGGCCAAGCAGGGCATCGCCATCAAGAAGGGCGACGAGCAGCTCGACGAAGCTGTGCAGAAGGCCGTGCAGAAGCTGATGGATGACGGCACGTACATGAAGATCCTGAAGCATTGGGGCGTCGAATCCGGCGCTCTCGACAAGGCTGAGATCAATCCGACCGACCTCAACTGATCTCATCAGATAGATAGAAAAAGGAAACAGCATCATGGCGAAGAAACAAGTCGACGGCGACGGCCTCGATATTCCCAATCGCATTAAAGCCTTGCCTGTCAAGCGTACGGGTCCGATCGTGGCGGCCATCATCGTCGCGCTCTTCGCCGCGATGCTGGTGCAGGCTTTGGTCACCAATCCGCGTTTCGAATGGAATGTGGTCTGGAAATACCTGTTCAACGAGAACGTACTGGAAGGCATCAAGTACACGCTGCTGCTGACCGTCATCTCGATGGTCATCGCCATCATTCTGGCGGTCATTCTGGCGGTCATGCGCAAATCCATCAACCCGGTGCTGCGCGGCGTGAGCTGGTTCTACATCTGGTTCTTCCGCGGAACCCCTGTGTACACGCAGCTGGTCTTCTGGGGTCTGTTCGCGGTGCTGGTGCCGCGCATCGGCGTGGGCGTCCCGTTCACCTCAATCGAATTCTGGAGCATTGACTCCCAGTCTGTCATCACCGCGTTCAACGCCGCATGGCTGGGCCTGGCCCTGAACGAAGCCGCCTACCTAGCCGAAATCGTGCGCGCCGGCCTCGAGGCCGTCGATCCGGGGCAGACGGAAGCCGCAAAGGCCCTCGGCATGAAGCGCACGCTCATCATGCGTCGCATCGTGCTGCCGCAGGCCATGCGCATCATCATCCCGCCGACCGGCAACGAGTTCATCGGCATGCTGAAGACCACGTCGCTTGTCAACGCCGTGCCGTTCACGCTGGAACTGCAGTTCGCCACCACGGCGATCGCGACCCGTCTGTACAAGCCGATTCCGCTGCTGATCGTGGCCTGCATCTGGTATCTGGTCATCACCTCCATCCTGATGGTCATCCAGTCGCGACTCGAAAAGCACTTCGGCAAGGGCTTCGACGCCCGTCCCGCCGGAGCCCGCGGCAAGCGCACGCCGCTGCCGGGCAAGACCTTCGGCGAACCCAAGGATGACGTCGACAAGCAGAACGAAGCCACGTTCGCGGGAATGACCGCGTGAGGGGAATGACCATGAGCGAAATCACAACCAACGAAATCGTTCCCGCCGTCAAGGCGACCCAGGTGCACAAGGCCTTCGGCAACCTGCACGTGCTCAAAGGCATCGACATGACCGTCATGCCCGGCACCGTCACCGTGATTCTCGGACCGTCCGGTTCCGGCAAATCCACGTTCCTGCGTCTGATCAATCAGCTGGAAACCCTGACCGGCGGCGAAATCGACGTCGACGGCGAAATGATCGGCTACAAGTACGTCGACAAGGGCGGCGAACGTGTGCTGCAGACCCTGAACGACAAGGAAGTGGCCGAACAGCGTTCCAAACTCGGCATGGTGTTCCAGCGCTTCAACCTGTTCCCGCACATGACGGCTCTTGAAAACGTCATGGAGGCTCCGGTCCACGTCAAGCACATGGACAAGAAGGAAGCCCGCGAACTCGCCATTCAGGAGCTGAACCGCGTCGGCATGGGGGAGCGTCTCGACTACTATCCGGCACAGCTGTCCGGCGGCCAGCAGCAGCGCGTGGCCATCGCCCGCGCGCTTGCCATGAAGCCGGAGATCATGCTGTTCGACGAACCGACATCCGCGCTCGATCCGGAACTCGTCGGCGAAGTGCTCAACGTCATGCTCGACCTCGCCAAGGAAGGCATGACCATGGTGGTCGTCACCCATGAGATCGGCTTCGCGCGCGAGGTCGCCGACCAGATCGTCTTCATGGACGGTGGCGTGGTCGTCGAACAGGGCGGACCGGAGATCATCGACCATCCGAAGGAGTTGAGGTTTAAGGACTTCTTGCAGCACGTCCTGTAGCAAGTAAGGCAGTCGTACTGCCGTAAATTCCCAATCCACTGACGTCAAGCGTCCGCAGACGTCCGGTGGGTTGGGTTTTCTTTTTGCTGCCGACGATGGGCGCGTTGCGTGTGCCACTGGTTCGCACGATTTCCCTGGGGGAGTGGGATTTCGCATATATGGCAAAGATTTGTAAGGACGCGCGGCTTGGTTTCATGATTGACATCCTTACCCGATAGGCTAAGGAGCTATGTGTGGAATCGTAGGATATGCAGGAAATGTTCGGACCGCGTGCGGCAAACCCTTGGAGGTCTGCCTCCAGGGTCTTCAGCGATTGGAATACCGTGGATATGATTCGGCCGGCGTGGCGTTGACCGCGCCCGGCATGGACCATGTGGCGGTGCGTAAGAAGGCCGGCCGTCTCGCCAACCTGGTGCAGGACATCGAACGCGATCCGATGCCGGAAGCCACCGTGGGCATCGGCCACACCCGTTGGGCCACCAACGGCGTGCCGAACGACACCAACGCGCATCCGCACACCTCGCGTGACGGCAAAGTGGCCATCATCCACAACGGCATCATCGAAAACGCGTCCCAGCTGCGTCTCGACCTGCAGACGGAAGGCTACCATTTCGTTTCCGAAACCGATACGGAGGTCGCGGCGAAGCTGCTGGGCAAGATCAGCGACAAGATCATCGAAGAGACCGGCAAGCCTGACCTGTTCAAGGCCGTCCGCCGTCTCGCACGCATGCTGGAAGGCGCGTTCACCATCCTCGCCACCGATGTGCGCCAGCCGGACATCGTGGTCGGCGCCCGTCACGATTCGCCGCTGGTAGTCGGTCTTGGCGAAGGCGAGAACTTCCTCGGCTCCGACGTGGCCGCGTTCGTGGCCTACACCAAGCGCGCCATGGAAATCGACCAGGACCAGGCCGTGATGGTGTCCGCAGACAAGGTCGTCGTCTCCGACTTCATGGGCAACATCGTGCCCGATCCGAAGACCTACACCGTGGACTGGGATGCGTCCGCCGCCGAAAAGGGCGGTTGGGACTCCTTCATGGACAAGGAGATCCATGAGGATCCGGCCGCCGTGCAGCGCACTCTGCTGGGGCGTCTCGACGAGAACGGCAACATCAACCTCGATGAGGTGCGCATCGACGAGCATGATTTCAAAGCCATCGACAAGATCATCGTCATCGCCTGCGGCACGGCCGCGTATGCGGGCATGGTGGCCAAATACGCCATCGAGCATTGGGTGCGCATTCCGGTAGAAGTGGAACTCGCCCACGAATTCCGCTACCGTGACCCGATCCTCACCCCCCGAACGTTGGTGGTGGCCATTTCGCAGTCCGGCGAGACCATGGACACGCTGATGGCGTTGCGCCACGCGCGTGAACAGGGCTCCAAGGTATTGGCCATCTGCAACACGCAGGGCGCGTCCATCCCACGCGAATCCGACGCGGTGCTCTACACCCACGCCGGTCCGGAAGTGGCGGTCGCCTCCACCAAGGCGTTCGTGGCGCAGATCACCGCCGCATACGTGCTCGGCCTGTATCTGGCCCAAGTCAAGGGTGCCATGTATCGAGACGAAATCGCCCAGACTTTGGACTCTCTGAAGGACATGCCCCGCAAGATCCAGTGGATTCTCGACACCCAGACCAAGACCGTGCAGGAAGCCGCCGAACAGATGGTGGATGCGAAATCGTTCCTGTTCCTCGGCCGCCATGTGGGCTATCCGGTGGCCATGGAAGGCGCGTTGAAGCTCAAGGAAATCGCCTACACGTTCACCGAAGGCTTCGCCGCGGGCGAACTGAAACATGGTCCGATCGCTTTGGTGGACGAAGGCGAACCGGTCGTATTCATCGTGCCGCCGGCGCGCGGCCGCAACGTGCTGCACTCCAAAGTCATCTCCGGCATCGAAGAGGTCAAGGCCCGTGGCGCCTACATCATCGCCGTGGCCGAGGAACACGATCCGGACGTGGAACGTTACGCCGACGTGGTCTTCTGGCGTCCCGCATGCCCGACGCTGATGAGCCCGCTGGTGGACGTGGTGCCGCTGCAGCTGTTCGCCATGGACATGGCCAAGCTCAAGAACTACGACGTCGACAAGCCGCGCAATCTCGCCAAGTCCGTCACCGTTGAGTAACGAACGCAGGCACCGGTACGTGCTCGAGGAACCTCATATTCCCTTCGAATATGAGGTTCTGTACGAGGACGAGAACATCATCGTCATCGACAAGCCGCATTTCCTCGCCACCACGCCACGCGGCATGTGGTATCGCGAAACCGCGCTGGTCCGGTTGTGCGAGCGGTACGACGAGCCGAACATCACGCCGGCGCACCGTTTGGACCGACTGACCGCAGGCGTCGTCGTGTTCGTACGTAATCCGTCTGCGCGAGGCGCGTACCAGATGCTGTTCCAAAATCGCAAAACCGTCAAAACCTACGAATGCCTGGCACCGCTCGCCCCGACGCAGCGGCCGCGATATGGAACGGCGGTGCGCATCGACCGGCACCTGCCGTTTCCGCTGGTACGCAGGTCGCATATCAACAAGGATCGCGGACGATTGCAGGCGTACGAAAGCGCCGACGTGCCCAACGCGGAAACGCTGATCGAACGGGGAAGCGGCATCCGCTTCGTTGCCGGCAGACCGTACGTGAATTACACGCTGCATCCGAAAACCGGCAAGACGCACCAGTTGCGCGTGCATATGAATTCGCTCGGACTGGCGATATTGGGCGACGATTTCTACCCGGACATCGTGCAGCGCGCGTACGACGACTTCTCGCAACCCTTGGAATTGGTGGCGCGCGAACTGCGATTCGATGACCCGCTCAACGGCGAGCCACGTCGATTCGTATCGCACGTGCCGTTGGGCGCGGGCTTATAGAAACCCACGATTTTGGACATTCCCCTATCTCGCCCGACACGCCCGATTATCATGGCGTTCTGTTGACTTGCCGGAGCGTTTCCGGCATCACGAGAGTAAGAGAGAACCATGGGTAAAATCTCGAAAGCCGTCCGCGGCGTCGCCGACATCTACAACGGCGCATCGCTGATCGTCCGTATCATCGTCGGCCTGATCATCGGCACCGTGCTGGCATTGACCATGCCCCACGTGACCTGGATCGGCGAATTCGGCACCCTGTTCGTGGCCGCGTTGAAGGCCGCGGCACCGATTCTGGTGTTCGTACTGGTGGCCAGCGCCCTTGCGCAGGGCACGTCGAAACTCGACCGCCGTTTCGGCACCGTGCTGTTCCTGTACCTGTTCACCACGTTCCTGGCAGCGGTCGTGGCCGTGCTGACATCCCGTCTATTCCCGCAGACCCTGTCCTTGGGCAAGGCCGCCAAAGCCGACGTGGTGCCGCAAGGCCTTTCCGAAGTCATCCAGACGCTGCTGACCAACATCGTGGCCAATCCGATCCAGGCCATCATCGATGGCAACTACATCTGCATCCTGATGTGGGCCTGCCTGTTCGGACTCGCCATGAAGTCCATCGCCAACGAAAGCTCCAAAGCGTTCATGGCCAACGTGGCCGACGCCGTGTCCCAGGTGATCCGCTGGGTCATCAACCTCGCCCCGTTCGGCATCATGGGCCTCGTGTTCACCAACGTGGCCGACAACGGCCTGTCCGCATTCACCAAGTACGGCAGCCTGCTGCTCCTGCTCGTCGGCACCATGCTGCTCATGGTGCTCGTGTTCGGCCCGCTCGTCATCTTCATCTTCCTGCGCCGCAACCCGTACCCGCTGGTCTACCGCTGCTTCAAGGAATCCGGCCTGACCGCGTTCTTCACCCGCTCCTCCGCTGCGAACATCCCCGTCAACATGCAGCTGTGCGAGAAGCTCGGGCTTGACAAGGACATGTACTCCGTGTCCATTCCGCTGGGCGCCACCATCAACATGAACGGCGCGGCCATCACCATCACCATCATGGCCATGGCTGCCGCCAACACGCTCGGCATCCAGATCTCCCTGCCGGCGGCCATCCTGCTGTCCGTGGTCTCCGCGCTCGGCGCATGCGGCGCGTCCGGCGTGGCAGGCGGCTCGCTGCTGCTCATCCCGATGGCCTGCTCGCTGTTCGGCATCAGCAACGACATCGCCATGCAGGTGGTGGGCGTCGGCTTCATCATCGGCGTCATCCAGGATTCCGTGGAAACCTGCCTGAACTCCGCGTCCGATGTGGAGTTCGCGGCCACCGCCGAATACCATGCCTGGCTCAAGCAGGGCCGTCAGCTGCCGGCCTTCATGTATTCCAAGAAGGAACGCGCCAAGCTCGGCATCGAAGCTTGATTGCGTACCGGCTTAGCCGCCGATGCGATATCGCAGGGAACCGCTTTGGAAGTTCGCTTCCGGAGCGGTTCTTCCGCATTCGGCGTATTTGGGTGGATATGGGGAGTCTTTCCAGGCTTGTGCGTGGCTTCCGCATGACCCGTATAATCTTATGGTGGTAATCGCAGGCGAAATACAAAACGGAGGTCCGTGGGCGTGGTGCTGAAATCGGCGAAACTGGTGAAGCAGCTCACCGCCATCTGCTGCGCGGGCGTCATGGCGGCCAGCGCCGCCGCATGCGGGGCCAATACGGACACACGCACACAGATCACCGTATGGTCGTGGGAGCCGAGCATGAAACAGGTCATCGCCGGCTTCGAAAAAGACAATCCCGACATCCACGTGGTTTGGAAGAACACCAGCGGTTACGACAAACTCAACAACGCCATCCAAGACGGTTACGGCATTCCCGACGTGGTGCAGCTGGAATATTACGCATTGCGCCAGTACGCGGTCAGCAGCCAGCTCGTGCCCATCACCGGCAGAACCGAAGGCTATGCCGATTTCTACACGCCCGGCACCTGGGCGTCGGTGCAGCTCAACGGACGGGTGTACGGGCTTCCCATGGACTCCGGCCCGATGGCCTTCTTCTATAACAACAGCGTGTTCGAACAGGTTGGCGTGGACGCGTCCAAGATCCGCACATGGGACGACTACTACGAGGCCGCCAAAAAACTCAAGAAAATCGGCGTGTACATCACCGCCGATTCCGGCGACGCCAGCTTCTACGACACGATGATCTGGCTCGCCGGCGGACGCCCGTTCTCCACGTCCAACGATGGCAAGAACGTGACCATCAGACTCACCGAAGATAAAGGCACCCGCGAATTCACCGAATTCTGGCAGAAGATGATCGATGAGGGTTTGGTGGCAACAAACCTCACGTCATGGTCGGATCGATGGAAATCGGCCGTGGGACAAGGCAAAGTCGCCTCGCTGTTCTCCGGCGCATGGCTGCCTTCGCTGCTCATGTCCGACATTCCCGGCGCGGCCGGCCTGTGGCGCGTGGCCCAGATGCCGACGCCCGACGGCAAGGCCACCACATCGGAAAACGGCGGTTCGGCCCTTGCCGTGCTGCAACGTTCCCGCAAACCCGAAGCCTCATACCGTTTCATCGAATACGCCTGCCACAATGCCAAAGGCATCACAACCCGCGTGGATGGCGGCGCGTTCCCAGCCGACAAAAACACCCTATCCGACTCGAAATTCCTCAGCAAGACCACGGTGACCGACGACCGTGGCATCGAAGTGCCCTATTTCGGCGGGCAGGAATACAACCGCGTGCTGTCCCAGGCCGCGGAGAACGTGTCGACCGGATACCAGTATCTGCCGTTCGAAGTGTATGCGCGCAGCGACTTCCGGTCCACGGTGGGCAAGGCCTACAAATGGTCGAGCCTGCTGCGCAAAGAGCAGAACAGGCTCAACATCATCGCCGCAGGCGGTCAGGTCTCCGACACCTCCAACATCGGCGATGCGTTGAAGAACACCGAATCGTCCGACCGCATCAAACTTAAGGGCGGCATAGCCCTATGGCAGAAGGACCTGAAAGAATACGGAGCCAACCAGGGCTTCACCATCCAATAGCGTCTGTGTAATTGGTTTA
>UMBL01003371.1_pt1 | contig 17875 bp, 15 predicted proteins | sample 1963951 | NCBI WGS metagenome assembly UMBL01 (sample SAMEA4835940, study PRJEB28245) | human gut metagenome | biome: gut microbiome; material: fecal sample | place: Denmark | collected 2008 | reverse complement strand
GTAGGTAACAGACGCAATTCATCTCCCACCTTAGATGTTGGAGTCTTCTTGCTAGAAGAGGATAAAAAAGGGAAAACCCCCTCTGTAAGAAATACTGCCATTTCCTCAGAAAAGATTTTCCCGGTTATAGTTCATCTGTCTTAATTGTTGTGTCCCGGATACTTATCCCATATCTGTGTAATTGTTTTCCTGAAGCAGGATATTGTATCTATATTTTTTATTATACACATAATTATTTCCGAACACAATGTTTATTTATTTTATTTTTCAGATAAATACCAGAACCCGCTCCACAATAAACACCGCCGCACATGCCAGCAGCGCTACTGTGATCAAACTTTTCTCTTTATATGCCGCAATAAGGGCTACGAAGAATCCCGCGGCGCCGGAAATGATGCTGTCTGTGGCTTTCAGGATGGCCGGGAAGGTCATGGCTGCAAGACAGGCGTATGGCACATAGTACAGAAAGGACTTGATAAACGGGCTTTTGATCTCGTTTTTTGCAAGAGCGAGGGGCAGCATACGGATGAGATAGGTGACTGCTGCCATCACCAGGATATAGAGATATACATTATGACTCATGAGATGCTTCCTCCTTCTCTTCCACCGGACAGAAATAAGCTGCCAGGCCTGCTACCAGAAGTGTTGTGATAATGATCATAAATCCGGATGATACCTGTTTTAATACCGGTGTCACCGCAAAAATGGTGCTGACTGCCATGGATGCCACAACCACTCCAAGAACCGGTCTGCTCTTTTTGGACGGCGGGATGATGATGGCCAGGAACATTCCGTAAATGGCAACACTTAAGGCACTGAGCATAAAATCCGGAAGAAGGCTTCCGGAAATACCGCCTACCAGAGTTCCCAGAGTCCATCCGGGGATTGCCACACACATGGCTCCATAATTGTAAAATACGCTGACTTTTCCCTCCTGGGCCGCACTGATCCCGAAGATCTCATCGGTGATACCAAAGGCGGCGATATACTTCAGGATGCCGGATTCCTCACGCCGGAATTTCTGGGACAGGGAAAAAGACATCAGGCAGTATCTTAAGTTGATGATCAGCTGAGTCATTGCCATCTCCCACATGGAACCTCCCGCAAAAATAATGTCCAGTCCCGCAAACTGACCGGCCGATGTCAGGTTAGTCAGTGAGATCAGGACTGCCTGCCAGATACTTAAGCCTCCGGCAACGGCCATCATGCCAAAGGTGAACGACACCGCGAAATATCCCAGTCCAATGGGCACGCCATCCTTCATACCTTTTCTGAAACTTTCTCTTTTCATCGATTTCCTCCATTGTATGTATGTTAGCCAGGCACATAAGATCATCCGCGTTTACGGCCTGATCCTGTACTGTCACGAACCCGGTTGCACACGTAAATAGCGTGCCCGGAAACCCTTTACACGTCTCCTGACACGCTCTTTTATTGTAGCATTGCCATATCAAAACTTCAATACTTCGCAGCAAACACAGCTGTGCTTTTTCCCTGATTTTACGCTTTTTCTACGATTTTATAGTAAGATCTGGCTGTCATGGAGTAGATCAGTCCATAGACCAGCGCAAAAGCCAGAACCGTTCCTGCCGTACAGCCCACGTACAGTTTTGTATTGGCCATTCCAAACAGCAGCAGAAGCCGGCGGATCAGCGGAAATGCCATGGAAATATGAACCATCGCCATCACAAGCGGGATAAAAAATACCAGAAGGATCTGTCTGCGGATGGCTCCTTTTACCTCTCTGCGGCTCATGCCCACTTTCTGCATAATCTGGAACCTTCCCTGATCTTCGTAGCCTTCGGAGATCTGTTTATAATAAATGATCATCGCCGTTCCCATAAGGAACAGTGCTCCCAGAAAGATTCCAATAAACAGGATACTTCCATTATCCACATAATAAGTTTCATACTCACTCTGGCGGACACCACCGATCACGATGGTATTCTCAGAAAAACCATCACTGTGGCAGTAATCTTTCAGTGCCTGATAAACAGCCTGGCCATACCGGATCTTTTCCTCACTGCTGCCACGGATATCTACACCAAGATGAACTGTGAGATCTTTTCCCGCCTCGTAGGCATCAAGTCCTTCGTACATCTTTGTCCGAAGCCCGTCAATATACTCAAAGTCCGAATCCGTTACAACAATTGCCGCCATATTGGAAACCAGATTGGTCATCGCACTTAAAGGTGCTTTTTCCAGCCATTTCTTTACTGCAAAATCCCAGTCATCAATTTTTAATGTGTCTGTTTCCCTTTCAGATGGATACCAGGCAAAGATCTCGCCGTCGTGGAGATCTGTTTTTTCCCCCGTAAGTTTCTCATACTCAGACTGGCGGATCGTATACAGATCTACGGAATTCCCATCTTCCGAGTAACTGTAGGCCTGTCCGATCATAATGCCGTTTTTTCCCTGCTTGCAGCCGATCTCGAGATACGTTTCAGTCACTGTTTTTTCTGCCGGCACCTGATAATCTTCGATTGCCTGTGCAAAAACCTTCTGAAACTGTTCACTCTGTTCCTGGCTGATACCGGAGATTTGGGCATCCGTATCAAAAGGATACCGGTTCACCATAATGTCCCCCATTCCAAAATACAGGGACACAGTCATGGAAAGGAGCAAGAGTACGCCAGTACTTAAGATACAGATACTTGCCAGGCCTGCCGCATTCTGTTTCATACGGTAGATCATGCCGGAAACACTGATAAAGTTGCTGGTTTTATAGTAGAACTTTTTGTTCTTTCGAAGCAGTTTCAGAATCACAATACTTCCTGCTGTAAAAAGAAGATACGTTCCTGCCATGACCAGGATTACCGCCAGAAGAAAAATAAAAATCGCCTGGATCGGAGATTCCGTGGTTACTGCCAGATAATATCCCACGCCAAGACAGATCACACCCAGAAATGCCATGAGCCATTTTGCCCGGGGCTCCCTCTCTCCTGTGTTTCCACCTTTCAGAAGTTCTACCGGATTATTCATTCTTACTCTGGTAAGATTCAGTGCCAGAATCACAAGAAAAATCCCTCCAAATCCTGCGATACAAAACAGGATTCCAGTAATGGAAACATAAAATCCCAACACCGCCGGAACATGAAGAAAACGGAAAAGCAAAAGCAGGGAAAGCTTGCTTCCAAGGATTCCAAACCCGATACCTGCTGCCAGAGAAAGCAGAGACGTCATGATCGTTTCCAGAAACATCACTTTTCCGATATGGCCTTTTTCCAGGCCCAGAATGTTATAAAGTCCAATCTCTTTCTGGCGCCGTTTCATAAGAAAACTGTTGCTGTAGATCAGAAAGATGACACAGAAAATTCCAACAACCACTTCACCGGTTCCCACGATCAGCCGCACTTCTGATGCCTGGGGCACTGCTTTCTCCAATGTGGGACAGTCCCGCAGAAATTCCATCATATACATCATGGCAATACAGAAAATGCAGGTAAGCATATAGGGAATATAGGTGCTCCGGTTGTTGCGGATGTTCTGTACTGCCAGTTTTCCAAACAGTCCTCTACGCATGGCTCTCACCGCCTGTCGTAAGGATCGTCAGGGTATCTGCGATCATCTGGTACATTTCCTGTCTCGTTTTTGTGCCACGGTAGATCTGGTGGAACACCTGTCCGTCCTTGATAAAAAGAACTCTGGATGCATGGCTGGCTGCCTGTGCACTGTGGGTTACCATGAGAATGGTCTGGCCTTCCTGATTCACTTCATTGAACATGGAAAGAAGATCGGACGCCGCACGGGAGTCCAGCGCTCCGGTTGGTTCGTCCGCAAGGATCAGCCTGGGATCTGTGATCAGCGCTCTTGCAACTGCCGCCCTCTGTTTCTGTCCGCCGGAAACCTCGTAGGGAAATTTTTCCAGAAGCTGGTCAATGTGAAGGGCTTTTGCAATGGGGCGGATCTTCTGTTCCATCTCCTGATAATCTTCGCCTGCCAGCACAAGGGGAAGATAGATGTTATCCCGGAGACTGAAGGTGTCCAGAAGGTTAAAATCCTGGAATACGAAGCCTAAGTTTTTCCGACGAAATGCGGAAATCTCTTTTTCTGTCAGGTGGGTGATGCTTTTTCCTTCCAGAAGTACTTCACCGAATGTTGGGCGATCCAGGGCTGCCAGAATGTTCAGAAGCGTTGTTTTTCCGGAACCGGACTCTCCCATGATCGCCACATATTCTCCCTCTTCCACTGAAAAAGTCACATTGGAAAGTGCCTGTACTTTGTTTCCGCCGAAGCGGGTGCTGTATATCTTTTTTACATTTGTTACTTCCAGTAATGCCATATGCCAATTCCTTTCTTATCTGTGTTTGCAGCGTTCCAGGGAATTCGTGCATCACATTCTATAGCAGTCCCAGGAATCAATGCATCAAAAAAAAGTTGTTCAGAGCATGACGTGCTGAACTTGATGCAGGAATTTATGGAAATACTATAAGTGACTGAATCCGATACAGGAATTACCTGTGTCGCTATATTATGTTTTCAGTATAAGAAAATTCTCCGGCGGCTGCCATCGAAGTGGCTTACATTTTGCGGGGGAAGCTTACATTTATGTAAGGTTGGCTTCTGCAAAAAAATTTCAATACATATCCAGCTCTTTTTTCCACAGGCTCAACCGGACTTCCGTGCCTTTATCCACCTGGGAATCCACAGTGATCTCATGGCCCAGCTTTTTCAGGATCTTCCGGCTTAAATACAGGCCGATCCCGGTGGCCCGGTTGTCCTCCCGGCCGTTAACTCCTGTGTAGCCTTTTTCGAAGATCCGTGGAAGGTCTTCTGCCTGGATTCCGATGCCGGTGTCTGCGATGACAAGGATTGCCGGTGCTGTATTCGATGTCCGGTTTCCACGCTCATCCTCCAGCCAGATTTCAATGCCGCCCGTTCTTGTATATTTCAGCGCATTGGAAAGAATCTGCCCGATGACAAAACCAAGCCATTTTTCATCGGTGAGAACGGTCGCATCTGTCCCCTCATAGGACAACGAGAGTTTTTTTGCCACAAAGATCCCTGCATATTTATGGATCTGTTCCCGGATGATCCGATCCAGAGAAGACCGGGCAAGCTTCAGGTCTGCGGACATGTCTTCTGTTCGAAGGTAGCCCAGCACCATCTCTACATACTGTTCAATGCGAAAAAGCTGTGCCAGGGATTCCCGGTTCCGCTCCGGTTCCTCCTGAAGCAGCAGACGCAGGGCAAAGATCGGCGTCTTAATCTGATGTGCCCACATAGTATAGTAATCCGTCATCTCTTCCAGGGAACGATGCCGGTCTGTCTCCACCTCCATCCGCATGCCGTCCAGCTTGCGGATGATCTCCCGGTAAAGAAGTTCCACCTCATCGGTGGTCTCGTCCAGACGATCCAGATTGATCTCCGGAGCTTTTTCCACCAGGCAGAGCGTCTGAGCCTTCTGCCGGTAGCGGACATACCCATATAAAAAAGCGGCAGCTCCTGCTCCAAGCCACAGAACTGCCATATAGATCACTGCCTCAGCGGAAAGCTGGTACAGGCAGACCACTGCTGCCGATGCAGCCACCGCAAAAACAAAGGCAATGAGAAAAATTTTTGTCTGTTTCAAATATGCGCGTAATAATTCCATAAAAACCTCACACCATGTAGCCCAAACCTTTTCGCGTGATAATAAAATCCACAAGGCCTGCTGCCTCCAGCTTTTTGCGAAGGCGTGTAATGTTTACAGTCAGGGTGTTGTCGTCCACAAAGCTGTCACTTTCCCACAGTTTCGTCATAATGGCATCTCTGGATACCGGTCTGCCTGCCTGGGAAAAAAGCAACTCCAGAATACGCAGTTCATTTCTGGTCAGTTCCAGCTCCACCCCGTTCCAGGTCAGCGTAGCCCCGGAAAGGTTGAGCACTGCTCCTTTATGTTCCAGTACATTTCCCGGATTTCCAAAGGAATAGGTCCTGCGGAGGATTGCCTGAATCTTGGCTACCAGTACATCCATGTCAAAAGGCTTGGCGATAAAATCATCTGCTCCACGGCTCATGGCCATGACCATGTTCATATTGTCGGCTGCGGAGGAGATAAAGATCACCGGCACCTGGGAAACTTTTCGGATTTCCTCACACCAGTGGAAGCCGTTATAAAAGGGAAGTTTCAGATCCAGAAGAACAAGCTGAGGATCTTTCCCCGCAAATTCCTGCAGTACATTGGAAAAATCCTCAGCCAGAAAAACTTCATATCCCCAGGAACTGAGATGTTTTTTCAGAAGATTCGCGATTGTTTCGTCATCTTCTACAATAAAAATACGATACTTCATTCCTGTTCGTCCTTTTTATGTTTACGCTTCTTCCGCTCCATCCGGATCTACCAGGCGGTTCAGAACCTTGAAGCCATTGTTACGGAGAACACTCTCTGCAACAAGAAGATCCTCACAGTGCATGATCGCTACCGGGACTTTCAGGCCTCTGTGGAAGAAGGTGTAGATGTAGTGAAGGTTTACGTTGCTGTCGCCCATGACACTTAAAAGTTTGTCCAGGCCGCCGATCTCATCCTGAAGATCCACCAGGATGGCCTGAGTGATACGGGTCATGTATCCGTTTTCAGCCATGATCTGATCTGCTTTTTCCGGATCATCGCATACCATACGGAAGTTTGCGAATTCCGGTGCGTCGAAGCAGCCGAAGCCGTAGATGTCGATCTGATTCTCTGCAAGAATCTTTGTAACTTTCTGAAGACTCCCTGGGGTGTTTTCTACGAAGACGATGTTCTGTTTTACCATGATGTGTTTCCTCTTTTCTTTTTATTCTTTTCTTATTTTTTTATTTTAGCATGAAATTTGCGGGAAGTGAATCCCTTCCCAGGGTGGAGCATTTCGCATGTGGCGGATTCCCTTCCGGGATGGAGCATTTCCACATACGGTGGATTCCCTTTCCGGCGGGAGCATTTTGCATGCGGCAGGTATATCGCCTTCCGGCGGGAGCATTTTGCATGCGGCACATTCCCTTCCGGGGGGAGCATTTTCGCATGCGGCAGTTGCGAGGAGGGGAAGCATTCATAGTTGCGAAGGCCATACTCCCCTCCTCGCGCTCCACCCCTCCCGGCCACGCCGCTGTTCTGCGTTGTGGAATGTGTTGCTTTGCTGGCGGGGCGATGGATTTTACGGTGTTGGATATTGTAGGCTATGCCGATATAGATGAATGCACTACGCTATAACCCGCGGTTTATTTTTATCGATTTGAGCAAAAAACAGGGAACAGGCCCGCTACGCGGGCCGCTTTCCCGTCCGCCCTCATCCATCGGCTCAGCCTGACGGCTTCGACACCCTGGAGTACATCGCCCAGCCAATAACGTAGCACATTCCACAACGTACGCCTCAAAATGCGTGCCCGGAAAGGGGGAGCGCGAGGGGGAAAAGCGGGCTTCGCAACTCTGAGTGCTTTCCCCCTCGCATATTTCCGCCGGGAAACAATTCCCGGATCTCCCCACGATGTAGCACAGCGATACATTCACATTAATACGTTAAAGCGTAACGCTTTTAATTACTAAATTTCAAATATAAGTATACCATCACAACCCAAAATGTCAACCACCTTTCCCAAAAACAAAAATAACATATAAAAAAGCCGAACGCACATCCAACAGACATGCGTCCAGCCATCCATTTCAATAATTGCAGTTGCCCTGAAGAGCTCAATCCAGTTCTTCATCCACATACTTCTGTATATTAGAAGCATTCACATACTTCTTAACCTGCGCTCCGTCAGTGATCACAAGTGTAGGCGCCTGACGGATCCCGTACTGCTTAACAAGTTCGGGATTCTGCTCGGCATCGATGATCTCCAGTTCCTCACCTTCCAGCATTTTCTTTGCCATACGGCAGTTTGGACAGGTACTGGTCGTGAAGAGATATTTGTGCGATGCCACCGGCTGGATCTCAACCTCGTCGCCTTTCATGGTCATCATGCTGGTGTGTACCTTTTTCAACTGGGAGTGGGTAATATCATAGAGGGTACGGTTCTTGTACTCCTGTGTCTTACCATCATTCCAGTTCTGTACCGGACGGTAGTAGCCGGTGATACGGCTGTAAACTTCAGCCTTCTTTCCACATTTCGGACAGGTGAAATGCTCTCCGCTGATGTAGCCATGCTCCTGACATACGGAATAGGTCGGAGAAATGGTGTAATACGGCAGGCGATAATTCTCTGCGATCTTACGTACCAGAGACGCTGCTGCCTTCCAGTCCGGAAGTTTCTCTCCCAGGAATGCGTGGAATACAGTTCCGGATGTATACAAAGTCTGCAGATCATCCTGAATATCCAGTGCGTCAAAAATATCAGCGGTATAATCAACCGGCAGATGGGAGCTGTTTGTGTAATACGGAGTATCGCCCTCTTTTCCTGCTGTCTTGATATCCGGATAACGGCTTCTGTCGTGTTTGGCAAGGCGGTATGCGGTGGATTCCGCCGGTGTTGCCTCCAGATTGAAAAGCTCTCCCGGATACTGCTCCTGATAGTCAGAAAGACGGTTTCTCATATGCTCCAGAACCTCTTTCGTAAACTTCTGGGTCTCCGGATCTGTCATGTCTTTTTTCAGCCAGCATGCATTTAAGCCCGCTTCGTTCATTCCCACAAGACCGATGGTGGAAAAATGATTCTCAAAACTTCCAAGATATCTCTTGGTATACGGATACAGTCCCTCATCCAGAAGTCTGCTGATCACATCTCTCTTGATGTGAAGAGATCTCGCGGAGATATCCATCATGTGATCCAGGCGCTGATAAAATTCCTTCGGTGTTCTGGAAAGATATGCGATACGTGGCATATTGATAGTTACAACACCTACAGAACCTGTACTCTCACCGGAACCGAAGAAACCGCCGCTCTTTTTGCGGAGCTCACGGAGATCCAGGCGGAGACGGCAGCACATGCTGCGGATGTCGCTCGGTTTCATATCACTGTTGATGTAGTTGGAAAAATACGGAGTACCGTACTTGGAAGTCATCTCAAAGAGAAGTCTGTTATTCTCGGTATCAGACCAGTCAAATTCCTTTGTGATGGAATAAGTCGGGATCGGATACTGGAATCCACGTCCGTTGGCATCTCCCTCGATCATGGTCTCGATAAATGCCTTATTGACCATATCCATCTCTTTCTTGCAGTCTTTATACTTGAAGTCCATATCCTTGCCGCCTACGATGGCAGGAAGTTCTGCAAGGTCATCCGGAACAGTCCAGTCCAGTGTAATATTGGAAAACGGTGCCTGGGTTCCCCAGCGGCTCGGTGTGTTCACCCCATATACAAAAGACTCAATACATTTCTTCACTTCCGGATAAGAAAGGTTGTCCACCTTTACAAAAGGAGCCAGATAGGTATCAAAGGATGAAAATGCCTGTGCGCCTGCCCACTCATTCTGCATGATACCCAGGAAATTTACCATCTGGTTACAGAGCACGCTTAAATGCTTGGCCGGTGCGGAAGTGATCTTACCCTCGATTCCGCCAAGGCCCTCACGGATCAGCTGTTTCAGGGACCATCCTGCACAGTATCCGGTCAGCATGGACAGATCGTGGATATGGATATCCGCATTTCTGTGTGCCTCCGCGATCTCATTGTCATAGATCTCAGACAGCCAGTAATTGGCAGTAACAGCTCCGGAGTTGCTTAAGATCAGTCCTCCTACAGAATAGGTTACTGTTGAGTTCTCTTTTACACGCCAGTCCTCAACCTTTACATAGCTGTTTACGATTTCTTTATAGTCAAGGATGGTAGATTTCATATTGCGGATCTTCTCACGCTGCTTGCGATAAAGGATATACGCCTTGGCAACATCGGAATATCCTGCCTGGATCAGTACGTTCTCCACACTGTCCTGGATATCCTCCACAGAGATCCGGTTGTTCTCGATCTTATTCTGAAAATCCGCAGTAACACGAAGTCCCAGAAGGTCGATCATATCCGGACTGTAATTCTTGCCCTTGGCATCAAACGCCTTATCAATGGCTGCGGTGATCTTCCCCATTTTAAATTCGTCTAATTCACCGTCTCTTTTTACTACCTGAAACATAAGAAAATGCCTCCCTCATGCATGTATTTATAAAGCGGACTCTCTTATTCCGCCTCACTTACCTGCCCATGAACATACCCCGTTTCACGATCTATGTTCAAAGCGCTGTAGGCTTATTGTATCAGACACACTCCTTTGCGTCAACATAAAAAGCACCATATATAGTGTCCATTTTGTTCACGGTACTATATATGGTACTGAGTAGTTTTTTTAACATTATGTAACTTTCGGATAGATTTCCCGCGGAACCCTTGCTTTTACAGCAATTCCGCCTTCTGTATACTCTTCCGAAAGAAGCTGTCCATACTCACGGATCAGCTGGATCTGACCGGCCTCCGAATACGGAAAAAGCCGCTCCATATAAATCTGGCCTTCTGCAAGGATCTCAGAGAGCAGTTCCTTAAATTCTTCAAGTCCTTCTCCTGTCCGTGCGGAAATCTTCAGCGTATGATCTGCACGGAGATCCCGGAGACTTTCCCCGGAAACACGGTCCTGCTTGTTAAAAAGTGTGATCGTCTTTTTCCCAAGGGCGCCCAGCTCTTTCAGGGTCTCATATACGATATGCATCTGCATCTCCGCCTGAGGATTGGACTCATCTACCACATGAATGATGTAGTCCGCATATTTGGCTTCTTCCAGGGTACTCTTGAAGGCTTCTACCAGATTGTGGGGAAGCTTCCGGATAAATCCTACAGTATCCGTAAGAAGAAGCTGCTGTCCGTCATCCAGTGTCAGAAGACGTGTGGTCGGGTCCAGCGTGGCAAAAAGCTTATCCTCCGAAAGCACCGACGCACCGGTCAGTGTATTCAGAAGCGTGGATTTTCCCGCATTGGTGTAGCCGACAATAGCCGCAGTCTTCAGATTTCCTGCCGCTCTTCTGGAACGGAGCAGTTCCCTGTGCTTTTCCACCTGGGAAAGTTCCTGCTTCAGTGCGGAGATCCGGTTTCGGATCAGACGGCGGTCTGTCTCCAGTTTCTTCTCACCGGGACCTCTGGTACCGATTCCTCCTCCAAGTCGTGAAAGGGAAGAACGAAGGCCCACAAGACGTGCGGAACGGTAACGGAGCTGTGCAAGCTCTACCTGGATCTTACCTTCGCTTGTGACGGCACGCTTCGCAAAAATATCAAGGATCAGCAATGTACGGTCCATGACTTTGCATTCCAGTTCCCGCTCCAGATTGTTCATCTGTGCAGGAGAAAGCTCATCGTCACAGATCACACCATTGGCATTCAAAGCATAGAGAATACCTTTTACCTCCTCGATCTTGCCTTTTCCGATATAAGTACCGGGGTGTACTGCCTCACGGTTCTGGATGATCCTGCCAGCAACGGCCGCACCTGCTGTAGCCGCAAGCTCTCCAAGCTCATCCAGGGATTCTTCCATGTCATCCCCCAGATTTGCCTGAACCCCGATCAGGATGACCCGGTCCTGTATTTCCTCAAAATATTCCATATCAGCCCTCCGAAGACGTTCTGGTTTTCAGGAAAGCCAGCTCTTTTTTGGCAGCGGAATCTTCCGGGAACATATCAACATATTCCTGTGCCTTGGTCAGTGCGGTGGCAAAATCCAGTTTTTTCTCATAGGCTACGATCTCGTTGAACAGAAGGCTCTGCATCTCGTCTGTGGTAGCAGTCGGGAGACCTTTTGTAATGTTATCAAGAGCAGAATCATAATCCCCATTCCGGATATCACACAGTGCCAGGCCGTTATATCCCTTGGCGGAATCTCCCACTGCGGAAATATACTGTTTATACATTGCCTGGGCATTTTCCACATCATCCTGAGCCAGATATACCATTCCCAGGAGAAGAAGAGCTTCCGTATTATCCTTCTTGGTTGCTTCCAGGAGCTCTTTTTTTGCATTGCTGTAATCTTCCATATAATAGTAAACGCGGCCTCTGTCACAGTGATCCTGCGCGTCCTTGGCCTCAGAAGAAAGGGCAGCCTCCAGATATCTGGTTCCGTCTGCTTCCATATCTTTATCCAGATACGCTTCATAGATCTGGATCGCCATATCATAGGTGGAGTCCTCTCCATAGGCCTGCTTAAAGTTCGATGCCGCTTCCTCGTAGGAATCCATGGCAAGGGCAACTTTTCCGGTAAGGAAATAACTGCTGGCATCCATGGAAAAATCTTCTCCTAATGTCTGGCAGTCTGCCATGGCGTCCTCATAATTTCCAGCTTTCAGCTCTGCGGTGGCACGGTAAGACAAAATATCCCTGCGCAGGCTTTTACTTACCCGGTCACAGCCCAATGCCTCTGTAAAATTATTCACCGCATCCTCATATTTGCCAAGACGCAGGCTTGCAATCCCCGCCCCACGGTAGGACTGTGCCAGTTTTACCCCGTTCTGGATAGAACTCTGGTACTCCTCCAGGGCATACTTGTAGCTTCCCTGAGAAAGATCTTTACCCGCCTGCTCATATGTTTTTGTTTTTTCACTGCCGCAGCCGCCCAGAAGCAAAGCTCCTGTAACGGCTGCAAGAATCAATACGGTCTTTGTATTTTTCATGGAATTCCTTATTCTACAACAAGCCCTTCGGCTTCCATTACATCAACAACACTGTCTACATACTGGTGGCAGAGTTCATCCGTTCCCGCCTCTACCATAACACGGATCAACGGCTCTGTACCGCTTTCACGTACCAGGATACGGCCATCATCGCCAAGTGCCTCCGCTGCGGCCTCAATGGCTGCTTTTACCTTCTCGTTCTCCAGGGCGGTTTTCTTATCGGAAACACGCACATTGCGGAGAAGCTGCGGATAAACCTTCATCTCCTTGGCAAGGTCGCAAAGTGTGGCTTTCTGATCCACGCATGCCTCCATGATCATAAGAGAAGTAAGGATTCCGTCACCGGTAGCAGAATAACGGCTGAAGATAATATGTCCGGACTGCTCACCGCCGATACTGTAATTGTTTTCCATCATGTTCTCGGCAACGTATTTGTCACCAACTGCAGTCTGCTCGTAGTCGATGCCTTCCCGCTCCAGAGATTTGTAAAGACCAAGGTTTGACATAACAGTTGTTACAACCGTATTTCCGTTCAGCTGTCCTTTTTCTCTTAAATATTTGCCGCAGACATACATGATCTTGTCACCGTCAATGATATTTCCGCGGTGGTCTACAGCAATACAGCGGTCTGCATCGCCATCATAAGCAAAACCGATATCCAGACCTTTGTCGATCACAAACTGTCTCAGAACTTCAATATGTGTGGAGCCACATCCACGGTTAATATTCGTTCCGTTCGGCTCATTATTGATCACATAAGTTTTTGCACGGAGTGCGTCAAAAACACTCTTGGCAATGGCAGATGAACTTCCGTTGGAGCAGTCCAGTCCCACCTTGATATTCTTGAAATCGTGGCATGGAATAGAGATCAGATGTCCGATATAACGGTTTCTTCCAGATGCAAAATCAACCGTACAGCCGATATCTTCTCCGGTTGCCAGCGGAAGTTCTTCGATCTCTCCATCCAGATAAGCCTCGATACGTGCTTCAATATCTGCGGAAATCTTCTGTCCGTTCTCATTGAGGACTTTGATTCCATTATCGTTAAACGGATTATGGCTTGCGGAAATCATGATACCGCAGTCAAAACCTTCTGTACGTACCACATAGGATACACTTGGAGTTGTGGTTACATGAAGCAGATAGGCGTCTGCTCCGGATGCGGTAAGTCCTGCCGCAAGGGCATACTCAAACATGTAACTGCTTCTTCTTGTATCCTTGCCGATCACGATCTTCGCCTTGTGATCTCTGCCGTAATACCAGCCAAGATAACGTCCCACACGAAATGCATGATCTGCTGTAAGTTTTACATTTGCTTCACCACGAAAACCATCTGTTCCGAAATATTTACCCATAATGCTCTCCTTTATTACTGATACAGTCCTTCCGGATAAACGCCGTCATCTGTAAGTTTTTTGAATGCAGCCTGTACAGATGCCTTATCTTCCTGATAAGTAACACCAAACCACTCGTCCTTTGTCTCAAGAACGTCAACTGCTGCTTTCCCGGAATGGATCAGCTGGTCGATAAGCTCTGGAAGAAGATACTCTTTCTTGATGTCTCCCTCTTTGATCCCACCAAGGAACTCAATGAAACCTTTCTCAAGGATTTCCATAAATTCCGGTGTCAGTCCCCACATATTCATGGAAACAAGGCTCTTGGTATCCAGCGCTTCTGCTGTACCATCGTCATTTCTTGTCTCTGCGCCGTCTGCTGTCTTGAAGATGTTATGTGTCTCTGTAACGCCGACAAGCTTGCCGTCCTCAATATGGCACACACCTCTTGTAACGCTTCCGTTGTCGCTTAATGTATTTCCAAGGCGGAAACCTGCCATGCAGATGTGCATCGGGCCATCCTGCGGATGATCCTGTACCAGATAGTCGTGAACTTTTACGTAGGCCTCTTTTCCATAGTAGTCATCTGCATTGATAACAGCGAATGGCTCGGAAAGGACTTTCTTTGCTGCCAGTACGGCATGTCCGGTTCCCCATGGCTTGGTACGGTCTGCCGGTTTCCGGAAATCTCCCGGAAGATCATCGATCTCCTGGAATGCATAAGCAACCTCTGTAATCTTGGAGATACGGTCTCCGATCACTCTTTTGAACTCATCCTCAAGGTCTTTACGGATAATAAATACAACCTTGTTGAATCCTGCCTCCAGTGCATCATGGATAGAATAGTCCATAATGATCTCACCCTTCGGTCCTACCGGTGCAAGCTGCTTGATTCCTTTTCCAAAACGGCTGCCAATTCCGGCTGCCATGATTACCAGTGCTGTCTTTTTCATGTTTCGTTTCCTCCTGATTTATTATAGTTTTTTGAACTCTATCTCTGTAATTAACGATTACTCCTGTTCATTGAGCTTGGTCAGCTTCACTGCCTGGTCTGCCGCGATCAGGCTGTCGATGATCTCATCCAGATCTCCGTTAAGGATATTCTCAAGGCGATGAAGGGTCAGTTTGATCCTGTGGTCCGTCACACGTCCCTGCGGGAAGTTGTAGGTACGGATCTTCTCGGAACGGTCACCGGTACCGATCTGGCTTCTTCTTGCCTCTGCCTCAGCGTCATGCTGCTTGGCAAGTTCCATCTCATACAGACGGGAACGGAGCACGCGAAGTGCCTTGTCCTTGTTTTTGAGCTGAGATTTCTCATCCTGGCAGGAAATTACGATTCCTGTAGGGATATGGGTAAGACGTACCGCGGAGTCTGTAGTATTGACACACTGACCACCGTTTCCGGAAGCACGGAACACATCGAATTTACATTCATTGAGATCCAGATGGAAATCAATCTCTTCTGCTTCAGGCATGATGGCCACAGTACAGGTGGAAGTATGGATTCTTCCGCCGGATTCTGTCTCCGGTACTCGCTGTACACGGTGTACACCGCTTTCGTATTTCAGTCTGGAATACGCACCCTCACCTTTGATCATGAAAGTAACTTCCTTGAAGCCGCCGATACCGTTCTCATTAAGGCTGAGCATCTCGGTTTTCCAGCGACGGGACTCTGCATATTTCACATACATACGATAGATCTCTGCCGCAAAGAGAGCCGCCTCATCACCGCCTGCACCTCCACGGATCTCAACGATAACGTTCTTGCTGTCATTAGGGTCTTTCGGAAGAAGAAGGATCTTCAGCTCATGCTCCAGCTCCTCCACTCTCTTTCTTGCGTCGGAAAGCTCCTCTTTCAGCATCTCACGCATCTCTTCGTCCTTCTCGCTCTCCAGCATGGAAAGACTGTCCTCGATGGTCTCTTTGTTTTTCTTGTATTCTTTATATGCGTCAACGATCGGCTGCAGGTCGCTCTGCTCTTTCATCAGCTTCTGAAAATGCGCCGGATCATCGGTTACTCCCGGTTCTCCCAGCTCATTGAGAAGCTCTTCAAAACGTACCAGCAGATCATCCAGTTTATCAAACATGTATTTCCTCCTGTTTCTGATACCTGTGAATCACAATTTTTACAAAGGCTTCTGCCCCATCACTACACGGTCAAGGCCCGGAAGATCTTTTACCACCTGAACCTTTTCAAAACCGGCATTTCTCAGCATTTCACTGACTGCCTCCCCCTGAGTGCAGCCAATCTCATACAGAAGCCATCCACCCGGCTTCAGGTATTTCCCTGCCTCTTTGGTGATCTTTCTGTAAAAATAAAGCCCATCCTCCATTCCGTCAAGAGCCTTTCTGGGGTCATGAAGACGGACTTCTTCCATTAATGTTTCAATTTCTTCTGTCGCGATATAAGGCGGGTTTGAAATAAGAATATCATATTTCAAACCCTCTTTTCCACCTTTTTCGCAAAAATACGGTGCCGAGAACAGATCACTTTCCAAAAAATCCGCCCGGTTCTCCACTTTCAGAAGGCTGGCGTTCTCTTTCGCCACCTCCAGTGCTTCCGGAGAAACGTCCACACCCGCACCACGGGCATCCTGCCGTTCCAGAAGAAGGCTTATGAGAATGCAGCCGGAGCCCGTACACATATCCAGGATCTCCGGTTTCTCCACATCCTCAAGGCATTTCAGACCTTCCTCCACCAGTGTCTCGGTGTCCTGTCTCGGGATGAGCACATTTTCGTTTACATAAAACTCATAGCCCATAAAAAAAGCCTGATGAGTCAGCTGCTGTACAGGAATATGTCCTGCCCGCCTGCCGATCAGCTCAAGATACTCTGCTGCGGTCTCATCAGACACCGGTTCATCACCATGTGCAAAATAGTATGCCCGGTTCTTTCCGGTCTTATATTCCAGAAGGAGCCAGGCATCCAGCCCGGCTTCTTCCAATCCGTTATCTTTCAGTATCGTTGTTCCTTTTTTGAGAAGTGACTCAAGAGTCTGCATGGCTTGTCTCCTCTGTCTCATAAGGGATATCCAGGTCAAATTCCTCTTTCAGATAAGCTCTCCAGTCAAAAACCGCCTCAACTGCCTTGATGGCTACTTCTGCCATATCTGCAGTTGGTTCCTTGGTGGTGAATTTCTGCATGGCAAGACCTGGTTTACTCATAATGTCCGCAAATTTACTGTCCGTTCTTCCTGCCCACTGGATGATCTCAAAAGAGATTCCCGCAACTACCGGTACCATAAGAAGTCTTCCAAACAGTCTTACCCAGTAAACCGGGGCCAGCACAAACACAAAGTGCAGCACAATACTTACCAGCATGACCAGGAACAGAAAACTGGTTCCACAGCGCTTATGGAGCCTGGAACTCTTCAGTACGTTCTCCACAGTCAGTGGCAGTCCATGTTCCACACAGTTGATACATTTATGTTCCGCACCGTGGTACATAAAAGTTCTCTGGATATCCTTCATTCTGGAGATCAGGAACATATATCCCATAAACAGTGCCAGCTTTACAAAAGCTTCTACTACAGTAACCAGGAATTCCGAAGCGCCTACCTTGCGGATCAGACTGGCCAGTATATACGGAAGAAACATAAAAGCAGCCACAGATACTACCATAGAAACAGCTACCGTAATGTAAAGAAGCCACTTGAACTGCTTATCTTCTTTGGCTTTCTTTGCGGAAAGCTCCTCTTCTGTAAGCTGCTCATTCTTCTTCGCAGTTTCTTCATCTTCCTCGTCACCTGCGATCTCCGCAGAGTACATCAGGCATTTCGTGCCTACCACAAGAGAATCCACAAAACTTACCACACCACGGATGATGGGCTTCTTCAGAAACGCATGGTTTCCGAAGGTACATTTATAGTCTTCTACTTTCAGCTCGATCTCCTGGTCCGGACGGCGCACTGCGATAGAATATTTGTCCTTGTGGCGCATCATGATGCCTTCCATCACGGCCTGTCCGCCAATATTCGATGATTTCATTCATTCTCTCCTGTGCAAACTGAA
>UMBL01010935.1_pt1 | contig 18570 bp, 13 predicted proteins | sample 1963951 | NCBI WGS metagenome assembly UMBL01 (sample SAMEA4835940, study PRJEB28245) | human gut metagenome | biome: gut microbiome; material: fecal sample | place: Denmark | collected 2008 | reverse complement strand
TAAGAAATAATCCACCTAAGAAGTTCGGAGCATGGGATGTTGTAGAGTTCAGGGATTATAAGAAAGATGAGTGTACAGTCATTGCTACAGGAGAGAAGAAACCAACAGGTCTTCCAGAGTCTAATGTACTTTACTTCGAGCTTAATGACCACGCATGGTGCTGTGCAAGACCTTCAGGAACAGAGCCTAAGATTAAGTTCTATATGGGTGTTAAGGGAACAGGTCTTGAGGATGCTGATAAGAAGTTAGAAGAACTTACTGATGCAGTTTCTGAAATTGTTGGTTTATAATCAGTTCAAATTTAATTAACAACTAAAACACAATATGAACACATTTCGTTGTTATATTACATGTATTGACAGTGAGATGTGTTCATTTGTTATGTATGGAATCTTCATTGTCATAATACAATGTTAAAAGGAGAGAATGATTATGTATAACGACAATAATGAGAATGATTCACAGTACCGTTACAGTGGCAGTGATATACCATATAACAATACTAATAATAGCAGTACAGCCAATAATAACACAGCATTTTCAAGTGCACCTTATGAAGCTAAGAAGCACAAGAAACACAAAGGCGGATTTGCAAAGAAAGCAGCATGCTTTGTTCTTTCAGCAGTAATTTTTGGCGCAATAGCCGGTTCGGTTATGTTTGGCGTTAATTATGCAGGCGGAAAGATTGCTGGCAGTAATAAGTCTGATGCTACAGGTGTTAATATACCAACAGTAAGTAATAATATTTCTAATGTTGCTAAGACAGATTCTTCGCTTACAGAAGATACTAATCTTTCAGCATCAGGTAAGATGGATGTAGAGGCGGTTGCTACAGCAGCCCTTCCTGCAATGGTTCAGCTTAATGGTACAACAACAGTTAAAAGTTCAAGTTATTTTGGATATGGACAGAGTTATGAAGCAACATCAAGTGGTACAGGTATTATTGTAGGCAAGAGTGATACTGAATTACTTATTGTAACTAATGCACATGTTGTTGATAATATTGATAATCTTAAATGTGTATTCTCTGATGGCACAAGTGCAAGCTGTTCTGTTAAGGGTTCTAAGTCAGATCAGGATATTGCAGTAGCCGCAGTATCATTAAGTGATATTTCATCTGATACAGCGTCTAATATTGCAATTGCAGAACTTGAAGATTCATCAGATATTAAAGTTGGACAGCAGGTTGTTGCTATTGGTAATGCATTAGGTGAAGGCCAGTCAGTTACAACTGGTATAATTAGTGCAAAGGACCGTTCAATTACAGTCAACAATGTAACATTTACAGGACTTCTTATGACAGATGCAGCGATTAACTCTGGTAACAGTGGTGGAGCTCTTCTTAATTCAGAAGGAAAGGTTATCGCTATTAACTTTGCAAAAACAAGCAGTGATGGTGTAGAAGGTATGGCTTATTCAATTCCTGTCTCTAATGTTAAGGATATTATCGATTCATTAATGACTAAGCAGACAAGAAACAAGGTTTCATCAGATAAGGCAGCATACCTTGGAATTGCAGCAGTAGATATTACAAGTAATTATGCATCATATTATGGATATCCTGTAGGTATTCTTATAAGAACTGTAGCTGATGATTCAGCAGCAGACAAGGCAGGATTAGAGACATATGACATAATTGTCGGATTTGATGACCAGACAGTTACTACTATGTCAGGACTTACTAACATGCTTCAGTATTATTATGAGGCAGGTGAAAAAGTAACTATAGATTATTATCATATGGAAGGAAGCGAGTATGTTCTTAAGAGCACGGAGGTAACGCTTGGTTCTAAGAAGGCATCTTAAGGATATATTCCAAGTATATATTTATGGATAATACCAATGAGAATATGACAGAAGATAAGGATATTAATAAGAATAACAATGGGAATTCCGATGATTATGAGAAGATATGTTTTGTGTGCAGAAGACCAGAATCAAGAGCTGGTAAGATGATTGTTATGCCTAACAATATATACATCTGTCAGGATTGTATGCAAAGAACATTCGATTCAATTAACAGCAGCGGAATTAATTATGAAGATATGATGAAGATGTCAAACATGCCTGGAATGGGCATGTTTGGCAATTTTGGCGCTATGGATTCAGACCCGGTTCCAGAAAAGCAGAAGCTTAAGAAAAAGAAAGAGAATAAGAAGGAGTTACCAGCGCTTGACGTTTCTAAGCTGCCTGCACCACATGAGATTAAGAGAAAGTTAGATGAGTATGTTATAGGTCAGGACTATGCTAAGAAGGTAATGTCGGTGGCTGTATATAATCATTATAAAAGAGTTTCAGCAGATGCTAAGATTCTGGGTGACGTTGAGATTGAGAAGTCTAATATGCTTATGATTGGACCTACAGGAAGTGGTAAGACATATCTTGTTAAGACGCTTGCAAGGATATTACAGGTGCCACTTGCTATTACAGATGCAACAACACTTACAGAGGCAGGATATATCGGAGATGATATAGAGTCAGTTGTTTCTAAGCTTTTACTGGCAGCAGACAATGATGTAGAGAAAGCTGAACATGGAATTATATTTATTGATGAGATAGACAAGATTGCCAAGAAGAAAGAGACCAGAAGCAGAGATGTAAGTGGTGAGTCTGTACAGCAGGGAATGTTAAAGCTGTTAGAAGGCAGTGAGATTGAAGTTCCTGTTGGTGCGACAAGTAAGAATGCAATGGTTCCACAGGTGACTGTTAACACGAAGGATATTCTGTTTATATGTGGTGGTGCATTTCCGGATCTTGAGGATATTATCAAGACAAGGCTTAATAAGTCATCCTCAATGGGATTTAATGCTGACCTTAAAGATAAATATGATGATGAGAAGAACATCATGTCTTATGTGACGGTTGATGATCTTAGAGAATACGGAATGATTCCAGAATTTTTAGGAAGACTGCCTATCATATATTCACTTGACAGACTGGATGAGGATATGCTTGTCAATATTCTGAAAGAGCCTAAGAATGCAATTCTTAAGCAGTATCAGAAGCTGTTAGAGCTTGATGAGGTGAAGCTTGAGTTTACAGATGATGCATTAAGAAGCATAGCAAGAAAGGCAATGGAAAAAGATACAGGTGCAAGAGCACTCCGTTCTATTATTGAGGATTTTATGCTTGATATAATGTATGAGATACCGAAAGACAGCAATATAGGTTCAGTTACAATTACAGAAGATGTTGTTGAAAAGAAAGGTGCTCCGGTAATAACTATGAGAGCATAATAGTTATAGCAGAATAATACAATACATTTCTGAATACATATAGCATGTACAGTGATTGCTTTATGTTAAGGAGATGTTATGGCATGTGATTTTGATATAACCAAAGAGAATATATATGATTACATAATAGAAGATACCCCAGGGGCTGATGAAGCTATTAAGGCATTGTCAGGGATATGTTCGCAGAGAGCTGATTCGCAATGGATTATAGCTCATGGAGAACTGCCTGATAACCGCCAGCTTAATATAAGCTCTCTGGGGTATTTTACTATTCCAAAGTTATATGGACTCATGGAAGGCGATGCGGATATAAGTGCACTTGATGAAATAGGTGCTTTACGTGTACTTGGACAGGATAATCTGCAGGCAGACGGGAGTAATGTTCTCATAGGGTATGTGGATACCGGAATAGATTATCTTAATGATGTTTTCAAGGACAGACTTGGAAATACAAGAATTCAGGCTATATGGGATCAGACAGATAGAACAGAGACTGATGTTGCAAATACATATGCACATTTTGGCAGAGTATATGAAAAGGATGAAATAGACAGGGCAATAGAGGCTGACAATAACGGAGAAAATCCATATTCTTATGTTGCACAAAGAGACACGTCAGGACATGGAACGCTGATGGCTTCAATATCAGCAGGTTCATATACAGACGGATATGTTGGCGTTGCACCAGGAGCAGAGCTTTTAGTGGTTAAATTAAAACAAAGTAAACAGTATCTGAGAGATTTTTTTCTGATAAAGGATGACGTTCCAGCTTTTGAGGAAAGTGATATTATGTTGGCTTTAAGATTTCTTGAAGATTACGCTATACGACTTGGAAAACCATTGATAATAATATTTGGTCTGGGAAGTGCTAATGGTTCAAGAACAGGCGCATCTCCTCTGGCAGAAATGATGGAGAATCTTACTAAAAAACCCAATATATCAGTTATAACATGTATGGGCAATGAAGCTAATAATAAATGTCATTATAAAGGGACAGTAATGTCAGCCCTGGTACCTGATGTTATGGAAATTAATGTTGATGGAACAGGAAAGGGTTTTACGATGGAAATATGGGCGGATAGTCTTGATATATTATCCGTGTCGATTGAATCACCGTCAGGGGAATATGTTCCAAGAATACCTGCAAGAATGGGTGCAAGTATGGAGTATACATTTCTTTATGAGGGAAGTACGGTTACGGTAGATTATCAGATAACTGAAAATGTTGCTGGAATGGAGGTTATATTCGTAAGACTTAAGACACCAGTTGAGGGTACATGGAAATTCTATATATATAGTCTCACTAATATAAAAGGAAGTTATAATGCATGGCTTCCATTAAAGCAGTTTTCCGGACAGGATATATATTTTTTAAAATCCGACCCGGATACAACACTTACAGTTCCAGCGGCAGCTGATGGTGTTATAAGTGTAGGAGCATATAATCATTATACAGGGGCTGCTTATTATGAAAGTGGGCGTGGATATAGCGCTGACGGAAGGATTAAACCTGATTTTGTTGCACCGGGTGCGGGGGTATATGGAATTGCTCCATCTGGAGGCGTTAAGGTTACTGGAACAAGCTATGCAGCGGCTTATGCCGGGGGCTGTGTTGCACTTTTATATTCATATCAGGTAAATGTAAAGAATAGTCAGATGATTAATCATAACGATATTAAAGCACAGCTTATAAGAGGTGCAGTACGCTCAGAATATATGGTATATCCTAACCCTGTAGCTGGTTATGGAAAACTGAATATATATACAACATTTAACATGATGAGAATATCTTAGGTTGAAATCACTGGTGTTATATGCTAAATTGTTCATACATGACGAAAAGAGGAGATAGAGAAGTATGAAATATAAGGCATTGGCACTGGATTTGGACGGAACATTAACTAATAGAGAGAAGAAAGTGCCAGTAGGTAATAAAGAAGCGATTGAGAAAGCGATAGATGCAGGTGTTAAGGTTATTCTTGCATCAGGAAGACCGCTTTTTGGAATAACACCAATAGCCAGAGAGCTTGAGCTTGACAAAAAAGGTGGTTATATACTGGCATATAATGGCGGCTGTATAGTTGACTGCAAGACAGGGAAGCAGATGTCTGCGACAATAATGCCACAGGATTGTATAGCAGATATATGCAGTCTTGCAAGAGCCAACGGTGTGTATGCTCTGACATATGCTGATACGCAGATAGCTGCTGAGAGTGATTCTGATGAATATGTAAAGAAAGAAGCAATATGCAACAGTACTACAATCAAGAAAGTAGATGATTTGCGCAAATTTGTGGATTATCCTGTAGAGAAATTTCTGGTTGTAGGAGAGCATGAAAAGCTTCTTCCTGTGCAGAAAGCCTTGTTAGATAAGCATGAGGGAGTAATCAATGCATTTTTTTCAGAGAGCTATTTCTTAGAGGTAGTACCTGCGGGAGTTGCAAAGGATGCATCTTTGGATAAGCTGCTCACAATGCTTGATATAACAAGTGAAGAACTCGTTGCATGCGGCGATGGAATGAATGATATTCCAATGTTAAAGTATGCAGGTCTTGCAGCGGTTATGGAGAATGCATATCCTGAAGTTAAGAAATATGCAGATGTCGATGTACCATCTAACGATGACTGTGGTGTGGCATATGTTATAGATAATTATATATTATAATAATGGATTATAAAAAATATACCCCCGGCGGTTTTATTGGCTGCCGGGGGTATGTTTTATTGATTAATTAGAATTGTTATTGAGACTGTCAACATATTCATCTACATCGAATACATCACCATTCTGAATCTTACTCATAAGCTGGATAGCTGTATTAATACTGTCTGCGTAAGGATATACAACAGAAGCACCTCTAAGGCCGGTTATCTCAAGATAAGCAGGACCCTGTCCAGCAGGTGGCTGAGTTGATCCTTCAATACTGTATGTCTGTATGTTCCATGCTGTACTGTCGCTTAACTGAAGCTTAACAAGATCAGATATTGTGCTTGTTGGAATATTAGTAAGGAACATATCACTAACAGCATCAAGTACGGCTGAATACTTGGTAAGTATTGCAGGTGAAGTAGCTTTCTGTAAGATACCCTTGATGGCGGCTGTCTGGTTACGTCCACGCTGGAAGTCTCCGGCAGCAAATGCATGTCTTTCTCTTGAGAATGCAACTGCCATCTCACCATCACATTCATTAGGTCCCTTGACGAAATGATATGGAATAGGAGAAGCATCTTCGCCACAAGTAAATTCTACTTCTGAGTCAATTGTGATTCCACCAAGTGCATCTACAACAGAGACGCAGCCTGTGAAATTAATCTTTACATAATAATCAATGTCAATGCCATACAGATTCTGGAGAGTGTCAATAGAAGCTTCTACACCGTAGTTTCCAGCATGTGTAAGTTTATCATAACCTTTTCTTCCATCAGGTCCGGTAATCTTAATGTAAGAATCTCTTGGTGTTGTAACTAGGAGAATCTGCTTTGTTTCAGGATTAATAACGGCAACTATATTAACATCACTAAGTGCATTATTAGAGAGTGCTGAATCGGCACCATCTTCACTTGAGATACCGGAAACATATATTATAAATGGTTCTTTCTTTACGTTAACGTTGGATTTCTGGACAGTAACAAGCTTCTTATATTCGTATTGCTTAATAATCTTAACCTTGGTATCAAAGTCTTCATACTGTGAGGCAACAACCTTAAGCATGGAATCATTCATAACAATTGCCTGAACCTCTGTATTATCATAAAAGGCAGTTACAAGGTCATCCCATGATTTGTATTCTGCAAGTTCCAGGCTGCTCTTGTTAAGCTCTGATTTAACAGAATCAAATGCTGTCTTGACATTAGCGTTGCTTGCAGTTGAATTATAAGCAAACTTGTAATTGGCAAGATCATTTAAAGAGGAAGCCTTGTCATCTGCCAGTACAACTACATCAACGATGTCAGTGTTAATCTCAGGAAGATTAAGTTTATTAAGGACAGAATCAAGCTTAGATGATACAAGGTATATGAAAACAATCACTCCTGACATAAGTACTGCAAGAATCTTACCTATAATATGAGCCTTCGTAAACTGCGATGTGAAATCGTACAGGAATATCAGCAGTAAAAATGCGTTGACCGCAATTAAATACTTCAATGGAAGAATATCTAACTTAAATATATTAAATAAAAGTAATCCCGATACAATAAGCTGTATCAGAACTAATATAAGACCAATAAGTGTACCCCAGCCACGCCTTTTTCTTTTTCGTTCTTTCTTAGAAAGCTCTTCTTTATTCTTAAATAAATATTTCATATCGTCTTTACTTCTTGTAAAAAAATTAGACATAATTCACTCCTTAATTACAATAGGATAATAAAAAAATAACGAATACATTCTACCATGATTTTATCAAAAAGTAAAACTTAATTATCTTAAGCAAGAAAAACAACATACCTTAGATATAGGCTTATTTTAATTAATATTATTACAAATAACTTAAAGTTAATAGGCAAACGCTATAAAAAACTTGCGGAAATTAACCAGAACAGATATAATAACGCTAGAATTGATGTGCAGTAATGTACAATCTTAAATAATAATTTAAAGGAGTGTTTTAAGGTTATGGGGTATGTTGATGAAGTATTAGACATCGTGTCTAAGAAGAATGCAGATCAGCCTGAATTTTTACAGGCAGTAACAGAGGTTCTTGAGTCTTTAAGACCAGTTGTTGAGGCTAACGAGGAAGTTTACAGAAAGAACGCTATTCTTGAAAGAATTACAGAGCCAGATCGTCAGATCATGTTCAGAGTTCCTTGGGTAGATGACAAGGGACAGGTACAGGTAAACAGAGGTTTCCGTGTACAGTTCAATAACGCTATTGGACCATACAAGGGTGGTTTAAGATTACATCCTTCAGTAAACTTAGGCATCATCAAGTTCTTAGGTTTCGAACAGGTATTCAAGAACTCACTTACAACTCTTCCAATCGGTGGTGGTAAGGGTGGTTCTGATTTTGATCCTAAGGGCAAGTCAGACAGAGAAATCATGGCATTCTGCCAGAGCTTTATGACAGAACTTTGCAAATATATCGGTGCTGATGTCGATGTTCCAGCTGGTGATATCGGAACAGGCGCAAGAGAAATCGGATTCATGTTCGGTCAGTATAAGAGAATCCGTGGAATGTTCGAAGGCGTACTTACAGGTAAGGGACTTACATACGGTGGATCACTTGCAAGAACAGAAGCTACAGGTTATGGTTTATTATACCTTACTAATGCTTTATGGAAAGATAATGGAATGTCACTTGAGGGCAAGACAGCAGCTGTATCTGGTTCAGGTAATGTTGCTATCTACGCTATCCAGAAGGCACAGCAGTTAGGTGTTAAGGTTGTTACATGCTCAGACTCAACAGGCTGGATTTATGATCCAGAAGGAATTGATGTTGCACTTCTTAAGGAAGTTAAGGAAGTTAAGAGAGCACGTCTTACAGAATACGCTGCTGCTAAGCCATCAGCTCAGTATTTTGCTAAGCAGAATGGTGAACACGGAGTATGGCAGTACAAGGTAGATCTTGCTCTTCCATGTGCTACACAGAATGAGTTAGACATCGAGGATGCTAAGATGCTTGTTGCTAACGGTGTTGTATCTGTAACAGAGGGTGCTAACATGCCTACAACATTAGAAGCTACAAAGTATCTCCAGGAGAATGGTGTTCTCTTCGTAGGTGGTAAGGCTGCTAACGCTGGTGGTGTTGCTACATCTGCTCTTGAGATGAGCCAGAACTCAGAGAGACTTTCATGGACATTCGAAGAAGTTGATGGAAAGCTTAAGGGAATCATGGAAACAATCTACGCTAACATTTCAGATGCTGCTAAGAGATATGATATGACAGTTGGTGGAAAGACAGACTATGTTGCTGGTGCTAATATCGCTGGTTTCGAGAAGGTTGTTGACGCTATGCTTGCTCAGGGAGTTTGCTAATTACAGGCTTTAATGTAATAATTGTCTTATAATATGATTTAATTGTAAGGTTCTGCAGACAATATGTCTGTAGAACCTTTTTTTACTTGGCAGATTGCGAAAAATGATTTATATTATATGATTGTAGAAGTATAAAAATGGAGGTCTGTATGAGAAAGAATATAGCAAGAGTATTGCTGTACACAGCATGTGCGGTACTTGTTGTTTTTTATATATTAGTATTATGGTGGGGAAAGAATCCTAAGGTTGGAACAGAATACCGAATGTACTATCTGACACATGAGCTTACAGACTGGCCGGGTTATGGTAATCTGAAATATACATTTGGAACGAAAGAGATATGTACAGAACATAAAGACCGTAATGGTAAAGAACAAAGCAATGTCTGCAGCCGTAAAGGTCAGGGCTGGCAGAAAACAAAGAGATATGAAGGAACGAAGAATACAGACAAAGATTCATATATATACTATATTCCGGAGGAATCATCTGATAATATATATCTTGTATGTGATATTACGGAATATGATACAACAGCCGTTGGTGATAAAGGAATTGAAGTATATGTGAATGATAAGCTGATTGGAAATATAGACAGCAAGGGAACAACGAAGCTAAAGATAGGATATGTCAGCGGTGATGAGCTTCTTACAGTGAAGTTTCATGCTGACAATGCAGAATATACTCTTTACAGTATAAGCCTTGATAAAGGTCAGGCGGAAACTTAAATCCAAAGATGACAGAATATGTGTAAATGTATAGAAAGGTAGAATTATATGAAGAAATCGGGATTTAAATCATTATTAAAAAAGATCAGGCCATACGCAGTACCTGGTATAATAACAGGTCTGGTTATGATTGTAATACTTATACTTAAAGGTATATGGCCTTTTGGAAGCAGCAGAATAGATTATTTTGACAACATGCAGCAGGTAGCACCGCTTTATGCACATCTGTGGGATTTCATGCATGGTAAGGCATCAATATGGTTTGACTGGTATACAGGTCTTGGAACAAATGTGTCAATGAGTATATCAGCATTTTCAATGATTACACCGTTTAATCTTTTATTATATTTTGTTCCAAGAAGTTACATATTAGAGAGCATATCAATAATTACACTTGTTAAGATGATATTCATGTCAGTTGCAATGTATGCGCTTATTAATAAGAAATACAATAATCTTGTGTATGGATTAAAGGTTATGTTTTCATGCATGTATGCCTTTTGTGGTTATGTAATTCTCTATGGTTCATGCTTTACACCATGGATGGATATAGTTGCATTTTTCCCTATTCTTATAATGGCATATGACAGAATGCTTGAGACAGGAAAGAAAATGTTATATATATGCATGATTGCGTTGTGCTTCATAATTAATTATTACTTAAGTGCAATGTCACTTATATACATATTCCTTATCTGTGGAATAAGAATGGTAGTTATGCAGGAGAGAAAGCAGTGGAAGGAAACTGCATGGAATGTCGGTATAGGCACAATTGCAGGTATCGGACTTTCAGCATTCGTGCTTGTTCCTGTATTTGCACAGCTTTCTTCATCACAGAGAGGTGGTGCGTCTAAGGGGCTTTTATCACAGTATGCAGGCTGGATAACAAGTTCAATCGTTACAGATGGTGCAATGGCAGCACTGCAGCGCTGGATGATGCTTTATGGACTTGCATTCGTTATAGCAGTTATTATCATGGGGATAAAAATATATAAGTCAGACAGAAAACAGCTTATATATTCTGTAGCTATGCTTGTTGTTGCATTAGGTCCGGTGCTTATGGAGGCTACTAACCTTATGTGGCATTTTGGCTCATATAACGGATATACATTAAGAAACGGATATCTGATATCGTTCACACTTATCTGTATTGCTGCAGGAATGGCTGAGAAGATGTTTGCAGATATACCATTAAAGGGTGCGTTTTATCGCAGGCAGACAGCGATAGTAGCGGTAATTGGTGCAGTATGTGTTATGATTTATAACATATTACCAATAAACAATGAAATGCTTGCAATGGCATTTTTTATAATGATATTTGCAATAATGTTTGCAGTGTATATGTTTATGCTCATAAGAAAGAAAGAATTTAACTGCAAATCAGTTATCCTTGTTATTGCACTTGAATTGTTTATCGGTGCATATGCTCTTATAGGACCTCCTAAGTTTTATACATATGAAGATTATCAGATTGGTGATTATGTGCAGTATGCCAATGATGCGGCAGACAGCCTTGATATAGAAGAGTCTGCTACAGACAGAATAGTAAATCCTGATATCAGTCTTAATGCCAATTATCCTCTTATATTGAGAAGAGGAGCATTATCAAGCTTTACAGCAGCTTTAGAGGACGATACACAAAGTTATGCCAAGAGATGGGGATATTCTAAGTATTTTCTGTGGCTGTTAGATTCAGGTGGAACAGTATTCAGTAATGCAGTGCTGCATGTTACACAGGCAGTTAATATCAATGAACTTGACAGTGCTTTATATACATTAGAGAGGAAGGAAGGCGATTACAGCCTTTACAACACTAATTATAACCTGCCATTTGGATTCTGTGTTGACAGCAGCTTCAGCAAGCTTGATATGACTAATGTTGACTGGATTACATACCATAACAGAATGTATAAAGCAATGACTGGAGATAAAGAAACATTTGTAACAAGAATATATCCACAGGCAGAGACTGCTGGCAATATTAAGTCCATGACTATTAATGTCGGAAGCAGGAGTGCTATATATATGAATATTGCAGATGTGAAGAAGCCTAATGCGGATGCTAATGCATCTAAACTTGAGAGCAGCATACATGTATATGTGAATGGTGAGGCAGTTGTTGTACCTACACTTGGAGATGTTAATAATACAGCATATTTTACGGATTATAATAATAATCTTCTTTATCTTGGCATATTTGAAGATGAAGATGTTCAGATTAAGATTGAATATGATAAGTCTAAATATATGAACCAGAGTAAGATGACTATCGGACTTCTTAATATGGAGAAGATGGATAAGCTCTGTGAGGATTTCGCAGATAAGCAGACAGATGTTTCATATACTAATAATACGCTTACAGTTAAGATAAACAGTGATGGAACTAAGGATTATGCCCTGATACCGGTTATTAAGAGCGCTAACTGGACCGTGACACTTGATGGAAAGACAGTTAAGACTAAAGAGATAGCAGGGCTGTTTACAGGTGTACAGGTTCACGAAGGCGAGAATACATTAGTGTTTACATTTGTGCCAAAGGGCAGAAATGCAGGACTGCTTATTACACTTGTGACATTGTTAATAACTGTGTTATGCCTTGTGATTAATTATAAGAGAACTATAAATGTTCCTGTATGGGCTAAGTACTGTGCACAGTATATATATATTGGATTGTTTGCAATAGTTGTGGCTGCAATGTTTGTAGTACCTGTAATAAGTACAATCCCGGCAGCTATATATCATATAATCCGTATATTATTGAAATGAGGCATTAGATGAACAGACTAAAAAATAATGAGAATTGCAGGCTTCTGTTAAAGATATTGATTATATTTGCGATATCAAGACTGATTATGCTTATCATGGTTCCTGTGTATAATGGAATTATGGGGACACACAGATCATTTCTGTTTCTTATGAACGAGTGGGATGCAAAGAAATATGCTTATATAATCAATCATGGTTATACACACCCTACGGATATTGATCCACAGGCTAACTGGGCGTTCTTCCCATTATATGTTATCGTGTGTGCAGCATTAAAGGCAGTGACAGGCGGGCTTATTAACACTTATGTTATTGGAATGATAGTATCTAATATATGCATAATTATTGCAGCATTCTTTGCTGTTAAAGGTCTTAAGAAGCAGACTTCTATTAAAGAAGAATATACTATGATTATGCCAGTGCTTTTATTTATGGCACCTTACACCTTCTATTGCAGTTCTGTATATACGGAAGCGATGTTTATAATGTTCATTGTACTTTTTTTCTATTTCCTTTTTGAGAAGAAATACATGGCAGCAGGAATTATGGCAGCATGCTCAAGTGGAACAAGAATTGTAGGCTGTATACTTGTATTTGCACTGGTTGTACAGCTATATATTGACATGGAAGGAACTAAGATAAGCTTTGGCAGGGTTAAGACATTTGTAATGAATATGCTTAAAGCACCCAAGAAGATACTGTCAGTGCTTGTGTGCCCGCTCGGTGCATTTGCATATATGGCATTTCTTAATTTCTTCTGTGGTGATGCATGGGCATATAAGAATGTCCAGATTGCATGGAGAGAGGATGAGTATTTCCCGATTATAGGCGTGTTGTGGAAGGCATGTACAGGACAGATTGAGCCAAGATATACATATATGGGGTGGTTCTGTATTGCAATACTGATACTTTATGGATATATGTTTTACAGAAAATATTACTCAATGGCAGTGTTCGGAATTATATCACTTCTTGTGCCATTGACATCACATGTTATGAGTACATGCAGATTTACGGCAGGAACATATGTTGCATTTGTGGGAGTGTATGACATACTTACAAGATGTAATAAGGCTGTAAGATACATTATTATGGCGGTTCTTATTGCAATCGAAATATATCTTTTGTTCTTATGGTACAATTCAGACTGCTGGCTTATGTAGCAGTCAGAAGAGGAGGCAGATATGTCAGATATAATATCAGAGATAAGCAGAATCAGTGAAGATGAGCTGCGAATGCAGATAGCGCTTATTGACAATGTTAATATATCTAATGCGGTTAAAGAGACCGGATACAGGCTGGTTAATGTGCTTGCAGATGTTGCCAATTCATTTACACAGAGTATAGGAATAAAGAATTCGATTGATTATGAGGTAAAAAAAGTATCAGATCTCGTACGGGAAGACTGTCTTCGCTATAAAGCGTTAGACAGGGAAAAACTTGAGAAAATGTTATATGAGCGGCTTGAAGTGATGTGTCCTGAAATTGAAGGAGACATGAAGGATAAGGAAGTAAAAGAGCAGATGTCCAGATACATTATTGATGAGGCGGCATCTGCATATGGAATTAATAAATATATGTCACCCGCTCATAAAATAGAAGAAATAAGCATAAGATATAACAATGCATTTTTAAATAATATTATGAACCAGATACGTAATCTTACAGCTGTCCAGAAAAAGTCATATGCTGAACAGGTTGGAAGAAAATTAGGGGTTGCTTCAATGGAGACTAAACGTGAGGTTCAGAAAAGTCTTATGCCAGAGAAATTCAATGGCGAGGGAATTATAGATGTACTCGGCAGACAGAGAAGTACGACAAAGCTTGAAGCTGCAATAAGACTTCTTGGGGAAGATGCATTCTGGTCGACAGAGGCGCAGGTAAAGACAATGTATCAGGCAGTCAGAAATATGACAAGAATATCAAAACTTCAGGCGGCGGGATACATATGGAAGGTAAGCCATGCAAATGATATCAAGTTTTATGCACCATCAGACCTTATGCCGTCTTATATTGCTGCGGACAAAAAGAAAGCCGCTGATGATAAGGACAGAGAATACCGTGTTATGTGTACTCAGGTTGAAAAGGCACGCAAGGAATTAGAAAAATGTGAAAAGGATGTTTCTGTAAAGACAGACAGGATGACTGAAGCACAGAAGAAATATGATGCTGCCGTGGACAGGCTTAATATTGCACAAAATGATTTTGCAAAACTTGAAGATGTCAAAGATGATTATATTAATAACAGAAAGACAGAAGATGAATCAAAACGATATTATGTACAGGTTAATGATACAAAGAGGGAAATGGACAGAAGTCTTGATGATAGTGACAGGAAGAAAAAGAGACTTCAGGAGACAGAGAAAGAATTAAAACTTGCATGTGAGAAGGCAGAGGAGAGAAAGATATATCTTGAATCTGTACAGAAAACGGCAGATGAAGAGACCAAAAAAAGAGCAAAGGAACTTAAGATAAAATGGACAGCCTTTTTCTTTAAATATTCATTTGATGATGAAGTATTTGAGTCTGCTGTGAGTATATTTAGCAGGGAAGAATTACGATATATTGAAGAAACTTTAAAAGAGGCACATGATTCAGCTTCTATGCTGGCAGTAGGGGATAATAATGTGATAAGGGCATATACTGGTGGAAAATACACAGCTGTTATTACATATGAGGACAGACATATTATTTCTATACAAAGTATGTGACATCCGGAAAGGAAAAGATGAGACATGTATAATGAGATTGTGAATAGTCTTGACAGTATAAGTCAGTTTGCATCATCTACAGGATTAGAAAGAGGCAGACAGTTATTACATGATATGAATAATCCAGAGAAGTCATTAAAAATAATACATGTTGCCGGTACTAATGGAAAAGGATCGGTGTGTGCTTATATTGCAGGAATTTTACAGCATAATGGTTATAAGACAGGACTTTTTACATCTCCTCATCTTGATGATATAACAGAACGTATAAGAATCAATGGAATAATGATTTCACAAGAGGATTTTGAAGAAGCATACTGGTATGTGGAAGAACACAGGACACAGGAGCTTGCGTATTTTGATTATCTTTTTGGCATGGCAATGTATTATTACAGTAAGCATGATGTGGATTATGTTGTTATGGAAACGGGTCTTGGCGGAAAGCTGGATGCAACTAATGCAGTTGATAATCCGGTTGTCTCAGTAATAACAACAATATCGCTTGAACATACTGCAATTCTTGGTGATACAATAGAAAAGATTGCAAATGAAAAAGCGGGGATAATTAAACCGGGAATACCGGTTGTGTGCAGTGGCATAGTGAAAGAAGCTGCTGATGTGATAAGAAAGCGTGCAGCAGACTTTGGATGCGACTGTCATGTGGTTGACGACAATACATTTGAACTGATACAAAATACATACGGGTATATTGATTTTTTAATTCATAATGAGTATTATAAGAATGATTGCTTCCGGTTAAGTACGAATGCGTTGTACCAGATGGAAAATGCAAGCATTGCACTTACGGTATGTGCTAATCTGTGTGACAGGGGGATGATTAAGCTTGACAATAAAGCAGTCAGTATGGCAATGTACGATACACACTGGGCAGGAAGAATGGAACTGTTAAGAGATAATCTGTATGTTGACGGAGCGCATAATCCACAAGGAATTCAAAGCTTTGTAGATTCAGTAAACAGTCTTTATGAAAACAGTCGGCTTGATAAGGCAACATTACTTTTTTCAGTAGTAAGTGACAAAAATTATGACAGAATGATTAAGATACTATGCAGCTGTAAGCATTTCAGACAGATATATGTTACAATAACGGGCGGTGTCAGAAAGCTTCCAGCTGATATAATAAAGGAAACATTTGAAGCACATATTAAGGATACACCGGTATATGTATTTGAGAGTGTTGAAGAAGCTATGAAAAAATGGGATAACAGACTGATGTTTGCAACGGGGTCGCTTTATTTAGTTGGTGATGTGGACCGTGCATTGGAAGGAAAGGAAAATAATCATGATTAATTTTGATGAAGAGATACAGAAGTTTCAGCCAAGTCTTGAAGTAGAAGATGCTGAGGACGCAATATATAACAATGATGTACCGGATATCACAGATCTGATATCACAGATACTTAGCGGAAAGAATACAGATAAGTAGTGAGGGGTGGACATATGAGATGTTATAAATGTGGAAGCTTCCTTACAGATGGTGATACATGTCCACAATGTGGAGAGAATGTAAGAATATATAAGAAGACAGCCAGAGTATCAGATGCATATTATAATGCAGGACTATATAAAGCAAGAGTAAGAGATTTAACCGGTGCAGTTGAATCTCTTAAGATAAGCCTTATGATTAACAAGTACAATACCAATGCAAGAAATCTGTTAGGTCTTGTTTACTGTGAGATGGGTGATGTAGTTGAGGCTTTAAGCCAGTGGGTAGTAAGTAAGAATTTTACGCCTGAAGGCAATATTGCAGGACACTATATTAAGAAGATACAGACTAACCAGAACAGATTTGAGATGATTACAGGTACTATCCGTAAATATAATCTTTCTTTGAAATATGCCAAGGAAGGCAATCTTGATATGGCTGTAATACAGCTCAAGAAGGTAGTTGCCAATAATCCACAGCTTATTAAGGCACATCTTCTGCTTGCACTTATATACATTAAGCAGGACGAGCTTTCAAGAGCAAAAAAGCTGCTTAACGCTGTTCTTGCAATAGATAAGAATAATACACTTGCACATATTTATCAGAAAGAGATAGCAGAAAGAAATGTAGCAAAGAAAGCGGAAACATCAGGTTCTTTCCTTCCTAAGAGAAAGGAAAAGGATATTGATAAGAAACCGCTAAGTGGCAACGATGTTATTCTTCCAAGGTCGTCATATAAAGAACCAAGTAATGGTGCAATAACAATAATAAATGTATTGGCAGGTGTTGTAATAGGTGCAGCATTAATATGGTTTCTTATTGTTCCGGCAAGGAATAAGGGACTTACACAGGATTATAAGAAAAGTCTTCAGGAGTATAGTGAGCAGTTATCTTCTGGTAATGTAGAACTGAATTCTATGCAGAAAGAACTTGAAGAGGTTAAGGCGCAGAAGGATGCACTTGAGCAGCAGCTTGGCGTTGTTAATGGAACAGAGGGAAGCAACAAGCTTTTGGTATCAGTAATAGAGGCAGCAAGTGATTATATTGCAAATAAGCCTGATGATGCTGCGAATAAGCTTGTTGATATAGATGTCAGTGCACTTCCAAGTGAGTCAGCAAAGACTTTATATAATACAATAGCAACGGCGACACTTCCGGCAGCAGCACAGACCTTCTATAACACAGGAATGACAGAGTATTACAAGTCCAACTATGAAGTTGCGGCAGATAATCTTGTCAAAGCATACAAATGTAATAACAGTGCAGATTCAGCTTATTATGCAGCTAAGTCATATGTAGCATTAGCAAAGACTGATGATGCAAAGAAATACTATAAGTATATTGTGGATGATTATTCGACTAGCGGATATTACAAAGAAGCCAGCGATTACGTTAATTCACATTGATGAGGTACTAAAAGATAAGCCCCCGGCAAAGATAATTCTTTGCCGGGGGCTTTGTTGCAGAATTAGTGAAGTGTAAAAGCAGAGAGGAAAGAGGAGATTATTATGTCAAAACAGGTTAATACAGCGGATGAGCAGGATGAAATCCAGCATATGGATTATATATACATGGTTAATGATGACAAGCTTATGATACGAATGAATGCAGAACTTGACCATCATCTTGCAGAAGAGATGCGTCAGGTTATAGATGATGTAATAGATAAAAGAGGAGTAACTCATATAGTATTTGATTTTACTAAAGTGGA
>UMBL01050852.1_pt1 | contig 19323 bp, 9 predicted proteins | sample 1963951 | NCBI WGS metagenome assembly UMBL01 (sample SAMEA4835940, study PRJEB28245) | human gut metagenome | biome: gut microbiome; material: fecal sample | place: Denmark | collected 2008 | reverse complement strand
AAGACCCCCGGCTGCCATGGACAAATATCGCAGAAAATATGCGAAAGAGATTATGTTTTACCAGTTCCAGCAGTATCTGTTCCAGGTACAGTGGGAGAAACTAAAGACCTATGCCAACGATAACGGCATCAAGATTATTGGGGATATTCCCATTTATGTGGCATTTGACAGTTCAGACGCCTGGGCGAATCCGGAGCTGTTCCAGTTCGATGAGAATTGTGAGCCGGTAACAGTGGCGGGATGCCCTCCCGATGCGTTTTCCGCCACCGGACAGCTGTGGGGAAATCCTCTGTATAACTGGGAACATCACAAGGAGACCGGTTATGCCTGGTGGATGCAGCGGCTGGCAGCCTGCTTTGAACGCTATGATGTGGTACGTATCGATCATTTTCGTGGATTCGATGCTTATTATGCGATTCCCTATGGGGAACCCACTGCGGAGCACGGCCACTGGGAACATGGCCCGGGATATGATATTTTCCGTTCCATGAAGGAAAAATTGGGAGAAAAAGAAGTTATTGCAGAAGATCTTGGCTTTTTAACACCATCTGTGATAGAATTAGTGAAGAAATCCGGTTATCCAGGTATGAAAATTTTGCAGTTTGCATTTGATTCCCGTGAGGAAAGTGATTATCTGCCGCATAATTATACACATAATTGCGTGGTATATACGGGAACTCATGATAATGATACTGTGATGGGGTGGTATGACACCTTGAAGGGAGCTGACAAAAAGCTCTGTGACGACTATCTGCGTCTGAAAAATGCGGACGGAGAGCCGATTCCCAGAGAGCAGCTTCCCTGGGAATTTGTGCGTGCCGCAATGTCCAGCGTAGCGGATCTGGCGATCATTCCCATGCAGGATTATCTTGGACTGGGATCGGAGGCCCGCATCAACATTCCTTCCACACTGGGCATCAACTGGAAGTGGAGAATGGGGAACGGAGATTTTACAAAGGAGCTTGCAGGACGGATCCGCAGTATGACGAAGCTGTACGGCAGATAGGTCCGTAGGCTTGGAAAGGTTTGTGCTCCATGGAGGAAATCACGATCAAAGACATCGCAAGAATCTGCGGTGTCGGTGTCAGCACGGTATCCCGTGCCATAAATAACCACCCGGACATCAATCCTGAGACCAAGGAAATGATCATGCGGGTGATCAAAGAGAATAACTACGTACCCAACAACAGTGCCAGAAACCTGAAACGTCAGGATGCCAAGGCAATTGCAGTACTGGTCAAAGGTATTAACAACTCTTTCTTCAGCCAGATGATCAAGGTATTGGAAGAAGAGATCAAGGAAAAATCTTACGCCATGGTATTGCAGCATGTAGACTATGACGAGGACGAAGTGGAAGTGGCACTGAAGCTGGTCAAGGAAAAAAGACTTCGCGGCATTATCTTCCTCGGCGGTTATCTGGTGCACAGTGAGGAAAAGCTGGCACAGCTTCATGTGCCGTTTATCTTAAGTACCACGGGAATGCTGCCCAAGGGCTTCAGCCGCAACACCTATTCCTCCGTAGCGGTGGATGATACCAAGGAAAGCTACAAGATGGTGGACTATCTGTGCAAGAACGGACATAAGGATATTGCAATCCTCTGTGCCCGCAAAACGGATGCTTCCATCGGTAAGCTGCGTCTGGAGGGCTATAAAAAGGCGTTGAAGGATAACGGAATAGAAGTAAGAGAAGAACTGATCCTGCCTATGAGGAGTGATTTGGAAGATTACTCCCTGGAGAATGGCTATATGGTGACAAAGGAATTCCTCGAGAAGCAGATTCCGTGCACGGCGATCTTCGCAATCTCCGATATGCTGGCGATCGGTGCTGGGAAAGCCTTGTCTGATGCCGGATACAAGGTGCCGGAGGATATTTCTCTGGCAGGCTTTGATGGTGTGGAAATCGGGAAATATGTTATCCCGTCCTTGACGACTTTAAAGCAGCCGGTGGACAGCATGGCGAGAGAGACGGCCCGGATCCTGTTCGACATCATTGGGAAAAAGGCGAAGCACCAGCACTGCGTGTTCGACGGAGAACTGGTGGTGCGGGATTCTACTATGCCGAGGACTTAAACTATGCAGATACATGGTTTTAACAAGACAACTTTATTAGATTATCCGGAACATATTGCAGCCACTGTTTTTACAGGGGGCTGCAATTTTCGCTGTCCGTTTTGTCACAACGGGGAACTGGTGCTGGATCCCGGCTGCCAGCCGCTCATTCCGGAGGAAGAAGTACTCTCTTACCTGAAAAAAAGGCAGGGGATTCTCCAGGGGGTCTGCGTCACCGGCGGAGAGCCGACTCTGCAAAAGGATCTGAAGGATTTTTTACGCAAGATCAAGGAACTCGGATATTCGATCAAGCTGGATACCAATGGCTATATGCCGGGGGTATTGTGGGAATTGTTGCAGGAGCACCTGATTGATTATGTGGCGATGGATATTAAGGCTTCCAGGGATAATTATGCTCGGGCGGCGGGACTGCCGCATATAGATATCTCCCGCATCGAGGAGAGTATCGGCGTCCTGAAAAGCAGTGGCATCCCCTATGAATTCCGCACTACCGTGGTAAAGGGAATTCATACCGTGGCGGAATTTGAGAAAATCGGTAAATGGATTGCGGGATGCCCTGCGTATTATCTTCAGAATTACGAAGAGAATGAAAACTGCCTGTACCGGATGATACAGACAGCGGAATGTGACGATGTGAAACCGGGCGGTGTAGATCCGTTCGGCGCATTTTCCAGAGAGGAACTGGAACAGATGGAGGAACTGGCCCGGAAATATGTGGGGAAAGTTATCCTGCGGGGCGTGGAATAGACGCTGTGCCTCCCAGCTACATAAGCTGTTGTATTTTTACAAACTCATCAAAGCGAGGTAAGGCCAGCGTGACTTTCCCGTATTCTTTGGAAATAATGACACCTTTTCTCTTTAAACGCTCACGATAGACAGAGAAAAGTTCAGATTTCATATCTAATCGCTCACGGAGAGCTTTTACCTGAGTCTCTCCGCTGAGAGACATTTCAGTTACGATTTTTTTATCCAGATCGGATAATTCCGACCATATTTTACTGTATACATATTCATCCAGATATTGGTCATATTCCGGCAAAATCTGTTCCAAAGTCTTTTTATCGCGATTTTCCCAGTAGAGATAACCAAGTACCTGAAAGGCAAAAGGATAGCCTTTGGTCAGTGAAGCCAGTTCTCCGGCAGCATCTATATCCAGAGAAAAGATATCCATATATTGTTTGCGGATAGCGGTATAATTGAGTGGCTCCAGGATTAATTTGGGTGCACGGTATAAAAAGGTCAGTACTTTATCATTTTGAAGATTATAAATATTTTCATATAATCCCGTCATCAGTAAAAAGATGGGATAGTCGTTTCGTAAAAAAATCTGAAAGGAGCTTGCAAAGATTCGGATATATTCGGAATTTGTTACCTCATCTATGGTGATCAATAAACGTTTATGAATCTTCTGAATATATTTCAACATGACTTCCAGAGCGTTTTCAATGTCGGTCACCGGAGCAACATTTTCTACAGATACTCCCAGACCAAAAGCTGAAAAATCCAGCTTTGCATTGACAAACAATGTATGCAGTTCCGGAATGCTGTATATTTTTGCAGCAAGACTTTGGAGCAGATCTCTGGTAGGATTCAGTTCTACAACGATCCAATCGGCATTCTTTCGTAATTCTGCGGCAATATTTGTCATCATTACAGTTTTGCCGGAACCGCGGACACCTGTGATCATATAAATCTGGTTGGAAGGAATCTCAGCACAAAAACTGTCCAGAATCTGATTTGTCTCTGTGAGACGAGAGATATATCGTAACGGCTTTTTCCCAAAAGATAATGTAAATGGATTTGCGCGCATGAGTTATTCCTCCTTCTTATATAAACTTTTATAACTTTTAAATCCTTATATAACTGTATATAAGTTTATATAACTTTTTATTTATTATATAAGTTTATATAACTTTTGGCAAGAGAAATTGAAGAGATATTGAAAATGAAAACGCTTACTTCAAATTATGCATGATGCAATCTGCTAAATTGTACATTTTTGCAAAATAAAATGATTTGCGCAAAAATAGTGACTAAAAATTGCTCAAAATTTCTATGAATAACTTCCAAAAATATTCAAAATGTACAAAAACGGTTTACTAATGTGAAGCGACAGTGATAATATATAGTACATAGCGCTGTAAGAGCTTACAAATGTAACTGTTTACAGCAAGGCGTAAAACAAAAAACGCAAACATATTGCTGCAGCGGAAGGCTACGGCAGGAGGATTGGGAGGATTGTATGAGTCGATGTAAGAAAAAGAGATTTTTGGCATTTATGTTGACCGTGGCTATGCTGCTGGGTGTGATGCCGGTGGATCTGCTGGGTGGAATCGCCAGCGTGAAGGCGGCGGAGACGGTGCATGAGGTGAACTTTACGAAGATACCTGCAGAAGGAAAAACAGATAAAGGTTCATTTACAAATGATATGATGGCAGACAGCTATTATACACTTGTTGGAAGTGCTATGTGTAGATTAAACAGTGCAGCAACAAAAGTAACAGCTGTTGAACTGACAGATAAGGAAGGAAAATCTGCCATAAATTTTACGGTTAGTGGAACGGCAACCTTGGAAGTGAAATTTAGTAGTACTGGTGGTGGAAAAACCTCGAAACTGGCATTAAAAAAAGATGGAACACAGATAGCAGATTCTGTGAAGGAAGCTACAGGAACAACTGGTGAAACGGTAACTTACTCGAACCTTGCTACAGGTACTTACTCAATCATTAGTGCAGAAGGATTTACGGAGAGAAGCGTTCGAATCATAAGTATTAAGGTAACAGAGACATCGCAGGATGTTCCCGCAGGTGCAACCGTTTCTGGTAACATTGCAGTTGTAGATAACACGAACGGATTGGTGCAGGAAGGCCAAAAGGTTAGCCTGACCGCAGCAGAGAACAAAGATACAGTAGAGTTAGCTGTAGGGGTTGAAAATGAGGATATTACCTTGAGTGCCGGAACTGAGTACAACATCGTTGCTCCGAACGAGAATGTCCGCGCTGTTGCAGAAGACGGTAAGACCACCATTACCACCGGTACGGAAGCTTTTAGCACTACCATTACCTTAGGTAAGGCAAAAGTAGAAGCGCTGGTAAAACTGGCAGAAGGTTCTGAACTGGAGAATGGTGCGACTTTAACATTGATCAATACAGCAGATGCTGGTGATACTGTTCAGCTGACACCTAATGGAACAGTACCCCTTAAGGTAGGTGCAACCTACGAGATTTCTACGAGTATGGCATTAGCTGATGCGAAAGTAAATGGTGAAAAAACGGTTACTGTTACAGAAGAAACTACAGAGCTGATCATTTCTATAGAATCCACACAGGTAGCGACAACGATCACTGTGAAAGATGCAGATGGTCTGCTGGGTGATGGAGCGGTGACATTGACCAATATGAAAGATACTGCCGACGTACATAGCTTTAAGAGTGGAGAAGCAGTATCTCTGACGATTGGAGAGGTATATAAAGTAAGCTGCGCAGTAAACAACGCAATTATTAAGATCAATAACAGTACAATATACAAAGCGTCAAGAGAAACTACAAATGCAAATGTGGTTATAAGTGCAAAAGATGCAGATTTGCATGAACTGGATCTGAGCGGTGGACTGTTAAAAGGACAGACCTATGAAGGCGGTATTTCTGTTCTGGCAGATATGCCTTATACATCGAATACGTTAGAGGCATGTGGCGTTTTATATGAGGGAACCGTACAGACCCCGAAAGAGAATCCTTCACCAAATAATGGAGCAATCCCTACTACCGGTGCTGCGGTGAAACTGGTTGCAGAAAAGGCGGGTAAGCTGAAGGTTACAGTATCCCTTGTAAGCAAAGTTTACTATTTCCTGGAAGAGACTGCAAACGGTCCCAAGGAAGTATTGAAATTTGATAATACAACAAATACACAAACTGGTGGAAAGGTTCTGATTCTTCCGGTAGAAGCAGGAAAAACTTATTATTTATATACACACGGATCCAAAATCAAGATGTATGGAATTACCGTAGATTACAGAACGTCTCTGGATTGGAACAAAATCGAAACTCCCGTACTGGGGACTCCTTCCGTAAAGGGCGGCACGATTTCTGTTCCCTATACTGCTCAGGTGGGTGGTATCTATGGAGAGTCTTTGGATGTAACGATGTATAATGCAAATGGTAAGGAAGTAATGAAACAGTCGATTACCGCAGAGAGTGAGTCCGGTGTAGCAGAGTTTACACCTGAAGCATCCGGTGCTTACAGCTTTAAAGCAGAGTTGATCCGTACCGGCGAAACTTCTAAGGTAAGTAATACGACAACCGGTGTTAATTTTGTCCTTCCCATGGCAACTCCCGCAGGCTTAAATGCCGAGAACAAGGGCCACGGCAACGTGAAGCTGACCTGGCAGGTTGTTCCCGAAGCGGAAAGCTACACAGTATATGTGGATGGCAAGGTATATGCAGAGGGCGTGACAAAGTTATTACAGAAGATTTCAGGGCTGACCGTAGGACAGGAATATACATTTGGCGTTGCGGCAGTCAGAGGAAATGATATTTCCAAACCGGCAGAGGTGAAATTAACGATAACAGAAGATGCAGTAAAGACCTGGAATTATTCCGCATTCGGTTCCAGCGTAGATACGATGTCAGAAGGCGGCAAGAACAATGGTTTCAGCGGAAGTTATGATACCCAGGATCTGAAAGTATGGAGTATGAACAGCAAGGGTAAGCTGGTACCGAACTCCACCGATGGTGTGGCATTCTACTATACCACCATTGATCCTGAGACAGAGAACTTTACGCTGTCCGCAGATGTAACCGTAGATAGTTGGAAGTTTACCAATGGTCAGGAAGGCTTCGGCCTGATGGCAGCAGACCGTGTGGGAGAGAACGGTTCCGGTAATTCTTTCTGGAACAACTCTTATATGGTAAGTGCGACCAAGGTGGAATATTTCTGGGATGCAGAGGCCGGTCAGGTATCTGATGCCGGAGATAAGTACACCATGAAGCTGGGTGTCGGATCTCAGGAGAAGATCGGTGTAACACCGGAGAATCTTGCGGCAGACACTGTAGTAGATGATTTCCAGACGGCCATGAGAACACTTGAGACCAGTGCCGTAGCAAGTGGGCAGGGTGCCGGAACTTATAATATGGTAGGCGGATATGAGGCAGCATTAAAGGATATCACAGATGTCAATCCACAGACAACCTTCCATATGACGATCCAGAGAAACAATACCGGATATTTCTTAAGCTATACCAATGCAGCTACCGGAGAGACCGTGACCAACAAATATTACCACGGTGACAACGGTGATGAACTGACCAGACTGGATGAAAACAATATTTATGTAGGTTTCTATGCTTCCAGAAGTGCTAAGGTAAGCTTCAGCAATATGAGCCTGACCACAGTGGCTCCGGAAAACGATGCACCTGCAGAAGCAAGACCGATTACTTATGTAACCCCGAACTTCAGCATTGAGTCTGCCAAGGTTGCCAACAATGCAAACTATGAGATGGTATACTACGGCAATGCCGATGGCGTTCTGAGTATTACGAACAGCAAGGGAGAGGCAGTGGTATCCGGACAGCATGTGGATGCCAAGACCAAGTTCCGTGTCAATACGGTTCTGGAGCAGGGCAGCAATACTTTTGCAGTGGAGTTCACACCGGATGCAGATTACAAGCCTGCAAAGTATTCTCTTTTAAGCAGTTATGATACTGTGAAATTTGATTTCAACGTAACCTATAATGTAAAAGACAGAAGTTATATTTATGTAAGTCCCGACGGCAGAAGCTATGGAAGCGGTGCCAAGGATGATCCTGTAGATATTTATACCGCAGTGAAGAGTGCTGCTCCCGGACGGACGATCCTGTTAAAGGGCGGAACTTATGCACTGGACAAGACAGTCATTGTAGAAAGAGGCGTTAACGGAACCACAGATGCGAAGATTTACATGATCGCAGATCCGGAAGCTGCCACACGCCCGGTACTGGATTTCCAGGGAAGATGTGCGGGTATGATCCTGGCAGGCGATTATTGGTATTTCCAGGGATTTGATGTTACGAGATCCGCAAATGCGCAGAAGGGTATTCAGGTATCCGGAAGCTACAACACTGTGGACAACGTAGTGACCTACAAAAATGGTAATACCGGTCTTCAGATCAGCAGATATAAGAGCACAGATAACTGGGAAGACTGGCCGTCCAACAACCTGATCCTGAACTGTACTTCATATCTGAACGCAGATGCGGGATATGAGGATGCAGATGGATTTGCGGCAAAACTGACGGTAGCAGACGGCAACGTATTTGACGGATGTATCGCAGCATACAATGCCGATGACGGTTGGGATCTGTTCGCCAAGGTAGAGACCGGAGCTATCGGTCAGGTGGTCATTCAGAACTGCGTGGCATTCAAGAACGGTTATGTACTGGATGAGAACGGACAGGAAGTAGATGCCGGTAACGGTAACGGTTTCAAGATGGGTGGTTCCAGCATCAGCGGACATCATATTTTGCGCAACAGTGTATCATTCGGCAATAAGGCAAAGGGTATTGATTCCAACAGCTGTCCGGATATTGAGGCATATTCTTCTACCAGTTATAACAATGAGTCCTTTAACGTGGCATTCTATACAAATGACGCAAAGAATACTGCATTTATAGCAAAAGGAATCCTGTCCTTTAAGGATAGCAGCAATGCAGCAGGGCAGACGGTTGCAGAACAGTTCAAACCGAAAGGAACTCAGGAGACCAGTGCCTACGAAAATGTAATGAACTATTATTGGAGAGGCGAAAACTCTACCAACAGTGAAGGAATAGCAGCTACAGCAGAATGGTTCCAGAACATGGATATGAACAGTGCAATCCACGGAGGCATTCGCAGAAATACGGACGGTACCATCAATATGAACGGTTTCCTGGCAGTGACTTCCGCAGTACCGGAAGGTGTTGGAGCCAGAATGACCGGAACCCCTTCTGCTGTATTTACGGTAGCGGCAGATGTGGTGAACAACAATGATGACGATGACGATGATGATGACAACAGAGGTTCCTCTGCAGCACCTGCAGTAGACTGGACGGATGTAAGCAACTCTGTACAGGATAAGGTGGCAGAGATGATGAAAAATCCTGCTATTGCAAGTGTCAACATGAACTTTGTATGCAGCGGTGAAGTCAAGGTGCCTCAGAATGTACTGAATACCATTAAAGGTACGAAGCTGACGGTGGCATTCCACAGCGGAAACGGTGTGGCACTGAGCATCAGTGGACAGGATCTGAAGAATAAAGATCTGTCAAAGATTCAGAATATTGATCTGACAGTAGACCAGACGAGCAACACAATCCCGGCAAATGTGGTATCCGCAAAGTCCGGAACCGTGAACAGACAGCTGGGTATCAGAGATACCGGCAGCTTCGGAGTGAATGTCAACATTCATGTGAATGTAGGCAAGGACAATTCCGGCAAGAGTGCAAACCTGTATCGCTATAATACAGAGAAGGGACGCCTGGAGTATTGCGGATCCTTTACCGTAACTTCCACCGGACAGTCCATGTTCGCATTGAAGCGCGGCGGCAATTATCTGGTAACTGTTACTGACCGCAGACCTTCCGAGAGCATCTGGTATACAGAGGGCGGTTATACGGTAAAGAGTGGTGATACGCTTTCCAGGATCGCTAAGAGAAATCACATGACTCTGGCACAATTGCTTCGCAGAAATGTACAGATTACAAACCAGAATGTGATCAGAGTTGGTCAGAAACTGAATCTGGAATGATCGTAAAAACTGTAAGAGATAGAGAAAAAAGACAAGACGGGAAACTGAAAAACGAGAAAAACGGATGGCTTGGGAGGGCCATCCGTTTTTTGTGTATACGATGAGTCAGCCTACTCGATTGGAAATATTTTATTCCACCTGATTGGGGCTCTTCTTTCCACTTTCGAAATCCAGAGCATTCTGCAAGGTAGTCTCTGCAATGGCTTCCAGTGCTTCTTTTGTGAAAAATCCCTGATGGGATGTGATCATGACATTGGGGAAGGACAAAAGCCTTGCGGTGGTAGAATGCTCCAGAATCTCATCGGAACGATCCTCGAAGACGTTTTTCGTCTCTTCTTCATAGACATCCAGACCGACCCCGGCGAACTTGTGCAGGCGGATGCCCTCGATAAGATCCTCGGTCTTGACCAGAGCACCCCGGGAAGTGTTTACCAGAATGACGCCATCCTTCATTTTCTTGATGGTGTCAAGCTGGATCAGGTGGTAGGTGGAATCCATCAGCGGGCAGTGAAGGGAGATCAGATCACTTTGCGCCAGTAATTCGTCTAAGGTCACATAGGTGACGAAATCTTTCAGATCCGGGTTCTCGTAGACATCGTAGGCGATGACTTTCATGCCGAAACCGTTACAGATCCGGCACATAGCTGCACCGATCCGGCCGGTTCCGATGATTCCGGCAATCTTACCATAGAAATTGAAGCCCATGAGTCCTGCGAGGCTGAAATCATTTTCCCGGACCTTGTTATAGGCTTTGTATAAGCGGCGGTTGCAGGCCAGAGCCAGAGCCATGGCATGCTCTGCGACAGCTTCCGGAGAATAACCGGGGACACGCATGACACATATGTCATATGCAGCTGCCTTTTCCAGATCCACGTTGTTGTATCCTGCGCAACGCAGCAGGACCAGGCGGACACCTTTTTCGTGGAGAATTTTTAATGTGGCTTCGCTCACATTGGAGCTGACGAAAGCACAGACGGCATCGAAGCCGTCAGCCAGAGCAGCAGTACGGGGATCCAGATCCGACCGGATGTAATCAATCTGGATGCCGGGAAATTTTTTCAGAGTTGCCTCGAAAGATTCTTTATCATAGCTTTTGGTATCATAAAATAATATTTTCATAACAGTCCTCCTCGGGTTGATTTTTATAGTATGTGTATTCTTATTTTTAATCATACTTAGATTTGGCTTTACTATAGCTCAAAATATGGGAATTGTCTATCATATTTAAAAAGTGAAATCGAGAAAAATTATAAAAATGATGCAGATATGATGCAATCGGCAGATATACTGGCATCAGGAGGCGAGGATTATGAAAAAAATATTTTTTGCAGCAGTATTTGCGGGAGCACTGTTAGGTTTTACATCCTGCGGAAACCGGGAGATGGTGACGGATCCGGAGATGGAGACAGTTATAGACAGCATCAAGGAGACACAGAGCGGTCAGACGACGGAAGAGACGATGGCCGGGACTGAGGAGACTGCGGAAGTGTCCACACAGACGGAACCGACAGAAGGCCAGAGTGAAATACAGGGAAGTGAATGGGTGCAGTTTACCACAGAGGATCACGAGGGTAGCAGTGATCCCGAAGACAAGACCAGAAGTTATACCTATTACTATCCAACAGTTACAGTGACGATTCCGGGCAATGAGACGGTGCAGATGAAGATTCAGAAAGAGCTGGATGAATATGTAGACAGTTTTGTAGAAGGAATCGAGAACGGGGAGTTTGGTACACTTTATGAGGATATGCCGGTGTATGAGCAGAGCTATGAGGATCTTACTTTCCGTGTGATCCGCGCGGATGATAAGGTGATCAGCCTGTCGTGGGGGCTGGAAGGGTATGATCAGGGGGCTCATGGATGGTATACTTTGTACTATATGAACTATTATACGCAGACCGGAGAGAGAATTACTTTTGACAGTCTGGGGAGCGGATTCCGCGACAAAGCACTGGAACTGGTGACAGCAAAGGCAGCGGAAATGCAGGCAAAGGAGGACTGCTTCTTTAACGATTACGAGAAGAGTATCAAACTGGTGGTGTTGGATGGTACGGAAGATTTGAATGCTATCTATCAGGAAATTTATGGGCCGGACATTGCAGGTACGGATAATGGCCCCGCAGACCCTACATTCTACATTACAGAGGATGGCTTTGTATTTGAATCCGGCCAGTATGTATTACAGTCCTATGCAGTTGGAATTGTTGACTTTGAGATTCCGGCAGCAGACTTCGGGGATGATCTCACAGCAGATATTTTTTAATGGAGTACAGGATGCTGGCGGGTATATTTGCAAAATATAGGACTTTACATGGGCGGGCACCGTGTATATAATAAGAACATCGGGAATGAGGTTCTCCCGGAAGCACAGGCTTCGAACCGCCGGAATTTGAACATATGAATTCGATTTGGCTGATGACTTCTGCAGAATATGCAGGGGACACCAGCCTTTTTGTTAGAATTCAAAATGTCCTGCTGCGAGAAAACGGAGGAATTTTTATACTTACATCACTGGGACTGATCTTTTTACTGGGATTACTCATGGCGGCGGTCTGCCAGAGGATTCACCTGCCCCGTATTATCGGAATGCTGCTTACGGGTATTATTCTGGGGCCTTATGTGTTGGATCTGCTGGATGTGTCAATCCTGAATATCTCATCGGAACTGCGGCAGATCGCGCTGATCATCATTTTATTAAAGGCCGGATTATCATTGGATCTGAAGGATCTGAAAAAAGTGGGCCGCTCCGCAGTCATGCTGGCTTGTGTTCCTGCCACTTGCGAACTGTTGGCTTTTGTGATATTTGCACCCATGATCCTTAACATCAGCAGAGTGGATGCAGCGGTCATGGGAGCAGTTCTGGCAGCAGTGTCACCTGCGGTTGTGGTGCCGCGGATGGTACATCTTATGGAAAGTGGCTATGGTACGGAGAAAAGCATTCCGCAGATGATTCTGGCTGGGGCATCCTGTGATGACATCTATGTCATAGTATTGTTTTCCACTTTTGTTGGAATGGCACAGGGTGGACAGGTCAATGCCCTGGATTTTGTGAATATCCCGGTATCGATCCTGACGGGTGTGTTGTTCGGTGCATTGGTGGGTTGGCTACTGGGGCAGCTTTTTGAACTGTTGTACCGAAAGGGCAGTTATGTGCGCAACAGCATGAAAGTTATTATCATCATGGGTTTGTCCTTCTTATTAATGGCTTTGGAAACGCTGTTAAAGGGAACCGTGGCCTTTTCCGGACTGTTGGCAGTAGTGAGCATGGCCTGCGCATTGAAAATGCGGGCACCGAAAGAAGTGACCGGCAGATTGTCTGAGAAGTTCGGCAAGCTGTGGCTGGCAGCGGAGGTAGTGCTGTTCGTGCTGGTGGGCGCGGCAGTGGATATCCGCTATACTATGGAAGCTGGACTGGCAGCCATAGGAATGATCCTGTTGGCATTGATATTCCGCTCCATTGGTGTGACACTGTGCCTGTTAGGAACGAATCTGAATAAGAAGGAGCGTCTGTTCTGCATGATCGCTTATTTACCGAAGGCTACGGTGCAGGCCGCCATCGGTTCCGTGCCCCTGGCCATGGGATTGCCCTGCGGCAAGATCGTTCTGTCCGTGGCTGTGCTGGCCATCCTTATCACAGCCCCGCTGGGAGCACTGGGAATGGATGCCACATACCGGAAGCTGCTTCAGAAAAATGGAGAAAATAATATCATTTGACAGCCATCCGGCACGTGATCGAGTCCCGGAAGGAAGCCGCAAAAACGTCCACAACATCTACACCATAAGAACCGCAGGCACGCTCTCGCTCTGGCGCAGAACGTAGCGGTACATAATTGACCCCAATACGGTCAATAAGTACCGACGTCTGCTTACGGCCTGCTTGTCCTTATGGTGTAGATGTTGTAGCGCAAACTACGAATATCCAATGCAAAACCCCGGCAGCTACAACAACTGCCGGGGTTTTAAGGAGGATAGAAATCGTTTTAAACTATGTACATCAGGTTTATTAACCCATGGTAATAACTACGTTGTACTCTTCCTTGCCCTTTTCGTAAGGAATGATGTGTCCGTCTACTGCCTTGCCGTCCACGGTCATGGATACGACACCCTTTTCCACGTTCTGAGGGTTCTTCACCTGAATGTGATAGATGCCCTCACGGAACTTACGGGTGATGGAGAAATCACCGAAGCCCTTGGGAATACAAGGATCTACGGACAATCCCTGATGAGTGGGATATACACCCAGTATGTATTGGGAGATATTTACGAAAGTCCATGCAGCAGTACCGGTCAGCCAGCTGTTCTTTGCCTCGCCGTAGAATTTTGCATCCTTACCGGCTACCATCTGGGAATATACATAAGGCTCGGTACGATGGATCTCACTGATATCCTCAATGTATGCGGGACAGGTCTTACGGTAGATCTCGAAAGCTCTGTCACCTCTGCCCAGAACGGTCTCTGCGATGGATACCCAGGGATTGTTGTGGCAGAAGATACCGGCATTCTCCTTATATCCGGGGGGATAAGAGGATACTTCACCAAGTTCGAGGTGATACTCCGTGTATGCAGGTTGTAAGATCATGACACCATACTTGGTATCCAGTCTCTCTTTTACAGAATTCAATGCCTTTTCGGCAAGTCCTTCCTTCACACCGACACCGGCCAGTACGCAGAAGCCCTGAGGCTCAATGTAGATCTGACCTTCGCGGCATTCCCTGGAACCTACCTTGTGACTGTAAGCATCGTAAGCACGTACGAACCAATCGCCGTCCCAACCATCCTTCAGGATCGCATCGTACATTGCCTGTACTTCCTTGCGTGCGCGGGCTGCTTCGGCATCGTCACCCATCAGCTCGCACAGCTGAGCATATTCTTCGCCGTATTTTACGAACATACCGGCAATGAATACGGATTCTGCAACGGGTCCTTCACTGGGACCGAAGGTCTGGAAAGATTCTCCGGGATGAGCGGAGAAGCAGTTCAGGTTCAGACAGTCATTCCAGTCGGCACGGCCGATCAGAGGCAGATTGTGAGGGCCTTTGTGGTTGATGATATAGTCTAAGGAGCGTTTTAAGTGATCCATCAGAGGAGCAGCTACGCTCATATCGTTGTCAAAAGGAACCATCTGGGTCAGGATGGAGGTATCGCCGGTCTCTCTTACATAAGCACTGGTACCTGCAATGAGCCACAGAGGATCATCATTGAAGCCACTGCCGATATCGGAGTTGCCTTTCTTGGTCAGAGGCTGGTACTGATGGTAAGCACTGCCGTCCTGGAACTGGGTGGAAGCGATATCAATGATACGCTCTCTTGCACGGTCCGGAATCAGATGTACGAAACCGAGCAGATCCTGACAGGAATCACGGAAACCCATACCACGGCCGATTCCGGATTCGTAATAGGAAGCGGAACGGGACATGTTGAAAGTAACCATACACTGATACTGGTTCCAGGTGTTGACCATACGGTTGACTTTCTCGTCAGCGGAATCTACCGTGTAGCGTGCCAGCAGCTGTTTCCAGTAAGCCTGTAATGCTGCAAAAGCCTCATCTACCTGTGCATCGGTCTGGTATTTTGCCAGCATTTCTTTGGCACGGGTCTTGTTGATCACACCGTAGGATTCCCATTTCTCGTCTTCGGGGTTCTCGATGTAGCCCAGAACGAAGATAAAGGTCTTGGTCTCACCGGCTGCCAGATCCACGTTGATCTGATGGGAAGCGATGGGAGACCAGCCGCTTGCCATGGAATTCGTGCACTTGCCGTTCTCTACAGCTTCGGGAGAATCAGCCCCCCTGTAAGCACCCAGGAAAGCATCTCTGCTGGTATCGAAACCGTCAATCTTCGTATTTACGGAATAGATCGCATAATGATTACGACGCTCACGGTACTCGGTCTTGTGATAAATGGTGGAATCCTGTACCTCGACCTCACCGGTGCTTAAGTTACGCTGGAAGTTCTTCATATCATCGTCAGCGTTCCACAGACACCACTCTACATAAGAGAATACGGACAGCTTCTTGTCCTCGGAGCTACCGTTGGTCAGGGTCAGCTGGGAGATCTCACAATTATCGTTCAGAGGAACGAAGGAGAGCACGGAAGCCTTGACACCGTTCTTGGAAGAGGTGAAGCGGCTGTAACCGATACCGTGGCGGCACTCGTAGGAGTCCAGTTCAGTCTTCGTAGGCTGCCAGCCGGGGTTCCATACGGTATCTCCGTCCTTGATGTACAGATACTTGCCGTTGATGTCGGCCGGTACGTTATTATAACGATAACGGGTCAGACGCAGCAGCTTTGCATCTTTATAGAAAGTATATCCGCCGCAGGTGTTGGATATCAGACTGAAAAACTCATTGCAGCCCAGGTAGTTGATCCAGGGAAGCGGAGTCTTGGGAGTGGTGATGACATATTCCTGATGCACATCATCAAAATGACCATACTTCATAAGAAAATCTCCTTCTTTCATGTTGTTGTATGTTGAGTGTTTGTTTTTTCGCTGCAGAGTGCTTAATGTTAAGTAAACGATTAAGTGCTCCGGATTTCTGATTTGTATTATACAGAAGCAAAGGGAAAAATGCAATACGAATCTTGAAAAAGCCCGTAAAATGCGCAATGTATACAAAAACAGTGGGGAAACATGGGCAGAAGATACAAAATGAAAGAACCTTCGAAACACCGGTTTTACGAAACAAAATAATAGCAAACGTTATCGCACACTTTGCCTTTATATAGAAGAAACACAATCTATGTACAAGCCAAATGTACAAAACAGCCTATCTGAAATTGTTAATTATAGACAAAGTGGATACTTTTTTGAAAAAAACTGCAAAAAAGTATTGCAAAATGCTCAAAGATGTTATATATTAAAACTACGAAAACGATTAAGTTACAAAACAGGTCGGACGGAATGACGAAGACATGGAACAGGAGAAAGATATGGCATCACTGAAAGACATTTCCAAGATTTGTGGAGTCTCCGTTGCAACTGTCAGCAAGGCACTGAACGACCACAAGGACATTGGAGAAGAAACAAAAGCAACTATCAAAAGGGTCGCAAAGGAAATGGGATATTCCCCGAACCTTTCCGCAAGAGCTTTGAAGACGAACAGGACCTACGGCATCGGAGTCCTCTTTGCAGATGAAGCCAGAAGCGGTCTTACCCACGATTACTTTTCCAGTGTGCTGGACAGTTTCAAGAGGACGGCAGAGAAGAGCGGTTACGACATTACATTCATTAATAGCTGCAAGAACCGGCCGGATCGGATGTCCTACCTGGAACACAGTAGGTACAGAGGCTTTGACGGAGTGGTGCTCGCCTGTATTGATTTCGGAGATCCCGAAGTCATCGAACTGGTACAGAGTTCCATCCCGGTAGTCACCATTGACTACCTGTTCAACAATCGTATCGCAATCATGTCGGACAATGTTGCGGGAATGAAAGAACTGCTGGAGTACATATATAGTAGAGGACATAGGAAAATTGCTTATATTCACGGAGCAATGTCAGCGGTTACCTCGGGACGGTTGTCCAGCTTCTACCGGACGGCGGAACGTCTGGGACTGGAGATTCCGGACGAGTATATCAGAGAAGCAGCTTACAGAGACACAACAACAACCTATCGTGTGACCAATGAACTGCTGGATCTTCCGAATCCACCGACATGCATCATCTATCCGGATGACTTTGCTTCTTTCGGAGGCATCAACGCTATCAGACAGAGAGGATTACAGATCCCTGAAGATATCTCGGTAGCAGGCTATGATGGCATACAGGCAGCAAGGCAGTTGGAGCCCAGACTGACCACAGTCCAACAGGACACAGAACAGATCGGATGCCTGGCAGCCAGAGAACTGATCAGTCTCATTGAGAGACCGAAGACCACCATCATAGAACAGGTCATCGTACCCGGGAAAGTTGCTGAAGGCAAGTCGGTGGCCAGAATTCCGACAGACAATTAATCAGGCATTTATATGGAAGCGACGCAACCGCCGACATATGAATATAAATGCAACAAACACTTACAACAAACATTCAACAAAAAATGGGAGGAAACAAACATGAAGAAAAAAGTACTTAGTGCTTTACTTACAACTGCTATGCTTGCCAGCATGCTGGTAGGTTGTGGCAGCAGCAATGAAGCTCCTGCAGCATCCACCGATGCGGCACCCGCCGCTTCCACCGAAGCTAAGACCGAGGCGCCTGCATCCACCGAGGCAGCAGAGCCTGCAGCAGCAGAAGAAGGCAAAGTCTTCAACATCTACTGCTGGAACGAAGAGTTCAAGAGCCGTCTGACAGATCATTATCCCGGATATGAAGAAGTAGACGGAACCACCGGTAAGATCGGTGACATCACTGTAAAGTGGAACATCACTCCTTCTGATGACAACGCTTATCAGAACAATCTGGATGAAACACTGTTAAAGCAGGCTGATGCAGCAGCTGATGACAAGATCGACCTGTTCCTGATTGAGGCTGACTACGCATTGAAATATGTTGATACCGACTACACAATGCCTGTTAAGGATCTGGGCATCACCGATGCAGATCTGGCTAACCAGTATCAGTACACCAAGGATGTTGTTACCGACTCCAACGGCAATCTGAAGGGTGTTTCATGGCAGGGCTGCCCCGGCGTTCTGATTTACAACCGTGAGGCTGCTAAGGCTGTTCTGGGAACCGATGATCCTGCAGAGGTTCAGAAGTCTGTATCTGATTGGGATACCTTCACCGCAACCGCTGAGAAGATGAAAGCAGCCGGTTACAACATGGTATCTTCCGTAAACGATACTTATCGTGTATACTCCAACAACGTATCCAGCAAATGGGTACAGGATGGCAAGATCGTAATCGATGACAACCTGATGAAGTGGGTTGATGACTCCAAGAAGATGGTTGACGCTAAGGAGACCGGTACCTTCGACCTGTGGTCTGATGACTGGAGCAAAGGATTCTATCCCGATGGCAAAGTATTCTGCTACTTTGGACCCGCTTGGCTGATCAACTTCTCCATGGCAGCTGATACCGATGGATCTATCGCAAATCAGGGTGGCTGGGGCGCTACTGAAGGACCTCAGGGCTTTTTCTGGGGCGGTACTTGGATCTGCGGTGCTACCGGAACTGACAACGCTTCTCTGGTTAAGGATATCATCCTGAAGATGACCACTGATGAAGACATCATGAAAGAGATCGTTGTAGCTGATGATGATTTCGTAAACAACAAACCCGCTATGGAAGCTATGGCAGCAGATACCTCTTATCAGAGCAAGGTATTGGGCGGACAGAACCCTCTGGCTATGTTCTGCGCAGGCGCTGAGAAGATCGATCTGAGCAACCTGTCTGCATACGATCAGGGATGTAACGAAGAGTTCCAGCATGCTATGAAGAACTACTTCGATGGCAAGGCTTCTCTGGATGATGCACTGGATCTGTTCTACAAGGGTGTAGAAGAGAAGTATCCTGAGCTTACTCACTAATCCGAAATGATAAGCGAATAGCGAAA
>UMBL01044143.1_pt1 | contig 21899 bp, 19 predicted proteins | sample 1963951 | NCBI WGS metagenome assembly UMBL01 (sample SAMEA4835940, study PRJEB28245) | human gut metagenome | biome: gut microbiome; material: fecal sample | place: Denmark | collected 2008 | reverse complement strand
TGCGCCGACCGAAACGGAGTGTAGACTTGCAGAGGTGCGCAGTAGAAGTATGTCATGCAATTGCATGACGCGCACCTCACAGCAAGAATGCCGAGGCATTCTTGAACAGCTGCTGGCAGTATCATAAATTAAAAATATGTGAAGTGATATGTCGAAAAATTCACACAATCTTAACAACATTTTTTATCGACATAGTGTATAATATCTTTAATGGCAACAGTGCCGGTACGAGGAGGATAATCTTTCCAGTACCGGCACTTGAGCCAAATGAACATAAATTGCTGTTTGTTCATCTGGCTTATGGTTAGATGGAATGAAGGAGTAATAGAAAGAAGTATGAGTAAACCAACACTTGGAAATCCACAGAATACAATTGAAATATTGCAAAAGTATCATTTTAATTTTCAGAAGAAATTCGGACAGAATTTCCTGATTGACACGCATGTGCTTGAGAAGATCATCAGTGCGGCCGGAATTACAAAAGATGACATGGTTCTGGAGATTGGACCGGGAATCGGTACCATGACCCAATATCTGGCTGAGGCGGCAGGAAAGGTAGCTGCCGTGGAGATTGATAAGAATCTGATCCCGATTTTGGAAGATACCCTCAGCGAGTATGATAATGTCATGGTGATCAATGATGATGTTCTGAAAGTAGATATCCGTGGTCTTGTGGAGAAGGAGAACGGCGGACGTCCGGTGAAGGTGGTTGCGAATCTTCCATATTACATTACGACTCCGATCATTATGGGGCTGTTCGAAGGAAATGTTCCGGTTGAAAGTATTACGGTCATGGTGCAGAAGGAAGTTGCAGACCGTATGCAGACCGGACCGGGAAACAAGGATTATGGAGCATTATCACTGGCTGTCCAGTACTATGCAGATCCGTATATAGTGGCAAATGTACCTCCGAACTGCTTTATGCCAAGACCGAAGGTTGGTTCCGCAGTCATTCGTCTTACAAGACATGCGGCTCCTCCGGTGAAAGTGGACAATGAGAAGTGGATGTTTGATATTATCCGAGCATCCTTCAACCAGAGAAGAAAGACACTGGCAAATGGATTGTCTAATTCTGACAAGATTGATTTGCCGAAAGATGTGATTACAGAAGCAATCGCAAAGCTTGGCAAAGGAGAAAGTGTTCGCGGTGAATCATTATCGCTGGAAGAATTTGCTGCGCTTAGCAACGACTTGTGGGAAAAGAAAGGGAGATGATTTATGGTAGGAAAGACAGGGAATAAAAGTGTAGACCGTGCATTATTTGAGATTACTCCGGAGATTCAGCATTTTGCAGGATTATGTGAGAAGAATAATGCCATTGATAAAGAGCTGTATACTAAGTACGAAGTAAAAAGAGGGCTCCGTGACCTGAACGGAAAAGGTGTGCTTGCAGGACTGACCAATATTTCCGATGTATGTGCCAAGAAGATTGTGAATGGCGAAGAGGTTCCATGTGCCGGCAATCTTTATTACAGGGGTTACAACATCAAAGATCTGGTTGGCGGTTTCTTGAAAGAAGATCATTTTGGATTCGAAGAGATTGCTTATCTGCTTTTATTTGGTGAACTTCCGAGTAGTTCTGAACTTGAGATGTTTCATGAAACTCTGGTGGAGAGAAGAACGCTTCCGCCGAATTTTGTGCGTGACGTTATCATGAAGGCTCCGAGCGGCGACATGATGAACAGTCTGTCCAGAGAAATCCTGAATCTCTATTCCTACGATGATAAAGCAGACGATACGACCATCTCGAACGTACTGAGACAGTGTCTGAACCTGATCAGCCAGTTTCCGATGCTAATGGTCTATAGTTATCATGCATATAACTTCCGCATGGGAGAAGACCTGTATATTTATGCACCACAGCCGAATCTGTCCACAGCTGAGAACATTCTGATGATGCTCCGTGAGGATAAGAAATATACGAAGCTTGAGGCAAGGATCCTGGACATGGCACTGGTGCTCCACATGGATCACGGCGGTGGTAATAACTCAACATTTACCACTCACGTAGTTACGTCATCAGGAACAGATACGTACTCTACAATGTCTGCAGCGATGGCATCTCTTAAGGGACCGAAGCATGGCGGTGCCAATATCAAAGTAACGCAGATGTTCGCAGACATGAAGGAAAAAATTTCCGACTGGACGGACGAAGACGAAGTACATCAGTATCTGGAAGACCTTTTGGATAAGAAAGCATTTGACCAGAAAGGGCTGATTTATGGCATGGGTCATGCGATTTATTCTGTATCCGATCCGCGTGCGGAGATTTTCAAGCAATTCGTAGAGCAGCTTGCGAAAGAAAAAGGACGGGAAGAAGAGTACGCACTGTATGCTATGGTAGAGCGCATGGCTCCACAGGTCATCGGCGAAAAGCGTAAAATTTACAAAGGTGTAAATGCAAATGTGGACTTTTACAGTGGTCTTGTGTATAGTATGCTGGATCTTCCGCCATCTCTTTACACTCCGATTTTTGCGGCGGCCCGTATTGTAGGCTGGAGCGCCCACAGACTGGAAGAGCTCAAGAATGTAGATAAGATTATCCGACCGGCTTATAAGCCGTTGTCTCCATACCGTGAGTATATGAAGATGGAAGATCGTTAGTCTCCGGTAAAAAATAAAACCCTGCAGCGGCCCGAAGCTTGCGGGGTTTTACTTTGTTTTTGATAATAAAATTCCGTTTCTTTTACTTAGGATCATACAGCCTGAAGAACTGGTTTGCTACGGCTTAGATAGGCGACAAGGATGTCGAAAAATTCACCGGCCGTTGGACGGACATGTAATGGCCGGAACGAGTAGGACTGAAGCTGATCGTAACCATTTTCCCAACAGACTCTTATAACAGTGCGGATATCACGTTCAACACTTCCGACTGTCGTCTTATACTTTCTGGCAATCTCCGGATAAAGCTGTTTACTGATGGCAAGCAGATATTCCTCGTCTGTCAGACATAATTCAATCCCATAACTTAGATAGCGATACCCCCTATATGTAGCACCTACTCCAAGGGTACGGATTACATAGTCAATGTCGTGAGTGTACATAGAAAACTCCCCCTTTATAAACTAGAAATTATGAAGTCTAAGTAAGTTTTATCTTTTAGTATTTTATCAAAATTTGTTGAAAATAAAGGGTCTTGGATTTCGTTTACATTATTTTAGACATTTTTCGACGTTGTTCTTGAAAATATTCATCATTTCTTAAGAAATCCATTCCTATGTCTTAAATTTTATTTGCTAATCTTGTATAGTAGATATGAGAGGTGAAATGAGATGGCAAAAATATTAGTATGTGATGATGATAAAGAGATTGTAGAGGCGATCGAGATATATCTGACCCAGGATGGACATCAGGTTCTGGAAGCTTACGATGGAATCGAGGCAGTGGAGATCTTGAAAAAAGAAAGTGTAGATCTTCTGATCATGGATATCATGATGCCGAGAATGGATGGAATCAGGGCAACTTTAAAAATTCGCGAGAAGCACAATATTCCGATCATTATTCTGTCTGCGAAATCCGAGGATGCGGACAAGATATTGGGACTTAATATCGGAGCTGATGATTATATAACGAAACCATTTAATCCGCTGGAGCTGGTTGCCCGTGTGAAATCACATTTGCGCAGATATATGCAGCTTGGAAGCACGGCGATAAAGGAGAGCGAGGCAATCTATACAGTCGGCGGACTGGCGATCAACGATGATCTGAAAGAAGTGACAGTAGATGGCGAGCCGGTGAAGCTTACCCCGATCGAGTACAACATTTTGCTGCTGCTTGTAAAGCATCAGGGCAAAGTATTTTCTATTGACCAGATATATGAAAATATCTGGAATGAAAATGCGGTGGGTGTTGATAATACAGTGGCAGTGCATATTCGTCATATCCGTGAGAAGATTGAGATCAACCCGAAAGAACCAAGATATCTGAAAGTCGTGTGGGGCGTAGGGTATAAGATCGAGAAGCAGTAAAAGCAGGTCGGGGTAAGATCAGCAAGAAAAAGCTAACAGAAGGGAGACGTTATGGAAAAGATATGGCATAAGAAAAAAAATACCAGAATTTTGTTGATCATAATTGCAAATGTTATGGCTATTTCGATGATGCTCGGCGTTATGAGCATCATGTCTTACGCAGAACTTTTCGATGACCTTATAACAGGAAAACTTACGCAGAGCTATGAAGATTCCTATGACTTTGATACAGAGCTTATGAACAGTGCGTATCAAGTGATGTCCGGCATTGACAGTGAGCAGATGTTTGAGACAGATGGAAAGATTGACGAGGATAAGCTGGTCGATATTCAGGTATATAACAATAGTGAGACGATCAGTGGTCAGAATGAAAGTGGTCTTTCGTATCGATTGGGAGATTTGTTGAATTGGTATCAAAAATTGATCTACAGTGAGAGTACCAGTTATGTCGGAGATACACTTACAGATTCAGCAGAATTAGAAGGTAACGACGCAGAAGATCTGAAGGCTCCGATCGTTTGTAAATTATCAGATGGAAGCTATCATTACTATAGCCAGGATGATTTTAATGAAAAGGTGTTAAATGGTGAATTAAAATTTTTAATGCCAGATGGAATTGGTGCGGAGACATCGGAGCAGATCTTATATAAGCTGGAAAATGTGGATATATCAGATAGAAATGAAATGACGGAAGAGGAAAAGAATTTTCGGGGAATCGTAGATGCAGAGGGAACTATGCTTTATGTAGATTGCTGGAAATATGATGGAGCGTTATTCCGTGAGGAGGCTGCTCCACTGGAAGCAGAAAATCTCTTGCAGATAGTGAATGAGAATTCCAACTGGAATGGCAGGCTCAATGAAGCTTATAATATGCTGGAAAGCTGTATTTATCAGATTGGAGACCGCTATGCAAATTATGAGAGCCTGACAGAGCAGTATAAAGAAGGAGATAGTAACTTTTTCTATTATTATTTAGATTTAAAGAGTGGAAAAGTTGTTACAAATCGGGAGGAGCTTGGGCAGAAAAATAATATTAATGATGTTGCTAAAAGTGTTCGTAAGATGGGAAAATATGTCATAATAAAATCAAAACTGTCAGAGTTTGAGACGAATATTCAGGAAGCAGATGCAGAACTATGGCAGTCACAGACCGTTTATCTGAGTAATGTAGATAAAGGAGAGTTTGTGTTTATGACAGGTGTGGATACGAAGTATCCTGTGAAAGATAGTTATTATAAAAATGCACATTTTTATGAAAAGTATAGTCCGTTTGTCCGAGGAGTCAGTGCAGGAATGATTTTGGTGTTTTTAATATTTTTTACCAGTGTAGTATGGCTTGTTGTGATTGCAGGTCGAACGGAAAGAGATGGAGAACTGCATCTATATAAATTTGACAGATGTAAGACAGAAATCGGAGCTGCAGCAGTTATATTTGCATGGTTCGTACCGTCACTATTGACTGTGCTTTTCATGGGAGCTGCAGGAATTATCTCCCAGAAAACATTTGCAGTAGGAAATGGTATTCTTTCTTACGAAACATTTTTTGGAATGATTGGATTCGGAGGACTTGCAGTCTATACATGTAATATGTTTCTCGTTGGTATTTTGAGTCTGGCCAGAAGAATAAAAGCAGGAATTGCATGGAAGAACAGTTTTCTGTACAGTGTCGTAGAGTTTGTGAAATTATTGATTCGAAATGCCAGACACATAGCAAAAATCATTGTTTTATATCTTGCGTATGCAGCAGTACATTGGGTGGCATATCTGGCATCAGGCTGGCCAAGTGCATTTTGGACATTCGTGATTTTCATTGTGCAGACAGCAGGATTTGTAATCCTTGTCAACTGGGCAGTCGGACGACAGAAAATTAAAGAAGGTATTGAGAAAATCAGTGAAGGTGAGCTGGATTACAAGATTGATCTCGAAGATATACATGGAGAACAACGCAAGATTGCAGAACAAGTCAATTCTATCGGAAGCGGACTTGATGCGACAGTCGAGAAGAATATGAAAAGTGAGCGGTTAAAGACAGATCTGATTACAAATGTATCTCACGATATCAAGACACCGCTGACCTCCATTATTAATTATGTAAATCTCTTGAAACAAGAAAAATTTGATGATCCGAAGATTCAAAGATATATTGAAGTTCTGGAAGAAAAATCTCAGAGATTGAAGACTTTGACAGAAGATGTTGTAGAAGCATCGAAAGTCAGCTCAGGTAATATTTCTCTCGAGTTTATGAATATTAATATGATAGAACTCATCCTGCAGACGAGCGGAGAATTTGAAGAAAAATTCCAGGCCAGAAATCTGACACAAATTATGAATCTCTCGGAAGAAGATGCGATTGTTCGGGTAGACGGAAGAAGAATGTGGCGCGTGCTTGCAAATATTTATAATAATGCTGCAAAATATGCTATGGAAGGAACACGCATCTATGCAGATCTGCAGACACTGGATGGAAAAGTAATCTTCAGTCTGAAAAACATATCTGAGCAGCCACTTAACATTTCCTCGGCAGAAGAACTGACTGAACGATTTATCCGCGGCGACCTGTCACGAAGTACCGAAGGAAGCGGACTTGGATTGTCTATTGCGAAGACATTGACCACAATGATGGGTGGAACATTTGATCTGTATCTGGACGGTGATCTATTCAAAGTCGTGATTATATTTGATAAAATAGATTGATAAATTTTTAGTTAGGGACGTAGCATTTCGCCAAAGTACTACGTCCCTAACTTTAATTTGCCTTGTCCCCAATCAACTTTTACCCTGTCCCAAATTGACTTTTTCCCGCACCGCTAGTACAATATTACTACTATGAATGAATTAAAAAATATATTAGAACAAAATTTAAATGACAATTTTATATCGGCGGTTTTGAGTAATCCGAGAGATGAGAAGCTCTCGGCAAAGGTTAAGGTGCGTCCGGTGCTCATGAAAGATACAAGGGTCTATCAGATGGAGACGTTTCGTGGGAATCAGGCATTTCATGAGAATTTAAGTGCGGATGAGGCGTGCGAAAAGATGCTGGAGGCTATGGAGAATATGAAGCAGATGCAGCTTGTGACGGCGAATGCGGAATTTTCTGTGCTTATCAGCAAGAAGGGGAAGGTTACAATTAAGAAGAAGCAGAAGAAAGCAAAGATGCGCCCGCTGGATCTGAATCATAACCGGAAGAAACAATATATCCTGCAAGAAGGTGTACCGGTTCCGTTTTTACAGGATCTTGGTGTTATGACGGAGGAAGGAAAGATTGTGCATGCAAGGTTCGACAAGTTTCGGCAGATCAACCGGTTCCTGGAATTTATCGAGGATATTTTACCACAGCTTGATTCTGGAAGAGAGCTTACAATTCTGGATTTTGGCTGTGGAAAGTTTTATCTTACATTTGCTATGTATTATTATCTTCATGAGCTGAAATCTTATGACATCCGGATCATCGGTCTGGATCTGAAGACGGATGTAATCCGGAAATGTAACGAGCTGGCGAAGAAGTATCAGTATGATAAGCTGACGTTTCTGGAGGGAAATATTGCAGACTATACGGGCGCGGAGGAAGTAGATATGGTTGTGACACTTCATGCCTGTGATACAGCAACGGATTTTGCGCTGGCAAAAGCAATTGGCTGGAATGCGAAGGTTATTTTATCGGTGCCTTGCTGCCAACATGAACTGAACCGGCAGATGAAGAACGATGTGCTTTCGCCGATCATGAATTATGGACTTTTGAAAGAACGTATGGCGGCGCTTGTGACAGATGGATTACGTGCGGAGTATCTAAAGAGGGAGGGATACGACGTGCAGGTTCTGGAATTTATTGACATGGAACATACACCGAAAAATATTCTGCTTCGTGCGGTGAAAACAGGTCGTCGGGCAGACAATGAAGAGAGCATCCGCGCATGCGAGACATTTCTTCGCGTGACACCGACACTGGGGAGACTGCTAGACGAAAAAGGGGAGCTTTAAATGAAATGGAAAAATCGCGTGATCCACGCAGGGGTACTGGTTCTGGTATTTCTTGCTGCGGTGGTCATATTTGGCTATGTGACAAATAAAAAGAACAGTAACATGACGACAGATATGGGGGCAGCAACACGTCCCCAGATTGCGTTTTCTTATAACGGTTATTCGCTCAATGACCTGCCCGGATATAAGAATGAGATGGATTTGACAGGCGTACGTGATTCCATCACACCGGTCAGCAATGGCCAGCTTCAGGTCACCATTAAAGCTTATGAAAATGTGATCGACAGCCTGGACTATACGGTTTATTCGATCGATGGCAAAGAAAAGCTTTTGGAACAAAAGGTGAAGAAGCCGGGAGAGAATGCAACGCTGGAAGTAGGAAATGTCGATGGTGAAAATATTTTGTCTGAGGAGCGTATGCTTCAGATCACGCTGCATATGGACAATCACGACATGTATTATTATACGAGAATCGTGGACGGAGCCAAGTTAAATGCGGCGCCAAGCCTGGATTATGTACAAAGTTTCCATGAAAATGCACTGGCGAAAGCGGAAGGTGTTGGAATTGGAACGGCGATTGAGCCCAGTGATGAAGGAGACAACACGACATTACAGCATGTGACGATCCACTCAGATTACACGCATGTAACATGGGGAAATCTGGCCCCGAAGGTTGATGGAAGTGAGCGTTGGACGATGAAAGAGTTGAACAGCGCATATATGGCAGTGGAGCTGGAATATCGTGTGAACTGTACTGGTGAGGAAAATGAGCAAGACGAATACCAGGTACGGGAATATTTCCGTGTGCGTTACATTTCCGGAAGCCAGAAGACATATCTGTTAGATTATGACCGGACGATGGACCAGATACTTGATGCAACGAAGAAGGTGTTGAATGAAAAAGGTGTACTTCTTGGCATCACAGACAAGAATCCGGTCTACATGGTAAATAAAAACGGAACCGTTGTGTCATTTGTGCAGGCGGGAGAACTATGGAATTATAATCGTGACCGAGATGAAGTTTCTCTTGTGTTCAGCTTTGCAGATGCGGAGAATACGGATACCCGGAATATGCTGATGCAGCATGATATTAAGATTTTAAATGTAGACGAAAAGGGAAATACAACATTTGCCGTATGTGGATACATGAACCGGGGCAGCCATGAAGGTGAGACTGGATCAGCAGTCTACTATTATAATATTGAACAGAATTCTGTTGAGGAAAAATTATTCGTATCCAGTGACAAGGCTTATGACCGTGCCCAGGAAGAAGTGGGCGGACTGGTCTACTATAATGTAGAAAATGGCTGTCTGTATACGATTGCAGATGACGTACTCTACAAAATGGATATGAATAAAAGTACGAAAAAGGAGCTTGCGACAGGACTGAATGAAGATCAGTATGTTGCAAGCGAAGATGGACATCTGGTAGCTTATGAGAAAGAAGATCCTTCGAAGTCCAAGTCTGTGACAGTTATGAATCTGGAGACTGATCAAGAATATGAAGTGACTTGCAAAGATGGCGAGTGTATCAAACCACTTGGCTTCATGGATGGTGATTTTGTCTACGGTGTTGCAAAAACGGAAGAAGTCGGAACAACACTGTCAGGAGCCCAGGTCATTCCGATGTATAAAGTGGAGATTACAAGTAGTAAAGATAAGGTGATCAAAACTTATGAACAGTCAGGAATCTATGTGTTAAGTGCTGCATTTGAGGATAATATGATCACCCTTGACCGTGCGGTAAAAGACGGCGATACTTACACCGGAACAGCACAGGATTATATTACAAGCAGCGAAGAGGCGAAAGAAAGCAATATTTATGTGCAGACATATAAAACAGATCTGAAAGAGACACAGGTTCGCCTGACGTATGATGATGGCATTTCTGACAAGGAGCCGAAGCTATTAAAACCGAAACAGGTGGTACTTGAAAATATTCCACAGGTCAGTCTGGACCGCAAAAAAGAAACAGACGCATTTTATGTGTATGGTCATGGAAGGCTTCAGGGAACTTATAATACTGCAGGAAAAGCGATTCAGAAAGCCAATGACTGTGGCGGAGTCGTGGTTGATGCTGATCAGAATTACATCTGGGAGCGTGGAAACCGCGATCTGAAATATTCGATTGACACGGAAGATGCAGATACAGAACAGCTCAGACAGGCACTCGCAGGTGGAAAATCTGCGGTCGATGCAATTACAGAAGTTTATGGAAGCGTGATGGATTTAAGTGGCTGTACGATAGACGAACTGCTTTACAATGTTAATCAGGGACGACCGTTAATTGCCGTCTTAGATGCGCAAACAACGCTGATGATTGTTGGTTATAGTGACGGAATAGTCAGCTGTGAAGATATCGGAAGCGGTGCACGCAGCAATCATGCACAAAGTGACTTTGCAAATGTCAGTGTATATCTGGCAGCAAAATAGAAGTGAAATATTTGCTTTGGCATTACGAAGAGCCAGAACCGGCAACTGTCGGTTCAGGCTCTTCTCGATTACAGATTCATATTGCTCTCGTGCAATAATCAGGATGACAGATAAAAAAGTTCAAATTAAGGAGAGCAATTATGAAGAAAAAAACGGTGAAAAAAGTAACTACAGTTATTGCAGCTTCTGCAGCCGCAGCATCGAATATAAAGGAGGCTAAAATTCAGTTAGAAGCCGCGAAAGAAGCAAATCAGAAGACAGCAGAAAGATGCCGCAGATAAGTACGATAACAGCAAAATCTCTCAGAAAGCTATGTCGGTTAAGACCGGAGACAAAGCAAATGCAGGAGGAATGCTGGCAGTTGCAGGTGTTGCCGGAATGATAGCGGCTCTGGCGCAGAAAATAAAAAGAAGAGAGCAGGATTAAACCGTTACGCTCTCTTCTTGGAGGAGTTCGGAACATTACTTTAGATAAGTTCCGGACTCTGATAAAAAATTATCTTTGAATTCAAGAATGCCTCGGCATTCTTGCTGCGAGGTGCGCGTCATGCAATTGCATGACATACTTCTACTGCGCATCTCTGCAAGTCTACACTCCGTTTCGGTCGGCGTAAAACCATTGTCCACCGGACAATGTGCGCCCTGCCGGAGGATATATAGTTCGATAAAAGTGTCAGTGATTGATATTTTACTGTGCAAATAATGTCTTTGCGTATTTTTTAAGTGCAAAGTAAAGAACCATTCCGAGTACTGCACAGGAAATAATCTCTCCGATGCCAACTGTGCACATCATAAATGGAATTGGAAGTGCAACTCCGTATCCGTAACGCAGAACGAACGGAACGATCAGGATATTTGCAATAATCGGTGGAACCGGGGCAAGGTAAGGACTCTTCTCGCGAAGCTTCCATGTAAAGAATGCTCCAATTAATGTTGCGATACTTCCAAAGATAATGTCAGGGAGTATTGCGCCTCCGAGGATATTACCTATCAGGCAGCCGATAAATAATCCTGGAATTGCTGCTGGTGTGAATACCGGAAGAATGGTCAGGGCCTCTGAAATACGAACCTGTACCTCTCCGAATGAAAATGGTGCGAATACATAAGTGAGCACCACATAGATAGCTGCAATCATAGCAGCCTGTGTCATGAAACTGATGTTTTTGTTCTTCATTTTAAAATCTCCTTTAGTTTTGTTTTACGTGTGGAAGGTCACGAACACACGATTCATTTTCGCGTAGCAATGAGTCAGGCGGGCATGCTTGCATGGACATCTGACGAATGCTGCGGAGGCATATATGTTGATATATGACCTACGCCGGAAATCGGCGAAACCCTTGTAAGACCTTGGTTTTTCGGGTTTTACATCGGGTGATAGTATAGCATGGAAGTTCTGAAAAATCAAGGGAAGAAACAAAAAAGTATAAAATGGGAAAAGAGACTCAATTGCAAAAATTTGTAAAAAAAATGAAAAAAAGTGCTTGCATTTTCAGAAAGGCTATTATATAATAACACTTGTCGTTAAGAGATGCGACAGAAAAATAAGAGATGCGCGATTAGCTCAGTTGGTAGAGCACCTGACTCTTAATCAGGGTGTCCAGGGTTCGAACCCCTGATCGCGCACTGCAAAATCACTGTTTTTAGAGGCTTAGAGCTCTGGGGACGGTGATTTTTTTGTGCCTGAAAATAGGGGCTTTATGGGGGATAAAACGGAAATCACCAGGGAAAGCAAGGGTGAAGTGCCTTTGTCGCAGATTCTGTCGCGAGCTCGTCGCGAGAAAATAAACAGTCCAGGAAAGATGCAGATTCTTGATCCGTTAAGATTTGCCAGAATGTTGGATTCGATGATTTGTCATTGATAATCGTTGTATTATTCGCTACAATTATTATATCAGCTGGGAGATGACTACCACCTCTATAGGTGGTGAGAAACAAGCTGGTATCAGTGGCGGGAGTCAATCCCCCAGCTGATATAGCCTCCGGCAGGGCGCACATTGTCCGGTGGACAATGGTTTTGCGCCGACCGAAACGGAGTGTAGACTTGCAGAGGTGCTCAGTAGAAGTATGTTATGCAATTGCATGATGCGCACCTCGCAGCAAGAATGCCGAGGCATTCTTGAAATAAAATAATAGGATGATATTATCCGTGATGGTGCAAATGTTTTGCAGATTGGAGACCAGATATGAGTAGAAAAAAGAATAGAAAAAAGAATTTTGTTAAGCAAATAGCAGTTGTAAACAAAACCCCTGTGAAACAGGAGGAACAGATGGTGCAACTGGATTTAGGACCGCGAAGAAGTGTTGCATTCATCGGTTCGGAATGCTATCCATTTGTTAAGACTGGCGGACTGGGAGATGTTATGTCTGCGCTTCCAAAGACTCTGGCGAAGTTAAATCTGGATGTTAAGGTAATTCTTCCAAGATATAAATGTATTCCTCAGAAGTTTCAGGAAAAGATGGAGTACAGAGGTTCTTTTTATATGGATCTTTGTTCTGACGGGAAACAGTATTATGTAGGAATCATGGAATATCAGAAAGATGGAGTTGTCTATGATTTTATCGACAATGACGAGTTCTTTTCCTGGGGCAATCCGTATACGAACCTCATAGATGATATTCCGAAGTTCTGTTATTTTGCGAAGGCATCGCTTGCTGCACTCAATTATCTGGACTGGACACCTGACATCGTACATTGTCATGACTGGCAGGCCGCTTTAGTACCGCTTTATTTAAGAACCTGTTTTCAGAATACGAATGTTGGACGGGCAAGTGCGGTACTTACGATACATAATCTGAGATTCCAGGGAATATATGACAGAAAAATGATTCAATACTGGTCAGGTCTTCCGGATTATGTATTCAATAAAGACTGCATGATTCAGAACTGGCTGGATGCCAACATGTTAAAGGGCGGTATCGCTTACTGTAATAAAATTACGACAGTTAGCAATACTTATGCGGGCGAGATTCAGACGGAAGAGTACGGTGAAGGTCTTGCGGAACATTTGAGATATCATAATAATAAAATCAGAGGAATTGTGAATGGAATTGATACAGATAACTGGAATCCTGCAACAGATAAACTGTTAACAGCTAATTATGATGCCGAGTCAGCAGTAGTAAATAAAAAGATAAACAAGAAAGCACTCCAGGAATCTTTGGGATTAGAAGTGGATGACCATAAGATGGTGATCGGACTTATTTCACGTCTTACCAACCAAAAAGGCCTTGATCTTGTAAATGCTGTAATTCCGGGGATTATGGATGGGAATACACAGGTGGTGGTTCTTGGTACCGGTGATGCCTGGTATGAAAATACATTCCGTTATTATGAATATAAATATAAAGGCAGCTTCTGTGCATACATTGATTATAATGAAAATGTCGCCCACGGCATTTATTCGGGCTGTGATGCAATCCTGGTTCCGTCAAGATTTGAACCATGCGGGCTTACACAGCTGATAGCTATGAGATATGGTACGATTCCGATTGTCAGAGAAACAGGAGGACTTAAGGATACCGTTTCCCCTTATAATATGTACGACAATACAGGGAATGGTTTTACATTTGACCGGTATGAAAGCGGACTTCTTTACGATGCCATTAACAGGGCAAAGACGCTCTATTTTGAGAGCAGAAAGTATTGGGATGATATGGTGATCCGGGATATGAACAAAGATGTTTCCTGGGAAAAGAGTGCAAAACAATACAAAGATTTGTATGTAGAGCTGACACCGAGAAACTAAAAAATATATGCAATAAAAATTATAAGGGTGTGTTGTTCTTAAGTGGAACGCACACCCTTGTAAAAGGTGAGAAATAAAAGGACATTTGTCCTAAATAAAAAGAAATATTGGTGCTAGAATATAGAGGTAGATGAGCTTTGCCAGAAAGTAGGAATGGTGTTCCAGAATCCGAATGATCAGATTTTCAAAAATACAGTTTTGGATGAAGTGATGTTTGGTTCGCTTCAGATTGGAATGAGCAAAAAGCAGGCGAAAGAAGTTGCATTAAAAGCACTGGATATGGTAGGCTTGAAGGGAGCGGAGAAGATCAATCCTTATGAGCTTGGATATAGGGATGCATTATTGAGTCCCGAAGAGTTTGTTGCTTATAAGAAAGCGAATGCATAATACGAAAGGCAGGGGTTATTATGAGAGCATTTTGGATCGTACTGGACAGTGCAGGAATAGGAAATGCGCCGGATGCAGAAGCATTTGGTGATGAGGGAAGCAATACATGGAAGACTTGTTATGATTCCGGAAAACTGCATATTCCGAATATGGAAAAATTGGGGATTTATAACATCGACGAGATGAATTATGGGGATAAGTCTTTAAGTCCAATTGGATGTTACGGAAGACTTCATGAAAAATCTATGGGAAAAGATACGACCATCGGGCATTGGGAGATGGCAGGTATGATATCTCCGAAACCATTTCCGGTATATCCGGACGGATTCCCGAAGGATGTGCTGGATGAATTCCGAAAGCAGACAGGACGGGAAGTGCTGTGTAATAAACCATATTCCGGAACAGAAGTTATCAAGGATTATGGGCGTGAGCATATGGAAACAGGTGCGTTGATCGTATATACATCCGCTGACAGTGTGTTCCAGATTGCAGCTCATGAAGATGTTGTGCCGGTAGAAACTCTGTATGAATATTGCAAAATAGCAAGAAAAATTTTGATGGGCGCTCATGCAGTAGCAAGAGTCATTGCAAGACCATTTGTAGGACAATATCCGAACTTCGAAAGAACAGACCGTAGACATGACTTTTCGCTTGTGCCGCCCAAACAGACGGTGCTGGATGATTTGAAAGATGCCGGAAAAGATGTCATCGGTGTTGGCAAGATATATGATATATTTGCCGGAAAAGGAATTACAGAGACAACTGAGAACCATGGAAATAAAAAGAACATGGAGAAAGTATTTGAGTTGCAAAAGAAAGATTTTAATGGACTGTGTTACATTAATCTGGTTGATTTTGATATGATATATGGTCATCGAAGAGATATTTTAGGATATACAACTGCATTAAATGAATTTGACAAGGATCTTGAAATATTTCTTGCTAATATGCGCGGCGATGATGTGTTATTTATCACAGCTGATCATGGCTGTGATCCGGGATATAAAGGAACTGATCATACGCGTGAGTCTGTACCGCTTCTTGGTTACAGTAAATGCTGGAAGCAGGGCGTGAATATCGGAACAAGAGATACTTATGCTGATATAGCGGCCACCCTTGCACAGATATTTGAAATCGAGTATCATGGTGATGGTACGGGATTTCTTGAAATGCTAAAATAAAGACTGAAAATGAATAGTAATTAAAGTAATGAATGGGGCAGAAAGCACTGATCGGGACGATCTGGAAAGGTGTGGAGGCAATGGTACTGAATGATGGAAGAATGACCAACGAGGATGCTTTCTGGAAATGTTTTGAGGAAATATCCGGGCTTTCCAGAGCAGAGGTAGAGCAGGAGACGTTGGATTTTTATGCAAATGAATTTAATGAGGCAATTGCATCTACAAAACCGAATCCGCGCGCAGACCAGGTGGTTAAACTGTTGAAAGAACATGGTGTGAAAGTGTACCTTGCGACCAATCCGATCTTCCCGCGTGTGGGAACTATGAACCGTATCCGCTGGGCAGGAAGACCTGACGATCCGCTCCCTTGGCGTAAAGACATATTTATTAACAGATACACTGGAAAATAAAAAGAACATTCCATTAGAAGAAGCTGAGACAGAGTACAAAGGGACTATGGAAGAATTATATGAATGGTTTCAGTCATATTTTGTTCACAATTAGTTTTCATTTTAAACATAGTTTCATCACACTTTGTGTCTATACTATTAATTGTTCGAAAGAACAAAACAATTTTCTTTTTCATAACTTTTTCCTCAGGGCTGCAACCTCCCAAACATGCAGTCCTATTTTATTGTTTGAAATTAATTTCATGGTATAAAAGCTCAACCGGGTAGACTTCAAGATGCCCGGTTGGACTTTTATTTACATATTAAGAAATTTTACATATTACACCATTCTATCATGCTCTGTGAAAAATTCCGTTGTAGTCGGGTAGGTATAACTCTTACCAATTTCCTTGAGCAGCACGACATTTAATTTTCCACCCAGGTTTTTCTTGTCTAGGGCAATGGCTCCGATCAGGTCGTGGAGCATAAGGTCACACTTGTGTGGAAGTCCATAGATATCCAGGACTTTGCGTATATGTTCCGCCTCGCCGGATTTCGTCAGTCCCATTTCCTCTGCAATCTTTGTAATCTGATACATTCCGATGGCAACTGCTTCACCGTGGCTTTCACGTGTGTAGTGGTAATGCTGTTCGATTGTGTGTGCCAGAGTGTGACCAAAGTTCAGGAGCATGCGCTCGCCGGTGTCGAACTGATCGTGCTCAACAACGATTCGCTTGATATCTACACAGCGATAGATAACTTCGGTCAGATCTTTCTTCAAATCTTCAAATGAGGTGTGTGCCTCCAGATTTTTGAATAAATCAGCATCCCAGATGCAGCCGTATTTGATGACCTCGCCCATACCGTCGTTGATGTAACGCTCTGGCAGTGTATTTAACACAAGTGGGTCGATGAGCACAAGAGCCGGCTGATAAAAAGCACCGACCAGGTTCTTGCCTTCCGGCAGATCTACGGCGACTTTTCCACCGACGGAAGAATCGACTTGTGCCAGAAGTGAGGTCGGAATCTGGATAAACTTGATCCCGCGAAGGAAGCTTGCGGCTGCAAATCCTGCCAGATCTCCGATGACACCGCCTCCGAGGGCAATGATCAGATCACTTCGTGAAAAACGGGCTTCCAAAAGTGCGGAATAAATTTTCGGAAGACTTTGAAAACTCTTGGTTGGCTCACCGTGTGGGAGAATAAGAGAATGAACCTCATATTTATCTTCCAGTGTTTTTACAATAGTATCTCCGTACAGAGGAAATACGTTGTCGTCTGAGATGATCATGATTTTTTCCCCGGAGTAAACTTTTTTGATATAGCTTCCGGTATCTTTCAAAATATTATTTTCAATATAAATGGAGTAGCTGTGTGCTCCGAGGTCTACATATAATTCCATGCTGATAATCCTCTTCTTTCTTTTACACCTGTGAAAACGTCAAGACCCGCGAACAGGTCTTGAATAGTTAAAATGTTTTTCCGACTACTTTTGCAATCTCAGCAACCTGTTTCAGCAGTGCATCATATTTCGCAGGTTTCAGAGACTGGGAACCGTCGCACAGTGCCATCTCAGGATTGTTATGAACCTCGATCATCAGACCGTTTGCTCCTGCAGCAACAGCAGCCTTAGCCATTGGTTCAACCAGCCACCATTTTCCGCCGGCATGGCTTGGATCAATGATGATCGGAAGATGTGAAAGCTTCTGGATAACCGGGATACTCTGGAGATCCAGTGTATTTCTTGTATAGGATTCAAATGTACGGACACCGCGCTCGCATAAAATGACATTTTCATTACCGGATGCCATAATGTATTCTGCAGACATCAGCCACTCTTCGTAGGTGGCGTTCAGACCACGTTTCAGAAGAATCGGGCGGTCTACCTGTCCTAACTGTTTCAACAGATCGAAGTTCTGCATGTTTCTTGCACCAATCTGTATCAGGTCAACTTTTTCGTTGAATACATCCAGATATTCGGCGGACATCAATTCTGTAACGATTGGCAGTCCTGTTGCAGCTTTTGCTTCACAGAGGATATCCAGACCTTCAAGACCGAGTCCCTGGAATGAATATGGACTTGTACGAGGTTTGAAAGCACCACCGCGGAGCATGTTGGCTCCGGAAGCTTTCGCAGCTTTTGCAATCTCAAGAACCTGGTCTACAGACTCTACAGAACAAGGTCCGGCGATCAGCGCCAGATTATCTCCTCCAATCTTGACTCCGGACACATCGATGATGGAGTTGTCCGGGTGGAAAGCGCGGCTTGCTAATTTGTAAGGCTCCTGCACATGCATAACCTTTGTGACAGCAGGATCAACTTCGAAGAGTTTTGGGTCGATACGTGATGTGTCACCGATACAGCCGATGATCGTCATCTCTGCTCCTTCAATTACGTGAGTGTCCAGACCTCTTGCTTTGACCATATTTTCAACACGTTCAATATCTTCCTTTGGGGAAAGTGGTTTTAATACAATAATCATAATAGTAACTCCTTCTATACTTTTATATATGTAACTTCTATAATATTCGCACTGTAAAATTTTAGTTGTTTAAAGTGTGAAACTAATACATATAGTACCCCGTTAGAATAGCATTTGTCAATGGGTTTTATGAAAATATCTCTCATTATGTTCCAGTTTAATTAAGTTGACTTGATACAGGGCATTTGCTAAAATGAAAGAGGAAAAATAAGGGTTTATCTAGCAACAAAAAAGTTTACAAAGACAGAAAATTCTCAAGGGAGAGTAAGGGAAATTTAATAAGGAGGAAATGCGATGTTAGAGTTAACATTTGGGGAACAGGTCAAAATCGTTCTGAACCGTAAAGATATGACGATCAAGCAGCTAGCGGAGATGATTGAAGAACGAACAGGAAAGAAAATGTCCAGACAGAATCTGACGCAGAGACTGGCCAGAGATAATTTTCAGGAACAGGACATGCGTTTAATTGCATCTATATTAGAGTGCCCATTTCATCTGAGTATACTGGAAGAGAATGCGGATAGTGAATATACAACCCGTGAAAATATCAAAATCGATAAGCGAGCTGAAAATAATATTATTATAGATGAAGAACCACAACAGCTGACACTGAATCTGGAGTATGATGAACCAGAGCAGGTACAGGAAGAACAGCCGGTAAAAGCAAGGGAATTTGGCATATCTGGAGCAGAACGTGATATTACAATTGGAGAACTGGTAGATATCCATAAAGATTTAGATCAGATGGAAGAAACATCAGAATATGCAGACCAGACAGAATATGAAGAACCGGCAGAATATGAAGAAGAGCCGCAGTCTTCGGAAGTTCCTGAGTACAACAAGCAGGAGGATGTGAAGGATATTCTGGAAGAAATGGCTGCGATAGAGGCTGAAGAGAAGAAGGCAAGAGAAGACAGAGAAGAAAGAGAAAGAGAGCGAGAAAAGGAACAGGAAAAAGAGCAGGAGAAGCCACGTGGCTGGAGGGCTTATTTCCCGCGCCGTAAGAAAAAGCAAGCAGAGGCGGTTCATGAGGACAAGCAGGAAGCTGCCACAGAACAGTTGGAGGCAGAATCTGCGATGAATCAGGCGCAGCCGGAAGACAAGACAGAAGAGGCTGTATCAGAAGAACCGTATCAGGAGTCAGAAGAATATCAGGAGCCGAAAGAATATCAAGAAGCTGAAGAGCATCAGGAGCCGGAAGAATATCAGGAAGCTGAAGAGTATCAGGAGTCAGAACCGTATCAGGAAGAGGAGCAGGCATACGAAGAATATGTTGAGGAAAATCAACAGGATATGGAAGAAGAGTTTGCTGATACCGCACAGGATTGGGAAGCTCCGGAAGAAGAAAATGTGGGTGATATCAACCCATATACGGGCATGGAATATGAATCCAACAGTGTGAGAATGCATCCAAAGAGAATCGGTTATGTCCAGGTCTATGACAGAAGTGATCATCAGTGGACCGACATGACAGAGTGGGCATTCCTTGGATATCAGGAGCGCAAGAAAGCGCTTCTCGGCAAGGATTACGAGCCTCCGATTTATCTGGATTAAGTAATAGTAGATCATTTGTGAGGAGAAATAAGAAGATGAGATGGGAAGAACTTCTGTCGGCAAAGAGATGTCGTGGTGGACAGACGAGAGGGAGAAATGCTAAAAGTTCAGACTTGCGGAGTGAATTTGAAAAAGATTACCATCGAATTATTGGCAGTGCTTCATTTCGAAGACTTCAAGATAAGACACAGGTATTTCCACTGGATAAAAGTGATTTTATCCGGACAAGACTAACTCATTCTCTGGAGGTTTCTTCTTTTGCAAAATCTCTTGGACAGAACATCGGAGAAAACATTTTAGTTTACAAAAAAGATTCTGAGTTTACACCACAGATGAAAGAAGATATATGTAATATTTTGCAATGCGCAGGGCTGATTCACGATATCGGGAATCCGCCCTTTGGGCATTTTGGAGAAGATGTGATTCGGGAGTGGTTCGAACGGAAGCTGCCACTTATGACATATCATGGAAAGCCGATGGAACAAGTGATGAGCCGGCAGATGGTAGAGGATCTGTATCATTTTGAAGGAAATGCACAGGCGTTCCGGCTTGTGACGAAACTGCATTTTCTGGTGGATGAGCGAGGTATGAACCTGACGTATGCGCTTCTGAGCACCATTGTAAAATATCCGGTGCCGTCCACAGGAATCGACTTGGATTCCGGGGATATTAAGACACGCAAGATGGGATATTATCTGGCAGATGAGAAAATGTTCCGTGAGATCGAGAGGGAGACTGGAACGAATGGCTGTCGGCATCCGTTGACGTTTATATTAGAGGCGGCAGATGACATTGCATATAAGACTGCGGATATCGAGGATGCATTTGTAAAAGGGTACTTAAGTTATCATACATTGTTGGAGAAACTTAAGGAACTGCAAAGGATGTATCATCAGGAAACGAATATATTTCGCCCGGCGGATAAGCTGGAAGAGTTATATTTTCGGGGGAAAGAGATGCATGTGGCAAATCCAGAGGATTATGCAGTAAAGAACTGGATCATCCGTGTGCAGGGATTTGTGATCAACTGCGCAACTTATGGGTTTACATCGAATTATGATGCAATTATGAAGGGTGAATATAAGTATGATCTGTTTTACGGTACTTACTGTGAGAGGCTGATGCAGCTTCTTGGTGACCTGGCATACAGAGAAGTCTTTACATCGGAACCTATTTATCGAATGGAAGTGACAGAATCTGTCATGCTGAGTGACCTTTTGGATAAGTTTATGACAGCAATCATCAAATATGATGACCCGTCGCAGAAATTAAATTCCATGGATCTTAGGATTGTGTCATTTATTTCTGATAACTATAAGCGGGCATATCATTGTCAGGCAGAGGGCAAGACGGAGGCGGAAAAACTGTATTTGAGGATTCTGCTTGTGACAGATTATATATGTGGAATGACGGACAGCTATGCAATGCGTCTTTATCAGGAAATGCGAGGAATGTTTTTGAGTGGAACAGAATAGACTGTGGTAAATGATACAAGTCAGGACGGATAGGATTGAAGAGGTTTATTCGATATCTGTATGAATATGAAGGGAATCAGAAAAAAAGAAATGTCGGGTTTGTAAAAGTCGAACAAGATGGGAAAGAAACAATGATTTCTGTACATGGGAAAGGGCTGTGTGGAAAAAGCAATGAAAACATTTCCTGTTATCTTATAAAATTGGATTCTGAGATGGGAAATATACTTTTCGTTCCGGCAGGAGAGATACAGATTGGAATGATTTCCTGCGGGGGATGTTTTTGCTATACAGAAGAACTGATAAGAG
>UMBL01051818.1_pt1 | contig 23611 bp, 20 predicted proteins | sample 1963951 | NCBI WGS metagenome assembly UMBL01 (sample SAMEA4835940, study PRJEB28245) | human gut metagenome | biome: gut microbiome; material: fecal sample | place: Denmark | collected 2008 | reverse complement strand
TTTCTGCCGCACCGTTTGAGCAAAGCACATTATCTACGCCGACCTGCTCTTTTTCCGCAATGGCATTTCTTAAATTTACACACATTGCGTCAGGATAAATACCGAACTGTTCGATATTTTCCGCGATCGCTTTTTTTACGTTTTCACTCATTCCGAGCGGATTGGTATTCACCGAAAAATCAAGACGCACCTTATTTCTGTAAACGTCACCGCCATGCTCATATACCATATACAACACCTACCGCCACTTTCAATCCGACAAACAGCACCGCCGAAATTACGGACGTCATATACATAAGTTTAATCGAATCTGCAATATTATCATATTTAATCGGCTTAATGCCATCGCCTATAAACGGCTTTTTGTACAGCTTACCGAAATAGTACGCGTCACCCGCAAGCTGAATTTCAAGTGCACCTGCCACGACCGACTCCGTCTGAGCCGAGTTCGGGCTTGCATGATTGCGTGAATCGCGTTTAAAAATTCTGTACGCATTGCGTGAATTGCAGCCCATAATTTTTGACGCAAAAATCATCAAATATGCCGAAATTCTTGACGGTATATAATTTGCAATATCGTCAAGCTTTGCGGCAAATCTGCCGAAATTTATGTACCTTTCGTTCTTGTAACCGACCATTGAATCCATCGTGTTAATCGCCTTGTAAATACAACCCAACACACCGCCGCCGATTGCCATATATATGAGCGGTGCAATAACTCCGTCAGACGTATTTTCCGCAACGGTTTCAACAGCCGCTTTCGTTATTCCAATGTCGTCAAGACTTTCCGTATCACGTCCGACAATCATAGAAACGCTTTTTCGTGCGCCGTCAACGTCACCGTTTTTGAGCGGTTTATACACACTCATACCTGCTTGTTTCAATGACTTTGCCGCAAGCATAAAATAGCATATAACGCTTTCAATCGCAATACCGAAAAAGTAATTTAATCTGTACGCAAAAAACAAAATCGCAAACGGTACACCGCCGCATATAATAAGCACGCATATCGCCATAACCGCACCGCCGAGCCTTTCGTTTTTCGTGAAAATTCTTCTCATAACCTTTTCCAAAAACGAAATCAAATAACCTATAAGTCGAATTGGGTGCAGTTTAAAATCAGGGTCGCCGAATATTGCGTCAAGCACAAAACCTATACTAACCGCAGCCGATTGGGCTATAATCATCAACTATCTCTCCGTTTCTCATTTCAAATTCATATCCGCAGCCGTTTTTGACCTGATAATCATAAAAATTACCGCCAAAAAGTTTCTGCATAATCGCCATAATACTTCCGCCGTGAATTACAAACGCCGTGTCACGCTCCGTAAGGCTCTCAAAAAATCCGTCTTTGCAGCGATTTTTAAAATCTTCGTGTGTCTCGCCGTTCGGAAACGGCAATTCACCGTTGCTGTCAAGCCACTTTTGATAATCGGGATTGTTCTTTAAATCCTCGTATGATTTATTCTCAAAATCGCCGAAATCACATTCCTTGAGTTTATCGCAAATTTCAATATCCACATTCGGATATATATATTCCGCCGTTTGAATACACCTCTTTAACGGACTTGCGACAACCCTTTCGCACTTAGGATAATCGCCTTTCAGACAGTCGGTATTTATCAAATCTTCGTCCGTTGTTCCGATATATCTTCGTTTTAAATTTCCCTCCGTCATACCGTGACGTATAAGTATTATCTTCATTTAATTCTGTTCCCCACTCCGCATACAACTCGCACGACTTCGTCCGCTTTTTTCGCGATATAACAGCACATTCTTCCGACTGTTTCGCGCCATTCTCTGTCACCTTTATCCATAGGAACAACGCCGTAACCGATTTCGGTTGAAATAATCGTTATATCGTGATTTTTCTCCGAAATCTCGTCAATAACCGCAACAATATCCTTGCCGTCAGCCATCAATTTTTTTATAAAAATATGAAAACCATAAACCGCCTTTGCAGTCAAAACACTGTCATAATCAGCCATTAAAATTTCATCAATACCGTAATTTTCTCTTACAAAATCACGCTTTCCGCTATCCGCACCGCCTATAACAAAACGCATAATACACCTCCGAAAATCACGCACAAAACCTCGCATATACATACAAAATATCCCGCAATATCGCCTGTTATTCCGCCGAATTTACTGTATGCAACATGTCTGTACCACAAAAACGAAATCACCGCCGCGCATATCGTACCCAGTCCGTACACGCCCGTAAAACAAAGCATCGCAACGCACAAAGCAATATACAAAATCATAACAGTCACAATCGTTTTTTTGTGTGCGGCACTCTTAAATGTGTAAAGAAGTCCGCTGTTTTTTGCACATTTAAAAATGCCGATTGCCAATCCGCTCAGCGAACGCGATAAAACAAAGCCTACACTCACCGCTATGGTAGCTTTTATATCCCATATCTCCGTCATAAATCCGAAAAACAACAGATAATACATTACCGCACCGATTATCGCAAATGCGCCCGTATGCGGATCTTTTAAAATTTCGAGTTTTTTCTCTTTGTCACCGTATGACGAAAGTGCATCAACGGTGTCAATAAATCCGTCCGTATGTATTCCGCCCGAAACAAGCACCGGCAAAGCTGTCATCACAACCGCATAAACGCTTGTGTTAAAACCAAATCTACCGCACAGAAATCGTACAAGTAACATAAGTCCGCCGATTACTGCACCGACAAGCGGAAAAAAGCACATTGCGTATTTCATATTTTTTTCGTTCCATTCCACTCTCGGCATAGGAATTTTTGAATACATCGAAAATGCTACGCATATTGATTTAATTATATTCATTTTACTGTCCCCTTTTAATTTCAATCGGTATTCCGTAAACGACCTCATACACTTTATCGGCACGTTTTGACAATACACTGTTTATTCTGCCTAAAAGGCTGATATACATTTTAGTGTCCCCGTCATATTCAATGCCATCCGAAGATATTTCATTTGTGACAACAACAATATTTTCACTCTTTAAACTCAAAATTCCGCCGACAATTTTGTCAAACGCATTATCATTATTATCCGAAAACATCACGTTTGCGGTCAAATTCGACATACATTCCAAAAGAATTGTATCGGCACTTTCCGTTATTTCGGATAAATCAGTATAACATTCAACCGTTCTAAATCCTTTGCCGTCACGCATTTTTCTGTGACGTTCGATACGTTTTAAACATTCGTCATCATATGGTTTCATCGTTGCAACATACAGCATTTTACCGCCCAATTTCATTGCAATATTTTCGGCAAATTCAGACTTTCCGCTTCCGCTTCCGCCTGTTACAAGTATAAACATTATTTAAGCTCCTTATAGCTTTCAACGTTAATATCGTCAAAAGTAGACATTTCGTTATATACGCAAAGTGCGGTATCAAGTGCGGTAAGCATAACCATTCCGCCTGTTCCCTCGCCCAAGCACATATCCGCATTTATCGGTGCTTTCTTGCCGAGTAATTTCAAAATATCAGCCGTACAGCTTTCTTTTGAAACGTGTGACGCAATCATAAAATCACTGCATTTCGGGCATAACTTTTCCGCACAAAGTGCCGCCACCGACGAAATAAATCCGTCAATAACCATTGCAGCGCCGTACATAGCACCGCCGATAAACGCCCCCGTCAAAGCGGCAATATCATAACCGCCAACCTTTGAAAGCACGTCAAAAATATCGTTTTTATCAGGTTTGTGAAGCTCAATCGACTTTTTTATAACCTCAATTTTTCTCTCAAATGCACCGCTTGTCAGCCCTGCACCTCTGCCGGTTACGTCCTCTGCTTTTCTGTCAAGCAAAACGCTTGCAACCGCCGAGCTTGTAGTCGTGTTTCCGATTCCCATTTCACCGGTCACAATGATTTTATAGCCTTTTTCGCTAAGTTCTTTTACGCAGTCAATTCCCACTTGCACCGCCTCTTTGGCTTGCTCATACGTCATTGCTTTTTCGTGTAACATATTTTTTGTGCCGTACGATATTTTTTTGTTTACCACGCCGTCAACGTCACGCGCCACTCCCACGTCAATCGGTACAACGTCCGCACCGATATTTCTTGCCATAGCACACACGCTTGTTGCACCCTTTGCGAAGTTTTCCGTCACAACCGCCGTAACTTCCTGCCCCGTCTGAGTTACTCCCTCGCACACAACGCCGTTATCGGCACACATGACAAGTACACATCTTTTTTTTATATCTATATTTTGTGTCCCTTGAATACCCGCAATATTTTTTACAATCTCCTCAAATACACCAAGACTGTGCAATGGTTTCGCTATTGAGTTCCATTTCTTTTCCGCATTTTCTACTGCTTGTTCATCTAATTTTTTGATTTTGTACATTTGTATTCCTCACAGCTTTTCATAAAGTTTTCGGCAAAATTTATATTTGCAAAAAAGTGCAAGTGCGGAAAACCTGCAAATAAGTTTTTATCAACATTCACACATTCCCACTGTCTGTCATTTTTCACAGCCGTAAAACCGTTTCCGTTACAGTCACTGTCAAAATAATGAAACTCTCTCGCACGGATTTTATCGCCTTTTTTGCATAAAATATTATCTCTGTTTGCCGTCATTTCCATATATCCGAAGCGTTGCAAACGGTCTGTTTTTCTGCACTTTCCTTTGATTATGCCGACCATACTGTGTTCGTTTTTATCGCTATCCTCCATAATCTCGTGAAGATACATAAATCCTCCGCATTCCGCAACGCACGGTACACCGTTTTCAATACATTCTTTCACCGAATTCAGTGTCCCCGTATTTTCCTCAAGAATATCCGCATACAGTTCGGGATAACCGCCTCCCAAAATCAATCCGTCACACTGCGGTACGCTCTCATTTTCAAGCGGACTGAACTTAACAATCTCCGCACCCATTTCACTGAGTAAATTAAGATTATCCTCATAATAAAAACAAAACGCTCTGTCATACGCAACCGCAATTTTTACGTTATATTTTTTTGTAATTTCAAGTGATGTAAATTTAGTGTCCCTATCGTTTTCGGATATTTCTAAAATCTTGTCTATATCAATGTATTTTTCGGCATAGTCGGCAAGTAAATTCATCTTGTCCTTTATATCATCAATTTCCCCTGCGGTGACCAGTCCCAGATGCCTGCTGCTTATCTGCACATCTTTGATGTTCGGCAAAAAACCTAAAGGAACTAAGCCGATTTTTCGACATTCTTCCGACAAATTACCGTACAGTTTTTCGGACAGATTATTAAAAATAACGCCCTTAATATTATTTTTCCTAAACTCCTTAAACCCTTTCACCAAAGCCATTGCGGACAGGCTCATACCACGGCAGTTTACAACAAGAATAACATCCGTATCGGTAATCTCCGAAAACTCGTGCGTACTTCCCTTTTCCGTAAAAGAAAAACCGTCATAAAAGCCCATAACACCCTCAATAACCGCAATATCACCGCTGTTTTTATTCAGCAAATAATTCACAGTATCATTGCTCATAAGGTATGTGTCAAGGTTGTACGCCGCTGTTCCGATAACCGTTTTGTGAAACATCGGGTCAATATAATCCGGACCGCATTTAAAAGATGAAACATTAATTTTTCTGTTTACAAGTGCTTGAAGCACCGCACAAGTCACAGTTGTTTTTCCGCAGCCGCTGTTTGTGCCGGCAATCATAATTCTTCTCATAATTTTTTACCGCAGATTATGAAAACGGGATTTTGTGCCGTCATCATATTGTATCCGCCGACCTTTCTTCCTCTTGACGCACAGATTTGCGTCACTTCATATTCATACCCGAGTTTTTCAAAACTTTCTTGTGCGAGCGATAAAGTTTCAAGCGTTATTGCGTTCACGACCACTTTTTTGCAATCGCACTTTTCTATTATTTCATACAAATTCCCCGATGAACCGCCTATAAAAACCTTGTCCGCTTTCAGTAATCCGTCCATACCGTTCGGTGCGTCCGCACAAATTATTTCAATATTATCGGCATGAAATTTGAGTGCATTTTGTTTTATCAATTCAGCCGCCTCCGCTTTTTTTTCAACTGCATAAACCTTGCCTTTTCCGCATAGCAGAGCCATTTCAACGCTTACCGAGCCTGTTCCCGCACCTATATCGTAACATATATCGTCATATTTGATTTCAAGCTTTGATATGCTTACCGCTCTCACTTCGCTTTTTGTCATAGGTGCGTTGCCCGTCACGAATTCGCTGTCGTTAATTCCGATTTTTGTGCATTTGTCATATTCATTATTGATTATTACCGCCACACTGAGCGAAGCTAATTTAGTGTCCCTAAAATCTCTTGCTTTTCCATGAAGTATTTTTTCATTTTCATATGACAAATTTTCTCCGATATAAACTTCGGCATTTTCAAAACCGTATCGGCACAACTTATCGCAAGGATTTTCACCCAAAAGCACAAATGTTTTCTCATTCACCCTGACTTCACTCACAATATTACAATTTCTGCCGTGCATACTTACAATGTTCATATCGTCATATGCCATACCGATTTTAGCGCAAAAATACGATACGCAGCTTATACCCGCAAAAATTTCTGCATTAGGAAATTCTTCTTTTAATTTTTTCGCACCGCTGAAAAATGACGTATCACCCGAAAAAAGTATTACTGCATTTTCACACTTATTTTCTTCTAAAATCTTTTTAATTTTATCCGTTTCATACTCAAAAAAAACTTTTTTCTCGTTGGCATACGGCTCGGCAACACGTTTTGCACCGATTATAATATCAGCATTTTTTATTTTTTCTTCCGCAATTTTTGTCAAACATTTAGTGTCCCCCATTCCGACACCGACTATAAAAATGTTCATATTACAACCACTCCAAAATCATTTTTTCAACCTCAGAAACCATCATTCCGCTTTCATCGGTCGGTCTTTTAATTATAATACACTCAACGCCGTTTTCCTTTGCCGCCTCTGTTTTTTCCGTAAAACCGCCGTTTTTTCCCGTACATTTTGTGACGAGATACTTAATGTCAAGCTCACGAATTAACGCACTGTTAAACGCTTTCGAAAACGGCCCTTGCATACAAATAATATTTTTCATCTTGAAACCTGCATTTTTACACAGCTCCAGCGATTCCTCCGACGGCAGTACGCGTGCAAACGCTCTGTCCGCAACAACCGAAAACTTTGCAATTTCCTTTGAACCGGTCGTTATAAGTATGTTTCCTGTTGTTTTTTCAAGGTATTCTGCGGCTGCTTTGATATTTTCAAAATACGTCCCGTCTGCCTGAACGTCCTCACGCACAACCCTTATATACTTCACTTTACACGCTTTTTTTATGTTTTCTGTCACAAATTCGGCGTAAGGATGAGTTGCGTCAATGACCAATCTAACACTGTTTTCGTCAAAAAAATCAGCCATTTCTTCCGCCGTCATTCTTCCGACGCGCACGTTTTTCATATCAAGCAATTCCGCACCGTATTCAGTCGCAACGCACACAACGTAACTGACTTTTTGCTCACTCAAAAAGTCAGCGATTTTGTGTCCCTCGTCCGTACCGCCAAACAATACTACATCATACATTTCTATACCCTCTCGGTGTAACCATTTTTCCGCCGATATTTTTCGTCATAGAATTACCGATAAACACAGTCGTAAACATATCCGCGCTGTAATTTCTAAGTTCGGCAAGGCTCATAATCGCATATTCCTCACCGTCACGACCGATATTTTTTGCAACGGCACACACCGTATCACCGTTTTTGTGTTTCAGCATTATGTCGCATGCGCGCATTAAATAATCGTGACGTTTTTTACTTGACGGATTGTACAGACATATCGCGAAATCAGCCGCCGACGCACATTCAAGACGTTTTTCGATTTTCTCCCAAGGGGTGAGCAAATCGCTAAGGCTTATAACGGCAAAATCGTGTCCCAACGGTGCTCCCACAAGTGCACCGCCGCTAAGCATCGCCGACACTCCTGCCACAACGCTCACTTCAACATTTTCATAGCCTGCCGCAATTTCATACACAAGTGACGCCATACCGTAAACGCCTGCATCACCGCTGCAAACAACTGCAACATTTCTGCCGTCAGCCGCCATTTCAACCGCTTTTCTGCAGCGCTCCGCCTCCTGTTTCATCGCCGAAACGAAATATTCTTTTTCAGGAAACAGCTTTTTCACAAGCTCGGCATACACCGTATATCCGACAATCACACCGGCTTTTTCAAGCACATTTCTTGCCTCAAAAGTCATTCCGTCAGCACTTCCTGCGCCTATTCCAACAACATAAATTTTCATTCACACTTAACCTTTCAAAAAATCAATTTCCGTATTTATTCTTCCGAGTGCCAAAGCCGTACCGTTTAAAGCCGTCTTTTTTTCTGTTATTTTCGCACCGACCGCACAAACCGCTCTTTCGCACACATTATCGACTCCGACAGTCTTTTTCACAAATTCGGACGCTGTAAATTCCCCCTCGACCGCCGCCAAAGTTTCAGCCGAAAACGTCAAAAGCGGTATATCGAATTTTTCACAAAATTCAACAATGCCCTTTTCATTTTTCTTTATATCCACCGTCGCAACCGCAAAAAGCGAATAAACCGACACTCCGTTCACTTTCAAAAATGCCAATATACTTTCTTCGACAGTTTCGCAGTCTTTTCTGCAACCGATTCCAAGTACAACATTTTTCGGTATTAAATTAAGCGTAGTTCTAAACGGCTTTTTATCGTCATCACTTATGCAAATTCCGACTTCATTGCTTTCTTCAAAACAATCGGGAACGTTTTTTAATTCGTAATCGGTATACAATCCGACTTTTTTGTCGTTCAAAATTCGTGACGATATTCCCTTTATGAGTTTAGTGTCCCCGATATGCAAATTATTTCTTACCGCAAATGTGTCAACAGAGAATTTTTTGTTAATATCGGTTGCAGTAGTTATAACCGCCACTCCGCTTGTCAATAAGGCGATTTTCTCCGCCAAATCATTCGCACCGCCTATATGTCCGGACAAAATCGGTATCGCAAAATTGCCTTTTTCATCAACCACCACAACTGCCGGATCTTTGGCTTTATCCTTGACATACGGAGCTATCGAACGCACCGCAATTCCGCACGCGCCGACAAACACAATCGCATTATATTTCTTGAAAATATCTCTGACAAGTGACGAAACATTATTAAATGTTTCCAATCCGTCAGTCTTATATTTTTCAAAAACGTAGCCTTTTACGTCCATTTCATGCACGAGCATTTTTACAATTTTCGCACCGTTTTCCGTAAAAGCTATTGACGCAATTTTCATTCCGTCACGCCCTTTCTGAATTCGGTTGTAAATGTTTTATCGTAAAGTTTTGACAGTGAATAATCATCGCCGAGAAAATCACCGACTGTTATAAGTGCGGTCTTTTTTATACCGTTTTTCTCTGCTGTTTTATTTAGTGTCCCCACTGTGCAACGCATAACTTTTTCGTCTTTCCAAGTAGCCTTGTAAACTATCGCCGCAGGTGTATTTTCACTGTAACCGCCTTTTACAAGTTCAGCCGACAATTCCTTTAATAAACCTGTTGATAAAAATATCACCATTGTCGCATTATGTGACGCGAGCAAATGTATTTTTTCTTTCGGAGGTACAGGAGTTCTGCCCTCCATACGCGTTATTATGACGGTTTGCGATACATCAGGCAACGTATATTCCGCCTTCAAAGCCGCCGCCGCACCGCAAAACGAGCTTACACCGGGGCAAACATCATATTCAATTCCAAGTTTATCAAGCCTGTCCATTTGTTCACGAATCGCACCGTAAACACACGGATCACCCGTATGCAAACGCACAATATTTTTAGTGTCCCCCTGTTTCATCACATCAATAACTTCATCAAGATTCATTTTCGCACTGTTATAAATTTCAGCACTGTCTTTTGCATATTCCAAAAGCTCGGGATTAACAAGCGAACCGGCATAAATAATAATATCTGCATTTTCCAAAAGTTTTTTTCCGCGTATAGTTATAAGATCGGCTGCACCGCTGCCCGCTCCAACAAAATGTACCATTTTATATCCTTTCCAAAATACCGTCAACATCAGCAGTTTTTCCGATAATCCCCTGTTTATTCAAAAACATTATCGCACCGATATTGACATCACTTCTGTGCTTTAGGTATTTATCAATTCTTTTCATCAATATATCAATAGTTTTAGTGTCCCCAATGATTTCATAAGCCTCATCGGTCGTCACACAATCGAGAATATCCGCAAAATTCTCCACACCGGCCAAAGCCGCACATAACGCAAGCGTTTCCATTCTGCCGTCCGCATATTTTGAATGAGTATTCATAATTCCGCTGCCAAGCTTAACAAGTTTACCCATATGCGAAATTATCAGTATATCCGAAAAACCCAAATCGGACGCATAATCTATCGCGTCACCAATATAATTACTGCACTGAACGGTATTTTTTATACCAAAAGTTTTTTTAGCAAAATCTTCGCCGTAATTGCCCGGCACAAGCACCGCAATACTGTCGCCGGCACTTTTTCGTGTATTGAGTTCAAGGAAAATCGTATCCAAAAGCGCCTTTTCGCTCATAGGCTCAACAATTCCGCTTGTACCCAAAATCGAAATTCCACCCTCAATACCGAGTCTTGAATTAAACGTCTTTTTTGCGATTTCTTCGCCGTTCGGCACGGAAATAATCACATCAAAACCGCCGTCATAATCACCGCAAATCTCATTTATACTGTTTCTAATCATTTGACGCGGAACACTGTTTATCGCGGCATTTCCGACAGGTTGGTCAAGTCCGTTACGCGTCACGCGACCTACGCCCACACCGCCGTCAATTTTTATACCGCCACTATTTTTTCTGACAGTCGCACAAACAAGTATACCGTTTGTTATGTCGGGATCGTCACCGCTGTACTTTTTAACTGTGCAAGTGACACTGCCACCGTCAATCTGCGTGTCGGTTATGTCAATACTTATGCTCTCACCTTTGGGAGGTGTAATTTGAGTTGTTATGACTATTTCGTCATTTAACAAAGTCATAACCGCCGCTTTTGCCGCCGCCGCGGCACAACTCCCGGTCGTGTAACCTTTCTTTAAAAACCTGTTGCTTTTCATCTGTTTTTCTCCACAAAAAAATCATATACATTATTATATAATGTATATGATTTTCTGTCAATCCAAATTAGAGTTTCTTAACACCAAGTGTTACCTTTTCACCGTTGATGTTCCATTCTTTTGTGTTACCGTCGGCAGAATTTGTATCAACTTCATCTGCAAGAGTTTCGTCTTTGATAGTGCTTTCATTATCAGTGATAATCTTGGCAATCTTATCATTACCCTCACAGCTTACTTTGATGTGGTCCATAACCTCAAAATCAGAATCTTTTCTCATTGTCTGAATTTTTGAAATCACTTCACGAACAAATCCTTCTTCGATAAGTTCTTCAGAAAGGTTTGTATCAAGCACAACAGTAATACCGTAATCGCTGTTTGATTCAAAGCCTTCCTTATGAGCCGATTCGATAAGCAAATCTTCTTCTGCAAGCGATTCTTCGTTTCCGTCAACAGTAATCTTTAGTGAGCCTGTTTCCTTAAGTTCAGCCATAGCCTTGCTGCCGTCAATATTAGCAAGGATTTCTCTTACTGCGTTGATATTCTTACCGAAACGTCTGCCAAGAGTCTTTAACTGCGGTTTAAAGCTGTATGCAGTAAATGCGGCAACGTCATCTGTAAATTCAACCTTTTTAACGTTAAGTTCGTCCTCAATAATGTCAATATAGAAATCACTGAGTGCCTCCGGTGCTTTAACATACATCATACCGATTGGCTGACGGTTCTTAATATTTGCAGTATTACGGCACGCACGACCAAGCACAACTATATCAAGAACTTCTTCCATATCATTTTCAAGTTCTTTATCAATAAGTTTTTCGTCATATTCAGGGAAGTCGCACAAGTGAATACTTTCCGGAGCGGACTTATCAATATTTCTTACAAGATTTTGATAAATATCCTCTGTCATAAACGGAATCATCGGTGCAGCCGCCTTACAAAGCGTTACAAGTGCGGTATAAAGAGTCATGTACGCGTTAATCTTATCCTGAGTCATTTCCTTAACCCAGAAACGTGCTCTCGAACGTCTTACATACCAGTTTGAAAGCTCGTCAACAAAGTTATCAAGCACTCTTGCCGTTTCTGTAATCTTGTAATTTGCAAGGTTATCATCAACAGTCTTAACAAGTGTATTAAGCTTTGACAAAAGCCACTTATCCATTACCGAAAGTTTATCGTATTCAAGAGTATACTTTGTTGCATCAAACTCGTCAATATTCGCATACAATACGAAGAACGCATATGTGTTCCAAAGTGTACCCATAAACTTACGTTGTCCTTCCGAAACCGCACCGTCATGGAAACGATTAGGAAGCCATGGAGCGCTGTTTGAATAGAAGTACCAGCGAATTGCGTCCGCGCCGTGCTTTTCAAGTGCGTCAAACGGATCAACCGCATTGCCCTTAGACTTAGACATCTTCTGACCGTTTTCATCCTGAACGTGTCCCAAAACGATTACATTCTTGTACGGTGCTTTATTGAATAGCAAAGTCGATTCCGCAAGAAGTGAATAGAACCAACCTCTTGTCTGGTCAACCGCCTCACTGATAAAGTCAGCAGGGAAGTTTTCTTCAAATATATCCTTATTTTCAAACGGATAGTGCCACTGTGCAAAAGGCATTGCACCCGAGTCAAACCAGCAGTCGATAACTTCAGGAACTCTGTGCATTTCCTTGCCGCATTCAGGACACTTAACAGTTACAGCGTCAATAAACGGTCTGTGAAGTTCGATTTCATCAGGACAGTTATCAGACATTGACTTGAGTTCTTCGATAGAACCGATTGCGTGTCTGTGACCGCATTCACATTCCCAAATATTAAGCGGAGTACCCCAATAACGGTTACGGCTTATACCCCAATCCTGTACATTTTCAAGCCAAGCACCGAAACGTCCTTCACCGATTGTCTTAGGAATCCAATTAACTGTATTGTTATTTTTAATAAGGTCATCCTTAACGTCTGTCATCTTGATAAACCAAGTATCACGCGCATAGTAGATAAGCGGTGTATCACATCTCCAACAGAACGGATAGCTGTGTTCAAACTTAGGTGCGTTGAACAGCTGACCTCTTTCTTCAAGATTTACAAGAATTTCTTTATCAACATCTTTACAGAATGTACCTGCCCAAGGTGTTTCCTTTGTCATTTCACCCTTACCGTCAACAAGCTGTACGAAAGGCAAGTCGTACTTTCTGCCGACATTCGCGTCGTCCTCACCGAATGCAGGAGCGATATGAACGATACCTGTACCGTCTGTAAGAGTTACATAACTGTCGCAAGTTACATAATAAGCCTTTTTATCAGGTGTTACGAAATTAAATAACGGCTCATATTCCTTGTATTCAAGGTCAGTACCGACATATTTTTCAACCACTTCATATTCTGTATCAGGGAAGTTTGCTTCAACAAGTGCTTCTGCCAAAATAAACTTCTCGTCACCTACTTTAATTTTTACATATGTTTCAACAGGGTTTACACAAAGTGCAACGTTAGACGGGAGTGTCCAAGGAGTTGTTGTCCAAGCAAGGAAATATGTGTTTTCCTCACCCTTTACGATAAACTTAGCAGTAGCACTGCGTTCTTTAACGTCCTTGTATCCCTGTGCGACTTCGTGTGAAGAAAGCGGAGTACCGCAACGCGGGCAATACGGAACGATTTTGTGACCTTTATACAAAAGTCCCTTTTCCCAAATTTGCTTTAATGCCCACCATTCAGACTCGATAAAGTTGTTGTCGTAAGTTACATAAGGGTCGTCCATATCAGCCCAAAAGCCGACTGTACCGGAGAAATCTTCCCACATACCCTTGTACTTCCATACACTTTCCTTACATTGCTTGATGAACGGTTCAAGACCGTATTCTTCGATTTGTTCCTTGCCGTCAAGACCAAGTTTCTTTTCAACTTCAAGTTCAACCGGAAGTCCGTGAGTATCCCAACCGGCTTTACGAAGTACCTTGTAGCCTTTCATTGTACGGTAACGCGGAATCATATCCTTGATAACACGCGTTAAAACGTGACCGATATGCGGTTTACCGTTTGCAGTCGGAGGACCGTCATAGAAAGTATAAACCTCTCCTTCTTTTCTTTCATCAATACTCTTTTGGAAAATGTGATTGTCTTCCCAAAATTTTTCGGTTTTCTTTTCTCTTTCAACAAAATTCAGATTTGGTGAAACCTTGTCGTACATTATATTCATTCCTTTCAAATAAAAAAGCTTTCGTCCTGCACAACAAGACGAAAGCCAAATGCTTCGTTATACCACTCGTCATACCAACATATGCGTTTCCTTTTACGGAGAAAACCCGTCACAGTCTACTCGGCAAAGCCTTTCGGTGTGAAACTCGGAAGTGATATTCAGCCATATTTACTCACCGCCATGCTCTCACCGTCCATAGCTCGCTCTGTGTTTTCAATATGACATACTGTCTTCGTCATCGTCTTTATTGTTTTATTATATTACAAAATATTTTTTTAGTCAACAGTTTTTATTGAAAAATTTCCTGTCTGCCAATGTTTTTAGTCGATATTATCGACCATTTTCATAACATTCGCACAAAGTGACTTAATCTGCATTTTATACTGTTCAATCTCGCCTTTCAGCGAAAGCATTTCTTGATGGCGTTTCATATGTTCATCATCAATCTGACGTGCAAGATAAGACGCGTCAAGCTTTGCTTTACTGATAATTGCATTCGCCTCTGTTTCGGCATTTCTCTTTGCGTCCTCGGCGGCTTGCTTGGCAATGTCAATCGACTTCTGCATTGTGTTTTCCATTTGCTTGTAACGCTCCACAGTTTCGGTCAAAAGTCCGATTTTATCTTTAAGCGTCTGATTTTCTTTACACAAAAGTTCGTAATCCTGTATTACAACGTCAAGAAAATCGTCAACCTCATCACAATTATAGCCCTTGAGTTTCTTTTCAAATTCCTTATTTTGAATATCAATAGGTCTTAGCACAATGCTCCCCCTCCTTACACGAACTTCTCCACAGTTATGTGAAGTCTTCCTTTCCTGGTATTGTTCCCAATATCCTTTAAAATAAATCTTCCGTAATTGCGTATGGATAATAAGTCACCCTCACCGACTTGCTTTGAACGGTCAAGCACTTCTCGGTGATTCAGTTTTACATATCCCGAACTTATTAATTTTTCCGTATTTCCTCTTGATATATTGAGTGTCGCCGCAACTACCGCGTCAAGACGCAATGACGCACATACGCACATTTTTTCGGTTGTTTTCGGTTTAGGCGGTATAAAGTCCGCCATATCAACGATTTTCGTATTAACACCCGCATTTGCAATCTTATTCACGTTTCGTGCAACATATTCCGCTATATCCGACATTACAAACACATATGCGCCCTCATCATCTGTCAAAATATCGCCGGTTTTGCTCCTGTCGATGCCGAGCGACATAAGCGTACCGAGATAATCCCTGTGCGTCAGTTTACGAAACTTCGGCACATCAAAACGTATAACGGAAATCGGCACTTCGCTTTCCTCAGACTCCTGCCATTCGGGAAATACGCAAAGCACCTTTCTTTCCGCATTTTCATAACCGCCGAAAAACAACGTATTATATCCGTACGGAATTTGAAATTCGTCCTCAATCACGGCAAGTTCACCGCCGTCAAGGAAATCGGAACATTTCATTTCACAATGCTTATCGCAAAGCGAAAACAAATCGTTTATCCTTGCAATAAGCAACTTATGATTTGTATTCATATCCACCTCATATACAAAAGGGTGGTAATATCCCATACCACCCAGCCGTATTTTGTTTAATTATAAGCAAATCCGAACATCGGATTACATAAAGTTCCAATCCATACCGTTTTTAACGTGTTCTTTCATTGTATCGCCTGTTATATCAATATTTTTCGGAGCGGCAACAAAAATACCCTCTGATACACGTCTGACTTTTCCGTTTACACCGTAAGCCGCACCGGACATAAAATCAACAATTCTTCTTGCTTCTTCATTGTCAATCTGTCCTACATCAAAAATAACAAGTCTGCCCTCTTTTATTTCATTGGCAACATTTGTCGAATCGTTAATATCGGAAGGTCTCATTATCTTTATTCTTGAAGATGATGTCGGATTGATAGGCACTACCTTTGAGAAAGTCTTTTTCGGAGCAGACTGCTGCGAACTTCTCTTGACACGCGCGTTTTCTTCGTCTTCTGCTTCTTCCTCATCATAATAGTCGTCATCATAATAATCGTCTTCACTTTCAAAGCCTAAAAAGTGCTTTACTGTGTTTAAAAAACCCATTTGTCCGTATCCTTTCATTATTACTTATTTTGAGAATAATCTCTTGCACCGAATATGGCACTGCCGACACGAACCATATTTGCTCCGCATTCAATGGCAGTTTCAAAATCCCCACTCATACCCATTGATAGGTATACCATATTAACATTATCATATTTTTTTTGCTTTATGTCAACAAAAAGTTGTCGCATGTTGTCAAAATGTAATCTGTTTGTAACAGAATTGTCAGTTTTCGGTGCTATTGTCATCAAACCTTTAACTTTTACGTGCTTTAATTCACCGGCATATTTTAACAAATCTTCAACTTCTTCTTTTGATATACCCGATTTTGTTTCTTCGCCGGAGATATTTACCTGTATCAAAATATCCATATCAAGATTATGTTTTTCCGCCTGGCGTTCGATTTCATCCATAAGTTTGATTGAATCAACCGAATGAATAAGGCAAACCTTATCAATGACATACTTAACCTTGTTTGTCTGTAAATGACCTATAAGATGCCACTTCGCAGGCAAAACGCTGTCATATTTGTCCCTTACCTCCTGTGGCTTATTCTCGCCGATGTCCGTTACACCAAGCTTTATAGCCTCGTTCATCATTTCGGCAGGGTGAGTTTTTGTAACGGCAACAAGCGTTATATCTTCACGTTTGCGTCCGCTCCTCTTAGCCGCCGCACTTATTCTCTTTTCAACTTCTTCAAGATTTTCCGCTATACTCACTTTTATCATTCCTTTACCTATCTTTCACCGACAACAATTCTCTCCATCTGTGAAAGTTTATTTTCCGCGTTGTCTGTCGATTCGATTATTGCATATCCGGCGTCCGTATTTGTAAACAAGACATCGCAATAACAGTCATGCTCTCTGTTTTCTTTTATTCCTATGACCTTCTTAGATCCGTCGTCTTCCGTTCTGACAGACTGTATCGGTACTTTGTAGCCCTCATAGCTTTCAAAAATCAAGTCCACGTCCACAAGTCTGTAAGAAAACGCACTTTCAAGATATGTCGGGCATTTAACCGTCAATATAACTCTGCCGTTTTCTTCGGCTGAAACGGAATTTATACTGCCCTTAACAACTGCGTCCGCCATATTGTTAAACCTAAGTTTTACGTTATCGCCGACTTCTCTTCCCTCTATGGTGTCTGACGGTATATCCATCATAACATACCAAACGTGGTTATTAACAATTTTGCACACCGCACCGCCGGCATTGATTTTATTGTCAATCTTCTGTATCTTCGGTGACTGCGACAAACTTTCAAAATATGAAACATCATAATTTTCTATGTCATTCGGAACAAGCTCCGTTTCGTATCCGTCTACATAAGTTGTAAACACACCCGAAATCTGTGCATAAATATCCTCTTTGTTTACGCCGATACTGTTTAAAATCTGCTCTCGCTGATTTTCAAGTTCCTGTTCTGTGTTGTCCTCCGCAAGCTGATTGCTTTGTCTTAGGCTGTTAATATCCTTCTTGTATTTTGCAATAGAAAGAATATCGTTATCCTGTGCCGCGTCAATTATATCATTTTCACGCTCGTATATGTTATTCTCCAAAGTGTTTGAATCAAGCGTTGAAATTGATTCTTCACTTTTTTCTGTTTTTGTCTTTTTTATCTTGTTGTCAACAACGGTAAGTTCTTTAATGCTGTCATCGCTGACATCGCCGTAAAACAAAGAACCGATTGTACTGTCTTTGCTGACTCTCTCACCCTCCGCAACGGAATGATAAGCCGTTCCCGCACTGCGTGAATACATAACCCATTCATCGCGTATAATAAAACCGTTTGTATTGATAGCATTTTCTTGCATTATATAGCTTAATTTCTGCGTGTTTATCGGTGTGACGGCATATTTAATACCGTATCCTACCATAGCGGCTATCGCTATACAGATTACTATGATAAAGAATTTCTTCATCTGTTATTTTCCCCTTAATCCACAAAAATGTTTTGTAGTTTCTGTCAATATAATTATATTATATAATTTTTTTCGACTAAATACAATAGCAAACATCATTTTTGTGATTTAAAATATAAAATAGCCGATGCGGAGTCATATTTTTCACCAAGTATTGACAATTTTTCTTTCACAAAATCACTTTTACCCTTTTCAAGCACATCAACAATCCACGTCATAAACAGCCGTTCATCTGCATTTTTTATTTTTTCAAACACACCGCCCGATATTTCGCCGTTATGCTGACGGACATATTCAAAATATTCATTCATAACCGCACCGACAAGTTCATCAACCGTATACAGTTTATACGGATTTACGCCGAATATATTCGCCGCAATTTCAATACCCTCAATAAGCTCCTTTGAATATACTTTTCTTGCGGCTGCGTAATCTCTTGCTTTAAAACTGTATAAACCGCCGCTGAATTTGCCGAACGCTTTCATACAGTCGTAATATCCGTCCTGTATACTTTTTCTTATTCCGTCCCTGTCAAAATCAAACGTCCCCGTCTGCGGACGTGAGCATTTAATATTTATCACATTCTTACCGGCAAGATTAAAAGTTCTGTAAAAACCCACTCCCTTTACATCTATCGCAATAATATTGTCAATCCCTTTTTCAAGCAGCATATTAATCGGCATATTGTTTGACACGCCGCCGTCTATAAATTTCTTTTCGTCAATCGTCCTCGCCTTAAATCCCGGAAAGCACGCACTCGCCATAAGGTATTCGGTCAGTTTACCGTAAGGTATGTCTTTGATAAAATAATAATTTTCGCTTTTCTCCGAAAGTGAAAAAGTCGCTATACCGAAGTCAATTTCGGAATTACGAATTTTATTCTCGTTAATTATTTCATTTAACAGATTTTCAAGCGGTGACATATCAAGTCCGTTGTTACTGTAAATTTCTTTTGCGATTTTCATTAAGTTTTTGACTTTAAAAAGATTTTCGTCATTCTCCATTTCTTTCGGCAACAATATAATATCGTCAATCGCAATTTTGTTCCATAATCTTTCGGCTTTTGTTTTACTGCCTTGCACGAAAAGCGCACCGTTTACCGCACCGATTGAAACACCCGACACCGCCGAAACTTTAATTTTCAGTTCTTTAAGTGCTTTCCATACACCAATCTGATATGCCCCTCTGACGCCGCCGCCGGCTAAGACAAGTCCGTATTCCATATTAAACCTCCATACTTAATATAAAATTTGGTGTGCAAAAAATGCACACCAAATAAATTAGCTGTTATATAGTTTTGTATAAAATCCGTTCTTGGCAAGCAATTCCTTATGAGTACCCTGTTCAATAATTCTGCCCTTGTCCATAACAAGAATTAAATCAGCCTCACGAATTGTTGAAAGACGGTGAGCGATAATAAAGCTTGTTCTGCCTTCCATCATCTTTAGGAATGCCTTTTGTATTCTCTGCTCCGTCATTGTATCGACATTTGAAGTTGCCTCGTCAAGAATAAGTATTTTAGGATCTGACAACATCGCACGCGCAATAGTCAAAAGCTGTTTTTGACCGCTCGACAAATTTCCGCCGTCCTCTGTAATCATTGTATCATAGCCGCTCGGCAAACGCTTGATAAAGCCGTGTGCAGACGCAGCCTTTGCGGCATTTATAATTTCTTCTTCTGTCGCACCCTCTTTACCGTATGCGATATTTTCTTTTACAGTACCCGCAAACAACCAAGTATCTTGAAGTACCATACCGAAATTCTTACGCAAGCTGTCACGCTGAACAGAATCAATAGCCTGTCCGTCAACGAATATAGTACCCTTATCCACACCGTAGAAGTTCATCAAAAGATTTACGATAGTTGTTTTACCTGCACCCGTAGGTCCGACTATTGCTACTCTTTGACCCGGTTTTGCAACAATATTCAAGTCTTTGATAAGTTCTTTATCCTTATTATATGAGAAATCAACGTCTTTAAACATAACTTCACCGTTTTTAACTTCAAGTTCGGGTCTGTCCTCGTCAGGTGTTTCAGGCTCAATTTCGCCAAGCGCGAAAATTCTTGCCGCCGCTGCCTGTGCAGATTGAAGTTGAGTTAAAATACTTGTCATATCGTTAATCGGACGTGCAAACTGTGTAGCATAAATCAAGAAACTTGATATTATACCTACCGACAAATGTCCCGCAAGTGCGGCAAGTCCGCCAAGAACACCGACAGAAATATACGCAAGGTTATTGATATATCTTGTAGACGGATTGACAAGCGATGAGTAGAATTGAGCCTTTTGACCGCAGTCGTAAAGACGTGCGTTTATCTCGCCGAATACTTCACTGCTCTTGTCCTCATAACCGAATGCCTTGACAACCTTTAAATTGCCGACCGTTTCCGAAACATAACCGTTAAGTTCACCGATAGTCTGTGCCTGTAATCTGAACATTTTACCCGAATTAGTCGCAATCGCTTTTGAAACGAATATACAAATAATCGTAATAACAATAACACAAAGTGTTATTCTCCAGTCAAGCAAGAACATCAAGACAAGCGAACCGACAACCGTTACGATACCCGAAAACAGCTGTGTAATTCCCTGCAAAAGGCCTTCGGAAACTGCGTCTATGTCGTTTGTAAGACGGCTGATAATATCGCCGTGTGAATGACCGTCAAAAAATTTAAGCGGCAATTTTGAAATCTTGCCAAATGCGTCTTTACGCATTTTTTCAATCGAATGGTTTGAAAGTGCGTTTGTAAACACTGTCATTCCCCATGTAAACAAAGCATTAAGCACATAAACCGCAAAAAGTATTCCTATAATTTTCGCAACCATAGGAAAATCTACGTTATTTTCGCCTTTGATAAAGTCGATAGCTCTACCCGAAATATACGGTGCAACAAGCATAAATATGTTTGCAAGCAATGCCGATATTATAACCAAAATAAGATATTTTCTGTTACCCGCAATATAAGAGTTAAGCTTTGAAAGTGTTTTATTGTTTTTCATCGTTTTACCCCTTTCTTAGTCAAGCTGTTCCTGTGAGTAACAAATTTCCCTGTAAATATCGCAAGTATCAACAAGTTCTTTGTGTGTACCTATTCCGACAATTTCACCGTCGTCCATAACCGCAATTCTGTCCGCGTCTTTCACCGAATTTACACGCTGTGACACGATTATAACCGTCTGACTGTCGGTATTTTCTTTAATAGCACGTCTTAAATTTGCGTCTGTCGCATAGTCAAGTGCGCTGGCGCTGTCGTCCAAAATAAGTATAGGCGAATTTTTGATTAACGCACGTGCGATTGTAATACGCTGTTTTTGACCGCCCGAAAGGTTGTTACCGCCTTGTGAAACGAATGTATCAAAACCTTTTTCAAGTCTGTCGATAAATTCGGTTGCCTGCGCCGTATCAGCCGCATGACGCATTTCTTCCAACGTTGCGTCTGCCTTTGCCATATGAAGATTGTCCGCTATTGTACCTGAGAAAAGTGCCGCTCTCTGCTGTACAACCGCAACTGTCTTTCTAAGCGTGTCCTCATCGTATTTCTTTATATCCACGCCGTCAATAAGCACTTCACCCTTTGTCGCGTCATAAAAACGCGGTATAAGGCTTATAAGTGTACTCTTACCGGAACCTGTACCGCCGATAATACCGATTGTTTCACCCTTTTTAATCGTCAAATTAATATTATCGACAGACGGTACTTTACTTCCTGTATATGTCAATGATACGTTTTTAAATTCAACCGCATTTTCACCGTTTTGAGTAGTATTCTTTTCGCCGTATTCAATAAGCGGCTCTGTTTCAAGAACTTCCCCCACACGCAAAGCCGACGCATATGCCTTTGTGTACAAAACAACAAGGTTTGCAACGACTATCATAGCGTTTAGAATTTGCGTAATGTAGTTGATAAACGCGATAACTTCACCCTGCGAAAGATGACCTGTGTTTACACGAATACCGCCGAAATAAATAACCGCAATAGCCGCAAGATTCATTATAATAGTAGTAAGCGGATTGGTAAGTGCGGCAATTTTACCGACTCTTATAGCTGTATTTGCGTAATCTGTATTTCTGTCGTTAAATCTTTCTTTTTCACGTTTTACGCCTGCAAACGCACGAATTACACGCACACCGGAAAGATTTTCACGAAGTACCAAAGTAAGCGAGTCAAGCTTTTTCTGAACAGATTTATAAAGCGGTACTGCCTTGAACATTACAAAGAAAAGTACGAGTATAAACAGCGGTATGACAATCATAAATATAATCGACAGTTTTAAGTCAATCATAATCGCCATAACAAGTCCGCCGACGCACAGAAACGGCGCACGGATTACAAGACGTATAAGCATTGCAACCGCCGATTGAAGTTGAGTAACGTCACCTGTAATTCTGTTTATAAGTGACGGCGTACCAAACTTATCAAGCTGTGCGAATGACAGTGTACCGATTTTTTTGAACATCGCATTACGCACATCTGTACCGAATCCCTGTGACGCGATAGACGCACTGTACTGGCATATAAACGCAAATATTACACCGAATGTCGCAATGACAAGCATTAATATACCCATTTTAATAATATAACTTCTGTTACCCATGTTAACTCCGTTATCAATCAGCAAAGCCATAAGAGTCGGAATTAGCAACTCCAACACCGCCTCGGACAATTTAAAAAACGGTCCGACTGTAAGCTGAAGCCTGTACGGTTTCAGAAACGGAAATAGTTTTTTCAATATAAAACACCTCTTTTGTGAAAAATCAATATCCTTTTTATTTTATCACTTTTTCTAAAAATATTCAATGAAAAATGTGCATTAATATTAATATTTTCACTCGCCTACATTCGTAATATGTAACGGACGTATCTTTATATATCGGTATGACGACAGCGGTCTGCAATCCGCATCATACGAATGTGCCGCAACAAGAATTGACTGCGGTGTTCTGTTTCCTTCGTCAACCACAACCGGAGAATGGTCAAATCTTTCTTTGTCGGTAAATTGCAGCTGAATAATGTCGCCGTTTTGAATTTGTGATAAATCGGTTAATATCGCTCTCGGTCCTGCACCGCGGTTGGTGGTTAAAAATCTGTATAATTCGTCAACTCCTGTCCATGCTGGCGCTCTGTTGTTTACAGAAATGTAGTACCAACCGTATGTCGGCGTGTAGTTCATAACGCCGCTGCCGGCATATATGCACTGTGACGCAAAGTTTGTACAATCACCGCCCAAATCAGAAAAATCATAGTATCTCGGATTTCTTCCGTATGCCCACTTTTTCGCATATGCAACCGCATTCGCTCTGTTATATTCCATAAATATCATTCCTTTC